>Ga0116143_10003659_pt1 | contig 15287 bp, 14 predicted proteins | sample AD_UKC034_MetaG_FD_89745 | JGI IMG/M metagenome (GOLD analysis project Ga0116143, IMG submission 89745) | Active sludge microbial communities of municipal wastewater-treating anaerobic digesters from USA - AD_UKC034_MetaG | ecosystem: Engineered > Bioreactor > Anaerobic > Digestate | place: USA...
ATAGTATAAATCTAGATTAGAAAGATTAGAGTTAGCATTAACTGTTCCTTCTTCGTTAATAATAATCTGGGTAATATTTGCACTCCCAGTGCTTCTCACAAAAGTAAAAGCACCGCCAATATAGCTATTTGTTGAAGGAGCCTCTATGTTAGACATTTGTGTTCCGCTTGTTCCAACAGTAATATATGGCTGCCTTAACTCTATAACTGATATTCTTGCATCTTTTATTCCTGCGGTATTGCTTGAGTTTTCTGACATATATTGTACTTTCCAAGTAGTAGAACTATTAGCTAAAGTTTCCTTTTTTATAGCAAAATATGGATAACCTTGGGTTGTAGCATCTTTTGTTTCCATAAGCATCTCTCCATAGCTTGTTGTACTTTTTATTAATTGAACATAGGATTCATAACTAGAACTTGAACCATCAACATTAGCACTACCAATTATCAAATGATCTTGAGCTAATGGAGTTTGAGTTAGGGTTGTTTTGTCTTGATACGAAGTAGATGTTGTTGTTACTCTATTTTCAGACTCTGCGTAATAATTATTATTGAATAAATCAGCTCTCAAAGCCACTATTCTTGCATGAGCAATGCCTGCATTACGACCAGTGGCACTACTCTCAGCATTATATTGAATCTTAATTGTGTGAGAAGCTGCTGTTAAATTAATTCTTTTAACTGCTCCCCAAAGATATCTATTAGCTGTATATGCTGGTTCAACATTTACAGAACTATAACTTGTTCCATCTATATCAAGTTGTATGTCAAAATCATAAGAAGCGCTTTGTCCATCCCCTGTTGCAGTTGCAATGACGATGTAATCACCTGCTGAATCTGGAGTAAATGTTAATGTTGTTTTGTCAACAGGCCTTTTTGATGATGATGTTGTCCTTGTTTCTTGCTCAGCATATTTATCAGAAGAATTTAATTTAATTGCAATAATCTTGGCCTCTTTAATTGAAGCTGTTCCAGAAGTACTACTAGTTTTATACTGTATCTTATATGTCTGCGAGCCTGGAGAAGAGCCAAAGGTGTCAAATCCAATTGCACCTCCAGCAATATAATCAGTAGCATCTTTTGGTTGATAGATTAATTCATTAAAATCTTTTGCTGTTCCAGTTGTTCTTGTTAATTTTCCTTGCACTGCGTAAGATCCGCTATTCTCATTCATTAGCCAAGAAGCAATAATCAAATATGTAGAATTATCATCAGGTGTAAAACTTAGAGTTGTTTTATCTTGATAATTAGTATTCGTATTATATGTTGATACTCCGGTTGATTCTGCGTAATAATTTTGCCTATCTTCAGTAGCTGCTAAAGTTTTAGAAATTTCTGGAGGAATTCTTGGATTCTGCCAAATAACTGGCCAGCCAGAAAAAATCCATAAAATTAACAGAATAAAAACTGAAATTGTTTTTAATACTTTTTTCAGCATATTTTAACATTTTAGCATAAAATAAGGAAAATTAGCAATACTTAAAAACACCGATAAATCGGCGCTTTTATTAATGATCAACGGCCCTATCCCCTTCAAAAAGAATCCGTAGATTCCTATTTGTGGAAACCGCATTCAAGCGCCACGGCGTTTGAAGATTATGGCTTCCAATTTGAAAGGTGTTCGGAATTTTTTGAACGATAGGGCCAGTATCAATATACTATAATTTTGATAATTCTTCAAGCTATTCTTTAATGCCATCTAGATTAATGTCATAAAGAATTTCATTATTAATTAGCTTATACTGTAATATTTCTTTTTCAGTAAACCAAATATTAATTTCTCTTTCAGCTTCCTCTGGTTTGTCTGTACAATGAATAAGATTTCTCACTGCTCTTGCATCAAGATTAGCTATATCATAAGAATCAATAGTAAAGTCTCCACGAATAGTTCCAACATCAGAAGTTAATGGTTCTGTGCCACCAACAATCTTTTTAATAACCCCTACAGCTTTGTTTCCTTCCCAAATCATTAATACAACTGGTCCAGCAGTCATGTAAGAATAAAGTCCCCTAATAATATCTCTTCCATACTCAAGAGCTGATTTTTCTACTGGTAGATTATTTTCTTTTAAATTGTTGATTCTAATTTGACCCTTGCTTTCACACCAAGCATCGTCTTTGCCATAATGCTTTACACATTGCTCTTCAGTAGCAAAAACAAATTTCATAGCTACTAATTTTAAGCCAGTTCTTTCAAAACGCTTAATAATCTCTCCAATTAAAGAGCGCTGCACTCCATCTGGCTTTATTATCACAAAAGTTCTTTCTTTTTTTAAATCTGTCATATTAATTAATTTTTACTTATTATCTTTAAGACCTTACCATCAGAAACAATTTTAATGTCTCCATTAATGTCTGTTCTTAGTGTTTTAATACCAAAATTAAGAAGCCTTGTCAAAACTTCTTCTGAAGGATGACCATAAGAATTAGTTCCTACTTGAATGATTGCTATTTCTGGACTAATTGCTTTTAAAAATTCTTCTGAAGTAGAATAGGAAGAGCCATGATGAGCTACTTTTAAAACATCTATATCCTCACCTATTATATCTTCTTTTTTAGAAGTAATGTCCCCAGTAAAAAGAAAAGAGCTTTGGCCATAGTCCATTTTCAAAACAAGAGAAGAATCATTTGATTCTGGAAAATTATCTCCTAAATCAGGATATAAAATCTCGAAAGAAACGTTGGAAAATAATATTTTAGAATCTTTTCTTAGTTCTAAAACATTAGCCTTTTCTTTATCAATTAAATCCTCCCACTCTTCATTTTCACCTATTCCAGTCCATAAAATATTCTTTATTTCGTATTCTTTCAAAACCTGAAATAATCCATTAATATGATCCTTATCAGTATGGGTTAAAACAATTAAATCAATGGTTTTGTCCCAAAAAGGCATTTCCTGGTTCACTTTTTCGATTATTCTTTCTCTACTTGGTCCACCATCAATTAAAATCTGGTTTTTATTAGGAGTTTCAATAAAAATTGCATCTCCTTGATTAACATCAAAAAAAACAACTTCCAAATAGCTGTTATGAAAATACAAAACAATTGAAAAACAAATAATATTTAAAAAGAAAAGGCATAAAATTATGCCCCGTACTTTTTTATTCATTTCTTGTTTAAATCAGCAATTAATTTTTTAGAATCAATGCCATACCTATCACAAACATCGCCTAATTCCAGTTGTTTCATTTCATATTGAGCAAAAGGACAAGTAACGCAAGGAAATCCATAATCAAGTAAAATCTTTTCCATTTTCTTATTACCCAATATCTTATCTAATTTTGTTTTTCTTGTTATTTTCATATTATTATACCTCCCCCAATCATTTCTTTTCCTTTGTAAAAAACAGCTGATTGGCCCGGGGTTATTGCTCTTTCTCCCTTATTAAATCTTAAAATAATGGTCTTGCCTTTTTTTAATAATATTCCTGAAACCTCTTTTTGTCCATATCGTATTTTGGCTTTAATTTTAATTGGAAGTTTCTGTTTATTAATCCAATTAATATTTTTAAGCTTTACTTCTTTTTGTATTAAAAACTTTTCATTTTTACTAACAATTAAAGAATTATTCTTAATGTCTTTCTTAATTACATAATATGGGCCCCCGCTTAATCCAATTCCTTTTCTTTGGCCAATTGTATAAAACCATAAGCCATTATGAATTCCTAAAACCCTTCCTTTTTCATCAATAATATTCCCCTTTTTGTTCTTTATTCTCTTTTTTAAAAAATCTTCAATGCTTCCAGGAATAAAGCAAATTTCTTGAGATTCTTTATATGGAAAAACAGGAAATTTCTTTTTTTGGGCCTCAGCAATTAAATCTTTCTTGAGTTTATCTCCTAAGGGAAAAAGTATTTTATCTAAATTATTTATTCTCCAGAGAAAATATGTTTGGTCCTTACTTGAATCTTTTGGCTTAAATATCCTTTTATTCTTAATTGTTGCATAATGTCCAGTAGCAATAAAATCAGAATTTAGTTTCTTTGTCTTTTCAATAAATAATTTAAACTTTATTAATTCATTGCATACAACGCAAGGATTAGGAGTATTTCCTTTTTTTAATTCTTCTAAAAAACAATTAATTATTAATTTCTTAAAATCTTTTCTTAAATCAATTACTTTAAAATCAATATTGAGTATTTTAGCTATTTTTCTTGCTTTATTTTCATCTAAAAAATTGTTCAAACGCATAAAAACACCAATCACATCATATCCTTGGTCTTTTAAAATACTGGCTGCCATTCCTGAATCAATTCCACCTGACATTGCTAACAATACTTTGGGCATACTATTAAAAAATTAACCCAAGAAGTTTGGGTTAATCATTATTGTCATCATCTCTTAATTCTACTCCGTTTATTTCTTCTATTGCTTCGTAAGGACATAATTCTTCTCCGCCACACTCTTCAACTTTTGCTGAACTAATGACTTTTGCTTTATCTCCTTCCATTTCAGTTCCTTCTCCACAGATTGCAGCACAAGTACCGCAACCAATGCATTTTTCTTTATTTACCTTATATTCTTTCATAATATTATTTTTTACATTTATTTATTATTTCTTCTGCTTTTTCTCTTGATTCAAACCCTGTTATTTTAACCCATTTATTTGGTTCAAGTCTTTTGTATGTTTCAAAAAATTCTTGTATTTCTTTTTTCTGGTGCTCCTTTAAGTCTGTAATGTCATTAATTTCTTTAAACCTAGGGTCAATCTTATCATCTGGAACAGCAATAATCTTGTAATCAAGCCCTGCTTCATCTTCCATGTTTAGCATGCCAATAATTTTTGCTGGAACAACACAACCTGGAAAAGTTGGGTTAGTAGCTAACACAACAACATCTAATGGATCTCCGTCATCAGCTAAAGTATTTTCAATAAAACCATATTCAAAAGGAAAGTGAACCGGAGAATAAAGAGTTCTATCTAATGTTATTTTATTGGTTTCTTTATCTAATTCGTATTTATTCAAACTTCCCTTGGGAATTTCTATAAAAATGTTGATTTTCATATAATATTATAAATTATTTATTATACTTATTAATACTATCTTAAAAATGATATTAGTCAACACTAGCAATATCGGTTTTTAATTTTACTATTTTTTGATTATATTCTTTTTGACTGAGCTCTTTATTCTTATATAAATTATTTAATCCTAAAAAATAATTCTCCTTGATTTTATAACTCGAGAGAACGGATTCATAAATTTTAAGCTCATCTATCTTGCCATCAAAAAAATTAGCATTTTTTTCTATATAAGAACCGATTGTAAAAGGATAATCAAATTCGCTTATTTCTCCCAGAGTACTATAATATGTTGGATTTAAAATTTTTGAATCTAAATATCCAACAATATTTCTATCGGAAAAATTAACAGTATAAACAGCGTGGTGCCAAGAACCTATCAAATTTAAATTAGATGTATTGTAGCTATTATAATCATAAGTACCAAAATCATAGTCATAAAGAGAAAAACCAAATCCTCCAGTACTCCAAAAACATAAAGCAAATTCGATATAATTTGGGCTTTCTTGACCAGCCATAAAAATTGCAGAACCATTTTGAGTGGTGGTTCTTGGTTTAAAAAATGCTTCAATTGTTAAACCATTTGTAAGATCTAATTGTAAATTACTGGTTCCATACGCATATTCTCCTATGGTTTTGCTAAAATCTAAACAAGTACCACTAATACACTCCTCTTGAGACATCCAGGTAGGATCTGAATCTTCTGATCCTGTGGTTGCCCCTAAAACCAAATTTTTATCTCCCCAAGAATCATAACTATTACTTCCTGATCCTTCATCAAATTTCCATTCAGAATAAAGATTTGTCAATAAAGAATTCCTTAAAGAATCAGAAAATGTTATTGATTTAACATTACTGGCCTTATTAGTAATAGAGCTCGTACCAACCAAAACAAACGTAGAAAGGGCACCTACAACAGCTATCACTATTAATATTTCTATTAAGGTAAAAGATTTGTTCATGTTACTCTGCTTTCTTTTTCCTTTGCATCAATTCTTTAACTGCTTCTTTCGACTTTTTGTTCTCATAAATCATTTGATAAACTCTTTCTACAAGTGGCATATCTACTTTGTATTTCTTGCTTAATTGATAAACTGCTTCAGAAGTAGTCACACCCTCAATAACTCCATCTGTTGTTTTAAGTATCGTATCTAAAGACTCTCCCCTAGCAATTCTCTCTCCAAAAGTCCTATTCCTGCTTTCAGGGCTGATACAAGTAGTTGATAAGTCTCCTAAGCCAGCAATACCTGAAAACGTTTTTCTTTTAGCTCCTAATTTCTGTCCCAATCTCTGAATTTCAACAATTCCCCTAGTTAAAATAGCTGCTTTAGTGTTAGCTCCAAATCCAAGACCATCAGATATACCAGCTACTACTGCAATAATATTCTTTAGTGGACCACTAATTTCAACTCCCACAACATCGTTACTGGTATATACTCTAAAATAGTCATTAGAAAACATTTCCTGCATTTTTTTTGCTATTTTCTTATCTTTTGAAGCAGCAACAACTATTGCTGGCATTTTCTTGGCTACCTCAATAGCAATTGTTGGACCAGATAAAACAGCCACCTGAACGTTTCCCAATTCATCTTTTAATACTTCTGTCATTCTTTTTAATGTTTTTTGTTCTAAACCCTTAGCAACATTAACAAACACCTTGCCTCTCAAGGAAATATTGGTTTGCTTGACTTTTTGAGCCACTTCTCTAAAAAACTTAGAAGGAATAGCAAAAATAATCCAATCTGATTTTTCAATTACCTTATTTAAATCTTTTTCAAAAATAATGTTTTTAGGAATTTTAATTCCTGCTAAATATTTTTTATTTTCTCTTTTTTTGTCTATTTCTCTTAAATGCTCTGGAAAAGCGCTCCAAACGCTAACATTATGACCATTTTCTGAAAGAAGAATAGCCAGGGTTGTTCCCCAAGCTCCATCTCCTAAAATTATGATATTTTGTTTTTTCATTTATTTGCTAAATTATTTTTTAATTCAATTAACCTTTTATTAAATTCTTTTAATCCAATTTGATTATTTTTAAATAAAGAGTTAATGCCCGTATAATAATTATTTTCAATCTCAGAATTAGACATAGCCTGATTATATATCCTGATATCATCTATTAAGCCATTAAGTTCAGATGTTGCGATAAAAGTAGTTCCTGATACTGTTAGCATTGTTCCTGTTGCAGTTCCGTCTGTTGCTGCTTTTATTCCATTTACATAAACCTTAAGGCTTTTATCAGAATCATTATATAAGCCAACCACATTATACCAATTATTAATAGAGATTATGTCTGCATATGTCGCTGAATAACTTGTGCCAACACTATTTTTCATTTGTAATGTTGCTCCTGAATTGTATAGGGCAAGCAGATAAGCTCCATTAGCAGCCCATCCCGTATGCACTAAATGTTGCCAACTATCAACATTGTACACCTTAACCCAAATAGAAATTGTCATTTTTTTGTCTGTTAAACTTGAAATGCTTCCGGTTCCACAATCTATATAATCATCTACTCCATCAAATTTCAAACATGTTCCTGATATACAATTGTTGCTACTCATCCAACCCGAACCATGAGTATCTCCATATCCAGCAGAAGTATCTGCAAAATTAATTAATGTTCCTATATTGCTTAGCCAAGAGTCGTTGGCAGATGTTCCCGATGTTTCATCTAATTTCCACTGAGACACTCTTCCTAACAACAAAGAGCTATCCATTGAATCAAGGAAAGCATTAGCTTTAGCAATCTTGGCAGAACCAGTAATTGAACTCATTCCAACAAGAATAAAAGCAGAGAGGATTCCTACTACAACGATTACTACTAATATTTCTATTAAAGTAAAACTCTTATTTCTCATAAACGTATTATACCCTATTAAAACAAAATTATCTACTAAAACTTTCTATGAGCACAGATATCCTTAAAATCACAGTGATTGCATTGCCAGCCAGGAGTGGGCTTAAAATTGCTTCTTTTTATTCTAGCGATTGCTTCTTTTAATTCTTGTTCTACTTTTTCCATTTCTCCTTCTTTAAAAGAAAAAGACAAACAAGATCCATTTTCTAGATAACAATAAGTTAATTTTTCTGCCTTTAAATTAAACACTTTTTCTATGGCTAAAGAATATATTAATAATTGTAACTTTTCTTCTTTACTTAATGTTTTCTTGGGCGAACCTGTTTTGTAATCAATGATTTCCACTGTCTCAGGAGAAACATTATCAATTCTATCTATTGCTCCAATAAAATAATCTCCATTAAGTTTTAAACCAAAAGATTTTTCCAAAGCTGGCTCATCATTAATAAAAGTTAGGTTAAGATTGTTTTCTTTAAAATTATCATAAAATATTTTTAAAGATTTTTTTCCTTTTTCATAGAATTCTTGCCTTGCTTTTTCTGATTCATACCAATCATCAGACCATTCTTTGTTGTATATATCAAGTAATTCATCAAACGATGGCATGTGGTTTTCTTTCTTTGTTTTTGAACTCTCTCCAAAAAGGCCCTTTTGTTCAATCTCTCTATCTTTAACTGCTAAAGAAATAAATTTATGCAAAGTACTATGCATTGTCTTGCCAAAAGTAAAAATCGGCTTGCCTCGAGCAGGAATCTTTAAAATGTGTGAAAATTTGTATTGCAAGGGACAATTCTTAAAAGCGGTTATCTGAGAAAAAGAAAAATGATCAGGTAAAAAATTCTTAATCATCTTTCCATTTGTATTGGTTTCATTTGATTCTAATTTAAAACCATTGTTCATTGATTTTCTAAAACAAAAAGAAGATCCTTTAGAAAAATTCTTGTTATTTAAAGTTTCTTTATCGATTAAATTAGCTTCTATTAAAAATGGGGATGGTTTTTTTAATTCTTTACCTCCATAATCAAGGCCCCAGGTTAAGAATAATCCTTTTTTAGCTCTAGTTAAAGCAACATAGAATAAACGTCTTTCTTCTTGAATATGAAAATCTCCTTGAGGCAATATCTCTTTAATAAGGTCTTCTGGGATTTCAATTAAAGATCTTTTTTCATCACTGGGAAACTTTCTTCTAACTAAATTAACAACAAAAACATATTTAAATTCAAGTCCTTTAGCAGAATGAACTGTCATTATTTTAACTGCGTCAAACCTATCGTCTAAGCTTGTCTTGAGTGAACCCTCTTCTCCAGCATCAAGCTCCATTTGTATCTGTTCTATAAAAGAAATTAATCGAGAATCGTTTTGGGATTGTTCAAACTCTCTTGCTTTTTCATAAAATTGATAAATTATCTCCCATTTTTTAAGGGTTTCTTCATCTGCTTTATCTAAATGTTTTGCATAATTTAAATCATTGATTACTTGCACAAAAACCTCTCCTACTGTTTTTTCTTTTGACAATTCATAGTGTTTTTTAAGTAATTCTCTTAATTTAGTAATTTTTTCTCTTGCTTCAGCAGTAAATTTATTCATCAAAAAAGGACTTTCAATCGCTTCCCACAAATGAATTCCTTTTTTATCCGCAAAATGAGTAATTAAAGAAACTTCTTCTTGGGCTAAATTAAAAGGTGCCATTCTTAAAATCCTGTAAAAACTCATTGAATCGTAAAGATTAATAATTACTTTAAAATATGAAATTAAATCTAGAATTACTGGATTGGTATATAATCCCTTGGAAGAAAAAAACTGAAAAGGAATACCTGCTCTTTCTAGTCCCCGACTAAAATTATTGGCTGATTCGTTTGTCCTGCAAAGAATTGCAAAATCTGAAAACTTGGCATCTTTATCAATTTCTCTTATTTCCCATATTTTATTAACTACTCCTATTATTTCTTCGTCTCCAGACTCAAAACAAAGAATTTCTATCATCCCTGGATCTTTGTCATTGCTTTTAAGCTTTTTATTAATCTTAACAAAATCCTTAAGATTTATTCCTCTTTTTTTGGCTTTTTCTTTTAGTTCTTTGATTTCATTTAATTGATATTCTAAACGATTAGGATTATTATGCTGAATAAAATTATATGCTAAATCAAGAATATTCTGGGACGACCTATAATTCTCAATTAATACAACTTCCTTAGCTTCGGGATAATCTTTTTTAAATCTTAAAACATTATTAAAAGAGGTTCCGCAAAAAGAAAAAATACTCTGATCATCATCTAATAAAACATTAATATTATTCTTAGGATATGCTAATTTTTGCATTAATTCATATTGAACCCAATTAGTATCTTGGAACTCATCAATTAAAATATATTTAAATTGATTTCTGAATTTTTCTAAAACATCCTTTCTTTTATTAAAAAGCTTTATGGTATAATTAATTAAATCACCAAAATCAAGAGCACTATTATCAAGCAATAATTTTTGATAAAGATGATAAGCATCAGCAATTTCTTTTAATCTTTCATTATCTTCGATATCATTTAAGTCTTTCTTAAGAGAGTCAATATATTCTAAATAATCCTCTGGATAAATTCCTTCGTTTTTACATTCTGAAAAATGGTTAAGGAGGGCGTGAATAAATTTAGTGGGATTACCCATTGGACGATAATGTTTTAAAAAATGAAACTTATCAAAATTTTTTTTAACTAAAATCCAAGCAGCACTCTTATCTAAAAGTTTATAATTAGTAGGTAGCCCGATTAAAAGTCCGTAATTTTTTAAAACTCTGTCGCAAAAAGAATGAAAAGTTGAAATCCAGAAATTATAGTATTCAAAATCAAGAGCTTTTTCTACTCTTTCTTCCATTTCTGCAGCTGCTTTTTCAGTAAAAGTAGTGGCCAGTATTTCTTCTGGCTTAACTCCCTTTTCTTTGATTAAATAAGCTATTCTTTTTGTTAAAACAGTGGTTTTTCCAGTTCCAGCACCAGCAACAACTAAAAGTGGCCCCTGTCCGAAGGTCACTGCTTGTTTCTGCTCTTTATTTAAATTAGACAAATCCATACAGAACAATTATATTCCAAAAAATCAATAAAAGCAAAGAAAAATTATTCTTATCTTTTTTTGATTTCTTCTAAGAGCCTGTCGTGAAATTCATCTAATAAATAAGGGTCATCTATCTCTTTAACAATTTTAATTGCTTTTTCTATTCCTTCTTTAAAAGCAATTTCAATAAGTTCCTCTATCTTTGTATTTTCTTGGTCCATATTATTTTATTGATTCAATTATCTCATGTTGAAAATCTAAAAACTCTCTTTTAAGAACATTTTCGAAATTAGGAATTTTGTGCGTTAATATTTCTCCAGCTTCAAATTCCGCTCCACTTTCTATTAACTTAGTTATTTTTATTACATCTTCTTCGGTCATCATTGCTAAAATCCTCAAAATAATTCTATCGTACACAACCTCGCTCATTTCGTCTATCAATTCTTCTTGTTTTTCTTCAGATAGATAATCCAGATTCAATTCTTCAATTAAGTCTTTACATTGAATTATTACATTTTGTTTTGTAATCATATGATTATCTTATTAGTTATTTTATTTTTTCTATGTAATTATTAATTATCTTTTCTTCAACTGCTGATTTTTCGTTATCCTTTTTAGTTCCAAAATATCGATTGAAAATACTTGGATCCCTATAAACCTCCTTAATTTCGTTTTCTACTTTTTCTTGTTTTACTTCTTTTTTCTCTACATGAAATCCAGCTATTCTTTTAATTTCAAAAAACAAATTTTGTTCAGGGACAGTTAATTTATCAAACTTATTTTTTTGATCTTCTCTTCTTTTTAAAATCTTAATCTCTACCAAACTCAAAGCTATTTCTTCTTTAGACAAACCGCTTAGCTGAAGATCGTGTAGTATTTCTTGATATTCTTGATAAAGAATATTGTATTCTTTCTCAAGATTCCTAGCTCTAGTCGTATCTTTTTTCTTAATGCCTAGTTTTTCTAATAATGTTTCTGGTTGATATGACGCATCCTCTCCAAGCTTTCTTGCTCTATCTTTTAAATTAATCATTCTTTCTATTTTTTCTTTATTAGGATTTAATATAATCTCTTTTTCCATTTGTTTATTCGTTGCTTAATAATTCTTCTTCTATGTTTAAAACTTTTTCTTCTAAAGACTTTTTCTCTTTTTCTTTTATTTTTGCTAATCCAGGATCCTTGGGAAAACGATAAAGAACTCCAAAACTCTCAACATTTATCGTTTCCGGCTCTCTTAATTTTTCTTTAATGTTTCTTCTCTCTGTATTTTTTCTAATAAAAGGTTTTTCTTTTTTAATAAATACTTTTTCCTCTTCTTCCTTAACTGGCTCAGGTTCTTTTTTTACAATAACTTCTTCTTTTTTAATCTCTTCAACAACAACTTTGGGTTCTTCTTTTTTTACAATAACTTCTTGTTTTTTAATCGGTTTTTCCTCTTTTTTGATAAACACCTTGGGTTCTTCTTTTTTAGGTTCTGGCATTTGAATCTTAGTATTTCTTAATTCAAACTCTTTGCCAGAAAAATCTTCTATCTTATTATTTTCAAATAAATAACTTATTGATTTTAATTCTCTTAATTTTTTATCATTCAAAGCTATCTTAAATAAAGATATTCCTGAATTTTTATCTCTTTGATTTATTTCAAAAAGTAAAAAGTCAGAACGAAATCCCGAAACAAGCATATTGGTGATTCCAGTAAGGGGAACTTTTATAGGGGTTCCTATTAAAGCCATGCCAACCAAAGCTCTTGACTTCTTTTCTCTTCCTATGTTTCTTAATATTGAATACAGATTTTTTTTAGAAACTGTTTTATCTTTTAGCTCTTCTTCGTTTTCTCTTACTAAATTTTTTAAAAAATACTCTATTTTTCTTGTTCTTCCTCCTTCTATATATTCTATAACGTCTTCGTTTGAATAACCAGTTTTTCCTCTGATTTTAGCTAGCAAGCTTGAATACTCATCTCCTGTTTTCTTTATTTCCTCATCAATATTGTTATTTTTCTTCTTTAAATGTAAAACATAAACTAATCCTTGTTGTTCTCTCTTTTCTCTCAAAAGCCTAGCTAACCTATCTTTAATCATTAAATATCTATCTATTTCGTTTTGAGAAATAGGTTCCCCAAAAAAAGGATCTCTTAATTTAATCTTATCTCTCTCTCTGAATTCTTCTTTGAACTCTAAAAACTGGTCTTCACCCTTCATTTTCTTAACTATCTCGTCTATATTTTCTAAATCATCACTCATATCTGATTATTATACTTTATCTTTTGTTTTAAAACAATTATTCTTTGGTTAATTTCTTCGTCAACCAATTCCCTGTCTCTTCCAAAAGTTAAAGAATAATATTCTTTAATGTCCCAGCTTCTTTCCTTGTTCCCTTTAGTAGGAGGATAAGTTTTAACATTGAATGGCTTTGTAGTTTGTCCTTCAATTATGGGACGGATATAGAAATTAAAATTATCAATACTTATTAAGTCAGTCATTGAAAAGACTGGTTCAAATTCTTTTTTCACGAATTCTGCATCTTCTGTACCTATTCTAAAAGAAATAATCGTTCCAACATTGCCAAAAACACTTTCTCTTATTTGAGGAATCAATTGTCCGATATATTGATGAGAAACAGTTAAACAGAGGCGGTATTTTCTTGCTTCAGATAAAATAGTAGAGATACTTTCAGTTGCAAAATTATGAAACTCGTCAATGTATAAATAGAAATCATTTCTTTGAGACTCCTCTATTTCTACTCTTGAAAAAGCAGCTAAAGCTAATTTACTTGTGATAATTAATCCCAAAAGGGCGCTATTCTTTTCCCCTATCCTTCCCTTACTTAAATTAACAAGGAATATTTTCTTTTGATCAAGTATTTCTCTAAAATTAAAAGTACTACTAACCTGACCTAAAATAGGTCTTAAAAAGTCATTTTGAATAAACGTATCAAATTTAGAAGTAATATATGGTCCCATGTTTTTAAGAGCTGCTTCTCCCCCTGCTTTTTCTGCTTGTTCAATCCAAAATTCTTTTACCAAAGTATTCCTACATTTTGAAAGCAAATATTTTCTAAAATTATCATCTGTAAAAACCTTGGGTACTTCTAATAGAGTATAAACTTCAGAAGGGTCATCCATTAAAAGCATTAGGGCATTACGCGTATATTGTTCAAAGATTGGACCACCTGTTTGCTTTAAATCATAAAGTTTATCAAAAATCCCGATTAATTCATTAATGATAAATGTTTTTTGCTCTGGAAAACGATGATCATATTCAAGCATATTAAGACCAACTGATCTTTTTTCGCTAGCTGGATCAAAAATTACAACATCTTCAATCCTTTCATCTGGAATCTTTCCTAAAATATCTTCAATTAAGTCGCCATGCGGATCTAAAACCCCCACTCCTTCCCTACTTAGAATATCTTGTTCAATTAAATTAGATAGGAAGGCAGATTTTCCTGTTCCAGTTTGACCGATAACATAAACGTGTCTTCTTCTGTCTTCTTTTTTTATTCTTATTTCTTTTTTCTCTTCTCTATATTGATTATATCCTAGAAGAATTCCTTCTCTTGGAATATTGGCTGGAGGAGGAGAAGTTCTTGATTTTAATCCTTTAATGTTGGGAGTTTTTAAAAACGGCGTTGGAAAATGAAAAATACTAGTTAATTCTTCGCTATTTAAAATTATATTCTGTTTATTGTTAAATAAACGAAAACTGTAATCATAAAGAAACCTTCTTAATGCCGACTTATTTATTTTAACTATTGAGAAGCTGTTAAGTTTTTCCGAAGAAAATTGATCAAAAGCATTTACGATTTGAGAAAACACATCATTGCTTTTAGCTTTATCTTTAATAGAAACAACCACTCTTATATTCACGTCAAAGCTTTCATTGTTTATTTTTTCTTGAAGAGATTTTATTAATTCTTCATCTCTTTTAATTATTTTCTCTGGTTCTTTTTTCTCTGGAGATTTAAAAACATTAAATCCGCTAGTCTCCATTAATGCTGACGTTAGAGTCTTACCATTATTAACCTCGTCAATAATTGAATTAGCTCTTATTCTCCAAGATGGCGAAGAGTTTCTTAAAATGATTTGAACCACTGCTTCTTCTCTTTCTTCAAGCTTGGTTAAAACATTAGTTATAATTGACAAAGAATCTGTTTCTAAATACTTGTAGGTTTTTATTGGTAAAAACAATGGCTTTTTAAGTTTAAAATAGCCACAATTTACATCTTCATTCTGACCAAAAATATTAAAATCTCCTGCTTTTTCTATTTGAGCATCAGGAAATATACTATAAATTTTCTTTTCAATAAAAGTTTCAAAATCTCTTGGCACGGAAACATAAAAGCCAATCTCATTTTTAACCTTA
>Ga0116143_10003660_pt1 | contig 15284 bp, 10 predicted proteins | sample AD_UKC034_MetaG_FD_89745 | JGI IMG/M metagenome (GOLD analysis project Ga0116143, IMG submission 89745) | Active sludge microbial communities of municipal wastewater-treating anaerobic digesters from USA - AD_UKC034_MetaG | ecosystem: Engineered > Bioreactor > Anaerobic > Digestate | place: USA...
CTTCTCCCGTTCCGTCAACTACTCCATACCTGGTACAAAAATGTAATCCCTAAACAGTGTACCTGAATCCAACTATCTCAAATAAACAAAAAAGGCCATCCTTTTGGGACAGCCTCTTTTAATTAACACAAGTACAAGAATGGCGACTTTTACTGAATTAATATCTTTTGTGTGAACATATCCGTGGGAGTTTTTACTGATACAATGTAGTTCCCTTTTAAAAACCTCTCGAAACCATTTACAGTAATATTGTTAGTGCCTGCATTAAGCATTAACTGTTGCTGTTTAACCATTCTGCCTGACATATCTGTTACCTGCAAAACGGCACCCGTTCTTTCAGCCACATTAATATTGACAGTAGTATAAGAATTGATTACGGATGGATATAATTTCAACTCTTTTTTGGTATTTGCACTCATCCGGAAAGATAAAATATTGCTATACTCTACCTTTCCTGACATATCAGTTGCTTTCAATCGGTAAAATACCATGTCTCCCGAAAGGTTGTTGTCAGTATAACTGAATTTATTATCCTCATTTTCAATTTCATCCAGGGAATATTCCATTATAGCACTGAAATTCGAGGAAGTATTACTCTTCTCAAGAACAACATTCTTATAGTTATTAGCAACAGCAAGCTCCCAGTTGAGTTTTACATTACTATTTGCCACAGCTCCATCAAAAGATACAAGACTGGATATCGCTAACGGGAAGTGCTGGTAAGTAAATTTTTTGTAATACAAACTGGCATACCTTGTACTGGTATTTGAAGTTTGATTATCGGCACCCACCCTATAGGTCATCGTAGACAAACTTGTGGCAGTAACTGAAAACATAACTTCTTTGGCTACTGTATCCACCAAGGCTCCAAACAAAACTCCTGTCACATTCAAACCAGTAATAGCCGTACCGGTTTGTGAGAGGACAATCTGGCTGTTGTAAGAGTTATACTCATAAGTGCCACCCCCCATATCGATACGGTTAAATTCATACAGATTGCTTCCGCTGTTTGAACTACCGTCAATATCCAAACCAGTGGCAGATACTATGGGCTGAGTTACCGCGGTACTGGTTCCGGCAATAACAAAAACAATTGTAAAGTCAATATACCCGTTGGTATTTCCCGAAATTCTATACTCCGGCTGAAATGCCTCAGGGTATCCATCAGCAGTCCTATCAATACTTCTTAAAGTAATGCCGGAAGACATCCCTGCAACTGTAATCAGTGCATCTGTATTTGTATAAACATTAGAAAATCTGTAAACAGCTCCGGTTGTATTGGCAGTTCCAGACTCTAAAGCAGAGTTGCTAAAATTGTAAATGGGAGCTACCTGAGATGTTGCTTTCTGCGGAGCAGCAACGATGACAAACAACATTACACTAAGTGTAAAGAAACGTTTCATAGTACGGTTTTTTAGTTTTTACCAGGGTTGTGATTATCGGCTCAACAGAGGAATTTGGAATTGCTTTCAAAAACTACGATACTCAATCTGGAAATGTACCCGGTTTTTTACTTGCGGATCAAAAGTAATAAGCGATGTGGAATTATGCAATAGCATGCGTATAAATCCTATACTAAAATCACTCGTATAACTACGATTTTAAAGCTGAGTAGGGTTAAAAAAAAATTTTATCGCTCCCTTTTTTTAACAACACAAATCCGAATCTGCGGCTGAATCCTCATAATTTTATTAAAAGAAGATTTTATGAAACAAGCATTTCTACTTCTTGTCCTTGCAAACCTTATCTCCCTGCTTTCCTTCTCTCAAAGAAATTTAGGCCATATTGATGATGATAAATACAGCATAAACCTTCCCGATTACTGGGGAAAAGGAAGCAAGGTTTGGCATAATCTGATCGAAAAACTACCTCTCCTCTGTGAAGAGTTAAAGGGTAAAGATCTTTGCGGAGATAAATGTAACCCGGCTTATACTATAGATTTTTATATTACCGAAGCCACCATTTTTGATTATACAGCAATCAAAAAGTTTCCTGCATTATCCACCAACACCCAGTTAAATGCAAAACAGGAACTGGCCAGAATGCAAAACCCCCTGGATTATAACCGGTATAATGCAAATTCTATTTCACCCGCCAGTCAGAACAATTGGAATATCACCACAAATTATGGTTTTCAGTGTTTTTTGCTTCTGCGAAACAATTCAGGTAAACTCCTGACTAAAATTGTACTTGTGGATACAAACCAGGTGTGGAGCAAGCAACATTTGATTAATTTATCCTCCAATGGTAATTTCTCTGCCTTAACGCCACAGACATATATTGAGAATAGTGAATCAAAACTAAGACCATTACCAAAAGAATTGATGGAAATTGCAGAACAGAAATTGTTATCTATGTAATTTCATTTCGGCTTATCTTTTTTCAAGCCGGGTATAGCGAAGCTCAAGCAAATTCAATGCATTAGGGAAAAATCCTTTTACATAGGGCTGTACAAGATGAACAGCCTTATCATACCATAATGGCACCACTGGTGCATCATTCATCATTACCTGGTCAGCCTGCTGGTAAAGTTTGTACCGTAATGAATCATTTGTCTCTGCAATAGCCTTTTCAAAAAAATTATCAAATGCCGGATTATTATACCGTGTATAATTGGGAGGTGCAGGGTTTTTTGAATAAAAAACAGAAAGATAGTTTTCTGCATCCGGATAATCAGCAATCCAACTGCCTCGAAAAAAAGCAGCCCGTGAATTAGAGGTCATATCAAGCAATAATGATTTCTGAACTACTTCTACCTGTACCGGTATACCTGATTCTTCCAGTTGCTTGGCAATAAAATTGGCCATGTCGGCATAAATAGCGATCGTCAACAGCTTAATTACCGGCAACCCCTTTCCGTCAGGATATCCTGCGGAAGCCAGCAGTTCTTTTGCTTTGGCAGGATTATAACTATAGCCTTTTACAATGGATGAATCAAACGACGGTAATCCCATTGGTACAAAACCCGATTCTGCAGGTGTCCCCAAGGAATTGCGGAGATACAAGATCATTTTTCGCCGGTCAAATCCATAATTGATGGCCTTTCTTATTTTTACCGATCTCATGGGTGAATTCTTCAACAATTGATTGGTTGAATCAACCAGGATACCCAAATATTCAATATTCAGGTATGGGCTGGTATGCATAGCAATCTTGCCTACCCAGCTTTTCCGTAATGTGCCGCTTTTTGTAAGAACCTCGTCTTTAAAAGAAGCTTCGATATCATTGATAAACTCCAGCTCTTTCTGCCTGAACAATAAAAATTCAGTGGCTTTACTATCATAAAATGTAACTTTTATCCCATCAAGATAGGGCAACCTGTTTCCGGCGCTGTCTTTTTCAAAATAGTTTTCGTTTTTTTTCATCACTAGTGCCTGGCCTTCTTCCCAGGCTACAAATCTGAATGGACCTGTTCCTACCGGGTGACGACGAAAATCTGATCCATACATAGTCACTACTTCTTTTGGAACTACAGAACAATACTGCATAGATAAGATACCCAGTATAGGATTATAGGGGCGAAGAAGCTTTACCTGGAAGGTTGAATCGTCAATTGCTTTGAAAGGCTGTATTGAATCCACCTTCCTGTTAAATATCCATGAACCAGGGCTGGCAACCTGCTTGTCTATTATTCTGTAAAGACTATATTCAACATCTGCGGCAATCATCTTTCTGCCTTTCCCGTTAGCAAATGCAGCGTCATCATGAAAAAAAACGTCAGTTCTCAGGTGAAAAGTATAAACAGTCCTGTCAGGGGATATATCCCAGCTTTTAGCTATCGAAGGAACAATATGAAGGTTATCATCGATCTCAACTAATGTGTTAAACAACTGGTGTGCAGGCCACATGGTTGCCTGGCTTTTGGCAAATGCAGGATCCAGTGTGGGAATTCCCGAAAACTCGTTATAATGGAATATATTACCCTCATGACCCTGCTTGTTATAACAGGATTGTAATAAAATCAGTGCGACGGGAAAAAGTGGAAAATATTTTGTTAAACGGTTCATGGGTTAACTACAGTCGGTCTAAATTAGCAAAGTATCGTAAACAACCATTCAAACAATCAGGAATGAATAAATTATTTCTCCGGTTCATAATTATTGCATCACTATTCCCTTGCTTACATAGTTGCGCACAGCCATTGAACCACAAAGAAAGTTTTACCCGGCAGGATACGTTAAGAGGAAATATTGGAACGGGAAGAGACTGGTGGGATGTAACCACCTATAATATTTTTGTAGAGCCTGATTATGTTTCTAAAACTCTCAAAGGGTGGAATGAAATCGGTTTTAAAATACTAAAGCCTGGCTCAGGCAAAACAATGCAAATTGATCTCCAGGTGCCGCTGATTATTGATAGCATCACACTTGATGGAAAAGAAATATCCGATTTTAAAAGAGAAGGTAGTGTATACTGGATCAATTTATCTGACATCAACTTTGAGGCTACTTATTCTAAAACAAACCCTCTATTGACTCCCCAAAAAGGACACAAGTTAAAGATTAGCTATAGAGGAAAACCTCATGAAGCTACAAGGCCACCCTGGGACGGAGGCTGGATATGGGCCAAAGATGCGAAAGGACGGCCTTGGATGACGGTGGCCTGCCAGGGGCTGGGTGCCAGTGTCTGGTTTCCCTGTAAAGACCATCAAAGTGATGAACCTGACAACGGAGCAATTATACAAGTAAAAGTTCCGGATAGCCTGGTAGCTGTGGCTAACGGGAAACTATTATTAAAAAATAAACAGAATGATGGCTTCACCCTTTACGGTTGGGCTGTAAAAAACCCGATTAACAATTACAACATTGTCCCTTACATCGGTAAATATGAACATTGGTCTGACAAATACATCGGGGAAACTGAAAAAAATCTTTCACTGGACTACTGGGTATTAGACTACAACCTGGAAAAGTCAAAAAAACAGTTTGGCCGTGACGTTAAAAGAATGCTGGAAGCTTTCGAATACTGGTTTGGCCCCTACCCCTTCTACGATGATGGATTTAAAATAGTTGAATCTTCTCATTTAGGTATGGAGCATCAAAGCGCTATTGCTTATGGCAATTACTACCTTGATGGATATCTTGGTATGGATCTTTCAGGAAGTGGCTGGGGCAAGAAGTGGGATTATATCATTGTTCATGAAAGCGGCCACGAATGGTTTGCCAATAATATTACCACCAATGATATTGCTGATATGTGGGTGCATGAAGGCTTCACAATGTATTCAGAAGTGCTGTTTACCGAATATCACTATGGCAAACAGGCAGCTGATGAGTACCTGCAGGGTATAAGGCAAAGAATAAATAACGATATTCCACTTATAGGTCCTTACGGAGTGAACCAGGAAGGAAGCGGAGATATGTATAATAAAGGGGCTGCTCTTTTACATACCATAAGGCAGGTAATAAATGATGATACAGTTTTCAGGAAAATAATGAGAGGCCTGAACAAAGATTTCTATCATAAAACAGTTGACTCAAAAGATGTAGAGGAATACTTTTCCCGGGTATCAGGTAAAGATTTATCCAGAATATTTGACCAATACCTGCGTACAATAAAGATTCCGGTTTTGGAGTACAGAATAAATGGCAGAAAACTGGTTTATCGCTGGGCCAATTGTGTCGATGGATTTAATATGCCTTTGACTATTGGTACTGGCAAGCCATTTTCTTTCTTTCCAAAAACAGAATGGCAGGAAACCGAATTGCCGTTGAATTATGAAATAAATGATTACAATAAGAACTTCTACATCTCTTTAAAAAAAGTACAATAGATATTTTTCAACAACAACAGCCATTGACCATTCATTATTGACCATTACCTTTACCAAATGAGTAATATCCGCCGGCAAAGCATTATTTCATCATTAGTTATTTATGTTGGTTTTGCTGTCGGATTATTAAATGTTTATTTCTTCACTAAAGAAGGGCTTTTCACAGAAGCCCAGTATGGCCTTACCACCGTTTTCATTGCCATTGCCACTATGATGAGCACTTTTGCAAGTTTTGCAATGCCTTCTTATATCTATAAATTTTATCCCTATTATAAAGACCATCTGCCTGAACGAAGAAATGATATGTTATCATGGGCCTTACTTACCGGGTTAATTGGTTTTATACTTGTAATGATCGCCGGGTGGTTATTGAAAGATCTTGTGATACGGAAATACGGAACCAATTCACCTTTACTGGTGGTTTATTATTACTGGATATTTCCCCTGGGGCTTGGTCTCACTATTTATTCCATCCTGGAAGCCTATACATGGAGTATCGGCAAGTCTGTAATCACTAATTTTTTCAAAGAGGTGCAATGGAGGTTATTTACTTCGATACTTATTCTGCTTTTCCTTCTTAATATTATCAAAGACTTTGACCTGTTCATAAAACTTTTTGCATTTACGTATCCCGGTATTGCGCTCGGTCTTATTGCATACCTGTTTTATACCGGACAACTTCACTTCAGTTTAAAAGTAAGTAAGGTCAGCAGGCGGTTTTTAAAAAAGATAATCCTGTTTTGCTCTTTCTTTTATGGCGCCATGCTGATCCAAACCTTATCAAAGGTTTTCGATTCTTTTGTTATTGCTTCAGTACTTGATGATGGGCTGGATAAAGCCGGCGTTTTTGCACTGGCAACTGTCGTTACCAGTATCATCCAGGCTCCTCAGCGGGGTATCGTATCTGCAGCCGTACCTCATTTATCAAGAGCCTGGAAAGAGAAAAATATGGAACTGTTGCAAAGAGTTTATCAGCGTTCTTCTATTAACCAGTTGCTTTTTGCCTGTGGCATTTTTCTGCTCATCTGGCTTAATTTCCGCGATGGCGTCATTACGTTTGGACTAAAACCTGTCTACCTGGATGCTGCCTGGGTATTTTTTGTACTTGGCATCACCATTATTATAGACATGGGCACAGGAGTAAACTCACAGATAATTGTAACATCAACCTACTGGAAGTTTGAACTGATCAGCGGTGTCATTTTATTAATCATTATGCTCCCGCTCACATATTTATTAACAAAACAGTACGGCATTATCGGGCCGGCCATTGCTACCATGATCTCAATGAGTACATACAACCTAATAAGAATCATTTTCCTTTGGAAAAAATTCCGGTTAATCCCTTTCACAGTTAAGTCGATATACACAATTTTACTGGCCGCTGTATGTTACGCTATTTGCTATTTTCTTTTTCAAAACATGCATGGCATGGCAGGAATGATTGTAAGAAGTGTATTATTCATCACCTTGTATGCTGCCGGAGCCCTGTATATGAATCTTTCACCGGATATTGAACCGGTACTGCGTAATGCTAAGAAAAGACTGGGGATAAAAAGATAAATTATTCGTTGCTGACCACTGCCTGTTTTTCGTCAATACGGCCTGCACCTACAAAACGGCGCAAATAATAGTTTTCAAAAAGATCATTCACCATTACTCCTCTTGATACAGAGGCATGAATAAATTTATTGTTACCGAGGTAAACACCAACATGAGATACACCTCTTCCGTTTGTATTAAAGAAAACCAGGTCACCTTCCCGTAGTTCTGTAGTAGATATTTTCCGGCTGATACGGTATTGATCACGGGAAATTCTTGGTAACATCATACCATATACAGCTGCATAAACAGCCACCGTAAAACCTGAACAATCAACACCTTTTTTAGAATTACCACCCACCCTGTATCTTACTCCATACCACTCGTCCACACTTTCAAGTAATGATTTACTTGGAAGTGACTCTACTTCCGTATCAAGTAAAAGAGAATATTTTAACTGAACCGAGGAAGCATTTTCAACTGCCGGAATGCGGTTGGCAAATAGGTTTACGGCCTCTGTCTTTGGATCCTCAACCTTGGCCGGGCTTGCGGCTGTTTCCTGAACTTTGGCTGTACGGGACGGTTTAACTTCCCAGATATCAGGCATTTCTGCCTTATCTGTAACCGGTACTGATGTTGTTACAGAAATTTGCTCAATAAATTTTGCCTGGGCTGTCAAAGAAGGCGCTGGCTCATTGATAGACGAAACCTGCCTGTTGCTGGTAAAGTTCAGCGGTTTAAAACTTGAACAACTGCTCAGGAAAATAATGAAGACAAATGCTGGTACTAATTGCTTAACCATTGGGTTTTCTTGTAAGGTTATTCATAGGCGGTTAAAAACCTGTTTTGGCTACGCCGCTCCTTTAAGGGAGGTGTGCAAAAATATAGGTTATTACCCTAAAATAATGCCATTCCATAAACGAAATTACCCTGTAAAAATTGCCACCTGTCTAATGCATTATAAATTAGCGATTTAAACTTTTTAACAGCCTGTGCATATTGAGTAAAATCAACTCAATTGCCGGGTCCAATTATTTGATTATTATTGATGTAACTATCAAACCATGCAAGCCTTATTATCTTATTTCACCTTTTTATTGCTGGCCTCTGGCTGTCAGACAGTGCCTGCTAATAACAAACCATCTGATCTACTGGCAGTTAGTATCATAAAGCCAGATACTGTTACTCCAGTTTTACCTCCCCCGCCAAAAGCGTATACCCGTTTGGAATATGAAAAAAAGGAGGTTATCGCAGCAGCTTCCGGAACGAAATCCGTCATCTTCAACTCATCCGGCTCAAAAATATATGCCATGAACCTGGAAGGAATGAGTGTGTATGAGTTTGATCAATCTACCCGAAAAATTACCCGGGAATTTAAATTCAAACCCACCCGGGGAACTGGCTGGGATTACAATAAAAGCCGCCCCATAGCTTCTTACCAGGAAAAACCTGTTGAAGCTTGTTTTAGTCATGATGATAAGATACTATGGGTATCCCTGCATAATGCAGATGGCATTGTACCCATCTGGGTGGACGATTTTTCAAAAAATAATGCAAAAGCAAACCAATCACAGAAAATAAAACCTGTCACTGTAGTCTACCCGGGAAGTAATAAGAAAGACTCCTTCACTGTGCCACTGATTGAAACGGGCAAAACACCTAAAGTGATTTCAAGGACAGCTGATAGTAAATATTTGCTAGTTAGTAACTGGCACTCCCGTAATGTAAGTGTGCTTGAAATGGATGAAACAACTGCTCCTTATGGAAAAGTGATCAGCGAAGTACCAGTATCGGCTATTCCCAGGGGCATTGCAGTAGATGATAAAAACAAAAAATCCTTTGTTGCTATTATGGGAGGTTCCAGCCTGGCCGTAATAAACAACGAAACATGGAAAAGTGATACTATTTTGAATGTCTGGAGCAGTCCCCGGCATATCGTAATGGATACCAGCGGTCATTTATTTGTTTCTTACAATAGTTTGGGCACCATTGCCTGCCTTGATGCGGCTACAGGCAAACAACTATTTACGGCAAAGACACATGCACAGCCGAGAACCATCGTATTATCAAAAAACCATAAGTTCATCTTCGTAACCTGTTATACCAGTGATTATGTAGATGTGTACAAAATCAATGCAGATAACTTTGAGAAAGTGGCATCTTTGCCCTGTGCCGGCCACCCGGTGGGTGTTGATGTTTTTGAGAATGATGACAAACTGGAAGCATGGGTGTGCAGCTATAGCAACGGCCTGATAAATATTTATAGTTTTAAAAAGAAATAAAGGACAGTGAGCATGAAATTCTCCCACCTCCATGTACATACACAATTCTCATTATTAGATGGTGCCGCTTCTATCCAGAATCTTTATAAAAAAGCTATAAAAGACGGGATGCCCGCATTAGCCATCAGTGATCACGGCAATATGTTTGGTGTGTTTGAGTTTGTAGCCGAAGCATACAAGCATAAGGATGAAAATGGAAAAGTAAAAGTGAAACCTGTAGTAGGTTGTGAGTTTTATATAACAGAAACAAGGCATCAGAAAACATTTACCAAGGAGCAGAAAGACAAAAGAAATCACCAGATATTACTGGCAAAAAATGAACAGGGGTACAGAAATCTTGTAAAACTTACTTCACTTGGTTTTATAGAGGGCATGTACGGAAAATATCCCCGTATTGATAAGGAACTCATCCTGAAACACCATGAAGGATTGATCGCCACTACCTGTTGTCTTGGTGCATCCGTACCACAGGCTATTTTACGGAAAGGTGAAGAAGAGGGAGAAAATGAATTCAAATGGTGGCTGAATGTTTTCCAGGAAGATTATTATGTGGAGCTGCAGCGCCATGGCATGGCTGAACAAGACAAGGTAAACCAGGTACTGATAAAATTTGCAAAGAAATATAATGTAAAGATCATCGCCAGCAATGACTCTCATTATGTAGACATAGAAGATTACAATGCCCACGACATTCTCCTTTGTATAAATACTAATGAGAAGGTTGCTACAGAAAAGTTAAGAGAATTTACTGATGATGATGTATCATCTAAAGGAAAAAGATTTGCTTTCCCGAATGATCAGTTCTATTTCAAGACAACTGAAGAAATGAGCAAGGTCTTTCATGACCTTCCGGAAGCAATAGATAATACAAATGAAATTGTTGACAAAGTTGAACTGCTGAGTTTAACCCGTGACATATTGCTGCCGAACTTCCCGATAGAAAAAAGATTCCAGGTTCATACAAAAGAAGAAACCATAGGCAAATATAAAGTATCAGCAGAGTCGCAGAACCAATGGGAATACCTGAAGCATCTTACCTATGAAGGAGCCACAAAAAGATATCATGAGCTTACTGATGAAATAAAAGAAAGGATAGAATTTGAATTGTTCACCATCAAAATGATGGGGTTTGCAGGTTATTTCCTGATCGTGAGTGATTTTATCAGAGCCGGAAGAGATAAAGGAGTATTTATCGGACCAGGCCGTGGTTCTGCTGCGGGTTCGGTAGTAGCCTATTGCATTGGCATCACCAACATTGATCCGATAAAGTATAATTTACTGTTCGAAAGATTTTTGAATCCTGACCGTAAATCAATGCCCGATATAGATACCGATTTTGATGATGAAGGCAGGCAAAAAGTGATTGATTATGTGGTGGAAAAATATGGGAAGAACCAGGTAGCACAGATCATCACTTATGGTACCATGGCAGCCAAAATGAGCATCAAAGATGTGGCAAGGGTAATGGATCTGCCATTACCTGAATCAAATGCATTGGCCAAACTGGTTCCTGAACGTCCGGGAATTGAACTCAAACGGGTGTTACATGCACCGATGAAAGCAAAGGATGGAGAAAAATCACTGGAAGAAAAAGACGGGTTGGGAAATGATGACCTGGAAAATGTAAAAAAACTCAGGGAGATCTATAACCAGGTCAATTCACCTGCCGGAAAAGTATTGCATGAGGCAGAACGGCTGGAAGGATCGGTACGAAATACAGGAATCCATGCGGCAGGAATAATCATTGCCCCACAGGATCTGATGGAACTTATTCCTGTTGCTACTGCAAAAGATTCTCCTTTATGGGTAACACAGATAGAAGGAAATGATATCGAAAGTGCCGGTGTTATCAAAATGGACTTCTTAGGATTGAAAACACTGACCATTATTAAAAATGCCCTGCAGCTAATCAAACAGAATCATGGTGTTGAGATTGATATTGATAAGATACCATTGGACGACAAAAAAACCTTTGAGCTATACCAGCATGGTTCCACCATCGGTACCTTCCAGTTTGAGAGCCCCGGTATGCAGAAATACCTGAGAGAATTAAAACCTGATAAATTCGGCGACCTGATTGCGATGAATGCCCTGTATCGTCCGGGACCAATTGCCTATATTCCTAATTATATAGATCGTAAGCATGGCCGTGAGGCTATTCAATACGATTTGCCTGAAATGGCCGAATACCTGGAAGAAACCTATGGCATTACTGTATACCAGGAACAGGTGATGTTGCTGGCTCAAAAATTAGCCGGCTTCAGTAAAGGCGATGCTGACGTATTGCGGAAAGCAATGGGTAAAAAACAGAAAGCCGTATTGGATAAAATGAAAGCACAGTTTATTTCAGGTGCTACTGAAAAATTATTACCTCCTGAAAAGCTGGAAAAGATATGGACCGACTGGGAAGCTTTTGCCCAGTATGCATTTAACAAATCACACTCTACCTGTTATGCTTATGTAGCTTATCAAACAGCTTATTTAAAAGCTCATTACCCTGCAGAGTATATGTCGGCAGTACTGAATAACGCAGGCAGTATTGAAAAGATCACCTTCTTCATGGAAGAATGCAAGCGGATGGGATTAAAGGTGCTGGGACCCGACATCAATGAATCACTAAAAGGTTTCGCAGTAAATGATAAAGGTGAAATACGGTTTGGACTGGGAGGATTAAAAGGTGTGGGGGAAGCCGCCGTAGAAAGCATTATTGAAGAAAGAAAGAAGGGCGGATCATTCACTAATATTTTTGATTTTATCAAACGTATCAATCAACGAACTGTCAATAAAAAAACGCTGGAAAGTCTTGCTTACGCAGGCAGCTTTGATTGTTTCCCGGAACATCACCGGGCTCAATATTTCAATGTACCGGAAGGTGAGATCATCACCGGGTTAGAAAAAGTGATCAAATATGGACAGGTGATGACAACGCAGCATGCCACTTCTACTAATACCTTGTTTGGCGATTTACCCGTTAGTATGGAGATACCTCCTCCAAGAATACCTGATTGTGCACCATGGCCGTTGATCGTACAACTGGATAAAGAAAAAGAAGTGACAGGTATCTTTTTAAGCGGCCACCCGCTTGACAATTATAAATTCGAAATGAGGCATTATGGTGTTACCCCATTGGCTGATTTCAACGAATTCAAAGAAGCAATAAAGATGCAACCAAACCCGGGCCGGCCTTTCCGGATCGTAGGGCTGGTATCTGATGCACAACACCGGATAGCCAGAAGCGGGAACAAGTATGGCAATTTTGTGATTGAAGATTATTCCGGGAAAACAGAATTTCCTTTGTTCAGCGAAGATTATATGCGCCTTACACCAATCCTGCAGCAGGGCAGCACGGTGCTGATACATGGCTATTTTAAACAACGGTACAATAAGGACGAATTTGAATTTAAAGTAATGAGTGTTTCACTGGCTGAAACCATGAAACGTAACATGACAAAACAGCTTACCATTGAAGCTCACCCGCAGGATATCAGTGCAGAAATGGTGAGTTTTATTGAAAAAAATGTGAAAAGTAACCCAGGCAAGTCAACCCTGAAATTCACTTTATCAGAACCGAAGAATAAGATGAAAATCAGCCTGGTGACAATGAACAGTGGCTTTGAAATGAACGAGGAATTGATCCAGTTTCTTGAAAAAAGCCCGGAGCTGGAAGTGCAGGTGTTAACGGTTTAATAAGATGAGACGTTTTAGCAGGTTTGTAGTAATGGTACTACATAAAGTGACAAGTTTTGCACAACTTTGTGCCAGTATCGCATGTTATATGAGCAGGACTTAAATTTGCAATCCCTTTAAAAACAAAAAATAAAATTCATACAATGGCAAAAGAATTCACAGACTCAAATTTTCAGTCGGATGTACTGGCTTCTGATAAACTGACCGTAATTGATTTCTGGGCAGAATGGTGTGGTCCCTGCCGTGCAATCGGGCCGGTAATTGAAGAACTATCAAAAGAATATGATGGTAAAGCAAATATTGGTAAACTGAACGTAGACAATAACCCTGAAGTGTCTATGAACTATGGCATCACGTCCATTCCTGCTATCCTGTTTATTAAAAACGGACAGGTAGTTGATAAATTAGTAGGCGCCCAGCCTAAAGCTAATTTTGTAAGAAAGATCGAAGCACATATATAAACTATATTTTAAACTAAGAAACCCCGTTCAGCTGATCGGGGTTTTTATTTTGAAGTATGTAATTTCCACTTGCAGCGAATCCCGGGTTAATCAACTGAATATATGAAATTCTGGCTTCCATACTTACTTCTTTTATTACCTCTTCACTCTTTTTCTCAACTTGATTCATTAAAGGGGAATGTAAAATCTGTAAAAGAGAATGTAAGATATGCGGAAAAGGCTGGCCTTACTTTATATCACAGAGATCTTGATTTCGGGCAGTTTAGCCTAACGGATGAGACAATTTTCAACGAATTTAAGAGAGGCTTACTCCCAAGATCACTTTCAGCTCCAACACAAAAAGAGTTTGACACCAAAGGGCGGCTCATACAACTTACTTTCTTTACCAATAATAATGACTCCTTTTTTACAAGTAACTGGAAGTACATTTATGATGAAAACAATAACCTTATCCAGGAAAAACTTGAATTCAGTAACGGTGACTATCAAATAACCAATTATCGTTACAAGCCGTTTAAGGATTCGATTGACCGGATAATGACCGAAGTAAGTTATAGCAATGATCCTGACTGGTTTAACATGAAACAATATTTTTATAGCAACACAGCTCAGCCCATTGAAGTAAGGGAATTATCAGGATTTGGATGGGATAGAAAAGTAAACTACAAATATGACGATAGCGGAAGGCTTATTGCTGAAATAAATTCTGATGTTAAAAGAGTTTTGAAATATGATAGTATTATGAAAATCGAGATATTTCATGATAGCGCCGCTGAATACTATAAGGAAACCTTTAATTATTACGATGATGGGAGTTTAAGAGAAAAAATCAGCGGTTGTTCTCCCAACCTCATTGCCGGAGCATGCCAACGCACCTTCTATATCTATGACGACAAAAGAAGAAAAGCAAAAACATACTACTATTGGAGGGGGACAGATTCTCTTTTCAGTCATACAGAGTACGAGTACTATACTGACAATTCGCTGAAAAAAATAAGCTGGTTTTATAAAGATGAACCCATATCCCGAAATTTTGCAGAATATTTTTATAAAAATAAGGAGCTAACCAAAGCAGTATTAAACACTGCCGATAACACTACAGTTATTGAATTTGAATATAAGGTGGATTCCCACAGCAACTGGATAGAGCAGAAGAAATTCGTCAATAACAATTTATTCTATAGCCGAAAAAGGGAAATTATTTACCGGGATTAGCATACTCTACTGTTAATATATCCATTTCACGACTAAAATAAAATATGTAAATCTTCAACACTAACAGTTCACTTGATAGATACTCAGTAACAATACAACCTCAAAATTTGCAAAGAAACAAAGCTGAGAGTATCTTATTAAAGTCACCCTAATAATCTTTTTCTAATGTTGCATATCCCCAACCGCATTGGGGTCATGCTTGTGCTTAAATAATATCGCAAACAACACAGCCACTACCAACGCATAGATGGCAAAAGTGATCCAGATATCCTGCCAGTTTTTATCTCCCCCGTTTACGGTGAAATACTTATCGATCACATAACC
>Ga0116143_10003663_pt1 | contig 15273 bp, 15 predicted proteins | sample AD_UKC034_MetaG_FD_89745 | JGI IMG/M metagenome (GOLD analysis project Ga0116143, IMG submission 89745) | Active sludge microbial communities of municipal wastewater-treating anaerobic digesters from USA - AD_UKC034_MetaG | ecosystem: Engineered > Bioreactor > Anaerobic > Digestate | place: USA...
CGAGCCATCGGCCTTGCGCTCGAACTGCATGAACACGTTGTTCCAGATCTCGATCACCTGCGGATGGTCGTTGTTCACGAGCTCGCGGCCGGGCTTCTGCGCCTTCTCCTCCGCAGTGCGCACGTCCACGTGGATCTCGGTGCACGGTCCGCAGGGACCGGTACCGCCCATCTCCCAGAAGTTGTCCTTGCGGCTGAAGGGCAGGATGCGCTCTTCCGGCATGAACTGCTTCCACAGCTCGCGTGTCTCGTCATCGGCGGGCAGCCCATCGGTCGAGTCGCCGCCGAAGTAGGTGACATAGATGTCCTCCTTGTTGATGCCGTAGTTGTCCACCACAAGCTCCCACGCCCACTGGATCGCCTCCTTCTTGAAGTAGTCGCCGAAGCTCCAGTTGCCGAGCATTTCGAACATCGTATGGTGATACGTGTCGATGCCCACCTCTTCCAGGTCGTTGTGCTTGCCGGAAACGCGCAGGCATTTCTGCGTGTCGGCGATGCGCTTGTGTTTCGCCTCGCGGTTGCCCAGGAAGAGGTCCTTGAACTGGTTCATGCCCGCGTTGGTGAACATGAGCGTGGGGTCGTCCTTGATCACCATGGGCGCGCTGGGCACGATGGTGTGGCCACGCTGGGCGAAATGGTCGAGGAATCGCTGGCGGATCTGCTGGCTGGTGAGCATGGCGGGCAACGGCTGTCTGCTTTCGGGCTGCGAAAGTACCGAAGTGGCGTGCTCCAATGCCCGGCGGAGAGCGGTTAACTTCGCGCGTCGCCATGGCTGAGCAGAAGTACCGCTTCAACCCCAAGACGCTCAACTTCGAGCGGATAAGGCTTTCGGCGTGGCAGAAGACGAAACGCACCCTGCTTGCCCTTACTCCCGGCCTGCTGGTAGGCGTGCTGGGCATCTTCCTGGTCTACCAGTTCGTGGACAGCCCCAAGGAGGCCAACCTGCGCCGCGAGAACCAGCAACTGCTGCTCCAGTACGAGCTGATGAACAAGCACCTGGGCGAGGTGGAATCCGTGCTGGCGGATGTGCGGCGTCGGGACGACAACATCTACCGCGTGATCTTCGAAGCGGACCCCCTTCCGGCAAGCATGCGCATGGCCGGTGCGGGCGGCGTGGACCGCTACAAGGACCTCGGTGGCTTCGCGAGCAGCGAGATGGTCGTGGGAACCAAGAAGCGTCTCGATGCCCTGGCCCGCCAGCTGGTGGTGCAGAGCCGCTCGCTGGACGAAGTGACCTCCTTGGTCCTCCGCAAGAAGGAGATGCTCGCCAGCATCCCGGCCATCCAGCCCATCCCGAACGAGGACCTTACCGCGACCGCCGGTGGTTATGGCATGCGCATCCACCCGATCCACAAGATCCCGAAGTTCCACGCGGGCATGGACTTCACCTCCAAGCAAGGCACACCGATCTATGCCACCGGCGATGGCAAGGTGACCTTCGCGGACTATGCGACCAATGGCTATGGGATGCACGTGATCGTGGACCACGGCTTCGACTACGAGACGCTATACGCCCACTTGAGCGAGCTGAAGGTCCGCAAGGGCCAGAAGGTGAAGCGCGGTGATGTGATCGGGCTTGTGGGCAATACCGGACTGAGCGCCGGACCACACCTGCACTACGAGGTGCACAAGGGCGGCCAGGCCGTTGACCCTGCGAACTATTACTTCAACGACCTCTCTCCCGAGGAGTACGCACGCATGCTGGAACTTTCGCGGAACGCCGGTCAATCCCTTGACTAGTACATTCGCATCAACGGAGGAGGAACGATGCCCTGGAAAGAGAAGACGATCGAAAAGCTGTACTGGTCCATCGGTGAGGTGGCCGAGCAACTGGGTGTGAACACCTCCCTCATCCGATACTGGGAGAAGGAGTTCGGCTCGTTGAAGCCCAAGCGCACCGGCAAGGGTGACCGCCTCTACACGAAGAAGGACATCGAGCAACTACAGCGCATCCAGCACCTGGTGAAGGAGAAGGGATTCACGCTGCAAGGTGCGCGTGTGCAGCTGCGGAAAGCCGATCAGATCGAGGAAGCCGCGGTCCTGGACATCGATTCCCTGCGCGACAAGCTGTTGGAGATCCGAACGAAGCTCGTGGCGCTGCGCAACGCCGGGCATTGAACGCTCAACAGCACCGTCCTTCCTTCAGATAGTTCGTCACGTAATCCCGCACCCCCTCCTCGAGGCTGGTGAACGGTCGATCATAGCCGATACCCACGAGCTTCCGCATGTCGGCCTCCGTGTAGTATTGGTACTTGTCACGGATGTCCGCAGGGGTGTCGATGAAGGTGATCCGCTCCGCCTTGCCCAGCGCGGCGAAGGTGGCCCTTGCCAGGTCGAGGAAGGTGCGCGCCTTGCCGCTGCCCAGGTTGTAGAGGCCGCTGTCCTTCCGATGCTCCATCAGGAAGAGGCACACGTTGCATAGGTCCTTCACGTACACGAAGTCGCGGAGCTGCTCGCCATCCTTGTAGTCCGGACGGTGGCTTCGGAAGAGCTTCATGCCGCCCGAGGCCTGGATCTGGTTGAAGGCGTGGAAGACGACGCTGGCCATGCGCCCCTTGTGGTACTCGTTCGGGCCGTAAACGTTGAAGAACTTGAGCCCGGCCCAGAAGAACGGCTTCTTGTCCTGTGCCAAGGCCCACTTGTCGAAGTCGTTCTTGCTCTCCCCGTAGGGGTTCAGCGGCTTCAGCTTGTATGGCAGTGAATCATCCGCATCGCTATAGCCCAATTCACCATCGCCATAGGTGGCGGCGGATGAGGCGTACACCAGCGGTATGCCATACTTCACACAGGCCTCCCACATGCGCTGGCTGTAGCCCACGTTCAGCTCATCGAAGATGGTCCGGTCGAACTCGGTCGTGTCCGTCCGTGCCCCCAGGTGGAAGATGAACTGCACGAGCCCCTCGTTCCTGTCCAGCCAATCGAAGAACTCCTTACGCTCCACCCGCGCGCTCAGCTTCTTGCCCTCGAGGTTCGCCGCCTTGTCCACCCGGGAGAAGTCGTCCACCGCCACGATGTCCTGCCAGCCCGCACGAAGCAACTCGCCGATGAGGGCACTGCCGATGAAGCCCGCGGCTCCCGTGACGATGATCATGGCGCGAAGGTAGGGGGCGAGGATCCCCGCCTCCTACCTTTGCGCGCGATGCCGACCGTATACATCACGCGCCGCGAGCGGTTCAGCGCCGCGCACAAACTCGCCCGACCTGATTGGAGCGCGGACAAGAACCTCGCCACCTTCGGCAAGTGCTCCAACCCGAACTGGCACGGCCACAACTACGAACTGTGGGTGACCGTGAAGGGCGAACCCAGCCCGGAGACCGGCTTCGTGGTGGACCTGAGCAAGGTGAGCTCCATCATGCAGGAGTACGTGATCAGCAAATTGGACCACAAGAACATCGACCTGGACGTGGAGTTCATGAAGGGTCGGCTGAGCAGCACCGAGAACCTCGCCATCGCCATCTGGGAACAACTGCGTGAACCGATCGAAGCCCTGGGTTGTTCCCTCTCCTGTGTGAAAGTGCAGGAGACCGAGAACAATTACGTGGAATACCATGGCCACTAAACGACCAGCCACCGGACGAGGGGGCGCGAAAGGCATCGAACGGGAGCCGCAAGGTGAGGGCTACGAGCGGATCGATCAGTACGACCACGCCCTGGTGGAACGGATCGCCGGGCATTATGGCGACATCCTCAAGGCGATCGGGGAGGACCCGAAGCGTGAAGGGCTGCTCAAGACCCCGGAACGGGTGGCCAAGGCCCTGCAATACCTCACCCACGGATATGACGTGGATCCCGCCAAGATCCTGAAGAGCGCACTGTTCAAGGAGGAGTACAGTCAGATGGTGCTGGTCAAGGACATCGAGGTGTATTCCATGTGCGAACACCACATGCTGCCCTTCTTCGGCAAGGCCCACGTGGCCTATGTGCCCAACGGGCGGATCACCGGACTGAGCAAGATCCCGCGGGTGGTGGACGCCTTCGCCCGCCGGCTGCAGGTGCAGGAACGGCTGACGAACCAGATCCGCGACTGTATCCATGACACCCTGCGACCATTGGGTGTGGCGGTGGTGATGGAGTGCGACCACCTCTGCATGCGCATGCGTGGCGTGCAGAAGCAGAACAGCGTGACCACGACGAGCGCCTTCACCGGGATCTTCCTGAAGGACCAGCGGACACGCGAGGAGTTCATCAAGCTCATCAGCGCCCGCCTTCACTGAGGCGGAAGGCTCATCGCCGTTCAGGCGGACCAGCTGGTGTCGGCCTCCGGTCACGAGCACGCACCGTTGCGAACTGATCCGCCTGCGCAGTTGCACCGGCGCTCTATCTTCGTGCCACCTACTTACCGGCAATGGAGAACAACACCTTCCCGCAGAACCCCGCCTTCATCGGCAGCACCGAGGTCAGCAGCGTGCGCACCTTCCTGGCCAACGTGTTCAGTTACATGACCATGGCGCTGGTGATCAGCGGTGTGATGGCCTGGTGGTTCGGCAACGACCTCACCAAGCTCCAGTACCTCATCAACTTCGAGACGGGTGGGCAGACCATCCTGGGATGGGTGGTGATGCTGGCGCCATTGGGCCTGGTCTTCGCCATGAGCGGACTGGTGAACAAGATGAGCGGCACCGCGCTGCTCGCCACCTTCCTCGTCTTTTCCTGCATCATGGGGATCAGCCTCAGCTACATCTTCCTGATCTACTCGATGGCCGCCATCGCCAACGTGTTCTTCATCACCGCCGCGGTCTTCGCCACCATGGCCATCGCAGGTTACACCACGAAGACCGACCTCACCAAGCTGGGCAGCATCCTCATGATCGGTCTCTTCGGCATCATCATCGCCTCCTTGGTGAACTTGTTCCTGAAGAGCGACACGATGAGCTATGTGGTGAGCATCATCGGCGTGGTGGTCTTCACCGGCCTCACCGCGTATGATGTTCAGAAGCTCAAGCGCATGGGGGAACAGGTGGCCACCGGCACCGAGACCGCCCAGAAGATGGCCCTGATGGGTGCCCTGAGCCTCTACCTCGACTTCATCAACCTCTTCCTCATGCTGCTGCGCCTCTTCGGGCGCCGCGACTGATCATTCCCGGTGAAAGGGTGCGAGGGTGTGGGGCTTCCCGCACCCTCGCGCTTTTCGGAGCGATCGTGTTCCTCCCCTATTTTCACAGCCCCAGACCAACACGATGACCGCATACGTATTCCCCGGACAGGGCAGCCAGTTCACCGGCATGGGCAAGGACCTGTATGATGCCGACAATAACGCCCGCATCTGGTTCGAGCACGCCAACGACATCCTCGGCTTCAACCTCACCGACGTCATGTTCCATGGCAGCGAGGAGGACCTGAAGCAGACCAAGGTGACCCAGCCGGCCATCTTCCTGCACAGCGTGGTGAAGGCAAAGGTGCTCGGCGATGCCTTCAGACCGTCGATGGTCGCCGGTCATTCACTCGGGGAGTTCAGCGCGCTGGTGGCCGCCGGCGCCATGGAGTTCAGCGATGGGTTGAAGCTGGTGGCCGCGCGTGCGAACGCCATGCAGAAGGCCTGTGAACTGCAGCCCAGTACCATGGCCGCGATCCTCGGCCTGGAGGATGCCAAGGTGGAGGAGGTGTGCAAGACCATTGAAGGTGTTGTAGTGCCAGCGAACTACAACTGCCCCGGCCAGCTGGTGATCAGCGGCAGCGTGGAAAGCGTGAACGCCGCCTGCGAAGCCTTGAAGGCTGCGGGTGCGAAACGTGCCCTGGTGCTGCAGGTGGGCGGCGCCTTCCACAGCCCCTTGATGGAGCCTGCCCGCGCCGAACTGGCCACCGCCATCGCCTACACGCCGATCGTGGACCCGCGCTGCCCCGTCTACCAGAACGTGGACGCCCGCCCACACACGGACCCCGCACGCATCAAGGCCAACCTGATCGCGCAGCTCACCGCGCCCGTGCGCTGGACACAGACCATGCAGCACATGCTCGCCGACGGCGCCACCCGGGTGGTGGAGGTCGGACCCGGCAACGTGCTGCAAGGCCTCTTCAAGAAGGTGAGCAAGGAGGTGGAGACGATGGCGGGGTAGCGCAGGCAGCGCCAGCGAGTTCCGTCGCGTCTTATTGCCATCAGATAATAGATGGACTGTCACCTGCATCCTATGACCCTTGGGGTCGTCGCGCTGGTCAGCACGACTTCCGTCAGCGCGCAGCAGCCGTTCCCGACAGCATCCGACCAAGCCCAATGGTCCGTCGTCAGTTACATCCTTGGGCAGCCCTTCGATACGATCATGCTCGCAACCACGACGTCGATCGACCTATGCGACCGGACCTATAGTGTGGTGACGGACGCAGGCTTTGGAGTGGAAATGGTCTTTTTCAGGAACGAGGGCCAACGCACGCTGTTCCGGCTATCTGAGGACTGTGGAGAACGGGAGTACCTCCTCTATGACATGGCGATGAACGTGGGGGATTCCACCTACGTGGGCTGGCAGATGGGACAACCATCGTTGGACACCACCCTGGCCATCGTGGAGGCGATCAATGTGGTTGAATACCTTGGTATTCCCCGCAGGCGTTCCACCGTGCGCATCGACCGGTGCCCAGGCACGTCTGAACCGCCGCTTTTCACCCAGGACCAGTGGATCGAGGGCATCGGCTCTGTCGGGCACCCGTTCTACTCGTTGAACTGCTTATGCGATTTCTGTGAGAGCGCTTTCTCCTTGCAATGCGCCGACAGCCTGAACGTACCGACCTTCCGCTTCCCGGCTGGTACCTCCTGCGGCCCTATCACGGGTGTTCCCGAAGTACGTTCGGGGCCGGGCGTTCTGCAGGTGGCCGGAGGGGATGGGTACTGGTCCGTTCATCTTCCCGAGGGGATCAGCTCTGGGATCATCACCGTACATGACCTGAACGGAGCGGAGGTCCTTCGATCTCGAACCTCCGGACCGATGGCGGTCATCGACGCAAGGAGACTTGCACCGGGCAGCTATGTGGTCAGCTTGAGGACCACCGGTGGGAACTGGTGGGCTCGAACAGTGGCAACTCCTTGAGAAACGTTCCGGGGATCCCGCCTACAACCCCGCGTTCAACAACTTCCCGCTCGCGATCAGCTTGTGCAGGTATGGCCGCGCAAGCGTGTTCTTGATCGCCTGCACATGGTTCATGCTGTGGCAATCACTGCCCAGCAGTTCGTAGTGCCCACCATCGACCAGGCGCTCGGCGATGAGCTTCGCCTGCGGTCCGTAGGCGCCTGACAGCGCAATGGTGTTCAACTGGAAGAGCACACCTCGCTCCTTGAGCAGCGTGTACTTACTGAAGTCGTTATGCCAGAAGCCATAGCGCTCCGGGTGCGCCAGCACGGGCCGGTAACCCATGGTCTGCATCTGGAAGATCACCGACAGCAGCATCGTCGGCTCACTGATGAAGGGCAGTTCGAAGAGCAGCAGGTTGTCCCCGAAGGTGAGCACCCGACGGTCCAGCACCTTCTGTTCCAGCTCGTGGTCCAGGTAGTACTCCGCCGCCGCGTCCACCTCCATGTCCAGGCCCCGGCGCTTCACCTCATCGCGCACCCGCTCCAAACCCCCGAGGATGATCTCCGGCGTGTTACGGTAGCCATCCGCCATGTTGTGCGGGGTGGTCACCACTTTCCTGTAGCCCAGCTCGGACATGGCCGTGAGCATCTCGATGGTCTGCTCCATGGTCTGCGCCCCGTCGTCGATGCCCGGTATGAAGTGCGAATGCACATCGCAGCGCAGCACGCTGAGATCCGCATCGCCCATGGCGGAACCGGACGACCCGAAGAGCTTGTTGAAGAGGCCCATGTCAGTGCAAAGGTGCGAAGGAGTGGGGGCGCATCCGTTGTCGGATGGAAGCGGACCCGCGCGACACCCTCATCCGCGCTCCGTGTAGTGGTCCTGGTAGTACTGTTGATAGGCCCCGCTGGTCACGTGGTCCAGCCATTCGGTGTTGGCCAGGTACCAGTCCACGGTGCTTTCCAGCCCTTCCTCGAAGGTGATGCTCGGCTTCCAACCCAGTTCACGCTCGATCTTGGAGGCATCGATCGCGTAGCGCAGGTCGTGCCCGGCACGGTCGGTGACGTAGGTGATCAGCTTGGCGCTATCCCCTTCCGCACGGCCCAGCTTCCTGTCCATGATGGAGCAGAGCAGGTGAACGAGGTCGATGTTCTTCCACTCGTTGTGCCCGCCGATGTTGTAGGTCTCGCCTTTCACGCCGGTGTGGAAGATGACATCGATGGCCGCCGCGTGGTCCTCCACCCACAGCCAGTCGCGCACGTTCTCGCCCTTGCCGTACACCGGCAGCGGCTTGTTGTTACGGATGTTGTTGATCATAAGCGGGATCAACTTCTCCGGGAAGTGGTGGCTGCCGTAGTTGTTGCTGCAATTGCTCAGCACGAAGGGCAGCTTGTAGGTGTTGCCGTAAGCGCGTACGAAGTGGTCGCTGGCCGCCTTGCTGGCGCTGTAGGGGCTCTGCGGATCGTAGGGCGTGGTCTCAGTGAACAGGCTGTCGTCGTGGAGCGAGCCGTACACCTCATCGGTGGAAACATGGTAGAACCGCTTGCCCTCGAAGGCACCCTTCCATGCTTCTTTCGCGGCATTGAGCAGCGTTACCGTGCCGTACACGTTCGTGCGCACGAAGCTTAGCGGATCGGTGATGCTGCGGTCCACATGGCTCTCCGCGGCCAGGTGGATGACCCCGTCGATGGTGTGCTCCTTGAAGACCTTGGCCACCGCTTCCGCATCGCATATGTCGGCCTTCACGAAGGTGTAGTTCGGAGCGTGCTCGATGTCGCGCAGGTTCTCGAGGTTGCCCGCGTAGGTGAGCGCGTCGAGGTTGACGATGCGGTACTGCGGGTACTTCGTGACAAAGCGACGCACCACATGGCTGCCGATGAAGCCGGCGCCGCCGGTAATGAGGATGCTCCTGCCGCTCACAGGCTCCAGTAAGTGAGATCCTTGATCTTCTTCCGGAACACGCCCTTCAGGTCCACCACCACCCCCTTCGGTTTCAGCATGCCCTTGAACCAGGCCTCGTCCTTGCTGGTGTACTCACTGTGGTTCACCGCCACGATGATGGCGTCGTACGGACCCTTCATCTCCGGCGCGAGCTCATAGCCGTACTCGTGCTTCACCTCGGCGCTGTCCGCATGCGGATCGGTCACGTCCACGTGGCAGCTGAAGCTCTTCAGCTCGTTCACCACATCGGCCACCTTGCTGTTGCGGATGTCGGTGACGTTCTCCTTGAAGGTGGCACCCATCACCAATACGCGCGCATCGGCCGGATTGGTGCCGGCCGCGATGATCTTCTTCACCGTCTGCTTCGCGGTGTAGCCACCCATGCTGTCGTTCACGAAGCGGCCCGCATCGATGATCTGCGCGTGGTAACCGAGCTCCTTCGCCTTGTAGACGAGATAGTAGGGATCGACGCCGATGCAGTGGCCGCCGACCAGGCCGGGCTGGAACTTCAGGAAGTTCCACTTCGTTCCCGCCGCCTCCAGCACATCGTAGGTATTGATCCCCATGCGGTTGAATATGATCGAGAGCTCGTTGATCAACGCGATGTTGACGTCGCGCTGCGTGTTCTCGATGATCTTGGCGGCCTCGGCCACCTTGATGCTCGCCGCGCGATGCACGCCGGCCTTCACGACCAGTTCGTACACCCTGGCGATCAGCTCGGCGCTCTCCGTATCGCAACCACTGCTCACCTTGATGATGCTTTCCAGCGTGTGCTCCTTGTCGCCGGGGTTGATGCGCTCCGGGCTGTAACCCACCTTGAAGTCCTCGACGAACCTCAGGTTGCTCAACCGTTCCAGCAGCGGCACACAGTCCTCTTCCGTGCAGCCCGGATACACGGTGCTCTCGTACACCACGAAGTCGCCCTTCTTCAGCACCTGGCCCACGGTGCGCGTGGCACCCAGCAGGGGAGTGAGATCGGGGATGTTCTGGTTGTCGATGGGTGTGGGCACCGCCACGATGAAGAATTCCACATCCTTCAGATCGTTGAGATCCGCGGTGAAGTGGATGTCACAACCCTCGAACTCGGAGGCTTCCAGTTCGTTGCTCGGGTCCTCACCACGGCGCATCATGTCCACGCGCTTCTGATTGATGTCGAAGCCCACGACCTTGATCTTGCGCGCGAAGGCCAGCGCGATGGGGAGTCCGACGTAACCCAGGCCGATCACGGCCAGCTTCGCCTCCTTCTTCAGCAGGCGGTCATACACGTTGCTCATTCCTCTTCTCGTAGATGCGTTCGATGATCTCCACCACCTTCAGGCCTTCCAGCGCGTTGGTGGTGAGGGTGGTATGACCGCGCAGGGTATCCACCACGTTGTCGATGATGAAACCGTGGTTGTTGGCGCTTCCCTTGTAAGCCCCGTAGTCGTTCGCGGGGTTCGTGGGCGCCAGGTCCGGCATCACGTAGTCCTTGATGTGGCAATATTCCACCTGGTCCATGTACTGCCCGCCGATCTTCACACTGCCCTTGGAGCCGATGATGGTCATGCTGCTCTCCAGGTTCCTGTCCCACACGGCGGTGCTGTAGTTGATGCAACCGATGCCACCGTTCAGGAACCGGAAGTTCACCAGCCCGCTGTCCTCGAAGTCGGTCAGTTCCTTGTGGGTGAAGTCCGCGAACTTGGCGCTGATGTCGGTGATGTCGCCGAAGAGCCAGTAAAGGATGTCGATGAAGTGGCTGAACTGGGTGAAGAGCGTTCCACCATCCAATGCCTGCGTTCCCTTCCAGCTGCCGGGCTTGTAGTAGCGATCGTCCCGGTTCCAATAGCAGTTCACCTGCACCAGGAAGATATCGCCCAGCAAGCCCTCATCCACCACACCCTTTATCCACTGGCTGGGCGGGCTGTAGCGGTTCTGCATCACCCCGAACACCGTTCGATGCACCTGCAGCGCCTTGTAGATGACGGCCTCACAACTGGCCTTGCTCAATGCCAGCGGCTTCTCGCAGACCACATGTTTGCGATGCTCGAGGGCCATGATGCACTGCTCGGCATGCAAGCCGTTCGGTGTGCAAACGTTCACCACTTCGATCGCAGGCACCTCGGCCAACATGGAGGCCAGGTCCTGGAAGTAGGGCACACCTTCGGCTATCACACCGGTCTCCTCCCGCGGCCGCGGATCGCACAACGCCACCAGCTCGCAGTCCGGATGTCGCTGGATCATCTCCGCGTGCCGCTTGCCGATGTGGCCGCAACCGACCACGGCGAATGGGATGGGACCGCTCATAGGACCTTGGATACCGCTCCGTTCTTCAGTTGATAACGCTCGCCGCTCTCCGGACAGGTGGCAAGACCGTCCGGGTCGAAGGCGAGCTTATGGCCGAATTCGCTCATCCAGCCGGTGCGTCGGGCGGGATTGCCCACCACCAGCGCATAGTCCGGTACCTCCCGGGTCACCACCGCTCCCGCTCCGATGAAGGCATAGCGGCCGATGTCATGCCCGCAAACGATGGTGGCGTTGGCACCGATGCTCGCACCCTGCTTGACAATGGTGCGCTGGTAGGCACCTCGCCGGTTCACCGCGCTACGCGGGTTGATCACATTGGTGAAGACGCAGGAGGGTCCGAGGAAGACGTCGTCCTCACACTCCACACCGGTATAGATGCTCACGTTGTTCTGCACCTTGACATTGCGGCCCAGCCGCACCTCGGGGCTGATCACCACGTTCTGACCGATGTTGCAGCCCGGACCGATCGTGCAGCCGGGCATGATGTGGCTGAAGTGCCAGATGCGCGTGCCCTCACCGATGGAGCATCCTTCATCGATGACGGCGGTCGGGTGCGCGGTATAGGACATCGTACGGATGGACAGGCGAACAGGTAGGTCTGATCGCATGGCCGGTAAGGGCCGCGAAGGTACCGAAGGCACCCGGAACAGAAGGGATATTCAACCCGTCGGTGGTATCCAGACCGATCGCTCGAACATGTCCGTGCCCGGGGTGACCGGGTCCACAGCACCAGCGGCCACCAAGGCGGCAACCACCTTCTCCAGTCCAGCGGCCGGAAAGGGGGTACCCGTATTCCACCGCACACCGGTGAACCATTCCTGGGCATCGGCAAGGGGCAAGTTGAACCGTTTGGCGATGAGCTCCGGGGCCGTCCGCTTCGTCATGAGGCCCGCCACCTGGTCGTGCAATACCTTCAATAGGCGCTGGACCGCCGCCGGATGCTCGCCGAGCACGGCCTCCGTCCCCACGATGAGGAAGGAGGGCCAATCCGTGCGGTATTCATCCACCCGCCGCAACCGGCCATCGTCCACAAAGGGCTTCGTGGTGAACTTCTCCCAAAGGAATGCCAGCGGACCCGGGTGTGCCAAGCGCTCCAAGGCACCGGGCAGGTCGTTCACCACCTCCAGGTCCCCCTCTCCGACCGACCAGCCTTTGGAACGGGCATAGCTCAACGCCACCAGGTGACTACCGCTGTTCGGCCGGCTGATCGCGTAGGGTACACCATGCAGCTGCGCCGCATCATCGATCCCGGTCCACGCACCCACGTGCACCCCCCAGGTCAGAGCGCTATCCACGTATGGGGCCACGATCCGGCTCGGGTTCCCGCTTAGGATGTCGCGTACGGCCCCTTCGGTCACCATCAGTGCCAGGTCGAGTTCGCCCCGACGGAGCAGGTCGCACATGGCACCTGTGCCTTGCGGTACGGTGCGCCACTTCACCTCCACGCCGGCCCGCACGAAGGCACGACGCTCCAACGCCAGCAGCCAGGGCAGGTTGAAGTGCTCGGGTACGCCACCCACACGGATCGGCACCCGGGAGGAGGCCGCATCAACGGAGGCCTGGATGGAACGGAACGAACGCTTCACGGGACCGGACAGGCTGGGAACGGCTCACTTCCGCACGTAGCCCTCGAAGCTGAAATGCTCCTTCTCGTTCAGTTCGGCGGGGGTCAGCGACTTGAAGTATTCGAAGGTGCGGCGCATGCCCTCGGCACGGTCCACCTTGGGCTCCCACTTCAACAACTTCTTCGCCAGGGTGATGTCCGGTTGACGTTGCATGGGATCATCGCTCGGCAGCGGCTTGTAGATCAGCTTCTGCTTGGTGCCCGTGAGCTTGAGGATCTCCTCCGCGAACTGCTTGATGGTGATCTCCTTCGGGTTGCCGATGTTGACCGGTCCAGCGTGATCGCTGAGCAGCAGGCGATAGATCCCCTCGATCAGGTCGTCCACGTAGCAGAAGCTGCGCGTTTGATCGCCCTTGCCGAAGATGGTGAGGTCCTCACCGCGCAGGGCCTGGCCCATGAAGGCGGGCACCACCCGACCGTCGTTCAGGCGCATCCGCGGCCCATAGGTATTGAAGATGCGCACCATGCGTGTCTCCACTCCATGGTAGTTATGATAGGCCATGGTGATGGCCTCCTGGAAACGCTTGGCCTCATCGTACATGCTGCGCTTGCCCACGGGGTTCACATGGCCCCAGTAGGTCTCGGGCTGCGGGTGCACCTTGGGGTCGCCGTACACCTCGCTGGTGCTGGCCACGATGATGCGCGCCTTCTTCACACGGGCAAGCCCGAGCAGGTTGTGGGTGCCGAGCGATCCCACCTTCAAGGTCTGGATGGGGATCTTCTCGTAGTCGATCGGCGAGGCCGGTGAGGCGAAGTGCATGATGTACTTCAGCTCGCCCGGCACATGCACGAACTTGGATACGTCGTGGTGGTAGAACTCGAAGTCCTCGCGTTTGAAGAGGTGCTCGATGTTCTTCAAGCTGCCCGTGATCAGGTTGTCCATCGCGATCACGTGGTAGCCCTCCTTCAGCATCCGGTCGCAGAGGTGCGAACCCAGGAAGCCGGCGGCACCGGTGATCAGCACGCGGTCCTTCGGCTTCATGACCTTCTTCCTGACGACCTTCAACGTGGTGGCGGGTGCCGACCTGGAGCTCTTCCGAGCCATTGTCCTCGCCTTCTTGCTCACGCGGATGGGGGATGCTGCGTTCTTCTTGGCCATGGGTTCAGGCTTTCGCCGTGGCTTTGGTGCTCGCTTTCGGACTATGCGCAGCCGTGACCACGTTGCGACCGATGCTCACGTAATGGAAGCCCTTCTGCTTCATCTCGTCCAGCTCATACAGGTTGCGGCCATCGAAGATGGTGCGCTCCTTCAGCTCCGACTCCAGTTGCGCGAAGTCCGGTGTGCGGAACAACGACCACTCGGTGCAGATGATCAAGGAGTCCGCTCCCTTCAAGGCTTCGTACTCGTCCTTCGCATAGGTGATCCGGTCGCCGATGAGCTTCTTCACATTGTTCGCTCCCTCCGGGTCGAAGGCCGTGACCGTGGCTCCTGCCTTGGTCAATGCATCGATCATGTACAGGGCGGGGGCTTCACGGATATCGTCGGTATCGGGCTTGAACGAGAGGCCCCACATGGCGAAGTGCCTCCCTTTGAGATCACCGCCGTAGTACGCCTTGATCTTGGGCATCAATGCGGTCTTCTGCTGCTCGTTCACCTCCATCACGCTGTTGATGATCTGGAAGTCGTAGCCCGCCTCCTTGCCGCTCTTGGCCAGGGCCTGCACATCCTTGGGGAAGCAGGAGCCGCCGTAACCGATGCCCGGGAACAGGAAACGTTTGCCGATCCGCGTGTCCGTGCCCATGCCGATACGCACCTTGTCCACGTCGGCGCCAACCGCCTCGCAGAAGTTCGCGATCTCGTTCATGAAGGTGATCTTGGCCGCGAGGAAGGCGTTGGCCGCGTACTTCGTCAGCTCTGCGCTGCGCTCATCCATGAAGATGATGGGATTCCCCTGGCGGACGAAGGGCTTGTAGAGGTCCTCCATCAATTTCCGCGCGCGCTCACTGCTGGTGCCCACCACCACACGGTCGGGCTTCAGGAAGTCATCCACCGCGAAGCCCTCGCGCAGGAACTCGGGGTTGCTCACCACGTCGAACTCCACCTGGGCGTACTTGGCCACCTCGGCATGCACCTTCTCGGCCGTGCCCACGGGCACGGTGCTCTTGTCCACGAGCACCATGTAATGCTTCATGATCCTCCCGATGTCACCGGCGGCCTTCAGCACATAACTGAGGTCGGCGCTGCCATCCTCGCCCGGAGGTGTGGGCAGGGCCAGGAAGACGATCTGCGCCTTCTCCAGCGCCTCGGCCAGATCGGTGGTGAAGCGCAGGCGACCCTGTCGGATGTTGCGCTCGAAGAGCACATCCAGGTGTGGTTCGTAGATGGGCACCTTCCCATCCTTCATCATCTGCACCTTCTCGGTGTTGATGTCCACGCATACCACGTGGTTGCCGGTCTCGGCGAAGCAGGTGCCGGTCACCAGACCGA
>Ga0116143_10003664_pt1 | contig 15268 bp, 12 predicted proteins | sample AD_UKC034_MetaG_FD_89745 | JGI IMG/M metagenome (GOLD analysis project Ga0116143, IMG submission 89745) | Active sludge microbial communities of municipal wastewater-treating anaerobic digesters from USA - AD_UKC034_MetaG | ecosystem: Engineered > Bioreactor > Anaerobic > Digestate | place: USA...
CTGGGCAGCGTTCTGCGTCTAGCCATAGGCCGCGCGCCGCACACGCGTTGTTCAACCGGACTAATGAGCGGATCAACGCGCATTAAGTAGCTAACACTGATGCGTAGGCACGGACGATGGCGTCGATGATCCGTCCGTAATGCTGCTCCTGGATGCACGCGAACGTTATGCGGAGTGCATTAACTCCAGGCCGGTTTATCGGCATCAAACCGATGCGGTGATCCCGTAACAGTCTGTCAGCAAGCGCTACCGCCGATACCTGCGGATCGACATTGAGCAACAGGAAAAATCCGCCACTGAAGGGATCCGCCTGGAATGTCTCGGCAGGGAGAAGATGGAGAACATCTTTGAATCGTTTCACGCGCCGAGTCAGAACATCGAAGATGAGCTTCCGTTGCGCAAGCGCAACATCAAGATGCTCGAATGTTCTGCAAAGCGCTGCCTGGGAACTGCGGACACAGGTGGAGATGGTGCTGCGGAGCATGGCTCTCGTTTTGTTTTCCATTTCGGCCAACGTGCCTACGGGATCAGGCCAGTCTGGATGAGCGGCGTAAGTGATAAAGCCTAACCGGCCTCCCCAGAAGAGAAATTCTTTGGACACGGCATCCATTTTCACGGGGAGCAACCGCGGGTGCAACCCGATCAGCCGGTTGAACAGTGAGCAGGGAATGGATTCTGGTTCAAAAACGAATCCCTCGTAGGCATCGTCCAGGAGGACTAACAGCAATTTGCCTGAAGTTTGAACGAACTCCACAAGGGTCGCAATCAAGCGTTGGACGGTTGGTTCATCTGGCACATAACCGGTAGGATTATGGGGAATATTGAGCAGCAGGAGGACTTTATCTTTACCAGCCGCGGCTGTATCGAGAGCGACGCGGAGGCCATTGATATTGAACTGGCCGTTATCGAATGTGGCAAATTCGACGAGCTTTCCGCCTATTTGCTGTTCCACGAGCATGTCATAGACTTCCCAGCGCTTTTCTGTGACGACCACGGAGTCGCCAGGATTAAGAAACAGCCGAGCGATGGCGGAGATCGCTCCGGTAAGGCCTGGGGTGACGATCGGTTGGCCGATCAGATGATCGCTGGGACGGCAATTGCCCGGTTGACCGTACGTCGAGCTAGCGCTTGCTTTCTGGAATATCCATTCTTTCCAGCTTTGCCGGAGTCCTGGCAGGCCGCCTTCAGATGAATAATTGAAGATCTCAGGCGAAGGAAGCTCGCGAAGAGCGCGGTCAACCACGGGGAGATAGTACAGCACTTCTTTATCCGATCCGCCTGGTAGGAAATCCGACTCTAGTCCGCGGGCGACGCCGATAGTTCCATTGAGATCGGCTTCTTTTCGCGCGCGTTCAACCCAATAAAAGATGCCAGGTCCGATGTACATCGCCCGGCCCCGTTCTGAAAGATGGTCCCAAATACCTGCTGAACCTAAAGCTTTAAATTCCATGAAGGCCACCTCCGGCTACTCGGAGAACCGGTGTACTCGAACCCGCGTGATTCGTCAACCCGCCCCAGATACGATCAAATGCCTGGAATACTTCTTACAGCTCTTCATCGAGGAAGACGGGCGGCCTGATGTCAAATCGGGGAAGCGCGTTAGCGATGGCATGGACAATGGCGAAGCTCGCTGGTTTTCCGCGCGCGGGGTGCACGCCGATCAACCGGGCTGGTCCGAAGCGAAAGACGGGGAGGGTCGCCAGCAGTTCGAGTAACCGCGATGGATGATAGACAATGGCGAGCAGCGCATCCTTCTTTGCCAGTTGAGCAGCGGAGGCGAGGAATTCTTTGAGCGTCCCGGCGACTTCGTGAGTGGCCGGGGAGTGCTCGCCGTTCTCTGCGTCGAATGGAAAAAAGGGTGGGTTGCAGGTGAGGAGATCGAAGCTGCCACGAGTTAGCGCTGCCGCGGCTTTGCGCACATGTCCGCGGCGAATCGTAATCTTACCGGTCATCGCATTGCCTGCCACATTCCGCTCAGCCAACACTGCATCCTCTTCTTCGAGTTCGATTCCCCAGATCTCTGCCGCTCGGCCAGACTTTCCCAGGAGCAGGGGGATGATGCCGCTACCACAGCCGAGATCGGCGGCTCTGTTGTAGGTCCGTTGAGGCAGTGTGCTAACCAGAACGAAGGGTTCAGCGCCGATCCGGTGCCCCGAATCTCGCACCCACAAGCGCAGCGCGTGAGCTGAAAGAACTTCGAGCCGCGGGCCCGCTGCGGAAGCCCGTCCGGAAGATTGCCAGTTGTCGCTCATGTCCGTAAGATAACTGGCGCGGACAGATGTGTCGATGACCGCTTCAAGGCGAATGGAAATTTGCCAGGAGATGCACCGTGAACCATCGCGCATACGCAGCACGCCACCAGAGCCACTGCCAATGATCATGGAGATAAACTGGCTGGCCCGTGGCCTGCTCTCGGGAGGAAAATCATGATTGATCATTTGCGTAACGCTGCTCACTTATACCGCGACGGCAGATTTGATGAGGCCATGGAAGAATTACGTATCCTGCTGGAATCAGGCTCAGCCCCGCCTCTCGCCTATGAGCGGATGACAGACATCCACAAGATCCAACTCCGGCTCGATCAAGGGGAGCAGTTTTTCCGCGGATTGCAGGTAAATTATCCTGCCGATGGCTGGGTGTTAATCGAGTTAGCGCGAATTCGTTTTCTAAAAGGGTTGCCCCTCAGCGCTCTGCGGCTGCTTCATGATGCCAACCGTTCGTTCGAGCAATCTCACGATGAATTGGGGTCAGCATATGTCGCTTATTATCAACTGTTTATTAATGCAATGACCGGCGATGTGCGCAATGCTGCCAACGAACTCGCGGCGATCCGGAGTCAATTCGAAAAAGTCGGGGACGACCGGGGCGTTGCCCGTTGCCACATTTTGGCGGGCAACCTCCGCGAATTCCTTGGTGATTACGCTGGAGCGAAGGACGAATATCTATTGGCGCTGACAACGGTTGAGCGGATGGGTGATCTCGATAGGATGGCCGCCCTTTACCTTGATTTAGCCAACTGTGACCACAGGACCGGCAGGGTGGAGGATGCCCGTCGCCATGTCTTACACGCCCGTGGCCTCGCCCACCAACTCCAATCGAAATTGCTAATGATCTATGTGCTCACGCAGTTCGCGTCGATCGAACAACTGGCAGAAAATTATGAACCAGCCCGCGCCGCGCTTACTGACGCATTAGCCATCGCTGAGAGTTTTCATTTTGATTACGGCCGGTGCGATGTGCTTATCCAACTGGGAAAACTTGAGTTGTCCACCGGCAACTTATCACAGGCCAGCGCGACGTTGACCATGGTCCATCAGATGGCATTAGCGATCAATGACACCCAGCTCATTCTCGAAGCCGCCACCGCTCTGCTGCAGAGCTTAATTGCAGAACAGGAGTATGACAATGCAGCCAACGTTGCCCAGACGGCGGCAGGATTGTTGATCGATATAACCGCGGGCATCCCTGACGCCACGATGCGCGAGGCGGTGATCAACGCGCACAGCAGCCTAATTCATATCATCAAAGGCATCTTCCAACGCCTCGAGCGGACTGACGGTCTCCGGTGGCTTGATCAGGCATTTCCTGAAGCGCTGTTGGACGGCAGGGCATGAAACGGGCATTGTGCGTTTTGGCAGCGAGCTGGCTGTTGGCCGGCGCTACCGGTTCGTTAGCCGCGGACGAGACAGCAGCGCCGCGCACGGCCCCGTCACCCTCACTGCCAGCGATTACGTTCCATACGGTAGCTGGTCATGTGTTTGTCAGCTTAGATGTTAAGAACGTGAGTTTACGGGATTTACTGCTGGAGATGTGCCGTTATCGCAAGATCAACATCGTGTTTGACCCTGATGTCGAAGGCCGGGTGACAGCCCGGCTTGTTGATGTTCCGTGGGCAACTGCATTTTCTGTGATTGTTAAATCCAATGGTTATGTTATTGAATGGATAGGGGATATTCCGCGGATCCACGTTCCGTGAGCGAGGTTAGGAGGCCGTGGAGATCCCCGTCTCCTTACCATCGCGGTATCCGCGGACAAGTCCTTGATCAACTGAGGTTTCGCGCCACAGGCCGATGGCTTCATGCGCCCAGGAGAACGTTCCGCGTCCTTGCTCCATGAGGTCGTTGATTTTAGCGATAAACTTGGCCCCGACATTTTCGCCATAGAGCTTCGGAGCTGCTCGCATCTGTTCCTGAAGCCCTGGATTGTTGATCACGGTTTCCACCAGCCGGACCATGAGGTCGGAATCAATTGGCGGGACCAGAATGTTGCCGTGCGCCTTCATGACCGTTTCTGGTCTGTCAGTATTTACGCGGCATGTCAGGCACACTTTTCCCAATAGGTTCATTTCTTCCTGAACACCGCCACTGTCAGTAAACGCAGCGAGGCAATGCTCAGAATTGAAAAATTCTATAACATGGGCGAATTCTGGCCACACTTGCGTATAAAGGAAGTTGGGATGAGTGGTGGCAAGCTGCAGGAGTTCATCTTTCAACCCGTATTTTTCCAGGGCGAACCGCGTCGCGTTCATCTCGATAAAATTGATCTTGTGACCGCGGCGGACCAGCTTGGTCAATCCCCCAATAAGCTCCCGGAACCGGCGTTCGGTCAGGTTGCCCCGGCGATGGATATCTACCCGGATCCATTTACCTTCAGCTAACTGCGGATAAATGGAGAAAATACTGCGGGATGGCTTGTGCTGTAATTTCAGATCGACAGCATCAACGACAACGCCGCCAGTCACAAATACGTTCTCTGGTGGATATCCCTCGCGCAAGAGATGCTCACGGTTTAGATCTGTCGGCGCAAACATGAACTCGGAACCTGCCGATGCGACGAACGTATCCCACTGCTCGGGAAACGGTTCGTTGCGCAGAATCTGCCACGGCCCATGAAACTGATTATGAATGAACTCATCAGCAGAGATCCCCTTGAGCGCGTCTCTCATGCTGACCGGGGTCATCGACCGCAGTCCCGCTTCATTGTGAATACAACGCTCTTGCCGGGAGAACATCCACGCGGCAGGGACGATACTGCACATGATCGTGTCGCCGAGCACGACAGGAACAACAGGAACTTCAGGCCAGCGTTCACGGAGATGATGGCCGAGCCAGTTTAATTTGCACAACAATTCCACTGATTTCTGCAAGAGATTTCCACGGATGCCAAGGCTGACGCCGATTTTATCTTGGAACGCGAATTCATAGCGCCCGTAAGTGAGAATCTCGTCGTAATGCTGATTGGAATCGATAACAAAGAAGGGCAAATCGGCAGCGGCAGCAGCAACAACCGAACCGTAGAATTTGTAAAAACAAGGTTTTGTCCCAATGACGAACGCGAGAACCCATTTCTTTTGCTCTTGCGCCTTGTTCATGATTTTCGCGATGAATTCCTCGCGAACGGTCATCGGCAGCATCTGCGGGACAACATCGCTGACTTCCCGCACCGATGGCGCGGCGAACATCGTCTCAAACGAGCCATGAATATCCATTAGGATCGCTCCTTACTTGCGGTGGATGTCCGACCACAACACGCGCATTTCCTTAAGTAGATCGATGATGACGCGCGGCTTGGGCAGATTAATGATATTCAGCGGATGTTTAACTTCGAACACCGGTTGGCCGGCGGGCCGGGGATAATGCCGGACACCGACTTCCTTGACTGGAAATCCAGCCCTCCGCGCTTTGACCAATAATTCTGTCGTCCCCAAGCCCGTCGCACAGTTCAGGGTGACACGGTCAAGAACTTGCCGGTGCGCGTAGCGGAAAGCACAGTCCACATCGCGATGGCCTGGCCGGAATAACATCCGGACAATCCTGTTGTAACACCAAGAGCTCACAAGCCGGACTTTGGGGTCTTGACGGTCAATCCGGTAGCCAGCGACAACTCCCGGCCCATCCAGATGCGGTAAAAAGCATTTGTAATCGTTCAGATCGAACTGCCGGTCGCCATCCGCATAAAAGATATGGTCGAATTTGGCGCTTTTGTAGCCCCATCGAATGGCGTTCCCCATCCCCTTCTCGTTCCTTGGCTGAATTACGACCCGGATCCGTGGATTCTGCTGGCTGCGCTCAGTGGCGATGGCCAGCGTCCGGTCTGTAGATCCTTCATAAATCACCGGGAGCAATTCGTAGTCCTCAGCGATCTCACCCGCTACTTTCTCAGCCGCATCGAGCAACGGGCTGATGTTTTCTTCTTCGTTGTACAATAGAAAGAAAAATGACGCGGCGGGAAGCTTTTCCATCGCCACCCTCCAACCGGATAACGTTGACACGAACGAACCCCGACTCAGGGTTCAAAGCCTGCGGTAAATTAACAGCGTGTTCAATCCTTGTCAAATATGACGAGCTAGAGAGCGGCACAAGACGATGAACAGCGAGCGTTGACTTTTAACGATCCGATAGTGTAACGCACAGCACAGAGGTAGCCTTGCCATGCGGCGTCATGTATCTAGGGAACTTGTTATCGTGCTGAGTCTTCTGGCACTAGGCGCTGTTCTCCGGATCTACCGGCTCAGTGTTTACGATATCTGGTTCGATGAATGCACATCGCTTTGGCACATCGTTCACCTGCGCGCAACCTTGGTCGATCAGTTATACGATTTTCATCCCCCATTTTACCTCATCACCGCCCGTCTCTGGTTGAATCTGACAGGCTCGGGCATCGTTCAACTGCGGTTCTTATCTGCCATCTTTAGCTGGCTTTGTCTTCCCGTTGTTTGGCTCCTAGTCCGGTCCGCTATTAACGTTACTGCCGCTTGCAGCGCATTGGCCTTGTTCGCCTTATCCCCATTTCACATCTATTACGGTCAAGAGGGCCGCATGTACGCCATGCTCGCTTGGTTCATGCTCACAGCGTTGGCTTGCCAACTGCAATTTGCGCGGACGGGCAACAACGGTTTTCTCGTTGGCTATACGGTGTTGGGCTTAATGAGTGTCTATACTCACCTATATGGTTGGCTGACCATCGTTGCCGCATTTATGGCCGGCGTTGATTCCCGGTTCCTTCCGCGCCCGCAGCGCCGGGCTTGGCTGGTAGCCCATCTGATCATCGCCGCCGGCTTCTTGCCCTGGATTAGTGCCATCGCCGGATTGCTGCGGGAGACCGAACGGGGTGTGAGCATAGCCTTCATCCCCCGGCTGACTCTCGTAGACTTTTTCAAAACGTTCCATTTTTTCCTCAACGGTTTCAGCGCGCCTGTCGATCTAGGACGGATAACCACCATTTTTGCTACGTTCTTCGTAATTCTGGGACTCAGTCCGTTGTCCGCCGCGCCAACAGACATGCGCCGCTACCTAACGTTAATGCTGATCCTTCCGTTAGGGATGTCTGCCGCGGGATCGCTGCTCGAACCAATGTTCCTGCCGCGCTATCATATCGTCAGCGGAGCGATCCTGCTCATCGCTGTTAGCGCCGGCGCTGCCGGTTTACCAACACGGCGGGCCAGACTTGGCGCAAGCCTGCTGATGTGTGTCTTCAGTATTCCCTCACTTGCCAACCATTACCGCAACGCAATGCCGTTTCAGGAGCGATTTCCACAGGTCTTCTACCCTGCGACCCCACGGCGCCCGTTTTCCGAGGTCATGCGGACAATCGAATCAACGGCCCAGGATACCGATGTCATCGGCCATTTCCTCCAATCATCATTGCTGCCAATGCGCCATTACGCCACCAGAAACATCCGCCAAACCGCGGTGAGTCTCCATCCTGAAACATTTGAAAACATTCCATTTCCACGTGTCGAACACGCAGTGGATGTATTCCCTATCCATCTGCGTGAACTGTTCACCGCGGGAGGAAGGTTCTGGCTCGTCCTCACCCGCTGGGGAGTAAGCCGTGAAGGAACAGTTCCACTCGATGAACTTGTGCGTTACGCCGATGATCATGCGTTCCCATTAGAAACATGGAATTTTACTGATATCCAGGTCAGGCACTATCATTGGCCGGATCCGGGCAACATCTACGCCCGTGATTACCGTCTGCTCGAACGGTTTGGACGGTTACTCATCTTTTTTCATCCAGGAGCCAATTTTAACGGTATGCGCCTCACACCCGTCGGGATGGAAGGAGAACTCTTGAGCGGACCTGACGGGAATTTTGGCGCGGGATATGATGTGCGTTTTTTTGCCAACGGGTCGATCGCGTCAACGGACACCCAGTTGCCCCGCAGTGGAACAGTGTTCATCGCCGATGATCTCCCGTGGACGGTTGTTCAGCACTTGGACCAACCATCCGGACTTCTCGCTGCCCGTCTCCCCACAGTAGCAACCACTCCGTCGCAAATGACTTGGTCATGGTGGTTCCAGAATAGCCGCGACCGGCCGCGCACCGTTCATGTGCTCTCCGCAGAAGCCGCCGCCGTGTTAGATGCCGTCAGCATGAACGAGCCTGCTGGGCGAAATCATTGGTGGCCTGGACGATGGACGAAATCCGGCACGCCTCCCTGGCGCGGGTGGAGAATCACCACAACCGATGCGGCTCTGGGAGATGACGGTGCCCCAGTCCGCTTACAAGCTAACATTGCACTCCCGGCGGGAAAATATGATGCGTTTATCGACGCCGTCGCTCATCCGGCTTTCCCGGTCAACGAACGCGCGCGGCTTATCCTCCGTATTAATAACAGCGCGATAGGAGAGTGGCACCCCGTTGCGCTCATGGGACAGGCCAGCCTAATGTCCGCCTACATTGGTTCGTTCGAACTCGCGGACGATTGTCCGGCACAGCTCGTCGAACTCGAGGCTCATCGCGGCGTTGGCCAGAAGCACGCGTGGGCCGATGTCCAGCGGATCACAATTTTGCGGCGTCCGGAGAAGAGCCGTTTCCTCAATGTCTGTGATGTGTGCCGTGGTCTGGATAGCGCGTGGTCTCCCAATCCCGCGGCTATTGCCGGCCCCCATTTCTCGCCGCAAGTCACCACTGTCCGCTTACAACCCGGTGAGCACAGCACGTTATCCATTCCTGTCACCGTCCATGAAGGATTGTATGAGCTGTGGTTGCGCATTTTGCGCGCGCCGCCAGGCACAGCCGGAAAACGGGCGCGGTTAGAAGTGCGGATGGATGGGCGATGGCTCGCGGCTCTTGATTCGGCGAGTCTGAATGAACAAGCAGGCTTCACTTTCTACCGGGTTGGCCTAATTCAAGGGCCAGGCAACCAACTCCTGGAGATAACGGCTAGCGCGGCAGGGATGGATACTGAAGCATTTGCTGATATTGATGTTATCGCCATCGTGCCGAACCGGCTGACTACGACGGATCATGCCTGGGCTTCTGGTCCTCATTATGGAATCTTTTGCGAATCACGGATCGCTGCTGTTCCCGGCGAAATTGTCCGCCGGAACGAATCGATCTCGAATTTCTCCGCGCAAAACATCTGTTATCACGAAGTGCTGGCGGATGATGGCATGATCGCCATGCACCTCCGTTCACGCTGCACTAAGGCTGAAGCCGATGTCCAATGACGACACGAGGCTGGGAAAACTGCTGCTCAGTTCACGCCACGGCCCTGCGTTCAACCAACGCCAAAGGCTGGCCCTCGCTCTCGTCTTCTTCAGTCTCCTCGCGCTTTATCTGCGGACATCCCCGCCGTCCTTACTGACAGGCGATAGCGGAGAACTCATCACTGCCGCCGCAGGTTTCGGAGTGCCGCACCCCACGGGATATCCGGCGTACATGCTGATGAGTCATGCAGCGTTACGCTTCATTCCACTGGGAAACGCGGCGTCCAGGATCTCCTTGCTCAGCGCGGTGGCAGGCGCTGCTGCCGCGTCGCTCGTAACGAGCCTGCTACTTCTGCGATCTGTTCCGTTAGTGCTGGCAGTTTGGGGAGGGATGGTGACTGGCCTATCGCCGCATTTCTGGGCGCAAGCGAATTCACCAGAAGTTTACTCGCTCAATCTTCTGCTTCAGATTCTGGTGTGGCATCTGCTACTCGTTCCTATCCCGCGAAATTCGCAACAGCGGCTTGCCCTTGCCATGCTCGCGCTTGGAATCGGTCTAACTCATCACGGAACAGCCTGGCTAAGTTTACCCGCGATAGTATGCTATGTGCTTTGGACATTCCGCGGGCGAGAATCTTGGCTTCGGTTGCTGCGCAGCCTGCCGTTTCTAGTGTTCGGCTGCGCCGTTCTTGTGTTCTTGCCGATCCGGTCACAACTCCGCCCGTATGTTAATTGGGGGCAACCTGATCAGATCGCACCTTTTTTGCGCCATATCTCAGGAAGCCAATTTCAGGGACTGATGATGACGAGCGGCGAGGGCACTGCGGCTCATCACAGATCAGTGTTGTCCTCTATGCTCTTGCGTCATTTTGGGTGGCCAGCAGTGCTCGCAGTGCCCATCGTTCTCGCCGTAAGTTGGCGGAAGCAACTGGCGATCAAGGGGTTTCTCGCGCTCATCGCGGTGTTCGGCTGGGGATTCGCCCAACAGTACCGCATCCCTGACATCGAACCATTCTTCATGCCCGCGCTCGCAGCGTTGACAATCATGTTCGTTCTTGATTCCGCCCGCGTCGTGTGTACCCGCAGCACATCGGTCAATCAACGGATTGCCTTTGGCGCAACCCTGGCTATCGGTTTGTTGATGAACGCCGTCTCAGGTTATTGGCCAGCAGACAGGTCGCGCAACACACTCGCCGTGGATTACGCTAAAGTCCTGCTGGATACACCAACGGAGCCAGCGGCCATCACCTCGTATGGTTGGACAGCGCCGTTCGCCATGATGTATGCCCTGGAAGTAGAGAACTACAGGGACGACATTACCATTGTGACACCTCTATTGCAGCGGATCCCGACACAACAGAGGCGTCCACAGTTTTATACAGTTTATCCCAGCGCGAGTGCTGCTACGGGTGACATCATTGCTCAACAGGCGCTGTTATTCTCCTTGCAGCCTGCCGGGGAGGCTCCCATTTCACGGCCAGAACCTGTCTGCCGACCGATTCGCGGAGAAGACACTGTTGGGCTGTATTTATCCGATTTAGACCGAGCGTTATTGGCAGATATCGCGACGAAACGAGCGATGGCCGCCGATGCGGACGGCAAAGCGCCACAAGCGATACGGTATATCCACCGGGCGTTAGCGCTCGCTCGGCACAATGCCAAGTTACTCAACAATCTCGGAAATGCCCACCTCCGAGCGGGACGCACGGCTGCTGCGCTGCAACTTTTACGCGAAGCCAGACGCATGAATCCTGAATTGCCCGAATCGCTGCTCAACGAAGGGAATGCGTTGATGGTTGCTGGACGGTACGCTGAAGCGCGCGACCGATTTATGGCGTATTTTGAACAGAACCCAGAAGCACCGCTGCCGTTGATTAGCCTAGGCGATGCGCTGAATGGCTTGGGAGATTACACGACATCGGTCCTGTATTTCCGCAAGGCTGCCCAGCTCGTTCCTGGGCAACCTGCCGTGCTCAACAGATTGGGACTGGCCGAAGCTAGGAATAACAATCCGGCTAAGGCAATCGACGCATTCCTGCTGGCTCAGGCCATCAGCACTCCTTCGCCAGAATCTATGGTTAACTTAGGATTAGCCTATGCAGCAGCAGGCCGGCTGAAACAAGCCGAACGGTGTTACCGCGATGCGTTGAAACTCGCGCCTGACACTCCAAGCATCTTGAATAATCTCGCCAATGTATTAGTCCGGCAGCAGCATTGCGCAGAAGCTGAGCACCTACTCATGCGGGCGATCGAGCTGCGCCCGGATTTCGTATTCCGGAACAATTTGGCCGGGATGTTCATTGAATGCGGCGAATCGGAACGCGCCATCCCGCTGCTGGAGGCGCTTCTGGCAGAACGTCCGGAATCGCGAGAAGCTCAGTTGAATCTAAACCTTGCGCGATCTGTCATGCGCCAGCGCCCCTAGCCAGATCTCCTCGATAATCAACGGGAATTGTGACGGAACGTGCAACCGTTGAACAGCGGCTTGACCAATGATTCTGGCTCAAATATAGAGAACTTCGAGCTACGCCGTGGCGGCGTGCCGAGAGGCTTGCACATGCGGATCACTCATGAAAAAACTGAGATAAGTCGATGCTGTCATCGTTGGATTGAAATCTTCACCTTGTGCGCCGCCACGCTTGGAATATGCGCTAGCGAAGTATATAGCGCGACCACCGCGGTCCTGATTGATATCGGCTTCGACAATGGACCGGCAGAAGTGTTGATATTCGACGATATTGACCAGACAAGCAGAAATCTGATTCCTGGAATGGGAGAATTATCGCTCCAGACAGCCCCCGCCAGCGCTCCTGTGGAGAACGCGATCTATCTGACTGGCTTAATTGATATGGAATCCGATATGGACATGCTGCCCTATCCAACGGTCACTCCGGAACCCACGTTGGAAATTTCGCCAACGCCAACAGACACCACGCTCACGCCCACGCCAGCACCTTCATTCACGCCAGCTCCTGGATGTGAGCAGAGCGGTGTTGAACTGTCGATGCCCCGGAATAACTATCGACCGGGTGATCTGTGCTGGCTCAATGCCCTTGTGTGCAATAGCGCACAGGCAACTCTGGAAAATGTTCAGGTCTTCGTTGTGCTGGATATCGGAACTGGCGAGTATTGGTTCGCCCCGGCGTGGGCTTACTATCCCCCCGATATTGACAGTTACGCCTTTGATTTGCCTCCAGGCTTGTTGACGATTCACGTTGTCCGGGAGTTCACATGGCCTGCGGATGCTGGCGATCACGGGCCGTATTGGTTCTGGGGCGCGATCACCGACGGCGAGGTCACAGAAATCATCGGGAACCTAGGCCAATTCGAGTTTCAGTATCATTCGTAATTGCGCGGCGAAACGGCTCAATTATTCTTCCAGCTATCCTCCAGACAACTCGCGGCAATAACTCTGTAAGCTGGCCGGTAACGCTGCCGATAGAGTTCTGAATGATGGACCGGAGGATAATTATAGCGGCGCAGCTCAGTCCAGAGCTGATCGGCATTGCTGATGAATTCTGGCCGAGTTTTGGCTAAGTGTCCGAGAGCAGTCAGCCACCGGCGGGACAAGAGGACGGGATTTCCCGTCACGAGCTGAGCGGACCGGCAGAATGAATCGGCCAACTGCGGCAATCCATCGCGGAAGCGATACAAAAACGGGCGCATATTGACTCTGACGATGCTGCTGCCGGGAGAGATGGGTTCGAGGACCAGATCGTCATCCGAGGGTTCAAGCCCATCAACTTCACGTTCCAGATAGCTCAATGTCTGAGACCGGTCAGTGACCAAGTGTTCTGGCCCATAAGTGGATTGATAGATCAGTTTGTACAGATCAACAGGCGCAAAGTAGGGCCGCTGTAGCACATGCCATGCGATCACCTGGGACCAAGACGGCGAGTCAGCGCTCATCACCAGTTCGACGCTTCTGCTTTCGCCTTGAGCTCCTGAACGAATACGAGCACTTCAGCCACGGCTTCGTATAGCTCTTCCGGGATCTCATCTCCCACCTCAAACTTGTTCAGGGCATGAGCGAGCGGGATATTCCGCATAATCGGAATGTTGTGTTTTTTTGCCATCTCGATGATTTTCTCCGCCCATAGCCGCTGTCCTTTGGCCACGATGGTTGGCGCGTTCATCTGGCTTTCATCGTATTTAATGGCCAAGGCGAGATGCTCGGGATTCGTCACGATGGCATCGGCATTTTTGACTTGTTGCACGCCGCCTTGCATGACCATTTCGTAGTGGATCTGTTTGCGCTGGCCCTTAATCTGCGGATCGCCTTCCTCGGCTTTATACTCACGCTTTGTTTCGTCTTTGGTCATCATCATGTCCTTCTTGAACTGCCATTTCTGATACGCATAATCAGCGACAGCAAGAATGAGGAAAGCTCCACCGACGCGGTAAACGATCCGTTGCAGGATGATCGTGACGAGCCGGATCGTGTCGGGAAGCGGGGCCAAGATGCTGAGATAGATATCGCGTAGAGATGCCTTGACAACGAGGTAGGCGAGAAGAATCGCGATGACGAGTTTGATCGTGGATTTAATCAACTCAATGAACGTTTTCAGCTTGAACATGTTCTTGAATCCGTCGATTGGATTGATCTTGGACAACTTAGGCATCAACGGATCCATGGTGAACATGCTGCCAACTTGTAAATACGAGAACAGGAGCGCGATAACGAACGCCGCGCCGAGAGGAGCGGCGACAGACAACCCCATTGCGACTAACGATTCCTTCATGATGCCGCCGACGACTGTGGGAAACGCGTCGATATCGTAAAACGATGTCAGCGCCAACGTCATAAAGCTCTTGAGTTCTTTGGACATCGTTCCGCCGGTGGACAGCAGAACGCCAAAACCAGCGAGAAACATGAAGGCAGCAGTTAGATCCTTACTTTTGGCGACTTGGCCCTTCTTCTTCGCATCGCGCAACTTTTTAGGGGTTGCCTCTTCAGTTTTTTCGCCCGAACTCTCGGCCACGCCGCATCACCTCCCCAACGTAGTCCATACTATTATAAGGTTTTTATCGATTGGGTAAAGGAGAGCAGTTGATCGTCAAGACTGCGCACGATCAGCCCGAGGACCAGGAAAATCATCAGGGCACCAACGAGCATCTTTATCGGCATGCTGAGCGAAAAGACGTTAATCTGCGGCGATACACGGTTGGTGATGCCCATAACAAGATCGGTGATGATCGTGGCAATGATGCCGGGAGCAACGATCTTCACGCAGATCACGAGCACGTCAGCCGTTGCGCGGACAATCCATTCGGTGAACGGAGTGAATCCCGGAGCAAAATTGGGGAATTGATCAATCGGTAGCAGCGTGTACGTTTCGTAGAGCGCTTCGATGAACAGCCGGTGGCCTCCGATGATGAGATAGATGACCACCGTCATCTGGAAGAAAAATTGTCCGAACAGACTGACTGACGCGCCAGTTTCTGGAGCTACTAGCGTGGCTGAGCCCAATCCGCGAGCATTGTCCAGAAAGCGGCCGCCAGAATCGACAGCGTGAAAGACGAGCGAGATGACGAGCCCCAGAACGAGACCGATAAATCCTTCTTTTAGAAGTAAAATAATCAGCATGGGCCCCATGTACGGCAGATTTGGCACGGTCTCGGCTATGGTGAAATACATGGGAATAGCGAGGACAACGGCCGTGCCAATCTTCGCCCGGCTTGGCACCATCTTGCCACCGATGAACGGCGCTTGGAACACCGCGCCCAGCATTCGCGCTAGGATCAAACCGAATACGGCGAGGGTGCGGTAGATATCGATTTGGATGCCAAGTTTGGCGAAGAGGGCTTCCATAGACGACTAAGGGTTACCGTCA
>Ga0116143_10003665_pt1 | contig 15258 bp, 10 predicted proteins | sample AD_UKC034_MetaG_FD_89745 | JGI IMG/M metagenome (GOLD analysis project Ga0116143, IMG submission 89745) | Active sludge microbial communities of municipal wastewater-treating anaerobic digesters from USA - AD_UKC034_MetaG | ecosystem: Engineered > Bioreactor > Anaerobic > Digestate | place: USA...
CAAGGCGAAGTTCAACGTGAACGAGATCATCAGTTCGTTGATGTTGAATTACATCGCGGTCTCGTGGGTGAATTATTGGATCTTCGGCGTGTGGAGCGAAGGCGGATTCCAGATGAGCCCGAAGTTTCCGGTGAACGCGTCCTTGCCGAGGCTTTCGGATTATGCGGAGACTATCCCGTTCTTTCGCGGACTTACGACTCACGCCGGTTTGATCTTCGGAATCCTCGCCGCCATCGCGTTGTGGTACATCGTCTATCGCAGCCGCTGGGGCTATGAGATCCGTTTGATCGGTGACAACCCTCATGCGGCGAAATACGCCGGGGTTAACATTGTGAAGAACACGATCCTTGTGATGGCGCTTTCGGGCGCGCTGGCTGGGCTGGGCGGCATGAGCGAAGTGTCGGGCGTTATCCGCCGATTACAGACAGCCCCCATCAACGCAGGGTACGGATTCACCGGCATCATCGTGGCGTGGCTGGCGAAGTTGAATCCGCTGGCGATCATCGTCGTTTCGATTCTGTTTGGCGCGTTGATCCTGGCGGGACGCGAGATTCAACCTTCGGGCATCCCAAAAATGATTCAAGGAATCATCCTTGTCTGTTTGATCGCGAGCGATTTTCTTTTGCGCTATCGCGTGCGTTTTGTGAAAGGTGAAGAGGAATAATTTATTAACCTCTTTTTGAACCACGGAGTCACGGAGACACTGAGGGAAAAAATTTAAAAACTCCGTGACTCAGTGTCTCCGTGGTTAAGGATTTGAGATTTTTGCAGAATAGATAACAAAAAAACCTTTGTGTGCCTTCGTGACCTTTGTGGTTAAAAGGTTTGAGAAAGTATCATCGGAGAACTCATTTATGGATCCCATCATTATTCTTCAAGCAGGAGTCGCCACCGGCACGGTTCTCCTCTTTGCCACATTGGGCGAAGTATTAGCCGAACGGTCGGGCGTTTTGAATCTCGGTGTCGAGGGTATGATGCTGATCGGCGCGATGACCGCCTTCAGCGCCACCATCGCCACCGGCAATCCATGGATCGGCGTGCTTGCCGCGATGATCGTTGCGGGATTGCTCAGTCAGATCCACGCGTTCATTTCTATAACTTTGCAAGCCGATCAAGTGGTGAGCGGACTTGCGCTCACCCTCGTCGGCGCGGGCATCAGCCTCGTGCTTGGCGAAGGCTTGAGCAAGGCGGGGACGGTTTCGCTCATGCCAAATTTTTCCATCCCATTGCTTTCGCTCATCCCGATTCTCGGTCCGATCTTCTTTACCAACCAAAGCGTGTTGGTCTACATCGGTTATTTGCTGACGCCACTCGCGTGGTATTACATCAACCACACCCGCCCGGGCTTGCACCTTCGCGCTGTGGGTGAATATCCATCTGCCGCAGACGCGCTCGGCATTAACGTTTTTCGTTTGCGTTACGCGTACGTCTTCGTCGGCGGAATGCTCGCAGGGCTGGGCGGCGCTTCGATCAGCCTGGCGGTTGCTCCCGGCTGGTTCAGCGAATTGACTACCGGCGGTCAGGGCTGGATCGCGGTGGGTCTCGTCATCTTCGCGCAGTGGGATCCCATCCGCGCGGCGATCGGCTCGTACGCGTTCGGCGCGCTCCGCCGCCTCATCCTCGACATTCAAGGTCCGCTCACGTTGCTCGGCTTTGACAATCCCTTTTACTACAACTCCTACCTCGGTTTCTTTTTGCAAATGATCCCCTACGCGTTCACGGTCATCGTGTTGGTGATCGGCTCGCGCGAATCCATCCGCAAGCGCCTTGGCGCGCCCGCGGCGTTGGGCGTTCCGTACATTCGAGGCGAACGAGGCAAGTAATCTTTATTGACAAGGACAAAGTTCGCGAAGGCAGAGAGTTCAAATCTTCGTGTCCGCCGCGTTTAAGACAATCATGCTTGATCACATTGCTTCCACCCTCCGCGAACAATGCGGACTACATAAAGACAAACCCATCATTGCGGGCGTTTCCGGCGGTCCCGACAGTTTGTGTTTAATGAATGCGCTACGCACGGCGGGGTATCGTGTCGTTGTCGCGCATTTCAATCACAAACTGCGCAATGATTCCGATGCGGATGCCAACACGGTCGAGCAAGCCGCAGGACGGCTCAACCTCAAGTGGGTAATCGAAAATGGTGATGTGCGCGCTTTTGCCAGCGAAGAAAAAATATCGATTGAAGAAGCCGCGCGGATATTGCGTTATCGCTTCCTGATGAAACAGGCTCGCCGCTACAAGGCGCAAGCGGTGGCGGTGGGTCACACGGCAGACGATCAGGTTGAAACAGTGCTCATGCACTTTGTTCGCGGCGCGGGCTTGGCGGGTTTGAAAGGCATGAGTCACCGCACGATCATCCACATGTTCGATGATGAGATCCCCATCGTGCGCCCATTGCTCGATGTCTGGCGCGAAGAGACGGTGGTATATTGCGCGGCAAATGGGTTTCGTCCGCGGCACGATCCCAGTAATGCCTCGCTTGATTTTTTCCGCAACCGTTTGCGGCATCTGTTAATCCCCACACTCGAGTCGTACAATCCGCGTTTCCGCGAGACGATCTGGCGTACATCGAAATCTCTGGCAGGGGATCACGAAATTCTGTTAAACGCCTTGGATGATGCGTGGAAGGATGTCGTTACCCAGGAAACAGCGGACTTCGTTGCCTTTGATATTTCCGCGCTGACCCAACAACGCATCGGACTCCAAAGGAACCTGATTCGCCGCGCCATGGAACACCTCCATCCCGACAACCTCGACGCGAGCTACGCCACCCTCGAACGCGCTGTCAATTTCATCGCTGACCCCGAACATCCCACACGCATGGACTTAGCTAAAGGCTTGCATTTGTTGCGCGAAAGATCGTTACTCTACGTTGTGGATGGTCACATCACGCTGCCAGTTGAACGCTGGCCCCAACTTCCTCAAGCACAATCGGTGATCTCGTTGAATATTCCCGATCAAGTTGAATTATCGGGCGGTTGGAAACTAAACTGCGAACGCTGGAACATTGCCTCGCTTGCCATGGAAGAAGCGAAATCGAACGAAGATCCGTTCCAGGTGTGGCTGGATGCGCAGGAATTATCCGATTCGCTTGAACTCCGCGCGCGACAGGATGGCGACCGCTTCGAGCCACTCGGTATGGACGGTCACGAGACGAAACTTTCCGATTTCTTCATTAATGTGAAATTGCCCCAACGCGCGCGCGACCGATGGCCCCTCTTGTGCATTGGCGAACGCATCGTGTGGGTGCCCGGCTATCGCCCGGCGCATCCGTTCCGCTTGACGGAGTCCACGAGACAGGCATTGTATTTTTCGTTGACGAGGGGGTAACGAGAACAGTGGTTGAGTAGTGGCGCCAACCTAAGTGGCGAGGCGCCCCGTATCGAAACCAGCGACTTATCCTTTGTTTCTCGCCAGCTTTTGCAACTTGATGAACAACTCGCGCCATTGGATCTTCGACACGCCGAGTTTCTGGCGGATCGCATCCGGCTCCACACCGGCGCGATAATCGTTGAGGGCGCACGTCCAGCGGCACATGTCGAAGGAGAGGTGTTTGTTGAGTCCCGCTTCGTTGCTGATGTCTTCGAGCAAATACTCCAATCGTCGTTGTGACCACGGAAAGAGTTTTTCCTGCGGCTTGTACTGGGCGGCATATTCCTCGTAAGCGGGAATCCAATCTTCGGGCAGGGTGATCTTCCGTTCTTTATAGCGATTCGCGGGCGTCGCATATTTGATGAAGACCTGCGGTCCGTTGGGGGAATCCAATTCGAGATGTTCGAGTTTGATGCCGAGAGTCTCGCTCTTTTTGATTCCCGTTGACAATAGCAAATACACCAACGCGTACGGACGCGCGTCGGGTTTGGAGGCGCGACGATGACGGTCTGCGGCAAGAAGCGTTTCATCGTACTCTTTCGGCGTCAACACGGTGGGGATGGGGCTGATGGCAGACCGCTGGGCGACCTTTTCGGCGGGATCAACGACCAACGCGCCGAATTTGTGCAGCCAGCGAAACAGCGATTTGACCGCAGTGATACGTCGCGCCAGAGTCTTCGGACTGCACGGCACGTCGCGCTCTTTTTCCATCCACTCGAAATAGCGGTTCAGTTCTTTGGTGGTAACTTTGCCGAGAGTCGCGTCTTCGGGTAGGAACGTGGTGAGCAACCGCACATCCGAGAGGAAGGCTTTGATCGTGTTTGGTGAGCGTCCCTGATCTGCGAGGTACATCTCCCACGAATTGATCGCGGTGACGAGCGGCGTATTCTGGTTTAAGTGTGATGCAATTTTCTCAGGCATGACATCTCCTCTTGTTCGTGTAGTTTAGCCGAGGAGGGAGGAGGTGTCAACGGGATGTTTGATGATTCTTCATGCTTATAATAGAATCTGAATCAATTATGGCAAACAATAAAACCGTCTGGTCCTCCTCGCAAGGTGACTTACGAAAGAAAGACCTCACCACTTCGACAAGCTCAGCGCGGCGCCCCAACCCCTCTCCCAAAGGGAGAGGGGAGTCTCTTCCTCCTCAGCAACAAACCATTTACCTCCACCGCGAATCAGCGGGACGCGGCGGCAAGGCGGTGACGTTGGTGAGGAATCTTGTGTTGTCTGCGGAGGCGATGAAGTCGCTGGCGAAGAGACTCAAGCAGGAGTGTGGCACAGGCGGGACTGTCAAAGACGGCGTGATCGAAATCCAAGGGGAGCACCGCGAGAAGATCGCGGGTTTGCTGACGAAGTTGGGTTATAAAGTAAAAATCGCTGGCGGATAGTCTTTTTTATTTGCTCAGCCGCCGAATTTCTTCCCCTGCACGGATCTCTTTTTCATACAAAAACTCGCGGCGATAGATCTGCATCCCCAGGCTGGTATAAAACTTGGATGAGTCGGTGAAGCTTTGAGAATCGGTATCAAGGATCACGCGCTGCATTCCGTTTTGGTAAAAGGCGTTGAACGCGGAAAGCATCAGGTTTTTGCCAACACCTTTTCTGCGGAACTTGGAATTTGTGAACACACTTCCGACTCGTCCGGTGTTTGGAAACTCAACCAACTTTGCGTTGCACAAAATCCCGCCTGCGACTTCATCGTCAATAAAAGCAAGGAAGCAATATCCTTGGGCGTTTGAATAGGAAGAATCTATAACAGGCTCATCTTCATTATTATCATCGCTTGCTTGTTCAGGCTCGGGGTTTTCAACAGGCGGAAGCGAATACGCGCCCCAATGATCCATGAACGCGGCATCTTGCACGGGTCCCACCAGATCCCAATCGTCATCGTTATCTAGATCAAAAGAGCGAATCCTCACGTCGCTTGAAAGCGGATGCTCGCCGTTAAGTTGAATTTCGTAATGCGCCCACTCACGGACTTTGGTAAAGTCCGCGTCTTCGAATAATTGGATGGTTTCATTGTCCGATTCAAAGATGTTGACCTGCAAGACGCATCGAACTCCTTTCGGAGCATTCGCGCTTAATTTGAGCGTTTCCTCTTCCGCCCATTGGATCAGCATGGACCCCACGCCAGCATTCCAATGATCGGGGTGGACTCCGCCGCCTGTTTCAAGGACGAAATTATTTTCCTTGTCTGCCACATACGCATACCCGACGATATTTTTTTGTTCATCTTCAATAACAACTTTACTACTTGAAAATGGAACATAACGGATCAAGCGGATGTTGCCTGCGCCATCCACGACTGCGCGAGGCGCGATTCGGTTGGCGTTCAACATATCGACAACACGTGGAGAGTCGAGAGAAGAATAGTTTCGGAGGGTGTATGATGTCATGAGGTTTCCTTTATTTGAATCGTCCCGCAGATTTGATCGAACGCTTTGTACAGTTCGATCAACCTGCGGGACGTTTGGGCAATTATGCCACTGATTTATTCTTGCGTCGCGTCGCGAACATTCCAACAAGTAATCCTGGCAGACCAAGCAGCATCACGTTGCCGAGCGCATCGCCGACTTTCGGGTATAGCGTGTTGACGGAGGCGATCGGCACGCTCACCTTTTGCGCGCTGACGAAATCGCTGGCGGTGTCATCAAACGAGTCCACTTGGCTCAACGCTTTGCCATACGGGTCGCTGACCAATGACACGCCTTGCCCTGTTTGACGGAAGATCGTCAAGCCGTTTTCCACACTGCGGAAAGTTACCATGTTTGCATGGATGTCGCGCACGCCGAGCCAGTCTTGCGAGGGGACGATGAGCAGGTCCACGTTTTGCGCGCCAGTTTGTTTGATGATGTTCGGGAAGTCGGCGTCCCAGCAAATCACCGCGCTGAGCTTTCCGTAGGGCGTATCCACGGTTTGCAGAATACCGTCGCCTTTAAGCGTGCCTTCAAACATGTTGCCGCCGTATTTGATGTGATGCAAAACCACATCGCCGTTCGGGTCAATAATGCGGACGGAATTGACAGGCGGAGTTTGTTCGATGTCAAACGTCGGCAGGACAATGTAGATGTTTTCTTCTTTGGCGAGCGCGCCTGCGTTTTGGATCATCGTCTCGATCTGGTCGGTGACGCCGATTACGCCGCCCTCCTGAATGACGACGATGTTCGCGCCATCTTGAGCCAACATGCGGATCTGATTCAACTCTGCCGCGTGCAGTTCATCCATGGCTTGACGAAAACCCGCTTCATCCCCGCTTTTGAATTGATTCAGCGACTTGGACAGGGTCCCCTCTGGGAGCGAAAAGCCCGCGATGACGGCAGTCTGCTTGGGTTGAGACGGGAGCAGAATCCTGCCGAGGCTGAGACAAAGGATGAGGATGAGCAGACCAGCCGAAGTCCAGGAAAGAGGCGATGCGTTTCCTTCCCAAAAATGATTGACAACGCTGGCGAAGAAACTCATCATGAAGCTGATTCCCCAAATCCCAAAGATGGATGCGATTTGCATGGCGGCGGGAAAACCGCGTTGGGTGTACGCCAGCGCGCCGAACGAGCCGAAGGGACTGCCGCTGGCTTGGAAGAAGTCGAGCGCGGTGGCGGCGATGGGATAGATGACGAGCATCCAGGCGGAGGCGGGGAAGCGAACGTGAAAGTAACGGTCGATGACGAGGGCGAGCAGGGTGATGGGCGCAATGGCAAGGAAGAAGCCGATTTCGCCGATGCGCGGGAAGAAGGTGGCGCCGTTCCATGAGACGATGAGCGGGATGGCGGTGGCGAGCCAGAGCAGGAAAAAATCGAGCCAGGGTTTGTCGCTTTGACGATAGAAGCGCAGGGCAAAGACAGGCACGATCCACGCGGCGAGCGGGATATTCCATTTGCCGCCGACGGCAATGAAGTTGAGAGCGAAGACGATGAGTAGAAAAAGATAGTGGGACATGGGGGCTCCTTTGACGATTTACGATTGGCGAAACTGATTACTGTTCACCGTTCACTGATAACTGATAACTGATGACTGGCATTCTACAGATTTGCCCCGCCATTCACATCGTCCATCCCGCCCCAAAGCGGACATTGTCCGTTCGGACAATATGCGCGCGGGAGGGTTGAAGTACAATGCAAAGTATGAACGCCGACAATATCAATTTCGAGCGAAAAACGATCTTCCCGTTCTACATCTTTTTGACCCTGCTGATAGGGTATATGGGCATCGCGTCCGTTAAGTCGATTTGGGGGCAGGGTGAGAGCGCGGCGCTCGCGGCGTTGTGCGTGTTGTTTCCGCTCCATATCGGGTTGTATTGGCTGAACGTGTTTTGGTCAGACCGTAACAACCGCTGGTTTCTTTTCTACTACCCCGCGCAGACAGCGGTGATGATGGGAATTGTGTTCCTGCTCAATGGGCGTTCTGAAGTGGGGCTGGCGTTCCTTTTTTCCGCCACCATATCCATTGTGGGCGAAACGCTGGGGGTTTGGGGCAATACGCGCCAAGCCTTTTTGATCGGCGCTTTTTATGTTTCCCTGTTGCTGGGCATGTTGTATTTGTTTTCAGACCGCGAGACCTTCTTTGGTTCGCTGACGGGACTGCTGGTCAATGGCGGGGCATTTGTCTTGTTTATGGTGATGTTCAATCACTTGTTCGCGCAACGCCAAAAAGCCATCGAACTTGCCGAGTCGCTTGAAAGCGCGAATGCCAAGCTCGCCGCCTCTGCCGCCAAGATTGAGTCGCTGACCTTGCAAAACGAACGTCAACGCATGGCGCGGGAATTGCACGATACATTGGCGCAAGGCGTGGCGGGGCTGGTCTTGCAACTCGAAGCGGTTAAGGCGCATCTGGCGTCCAACCGCAATGAACGCGCCGCCGCCGTTGTCGAGCAGTCCATTGCGCGGGTGCGAAGCACGCTGGCAGAATCTCGCGCCGCGATTGACAATCTCCGCGCTGTGCCTGTCAATGTGGCGGATGCGGTGCGCGAACAAGTGGAACGCTTCAAACAGTCGGCGGGCGTGGCGTGCGAATTGGAACTTTCAGTAACGGAGAATCAACTCTCCTCCGAAATCATTGATCATGCCATGAACATCTTGAGCGAATCGCTCACGAACATTTCGCGCCATGCGCAGGCGGACAAAGTGAAAGTGACGTTCTTCATTCAAAACCAAACGCTGGAGTTGGAAGTCCGCGACAGCGGCAAAGGCTTCGATGTGAATCGACAGGCGAAAGGTCACTACGGGCTGATAGGGATGCGCGAGCGCGCGCGCCTCACGGGCGGAATACTCTCCATCGAGTCAGATTCAAATGGAACTTGCGTGCAATTCGTAGTGGGGAGGCCGTGATGAATTCCAACAACCTGAGAGTCAATGAAGACCATTTCTTCGGTACACGGATTACGCGGATTCCACGGAGCCGTACGGATGAAAAAGATAAAAAAATCAGCGTTTGTCCGTGTTGTCCGTTAAATCCGTGTACAAAAAGATTTTTGAGGATTTCTGTATGATCCGCGTGATCACGGACGACCATCTCATCGTCCGCGAGGGATTGCGCTTGATTCTCGAAACCGCCGACGATGTTGAAGTTGTCGGCGAGGCGGTGGATGGCGCGGAATGTTTGGAGTTAACGAAAAAACTCAACCCGCAGGTCATCCTCATGGATCTGCAAATGCCACGCATGGACGGCATCACTGCCATCGGTCATTTGCGAAACGACTTCCCCGAAATTGCCATCGTCATCCTCACCACCTACAACGAAGACGATCTGATGATCCGCGGTCTTCAAGCGGGCGCGCGCGGATACCTGCTCAAAGACTCAAGCCGCGAAAATTTATTGGATACGATCCACGCCGCCGCAAAAGGCGAGACGCTGCTCAAACCAGAGATTCTCGCCCGCGTGCTCGCGCCTCGATCTCAGGGGAAGCCTGTTTCACCCACCCAAGCCGATTCCACGCTGACAGAGCGCGAACTCCAAGTGTTGCAACTCGCGGCAAAAGGCGAGCGCAATAAAGAGATGGCGTATAAATTGGGAATCACAGAAAGAACTGTAAAAGCCCACCTGCAAAGTGTTTACCAAAAATTCGGGGTCGATTCCCGCGCCGCCGCGGTGGCTGTGGCGGCGGGGAAGGGGTTGTTGGGGACGTGAAGGTCGATTGCTTGCTGAAATTAAAACAGCCCCGCGATTTTCGTGGGGCTGTTTTTGTTATCGCATTGACTTTAAAAATCTCAGTCAAGCATGTTGAACGCGCTTACGGGACGATATTCCCGCCGCCGAAGTCGTCGAAGTAGGCGTCTTTGGCGTTGATGAACCAGAGTCCGATGCGGCCGCCTTTGGGGTTGAAGAACGCCTGGTCACCGGCGTTGAGGGTGACAGCGCCAACCTCGACGCCGTTCTTGTAGATCAACACCAAGCCGTTGGAGAGAGCGCGCGCGCCGAACTGATCGCCATCCGCGAAGGTGACGGGGATCGGGCTATATCCGTACCATGCGAGCGTATCCGGGCGATAGGTCCACACGGTGACCGTGTTCGTGTTGGCGTCGTACAGTATTTCGATCGCGCCGGAGCCCCAGTTGGGCAGGATCGAGCCTTGAACTTTCAAGAGCAGGTTTTGTTCAAGCCCATCCTCATCCACATCGGTGAGGGTTACGAAGACCTCTTGATTCACGCCGAAAGCGTTCCGCCAGTAGATCGGTCCGTTGTTGCGCACATCCACCATTTGATTGCCGACGATCTTGTACGCGCTGGTAGAGCCGCGCCAGTTTGGTCCGAGCGCGGAGGCAGGGCGGTTGAAATTGTCAAGCACGGATGTGCTGGGGAAGGGCGGATCAAGTTCCAGTCCGATAAGAACCGGGTCGTGATCCGACGAGCGGTAGGCATCCGGCGCATAGATGGCATCCTGCGCGGGCAGTTTGAAGGATGTATCATAGTCGATCAGATCGGCTTCATCAGAGTTGATGTGCCAGTCTGCCATGCCCGTTACCTGGCGGAAGAGCGTGCTGTTCGCCAGACCGTAATCGAGGTAGCCGGTTTGCCCGTCGAACACGTATGAGTAGGCATCCTCGCCCTGGAAGTGGAAGGCAAGGTCGGTGTAATCGTCGCTGGTGCCGAGGAGGTCGTCTGAGCCAGCCTTGATGGCGTCGATGGGGTCTTCCTTATCGTAGGAGTTGAGGTCGCCAATGATGAGGAAGTCGGCGTCGTTGCTGTTCGTTGGGTCGGTGGCGAGCCAGTCGACTATGGCTTGCGCGGCGGCTTTGCGGGTCTGGTTGCAGTTACCCTGACCATCGCCAATATCCGGGTCGCCCACATCGGTGCAGGCGGAGCTTTTGGATTTGAGGTGGTTGACGACGACCGTGAAGCGCGCGCCGGTGGCGATCTCTTCAAAGGTTTGAGCGAGCGCCGGGCGGCTCTTGCTGTCGTTGAAGCGCGGGTCAACCGACGAATCGAGGATGGCAAAGTCTCCAACCGGTACGACAGTGGTCGTCTTGTAGATGAAGCCCACGCGAATCGCATCACCGCCGATAACGCCAGTGTCGATGAAGGAATAGGTACCGGCTCCGAAGGTTGCGTTGAGCCCGGCAACGATCCCGTTGGTGGGGTCGCCGAGCGGGCTGACGCCGGGAGTGTTTTCCAACTCGTTCAAGCCGATCACATCGGCGTTCAAGCCGGTTAGCGCGGCGAGCAATTTATCGCGCTGGCGTTGGAATTCCAACGGTTGGCTAGCGTCGGCGCCGCGGCAATCGAGATTTTGATTCGCGCCGCATGGACCGGGTCCAGTGTCGCTGTTGGTGGTATCGAGCGTCAGGAAGAAGTTGAGCGTGTTCATCGAGGCAACTTTGATACTGCCGCCAACATCTTCCGGAGTAGCCGGGCGAGGGTTCACGCTGGCGTACGATGCGCCTTGGGTTGGTTGGATGCGATATGCGCCAACCGCAAAATCCATGATACCGGTCACGTTCGCAACCGTATCGCCGCCGCGGAAGAGGTTCGAGAGATCGAATGGGCTTCCGTTGGGATGGATGGCTGGGTTCGAGTTTTGAGTCGAGCGTCCATCGTCGAGCGTGATCTTATCGAGCAGGAAATCTTGCACGGCTTGCGTCACCTGCGGCGAACCGGGTTCAAACTGGGCGGTTGGGGTGAGGTGGTGTTCCGAAGTTAACACGATCTCGTTGAAGCGGTCGAAGTTGAAGTATTCGGAGATAACCAAAGCCTGCGGGAAGGTCACGCGCATGCCTTCGTAGGATTCAAAATCGGATACGGCGCTTACCGGCAGTGTGACGGTTGCGGCGGTGGGGAGCGGGTTGCCACTGCTGAGAATGGTCACGCCGGTGAAGGCGGTGATCTCGGTGAGACCATTGAACTCAGAGACAACGCCGACAACTTGCACGAGATCGCCAATTGCCACGTTGACCGCCGGGGAACTCCCGTCGAAGACAAAGATGCCTTCAGATGTGAGCGGGTCGGCATCCGCGTCGGCATCCTCTTCCTGCACGTGGAAGCCGTTGAAGTCGCCGTTCGTGCCGCTGGCGCCATCCTGGAAATCGCCGACGACGATACCCTGAATGACTACGGTCTGCCCAGCCAGCGGGGAGGCTGCGCCGTTGCCTTGAATATCGTGAATCTTATTTTCTGATGGACAGCCGCCAAACTGACTTCCGTCCACTTTTTTGCCGGGCGAGAATAAAGCGCCGCCCGAGCCGGTGGCAATGGAATGTTTGACGAGCGGGTTAGTCCCCGTGACGTCTGGGTCGCGCGTCAGGGATTGATCATCGCCGCCTTCCGCGCCAGTGAATGCGTAACTCGCCACATCCACCGCGCCGTTGTTCAACGTGACGGTATCGCCGCTGTTGTTTAACCCCAACTGCCCGGCGGAAGCCGTTTGCACAAGGCTAAAGCCGAAGGTTCCGGTGGGTGTGCCGCCTGCGAAGACGACAATTGAACAACTGGCAGGGATCACGGTGCCGGACGGGAAGGTATGGCGCACGCTGTTGGCGTCGCTCAACGTCCAGCCGCTGATGTCCAGACTCGCTGGTTCGTTGTTGACGATCTCGACAAATTCATCCTGGGTAGCGTTCGCAGTTCCATCGCCGTTCGCATCGCCGTTGGCGGCATCTGGGTCGGCATGAATTTCGTTGATGACAATGGCGACCGGCTCCTGCACCGTTAGTGCAATCGAAGTATTGCCTGTGCGAAGTTCCGCGTCTGAAATGGAACACGCCAGGGTTTTGACGCCTTCGCTTGTGCCGTTGTCTACGGTTGCAGAGAAGGAGAAGATGTTGTCGCCGGCGGCGGCATCCCCGTTCAAGCCGTCATCGAGGAACGTTTGTGTGGCGCTCCCGCCGATGGATGAAAGATCGCAGTTCACTGCCAAGCCGGTGCTGGCGGGGTTCGTGCCGGGCGTGACCGTGACCGCGAGCAGGCTGGGGTCGCCTGGCGCAACGTTCGCCGGGGAGGCGGAGCCTGCGCCGGATGGATTCGTGGGACCAGCCACAACAAACGTCTGACCGGTGTTGGGGCTTCCAAACGTGTGGGCGGCTGTAGATGCCCAGGTGAAATCGCCGTAGGTATCGCCGCTGCCGGTCAATTGTAGTGACGAACCAGCCGTTGTCGAACTCGACTGAGCGACTCCAATATCTGTGCTGGTCATGCCGCTGGCGGGTCCGTTTGTTGCGGTAAAGCCACCTTCATAGCTCAGGAACTGGATAACCGTATTGCTGGCATCTACCAACGCGATACCATCTGGGGCTCCGTTTTGTATCCCGTTCAACGGGTAGGAAAGGAAGACCGTCCCATAGCCGCCTTGTTGATTCGGGATCGTTCCACTGAGCGGGTCGGTATCGTAAGTCGCTCCGCCGGCGCCATTGTAAAGGACAATGTTCCAGCCCGTCAGGTCGGTGCCTGCGGGGCCAGCGACTTCGATCGATTCGCCGGCGTCGTCGCCAACGTTGTCATAATGGATTTCGTTGATGAAGATCGTTGAGGTGGGATTTGAAAACGAGCGCGGCGCCGCTTGGGCAACGTTGGCGGTTGATAGTCCGCTCAACATCAGCGCCAGAATCAAACTGACTGAAAACAACTTGGGTAGGTGCCTTTTCATATGTTTCTCCTCAGAAATTATAGATGGGTTGGTGCGCGCAAACACGCCACAAAGGCTGGTTGGTTGTGAAATTTGGTTTTTACGAACGCAATGCGCCTCCTTATATCGATCACAATCGAACCAAATCATCTTGAACCCCCGCCTGCTTATTTTAGATGAGGGGAAATAAAACGGCAAGGCATGTGTAACCAATTGCTCGATCTGGTTTGATTTACGCCCGGCTTCACGATTTTATTTTCATCACCCTTTTCAACTCTTCGTGCGGCAACGCCTTCACAGAAAACCCATGATGCCCGGTCATATCTTCTGCCGCGATCATCGAGTTGATGATGGCTTCTTCTGTCGCAAAAACCGTTGCATGAAACAGCGGATTGAGCCGTTCGTTATCGAGCGCTTTCAAATCGACGATCCCGCTTTCACCTGCCAGCGCCGTGTTGGGATTCGCCGTTGAGAACGCGAGAAAGATATCGCCTGAGCCGTTGCCGCCTAATGATCCTGTCCGCGCCATGCCCAACGATACGCGCTTTGCCATCCGCTTAAGTTGATGCGGCAATACAGGCGCGTCGGTGGCGATCGCCACGATCAACGAACCTTGTTCCTGTGTATATGGGTTTTCGCCGTTCGTCCACGCGCAATGCTCAGTGAGGTATCGTCCCACAGGAACGCCCGCGATCGTCAACTGATAGCGTACCCCAAAATTGGATTGCGCGAACGCGCCGACTGTCCACCCGCCCAACGTTTCAGGAAGTTTTCTTGAGGATGTCCCACTCCCGCCTTTGAACTCGTAACTCATCATGCCTGTCCCGCCGCCCACGTTTCCCTCCTCGATTGGACCTGATTCGGCTTTCTTCAGCGCTTCTCGCGCGTGATGCGGTTTGACGAAGAACCCATTCATGTTATTGAGCCAGCCGTCGGCGGTCTCTGCCACCACCGGGCATGACCATTTCTGAAATAGAGCGTTATTTTCCGCCTGCCACTCAATGATCGTATCGCGCACAATTCCCACCGAGTGCGTATTCGTGATGCCGATAGGACCTTCGAGAAAGCCGCCTTCCTCCACCCACGCCGCGCCGGTCATTTCGCCATTGCCATTAAATGGAAACCATGCCGCAAACACCGGGTCGTGATTTGATTTTCCACGAGGGTGAATGATGGTGACCCCCGTCCGCGCCGACTCGCCTTCGATGATCGTCGAATAACCGACTTCGACGCCTGCCACATCGGTAATAGCGTTGTACCTTCCCGTGCTCCCTTCAAATAGAATCCCCAAATCGCGCGCTCGTGGTTTTAGCATACATGCCTCCGTTTGAAATGAAGATGATTTGCGAATTACGGGTTGCGCAATACAAGCTACAGGCTATGGGTTAAGCAATACGAAGCGCGTATTAATTGCTCACGGATAACTGATACCTGCATCCTTACTCATCGACTCCTTTAGCCAGCCCAACTAACTGCCTTGCCACATCCCGCATGATCTCATCCGGCGCGCCATCCACCGCTTTCGATTGGATGCGGGTATCGATCTGGTCGTTGACGTAATCCACGGCGACAAAATCTTCAAGTGTGAGAGCGATCTCAGTTGTGAACCAATCTAAACGGCAGAGTGAAGCGATCGCGCAGGTGATGTCGTGTAGCGGAGCGAGTCCGTATCGATGTTCCTCCGCTGTTGTGACCTCGGCATACACATGTGTGAGCGGATGCCACCAACAGGGATATGTTTTCCCTACCGCGTAGAAAACTCGGAACCAGGCAGGGCGTCCCTGGATGGTGCGCGGAATGACCGTTGCTTGAAGCAGGTATTTCTGTTTGGGGAATTG
>Ga0116143_10003667_pt1 | contig 15247 bp, 9 predicted proteins | sample AD_UKC034_MetaG_FD_89745 | JGI IMG/M metagenome (GOLD analysis project Ga0116143, IMG submission 89745) | Active sludge microbial communities of municipal wastewater-treating anaerobic digesters from USA - AD_UKC034_MetaG | ecosystem: Engineered > Bioreactor > Anaerobic > Digestate | place: USA...
AAGTCACAGAAGAGATTAAGTCAATGGGAGCAGAGGCTCTTGGCTTCAAGGTAGACGTAGGCAACAGGGCACAGGTTGATGAAATGGTTGCGGAAGTTAAGAAGGTTTGGGGCAGAATAGACATACTTGTTAACAATGCGGGCATAACAGCGGATGCAATGCTTAGGAAGATGACGGAAGAGCAGTTCGACAAAGTTATCAATATCAACCTGAAGGGCGTATACAACTGTGCTCAGGCTGTACTTGACACAATGACGGAGCAGGGAAGCGGCGTAATACTCAATGCTTCCTCCATAGTAGGGGTATATGGGAACATAGGCCAGACAAACTATGCAGCTGCCAAGTGGGGAGTTATAGGTATGACAAAGACCTGGGCCAAGGAGCTTGGAAGAAAGGGTATAAGGGTTAATGCCGTTGCCCCCGGCTTTGTAATGACTCCAATGCTTGAGACTGTTCCTGAAAAGGTTCTGGATTCACTCAGGGAAAAAACCCCCATGCAGAGGCTTGGTAAACCGGAGGATATTGCAAATGCATATCTGTTCCTGGCATCAGATGAAGCAAGCTTTATAACAGGAACTGTACTTTCGGTAGACGGAGGGCTTGTAATCTAATTTACATAAAAAAGGACACGAAAAGAAGGACACGGGGACGTTTCTCCTGTCCCGCTTTCAGCGGGACAGGAGAAACGTCCCCGTGTCCTTCCGGGACAGGAGAAACGTCCCCGTGTCCTTCTTTTCGGCTTTATTCTGCCGCCGGCATTATTGCTGGTGTCCCTACGGTTGGTTCCGATGATTTTGGTGTCTTATCCACCTTAAGATAGCTTATGAGCATCCCTGCTGTTTCAGCTTTTGTAAGCTCCAGACCCGGTACGAAGCTGCCTGCAGAAGTGTCAACGATTCCTAAAGCTGCTGCAATGGCGGCATAGCCTTTGTTTTCTGCGGTAATACTTGCGGCATCCTTGAGATTGAGGTTGAATATACTTCCCAAGTCCGCAACAAAGCCTACACCCAATGCTTTTACTGTCATTCTTGACGCTTCCATTCTTGTGACGCAGGCTTCGGGATTTTTTTCATTTCTGGACAGTATGTTCTGATTTATGGCATTTTCATAGTACCTGTCGTATTCGCTGCTGTCGCTTGCTGCATAGGGGATAGGATAGTAATCCGGCTGGGTTGCTTTCATCAGAAGCTTAACAAATTCTTTCTGGGTTATTCTTGTATCCGGATTGAACTTGCTTTCGGCGGAATCAATAATTCCCAGCTCCACAAGAAGCTTGATATCGTTTTCAAATTTATGCCCTTCTATGTCGGTGAAGGATATCTCCTTGAATTCTTTTACCGGATTTCCGTTATAGTCTATAAACTGGCCGCTCTTGGCATCAATCATGCCGTAATAGTCATCCGGCATGTAAGCAAGCTTTATTTCCGTATTGTCTTCAAACCTGTTATAATTATATATCCTTATATACTTAAGCATAAGGTCATGCTTTGCATACAGCAGCTTATAAGCGTCTTCCAGGCTTATTACACCCGCTGTGTCAGGGAAGTCCAGGTCCTGCCAGTTTATGGAGAAGTTTGTTATTTCTCCGGTATATGTGTTTACCACTACGCTCAAATTGTTGAAGGGAACAGAGATGCCGTTCTCCTTCCTGATATAGTTCATATTGTAGCTGGGTACATTCTGAGGATCTGCATATATTTCAAAGTACAGCTCCCTGTATTCAGAGGTGCTGAATTTGTCAGGCTGTATTTCTTTAAGGAATTTTTCCGCTATTTCCCTGCATTGTTCCTTTGTATACTTTTGAGCGCGTCCGGCTTTGTATTCATTCTCGCTGTTGCTGATGTTAAAGCTTTTGACTTCACCGGTAACAGCATCTACCGTGCCGTATATATAGCTGTAAGTATTGTTCGCACTGTCATTATAGCTCCAGCTGAAGCTCCAGGCTGCGTTTTCATTGTTATAACCGCCGTAGAGGCTTGAGTTATCCATTTTATACCTGCTGTCGACAGGTACAAGTTTTGTAAAAGATTCCAGGGCTTTTTCCTTGCTTATATACTTGCTGGAATCGTCAATCACCTTCTGCTCCTCGGGAGTAATCGCAACACCTGCCGCACCGGCATCGCCGCCGCCCATGGCGGACTTTTCCATTAATCCGTAATAAGGCTGGGTCATTATCTCGCCGGTAATGGCATCAATACGATGGTTTGCATTCTTCTGATTGTATACCAGTATCAGTTTGGAATCCCTTGAATTGTTCGGATATATCATCTGATATGCCAGCTCAATACCGAGCTTTTCTTCAAATATCTTCTTCGCCGCATCCGCGCTTATTGCTTTTGCAGAGTCGGGAATAGGTATTACCGTATCCCAATCCAGGTTGAAGCTTCTTACCTCGAGGGTGTTTTTGTCTACCTGTACCTGTATCATATTATCCTGAAAGTCTATTCCCTTTATCTTTCTTATGAAATTGAAGTTGTATGAATCGCTGCTGTAATAGGATCGATAGATATTGTCCCAGTATTCGTTCATAAGCTCCGTATCTTTGAATTTGTCAGGATGAAGCCTTCCGGCCAGAGCCTCGGCTACCTCCAAAGCTTCTTCCCTGGTGTGTTTTGGAATTCTGTTTAAAGGCTGCGGCATGTTCTTCCATTGGTACATGTTTATTATTTCCCCTGTTGCCGCATCAACGGTAACACTCATGCTTGAGCCTCTTCCATCATTGGAATTCCAGTTCAGATACCACAGCTTTCTTCCGAATTTTGTTTCTGAATAGCTGCTGCTGAAGTCATGATTTGCGGTATCAAAGTCAAAAGCTATTTTGGCAATTTCCAATGCCTCTTTAAGATCCAGATTACCATTCTCTGCAGCGGCTACCGGCCCTGCAAGCAGGATGCCTAAGAGTACTGCAGCCAGTGTAATAATGGATACCATCCTTTTCATAATTTATCTCCCTTTCATAGCTTATTTGAATGTATACAACTTTGACTGCCAATAATTAATAAAAGTTCCGGCAAAACGATGATTCCGGAGGAACATTTATCTGGAGGCCTCTTCGGTCTTCACTGATTCTGCAACAAGCTTGTTAATTGTATTAAGCTCGTGGCTTGTAAGATATCTCCATCTTCCTTCCGGAAGTGAACCCAGATTAACGTTCATAATCCGTACCCGCCTCAGCTTCACAACTTCATATCCGAACACCTCACACATCCTTCTGATCTGCCTGTTCATTCCTTCCGTAAGTATTATCCTGAACACATACCCGGATATCCGGGATACCCTGCACTTTTTTGTTACAGTTCCCAGAATCCGTACACCCTTTGACATGGATTCGATAAAATCTTCAGTAACAGGTTTGTCTACCGTCACTACGTATTCTTTCTCGTGATTGTTGCCTGCCCGGAGTATCTTATTTACAATATCACCGTCACTTGTGAGGAAAATCAGGCCTTCCGATTCTTTATCAAGCCTTCCTACGGGGAATATTCTTTTAGGGTAGTTGATAAAGTCTATAATATTGTCTTTTTCCCTTCTGTCCGTAGTACATACAATTCCGGGAGGTTTATTAAAGGCAATGTAGACCGGAGGAGCTTTGGGAGAGAGGCTTTTTCCTCCGAGCTTTACAATATCCCCGGGATATACCTTGCTGCCAATGGAAGCCTTCTTGCCGTTTATTGTGACCCTTCCCTGCCTGATAAGCTCATCAGCCTCCCTGCGGGAGCACAAGCCCTTCTCGCTTATGTGTTTGTTGATTCGGATACTATCATCATGATCTGAGTTTTTCATAATAAAATGCCCTTTCAACTTTTTGCACGGCAGCCACCAGGGGGCAATCACCGGGTATCCCTGAACCGCAGCTCCGTGCCTGTATTTATATTTTACTTATATACGGTAAATTAATCAATTAATGTATATCAAATTGCTGAATAGATAAAAAGAATTTGTAAATAATTAGATATAGAGGAAAAAGGGCTCAGGGGTTCATTAAATTTCCTTGAAAGTCTTGTGGAGGTGTGAACATGAGAAAAAGTGCAGACGGCAAAGGAAATCTGAAAATTGCAGACGACAGTAAGACTCCTTCAGAGATTTACAGCATTGTATTGCGGGGCGTTATCAGTACCTTGAGGACAATTTTTTTGAACTATTATGTCTCGGAAAATATCGAGGCACTGATGAGATATATTAATGAAAAGAAGATAATAAGCTCTGCAGAGTATAAAAGGCTTTTATATGAGGCAAAGGATTTTTATCCTGTCATTGTTTGCGCATTGTTCATTAATCCTTTAAAAAAGCATACGAAGAATTTCAAGAGCGTAATTATTGATAATCAGTCCAAAAAGGCGCTGTTCAATGAGATTAATGAAGAATTAAATAAATTTTTCAATGATTGGCTCTGTGATGTGGAGATAGATCCGCTGCTGTTTTTTCGGCTTTCCGCAGCCTATGGAAAACCTTTCAGCCTTGATCTTGCAATAAAACAACAGCTTGCAGCCGTGCTTACACCAATAGAAGAAAGGATTCTAAAGCTCCAAATAACAGAAATCGTTGCTTTGTATACCATAGAGCAGGTTGCAACACATTTGGGCCTTGCAGGGCTTGATTATATTGATTATGTAAAGGTGGAAAAGAAAGAAGAGATTGTATCGATACAATCAAGCAGAAACTAAATAAACTGTGCATAAAATTGCTGATTCCGTATTGTTCCCTCCAGCGGCTCCTGTATAATGAAATCAGAGAAGCAGCAACAGCAATATATAATTTTGGGGGAGTCGGCAAAATGGAAACAAAAAATTCAAATTACAGCAGCACCAGTTTGAAAATAAGAGATTTAGTACAGATAAGCCTTTTATCCGCATTGACTTTTGTAGCTGCCTGGGCTATTCACATACCCTACGGAAACGGCGGAGTCATACATCTGGGAGACAGTATGATATTCCTTACGGCGGTGGTCTTTGGCAGAAGATATGCTGCAATATCCGGAGCAATAGGTATGACTATGTTTGATATATTTCGGGTTTCTCCGTATGGGCACCATATACTTTTGTGATTAAAGCGGTAATGGGTTTGATTGCCGGCAGCCTGGCGAACCTTGGAGATTCAAAGGGCAGCAGTGCGGTTAAGAATGGATTGGGAATGCTGGCGGCAGGAATTTGGATGATATTCGGATATTATGCTGCGGAAGCAATTATAACATGGAATATCACACAGCCGTTATTCAGCCTATTGGGCAATGTCATACAGGCCGGTGCCGGTGCGGCAATAGCCTTTGTAATAATAGCAGCCATAAAAAGGAGCGGCTATTTCAATAAATAACAGGTTCTGGCAAGACACGGGGACGCTTCGGGACACGGGGACGTTTCTCCTGTCCCGCTGAAAGCGGGACAGGAGAAACGTCCCCGTGTCCCGAAGCGTCCCCGTGTCCCTATGTCTCCCCCTGTCTCTTTTTCTATTTAATACAAGTTTTTTGAAATCTCCCTGTAACAAATCTAGTTTACATAATTGATATAATATTATGGGGAGTGTGAAGTTATGAAGAAAAGAGCCATAAGTTATTTTTTATTTTTATTAATGACAGCTTTTGTGTTGAATGCCTGTTTACCTGCTTTTGCTGTCGAAAATGAGGATACATATGATGATGCACCTCTTTTGGACAAGCAGACTGCAGAAAGAGAATTGCTTTTTTTTGAGGACAATTCCTATAATTTTAAGGATATAGTCAAACACTGGGCAAGGGACGAAATGCTTGAACTGAGCTATATGGATATTTTGAAGGGTTACAGCAGTACCACAATGCTGCCGGAAAAGAGCATATCCAGGGAAGAGTATATAGCTATGCTTGTAAGAGCAATAGGAATTCCTACTGATGATGAGTTTGTCGAAAGCTACACCGATGTTACGGACAAGCACTGGAGCCATAAGTATGTAACAGCGGCCAAGGAGCATGGTTTGCTGTCTGTTTTCAGCGGTTATTATTTTTATCCCTACAGGGAAATAACCAGGGAGGAAATGGCGGTAATCACGGCAAAAGCCGTACAAAATGCTGACATTAACGGAGAAAAGCTTAGCTTCAAGGATATTCCGCAATATTACAGGCATAAGGAGAGTATAGACCTGGTAACGGCATTGGGAATAATCAAGGGGTTGCCCGACGGGAGCTTCGGCCCTAAAGGAAAAGCAACAAGAGCACAAGCCGCGGCGGTAATAGGAAGAGTACTGAGAACCAGGGAGGCTTCGGGAGAGGCTGAAGATGAATACCTAAAGGCTTTTGCGGCAGATTATGAAAGAACTGTTTTGGAATCCCTGAGCGAAGGCGATTTGGGCTTTGATACTCCCATATCCCTTTCAGCGGGAAAAGAAGCCAGACTTAATGCCAAGAGGTCTGAACAGCTAAAAATACAATATCCCAAGGGGTTTACCCGCAGCAAGCATATGGTCAATGAGAGCTTTGCGGTATTAAGCAAATCCAGGTACCTGGCTGAAGTTGAAGCTGCTTATGAACTGGTCCTTGAGAACGGGGACAGGTATTCAGTCAGGAAAAGCATATTTTTGAAGAACATAGGAGACAAGTGGGCAGTATATAACAGCATTCCGGAATTCGGCGCAGATTTTGCCTCGGGAACAAAGATAAATCTTACCTGGCATTATATCTGGAAAGATACCCCCGATATGTCAAGTGTCAAGAAAATTGAGGGCCTTAATGTAGTCTCACCAACATGGTTTACACTGGCAAACGAAAAAGGCGATCTGGAAGACAGGGGAAGCTTGAGCTACAGCAATTGGGCCCATAAAAACGGGTATAAGGTCTGGGCTTTGGTAGACAATCAGTTTAACTCCGATTTGACAAGCAAACTGCTTGGAAATGCAAGCGCAAGAGCAAAATTCATAAGTTCCCTTATAAGCTGTGCAAAGAAATATAAGCTTGACGGATTAAATATCGATTTTGAAAATATGTATATAAAGGATAAGAATGCTTTTACACAGTTTGTTAAAGAGCTTTCCATACAGGCAAAAGCCGATAATCTGGTGTTGTCTGTTGACGTGTCAATAATTGCCGTAAACTCCAACTGGTCTGAAAGCTTTGACAGGGCTGCACTGTCGGGGTATGTTGATTATGTGGCGCTAATGACCTATGACCAGCATTGGGGAGGAAGCCCTGTAAGCGGCTCTGTTGCACAGCTGTCCTGGGTTGAGCAGAGCCTGAAGAGGGTACTTGAGGAAGTACCGAATGAAAAGCTTCTGTTGGGGGTGCCCTTCTATACAAGGCTCTGGAAGGAAGAGTACGTGAGCGGAAGCAGCAAACCGGTTATAACCTCCAAGGCAATTTCCATGGAGGAAGCGGAAAAAACCGTCGCAGAAAACAAAGCTGCAAAAATTTGGGATCCTGTAAGCGGTCAATACTATGCGGAATACAAGAAGGGCAATGCAACCTATAAGATATGGCTGGAAGACGAAAAATCCATAAAGCTGAGGGCTGAATTAGTGAACAAGTACAGGCTTGCGGGTATAGCTTCATGGAAATATGGCCTTGAAAAGCCCGTAATATGGGATGTAATAGCAAAGACAATCTAGAAAAATTCCAATGTATCGGCAATATCGTGCAGATGCTCCTTGTCTGTCCGGAGAATGAAGTACCTGCAATTATTGCCTTCAATCTCGACCGGTTCCGAACACTCAACTATCATAGCAGACTGGCCCCGCATCTCCTTGGGCTGGTCGGAAGAGGGTATAATAAAGAAGGCTTGCCGGCCGCGTAACTCAGTTCTGCTTATTGTCGGATGCGTACCGTAAGGTTTCAGCTTATGGTATGCTTCTTTTTTACATATCTCTTCCGGTGCTGCATCATCGGAAATGGCAGATATCTGAAAGAATCCGTCTATTCCTTCATGCCGCTTGCTGTCAAACCTGCTCCAGAGGTAAGGGTAGCTGAACCTGACCCTATAGGCCTCATTGGAATAGCTTGATGATATCTTAGGCAGGCATATTATTTGCCCGATCAGCAGCGCATCAGGATTGAGATCGGGATTTGATTTAAGCAATTCCGACAATCGCATTTTAAACTTTTTGGCAATGGAATAAAAGGTATCGTTTCTTTGCACGGTGTAGGTTGTGGCCCCAAAGGGACAGTCTGCAGGCTGCGCCGCCAGTGGTATGCATATTTCCAGTTCCGGCAGCAAACGGTCGGGCTCCAGATTAGGATTGGCTTCTATCAAATCATCCAGGGAAATATTGTAGAATCTTGATATTGAATATAGAGTATCTCCTTCCTGCACTATGTACCGGTTTTGCTCGGCGGGGGCCGGGCAATGCTCCAAATGCTGACAAGGCATTACGCTCACCTCTTTGAAATATTATATACCCTAAAAATGCCGGGTAATATAATATATTCATTTGAAGGTTCCAATATATCTTGTGCACAATAGAAGAATAGTGCGACATCATTACAATAGTATGTGAAGTACTCCGACTGTTGGGGAAGTATGTTCTCCTCACTTTCCAAAGCCAGCAAAATCACTGGCGTGGGTCCCATCTCTGCGAGCCCGTCTGGTTATTTTGCCTGGGGTATTCCCGTTCCGAGGTCAGGTGGAAAGTTTCGTCAAAGATATCTTCCCCACGTCGGTATTTGCATTTCCTTAATGCAGCATAATTCCTAAAGGGCACTGGCCTTGTATAACATATGATGCTCTGTAGGATACATACTAAGCAAGAGCTTGTATAGTATAGCAGGGCACACTTTTATGCATTTTGATAACAGGCCTCTGATATGGCTTTGGTAAAAAGTCCGTAAAGCCGGCAAGGACGCCGGCTTAGGTACCACGGGTCACGGATGGCCTTTGGCACCGTTAGGACTTTTCCAAAGGCTAAGCAAAACAAACTGATACGAATCCGTTTTAGAGCAGCTGATTTACCTTGTAGCTGCGTTGTCCGCTCTTGTAAGGCGATAAGCATTACAAGAGCGCCCGCCTTGCCACAAATCAAATCAGCTTGCTCGAAAATCTATTGACCTCACGCCGAGGAAATTTGTTGATTTTCGAGGCAGAGGAAGCAGATTAGCTGGCGCCAATCAATGAGGATAACGAAGAAAAGCGAAAAATTAACCGGCGTGAGGCGGATTCGTATTAATTTGTTTTGCTTCACAGTAGTCCTGTCAAAATCATAATCCGTGTGCGTCGATATACTATATTGTCTCTTGCGGAGGCTTATGTAAACTACAGATGCGTCGCATTATTCTTCTTATGTGAAAAAGGCTCGGAGCCGACCGGCTCCAAGCCTTTTTAATGTTCTTTTGCATAGCGCGCTTTGTCGATATGGCTTCCGATATATTTCCACAGTACATTAATTGTCACTATTTGAATGGGAAGCATTATGGCACTCTTCAGAATCCTCGGCATCAGGAATACAGATGCAGCGTTTCCCGTAGTCATATATACCCAAAGTGAAGTCAGTCCGAGATCAACAAGAATAGTAATCAGCAAAACGCTCTTTCCTATATTGACTATTGTAATCGGTTTCCTGTATAAAAACAGGCCATATATTGCGCCGGTTAAAAATGCGCTCAATGTGAATCCGGGGAAAAACGGAAACTTGGGAAAAATCATCATGCCTGTGATATCAGCAATTGCAGCAGCCGTTCCACCTATAAGCGGACCAAACAGTATGGCAGTAAAAGCAATAGGTATAAACCCGAAGCCAATTCTTATTATTGGAGTCTGAATGGATAGAAAACGGGTAAATATGATTTCCATTGATACGAGCAATCCGACAAAAGCAATTGTCTTAGCTTTACTCATACAATCACCTCCTCTCTTTAAATGGCAAATAGACCACTTAAAGAGGGATGGCTCCTAAGTGGCAGCGGAATGCAGCATACATACCGCAAGCCCTGGCGGGCTTTTCGTCTGGTGTCAACTTCCCGTACAACCAGCACTTTACGCATGTAAGCCTACTCTACCATATTTTTATATTGTATTGAAATTGTACATCAAATGATCGGTAATTGCAAGTATGCCCGCCATATACTACAGCCTGGCCAGTCTTGTATTATTTCAACCGCACCGGATTGTTTTCGTTCCATATTATTACCGGATCAATCAAATTTAATCTCATAGCCTGCGAAAAGTTACAGCATTATACGGCAATTGACTGTCGGCTGAAAATATAGTAGAAATGGGACGAACTGTAATTATTGAAAGAAAATGGAAACTACTATAAAATAAGGAGGATACAGATGGTGCCGCCAAATATTACAGGGCTGTTAAGAGTATGTTACAAATCATCAAAGCAGTACAGTTTGCATGAAAAGAGTCATATCTAATTATTAGGCGAGTATCTGCCATTTAACATTAAAGGGGTGCACCATCGACATTTTTATCGGTAGGCACTGATATTTTAAGGAGGTACGTTTGATGGTCAAAAAATTTGTAACTGTTATTACAATTTTTGCGCTGGTTCTAAGCGCAATACTTCCGGTACAGGTTATTGCCGATGATGATATCGGCTACGAGGGGCGTATTTGCAGAGACTTGGGAATACTGAAGGGACATACCGGAATTGTAGACGAAGAATACCTTGAAACTCGCCCCAGCAGGCTGCAGGCGGCAATAATGTTTCTGAGGCTTAAAGGTTTGGAACAGGATGCATTAGACTATTACGGAGGAAAAAACTTCAAGGATGCCGGCGTAGTTGCCTGGGAAGAAGGCAGAAACGTGCTGAGTTACCTGAAAAATCACCCGGAGCTTGGGTGGATTGGTGACGGAGTGAACTTCATGCCTTACAGCCTGATAGATTCGAGGGCATATTACAAGGTACTCCTGGAAAGCCTGGGCTATAAGCAGAAAATTGACGGTAAGGGAGACTTTGACTGGGATGAAGTGCTTGATTTTGCAGAAGAAAAGGGGCTGTACAAGGTAGCCGGTATCAGGAACTTTACAGTAAAAAGCCTTGCGATTGCTACGGTTGAGGCTCTTAATACCAAAATGAAGGGAGAGCGCAGGACTCTTATAGAATACCTGGTGGATATAGGGGATGTGGATAAGTGGGATGCAATATCAGCAGGCTTGTACTCCAAGGAATTGGAGGCAGAGGTAAAAGACGTAAGGGCTATTTCAAACAGCAAGGTGGAGGTTGTTTTTAAGGAGTCCATTGACGGTACCGATGCGGAAGATGAGGATCTGTATGAAATTAAGCATCTTGACATAAACAAAGTAAGTATGAAGAATGAATATGCTGTAATAATAGATACCTCGGCAATGAAGGAAAACACTTCCTACACATTGGAATTCAATGATAAGGACTATAGCTTCAGGGGCCTGAAAAAGGATAAGACTTCTCCAAAACTCATTAAGATCGAATGCAGGGATACAGACCTGCTGGAGCTTACCTTTGACAGAGTATTGGATAATGAAACAGCCCAGGATACGGATACTTATACGATTTCAGGAGCAAGCGTAAGGTCGGCGGAGCTGGACAGCACAAATACCAAGGTAAGGCTTACTACCAGCGGCATTGAGTCAGGAAAATCCTACGAGCTTAAAATACGCAATATAAAGAATGGCGACGGAGCGGTAACAAAGTCAATCACAAAAAGATTTACAGGGAGAAGGGATACAAGCCCTCCAAAGCTGAGTAAGCTTACGGTTCTGAACAATGTAAGGCTGCTTCTTGAGTTTTCGGACAGCAACGGATTGGATAAATCCACGGCTCAGGACAAGAACAACTATAGTATAACCGGCGGCGACGGGGACCTGGAGGTGGAAACGGCTGAGGTCAAAGACATGGATGAGGACGGTTTGTGGGAATCCGTGTATCTTGTGACTGAAAGCCAGGAAGCAGGCACTAAATATACTCTGATAATTGAAGATATGAAGGATGACTCGGTATTGGGAAACAACATAACCAGGGTAATAAAAAAGGAATTCAGAGGGAAGTCAAAGGATAAATCGGGGCCAACAGTTGCCAATGATCCAAGGGCAGTCACAAACACAATGGTAGAAGTCGAGTTTTCGGATTCCAATGCCCTTGATGTGGAATCAGCCTGCGACATTGACTGCTATGAGATAGATGAAGGCCTGGAGATCCTGGATGCAAGAATAAAGAATCCCGATGATTTGTATTCAGTGGGGGGCAGGACAGTGCTGCTGATTACGGAAGAGATGGAAAAAAATGAAAGGTATACACTTAGAATCAGCGGCATTTATGATGAATTCGGAAATGAAATGAAGTCTTCAAGCAGCGATAAAAAGTACAGGTTCAAAGGAATAGGCGAGGACAGAACTCCACCATATATAACCTCTGTTCAGTGTATAGACAGCAGAACTCTGGAGTTGCACTTCGACGATACCTTGGATGAGGGATCGGCGGAGAACATAGTCAACTACAGGGTAGACGGGCTTGCTATCGTTACAAAGGCAGTACTGCAGGAGGACGGAAAAACGGTCAGGCTTACGGTCAGTTCCCTGTCTTCAGACAGAAATCATACCGTGATGATGAATAATATCAAGGATTTATCAGGAAACAGGCTTTCAAATGTAAGCGTAGATATTCTTTATAACGGCAGCGTGTATGACGATGATCCTCCGGAAGTGGATTATATAGAGGCTGTAAACAGGAAAGAGGTCTGGATACATTTTGAAGAGGAAGTGTATGCGGAAAACGCTGGGATGGAAGCGTCAGGCATTGATTTCAAACAGGCGGGAAGTGTACTGGATGACGGGACTGTGGTTGTGATGGTTATAGATGGAAATGAATCGCTGAAAGATGATAGAGAGTATGAGGTAACCAAACTTACAGGCATATGGGACATGAGAGGCAATAAATATGAGTTTGAGTACGGCCTGGAATTCGATGGTACTGATGATGAGAATGACCCTCCTGAAGTAGATGACTGGGATCAGATGGATGTGAGAAGATTCCGGGTAGTTTTCACGGAGCCGGTACTGCTTAAAGGAGATGGAGTATCAGGAATCAAAAATCCCGGAGGGGTAAGTATAGAATGGAAAGCAGTGCTTAATCCCGATGATGGGGATGATGATGAAGCTTATTGCACTGTGGACTATATAGCTAAGAATAAAAATATACCCCCTGACAAAGAATTCAGATTCAATTTTACTGAAATGGTAGAAGACTATGCGGGGTTAGGCGCATATGACGGCATCATCATTCTTGAATCATATGAGGAGGATGATGATGAGCCGTATATCGAAGATGTTGAAGCCATTAACTGCAAAAAGGTTCAGGTGGAATTCAGCGAAGCCATAAGGGAGCCGGGGAGCTATAAGATAACTTATGAGGATGACGACGGCAAGCTGAGGACTATCGATATTGACTTCGTGGAAGTTGATCCTGAAGATAATACCAGGGTAAATATATATACTGAGGATAAGATGAGTGACGAATACTATTATATCCTGGAGCCTAAGTCGGCTGCGGCGGATATTGCAGGGAACAAGCTGGATATCGATGATCTGGAGATAGATTTTGAAGGCTCCAGTATAATGAGCAGTGATTATATCCAGGGTGTGGATTTGCTGAATGAATACAATCTCAGGGTTTACAAAAGCAGCAGGATATCCAGGGTAAGCAGCCTGTACAGGCTGGACGGAGACGGTAATGCCGTAGGAGAAAACCTGATTGACAGTACTTCGAGGATCAGCAGTAACGTATTCAGAGTTACATCAAAAAAACCGCTGTATAAGAATGTTAAATACAGAATAACAGCTGACGGGATATCATATAGCTTTCGCGGCATAGCCGATGATGACAATAAGCCGGAACCGCCCCTAAAATCCTCTTCCAAGGAGATTACAAGCTTCGGCTTCAATAACATTGCAGGCGGAATAGACGGAAATATTGATAAGGATGCAAAGAGAATCAGCCTGACAGTGCCCCATGGAACGGATGTGAAGAAGCTGGCTGCAAGCTTCAAGTGCTCGGAGCATGCTGTGGTAGAGGTGAAAGGAAAAAGGCAGATCAGCGGGGAAACCACCAATGACTTTTCCGGGGAAGTTACCTATACCGTTATTGCCCAGGACGGATCTTCACAGGATTATAAGGTAGTGGTGGCCATTGCAAAGGAGCTTGACAAATCCATAAAAGCCTTCAGGTTTGAAAAGCCTAAGTCCGCCATCGGGGAGATAGATGAGGGAAAAAGGATTATAACTGTTACAGTGCCGTACAGAACAGACCTGAGCAAGCTGGTGCCTGTTATAGATATACCGGACAATACCAGGATATCTGTCAAGACGGGTAAAGAGCCGGATTTCAGTGAACCGGTGGAATATATAGTAACGGCCGAGGATGGAACAACAAAGGAGTATACCGTAATAGTGAAAAAAGCTCAAAACACTGAAAACCGGATAACCGTTTTCGCATTCAGAGCATTGGAACCTGTTATCAGGGCAGAAGTAGGCAAGGAGCAAAAGACTATAGAACTGACAGTACCTTACGGTACAGACAGAACCAAGCTTGTTGCATCCTTCAAGGCTTCACCGGAAGCTGTTGTAAAGGTGAAAGGGGAGGAGCAGGTTAGCGGAGAGACAGTGCAAGACTTTACAAATCCTGTAAAGTACATTGTAACGGCACAGGACGGTACTGCCAGGGAATATACTGTGATAGTCAATGCTGCTCCCAGCAGTGAAAAGCTTATTAAGGAATTCGGATTCTCTGTTCCCGAAGCGGAAGGGGTTATAAATGAGGCTGAGAGCAAGATAAACGTTACCGTACCCTTTGGAACTTCACTGAATGCACTGGCGGCAGTATTTGTCAGTTCGGAAAACAGCAAAGTCCTGATTGGAAGCGATGAGCAGAAAAGCGGAGAGACAGTAAAGGATTTTACCAATCCGGTGATATATACTGTTGCGGCACAGGACGGCTCAACCCGTAACTATACCGTAACAGTCAGAGCTGCAGATGAAAATGAAAAAATATTGTCAAAATTTGAATTTGCAGGCTTGAATCCAAAGGCAAGAGGAATTATCAATCAGCAGAACCGTATAATCAGAGTGTCTGTTCCATCTGATACTTTTGTGTCAAACTTGATTGCTTCATTCTCTTATCTGGGAAAGTCGGTATATGTCGGGGAAGTGCAGCAATACAGCGGTATAACACCTAATGATTTCAGCCGCAAGGTTGTTTACAGAATAACGGCAGATGACGGCTCCTATATTGAATATAAAGTAATTGTAACAGTTATGGAGGGTGAAATCAAAGGCTTTTAGTATATTTTGCTTACAATGAAAAATACTAAAGCCGGAGG
>Ga0116143_10003672_pt1 | contig 15232 bp, 9 predicted proteins | sample AD_UKC034_MetaG_FD_89745 | JGI IMG/M metagenome (GOLD analysis project Ga0116143, IMG submission 89745) | Active sludge microbial communities of municipal wastewater-treating anaerobic digesters from USA - AD_UKC034_MetaG | ecosystem: Engineered > Bioreactor > Anaerobic > Digestate | place: USA...
AAGATTTTTATAGGTAGGACGGGTTTCAATAATAACAGGGGAGGTCTTGGTATCAGAATTATCGACCAGTACGTTTACTGAGAATTCAATGAAAGAATCTTTTATTTGAGGCAATCTTAATCCTGGAATAACTGGTGCCTGTTCTTCTTTTTCCTGAAAACGGCTGATATTCTCCAGAACATTTTTTTTAACTTCTTTCAGGTGAGAGTTAATGGCATCATTATCATATCTTTTCTTTATTTCAGCAATTTCTTCTTCTACCAGAGGGGTGATTATTTTTATTTCTAAATCTGTTAATTTTTCACTGAGTTCTTTTTGAAGGGCATTAATTTTCTTGGAAACCACAGCAATTTCTTGGGTAAATTCATGATGCTTCTTTTTGATTGTATCTAATTCTTCTTTGGAAAATTTTCCTTCCCCGACCAATGCTTCTAAATTTTCTATATTTGTTGGTTTTTTATCAATGATGGGAAAGATATCAGGCCTGGTATAAGGGCCTATCTGTATCTGAACAATAGTAAAATTGTCTGCTTTTACTTTATCTTCAAATTCTTTAATTAAAGATTGTTGTTTCTTTTTGAAATTTTCAGTGAGAGAATCTTTGCTTTCCTGGTATTTTTCACTTTCTAAAAGCAAAGGAATATGTTTTCTTAAGGTGTTTACCAGATTCTCCATATCTTTTTTGAAAAGATTACCCTGCCCGGCGGGTAGACTGATTGCTCTGGGCATATCAGGGTCTTTGAAGTTATGAACATAACATTTGTCATCAAAGATGACATTTTCTCTTTTTCTGTTCTGTAATAGTTGTTTAATGGAAGTACTTCTGCCGGTACCTGATTTCCCGGTAATAAAGAGATTATAACCAAGATACTCCATCTCCAGGCCTAATTCCAATGCTTTTAAAGCTCTTTCTTGTCCCAGAATTTTATCACAGGCTTTCAGGTCCTCAGTGGAAGAAAAATGAGCCTTTTTCAAATCACAACTCCATCGCAACTGTTCAACGGGGACTTCAGGAAAGGTATTTTTTTGAATGTCCATAATCCCTCCTTTTAATGCTCTTTTAGGAAAAGAGTTTTTTAATTTTTTTTATTTATTACATTGTTATTGACAGGAATATTTCTTTTTATTATAGCAGTATATTTTATATTTGTTAAGGAACAAATAGCAAGATTAGAAGCAAGGATTATATTTGTAGCTAAATCTGCTTAAAAAAATAAAGATTAAATATTAAAATGACTTTTTAGTATAATGGTGAACCGTTTCTCTTTTTAAGATATAATAAAGAATATTAGAGTAAACAGGGGAGGAATACAATGTCAAAAAGTATTTCGCTTATCTTTATTTTATTAATAATTATAATAGCTGGTTTTGCCTATTTTAATTATAATCAACTGAATCGGATTCAAAGTGATTTACTCAAAAAGGAGGCATTATTAGAAGAATCGGAAAGATTGATTGAAGAACAGGGGACTTCCCTGGTTCAGATGGAAGAAAAAATAAAGGAAGCTTTGGAAAAAGATAAAATTCTTTCGGATGAGATGATAATGGCAGAGAAGGAAGATAAACTTCAAAAACAGCTGGAAGGATATCAAGAAGAATTGCTGGCATTGCAGTTAAAAATGGCAGAAGTTTTACAGAAAAATATATCTGATACTGAAAGCATTTCCCTTTTAAGAGAAGAAAAATCCAAATTAGAATCCTCACTTGAAGAAAGAGAAACTCAATGGCTGGAAAAAGAAAAAGATAATAAAGAGATTATCTCATCCTTGCAAGAGGGGATCCGGCAATATGAGACCGAAATGGAATTAGTAAATAAAAAAGTTTTAAATATAGAACAATACTTAGAAACAGAACAACTAAAAAGGCAGGAATTAGAACAAGATATAAAGAAATATGAAGATACTATTGATTATTTAAAAGAACAACTTGCTCTAAAAGAGGATGAAGAGTCTTATGTTCAACAGATAAGCAAGTTAGAGAAAGATAAAAAAGAATTAGAAGAAGAGGTTGCTGAGAAAGATTCCAGCCTGATTCAGTTTTATGAGGAGTATCAAAATTTACAAAACCAACTGGCTGACTATGAACGAAAAATTAATCAGTTAACAGTGGAGACAGCTCAAGTATTGGAGCAGAAAGGAATATTAGCAGAAATAAAGGACAACCTGACTAAGCTGGAACAGGAGAAAAGCAAGATGGAGAAGATTTTGCAAGAGAAAGAAACTCAATGGCTGGAGAAAGAGCAAGTGGACAAAGAAATCATTGCTCAACTTCAGGAAGAAATTAAAAAATACGAGTTAAACATAAAAGAGATTGGCAAAGAGATACTTGTATTACAGGAAGATCTAATAAAAGAAAAGGCATTGCAGGAACCTGTACAAAAAGAAATAGATATTAGTAGTTTGGAAAAGCTGTTGGCTGATAAAGAAATAGAATGGGCAAAGCAAAATGAGCAGAATAGGAGGTTAATCTCTTACCTAAAAGGGCAACTGGAAGATTATAAAAAGGAGATTGATATAGTCAAACTGGACAGCAGCCTGTTTAAAGAAGAAATTGCCACACAGATAGATATTTATCAGCAAAACCTAACTCAGATTGGAGAGAAAGAGTCCCAGATTTCATTATTAACCTCGCAGATTGAGCTATATATGCAAAAAATAGATGATTATGAAAAGTCTGTGGCAGAATTTAAAATGAGATTACAAGAACAGGAAGATATTAATTATCAGGAACAGCAGAGTTTAATAGAAACTATTCATTCTCTGGTGAAAGAACGAGAAGAATACCAGAATAGTATCAACCAGTACTATGCCCAGGTTAATAAGTTTCAATTGGAGATTGCTCAGTTAAAGAATAAAATAGGGGTCTTAGAAAGTGAAAAAGAACCAAAATATTACGAAGTTAAAAGTGGAGATTGTCTCTGGAACATCGCCAGAAATAAATATAATGAGGGTATCGCCTGGATAAAGATATTCAGGGCTAATGAGGAATTGATTCAAAATCCTGATTTAATTTATCCCTATCAGCAGTTTATATTACCTGAATAATCAGTGCACCAAAAAAAAGTACCAATCTTCACTCTTTCACTAAGGTGTATAGATATTTTAAAATCAGCATAAATTATAAAAAAGTAGTATTGATATAGTCAGTAGTGCCATATTTTATTTTGCGCATATCCGATCAATTTCTTTCTGGTATTTTTCATGAATAATAAATCTTTTTAATTTAAGACTTTCTGTCATTTCTCCTTTCTCCTGAGAGAATTCATCAGCCAGTAAAGCTATACCCATAACTGTCTCAAAGGGTTGAAAACCATATTCTTTGGATATTAATCGTTTTTGTTCTTGTTGATAAAGGGATAACACTTCTTTCTTTTTAATAAGCTCTGCATTATCCTGATAATCAAGATGTTTTTTATGGGCATACTCTTTGAGAGCCTCAAAATCAGGGACGATTAGAGCACCCAGTCTGGATTTATCCTGCCCCACCACAATTACCATGCTAATATAAGGGCTCTCTTTGAGTTTTTCTTCCAGCGGCTGTGGTTCAACATTTTCTCCTCCCGCCAGAACGATGGTATCCTTTATTCTACCTATAATTTTCAGATATTTCCCATTATAAGTTTTTTTCCCCAGATCGCCGGTATTAAACCAACCATCCTTGAGCACTTCTGCTGTTTTCTGTTCATTTTTGTAATAACCTTTCATAACCAGATCGTCTTTAACAAAAACTATACTTGGGTGGTCATCGGAAATCTCCAGGTCAATAGCCTCCTTATCCCTAATTTTTATAAAAGTATCAATAATTGGCTCGCCTACTGTGAATATGATGGGATTAAGCTGTTTTCTTCCTGCAACTACCGGAGAGGTTTCTGTCAAACCATATCCCTCTAAAACCAGTACGCCTACCGCATCAAGAAAAATATCAATATCTTCAGGGAGAGATCCCCCGCCGCTTATAGCAAATTTAATTTCTCCACCTAACATATCCCGAATTTTTTTAAAGACCAACTTATCACTCATTTTATATAATAAAGATAGATTTCTGATAGTTTTTCTGGCATTTCCCTTTTCTTGTTCGGAAAATTGAGCCCTATCAAAGAGGGGCAAGGTATCCTCAAGCATTCTTTTAGCATGTTTGTATTTTTTAGCAATATCCAATCCCTTGAAAAATAGTAATTGCTGCAACTTCGCTCCCATTTTTATCTTTTGCAGAATTCCCTTATAAAGGCTGTGCCATATACGGGGAACGGTACACATTATGGTCGGTTTTTCCAGGAGGAGGTCCGGTAATAATATTTGTTTAAATGGTTTGCTGTAGGCAGTGGAAGCACCCATTCCCATAGCGCAGTATTCAACCGTTCTTTCATAAATATGCCATGATGGCAGTACAGAAAGAAAACGGTCATTTTCATTGAAATCTCCCACGGTAAGAGGTACATTAACAACATTGTGCATAATATTGCGATGGGTTAACATAACACCCTTGGGGTCAGAGGTAGTGCCAGAGGTATAAATTATAGTTATTAAATCATCAGGAAGTGCATGTTGGGAAATATTTAAAAAGTGCTGGTCACCTTTCAGTAAAGCTTCTTTACCAATTTTTACAAGCCGAGAGAAAGAAAAAATAGGAGGCAAATTGTCAATATTACCCTTCTTAATTATACGGAGCTTATCCCCTAATCTTTTTTCTAATTTCATATCTCCAGATAAATTTAAATTGATAGATAATTCTTTACCCTGTTCCTTCCAATATTTTTCTAAGAATATTTTTGCTCTTTCCGAAATTAAGAGGAAAGAGGAATTGGAACTGAGAACTGAACGAATTTTTTGGTAGAATGGTTTACTTATTTTCCCATCAATCTGGAAGGGAGTTGCTTTTGCCCATTCCGGGGCCTCATCAGTTTCTGAATATACCTCAACCTTGTCCAGGAGAATAACATTTTTAATATTGGGAAGTTCTGAAGAAACTTTGAGAAACTCTGTCAATACTTTTTCATTTTCTAAAATAGTAGCAATAGAATCTGAATGATTCAATTTAAAGACGATATCCTGAGAATAACTATTTCCACTGGCAGGCACATCTACTGCCCCAATACCAATAATAGCCATATCGCTTATAATCCATTCCAGACGATTTTCTGAGATTAGACCGATATGGTCGCCTTTTTTAAAACCTAACTCTAATAAGCCTGTGCCAAATTGTGTAACTATTTCATAAAATTCCCTGTAACTAATTGCTTTAAAATGGGCACCTTTTTTTATCTTAAAAGCGGGCCTGTCCTTGAATTTATCCCTGCTATTCAATAACATCTCGTTTAATGTTTTGAGAGTCATTTTTAAATACCCTCCCAGATTTTTAATAATGAAAACTCATCTTTAGTATTAGTACTAACTACTAATAGTTAGTATAAGTATATATTTAAAGGAGAAAAAAGTCAAAATTTTTTTAATAAATACAATGAAAGATAAATTAGCTACTTTATCATTGCTAATAAGCCAATAATACATTTGTCAAGTTATTGAAAAGAGGATAAAATGTAAAAAACAGTACTATTAAAAAACTATTTATAAAACACGACTCTGTCTGCAACCGGGCCCTTGAAATTAAATATTATTTAAATATACTTATAGATATTGTAAATAGCATATAGCATACCATTCTATAATTGTGATATAATCAAAATAATCTTGCTGGTATTTTAAAATTTCTATAATATAATAATATATACAATTTTTTCTTTCAAAAAAATAATTTTCCTGAACAAAGTTTAAGATATAGAAATTCTTTTAATTTCACACCTTGTTTTGTCAAATACAGGAGGTAAGCCAGGTGCGAATCATTTCCATTGCTAACCAAAAGGGCGGAGTTGCCAAAACTACGACATCAATTAATTTAGGAACCTGTTTAACTGAATTTGATAAAAGAGTACTTCTCATAGATATGGATCCCCAGGCACATACCACCATTGGTTTGGGAGTTGAGCCTAATGAACTGGAAAAAACAATGCTCAATGTTTTAGAACCAAGTCGTTCTCCCAATAAACTCAATCTGGAAGATGTCGTGATTCAAATGAAAAAATTTTCTAACGGAAATCTGTATCTGGCTCCCAGTAATATTGATTTTGCCAGTGCGGAGTATAAACTGATTGACCAGATAGGCCGGGAAGATTTTTTAAATATAGGTATACAAAATTGTAAAATAAAATTTGATTACATTATCATAGATTGTCCCCCTTCACTGGGAATTTTAACAATCAATGCCCTGAAAGCTTCCAGTGAGGTAATTATTCCTATTCAACCCCATTACTTTGCTCTGCGTGGTATTGAAGAATTTATGGAAACTATAAAAATTGTTCATCAAAATCTGCATCATTTTTTGGAAATACATGTCCTCATCACTATTGCAGATACCAGAAGCAATATTGCCAAAGAAGTTGTTGAGGAAACAAGAGATTTTTTCAAAGAACGAGTATTTAAGACTATTATTAGAAAGAATATATCCCTGGTGGAATCTTCCAGTCAGGGAATTCCCATTATATACTATAATCCGAGATCTCATGGGGCAGAAGATTATTCAGAACTTGCTCAAGAGGTGATTTCCTTTGAAAAAGAAAAAATTAGCGCGCGGCTTTACTAAAATTTTAGATTATAAGCAGGAATTAATCAGGGATACTTCTCAGGGTTTGGAGCAGAAACCATTTATATCAGATTCCACTGATGGAGATGGAGAATTGGTTTATCATGAAATGGAAAAGAAACTACCTGTAGAAGAATCAAAAGTAGAAAGTTTTGTTAATATCAAAGTAATTGGCGTTGGGGGTAGTGGAAACAATGCTATTGAAGATATGGCAAACCATCGCATCAATGGATTGGCGCTAATTGCAATTAATACTGATTTGCAAGCACTCTCATTATCCCAGGCAGGGCAAAAAGTGCAAATCGGTAAACTGACCACTAAAGGTTTGGGCGCTGGCGGTGATCCCGAAGTTGGCAAAAAAGCGGCTGAGGAAGATAGGAATGCCATTGCCAAGGTACTAGAAGATGCCGACATCGTCTTTATTACTGCCGGCATGGGTGGAGGAACGGGAAGTGGCGCGGCGCCTGTTATTGCCGAAATAGCCAAAAGAGAAGGAGCCCTTACCATAGGAATTGTTACAAGGCCCTTTGCTTTTGAGGGGAAAAAGAGGATGATACAGGCAGAGCGGGGGATAGAAGAACTTCAAAAACAGGTCGATGCCCTTATCACCATTTCCAATGATCGTTTGCTTACCCTGATTGGCAAAGATACTTCAGTTAAAGATGCCTTTGAAATAACTGATCGGGTTTTGAGGCAGTCAGTCCAGGCAATTGCCGACCTGATTACCACCCCTGGGCTAATAAATCTTGATTTAGCAGATGTAAAGGCAGTAATCAAGGATGCAGGCTTTGCATTAGTGGGTATCGGTATAGGACGCGGGAATAATAAGGCTTCCACTGCTGCTGAGGCAGCTATTTCCAGTCCTTTACTGGAAGTATCCATCAAAGGTTCCAATTCCATCATAGTCAATGTAACCGGTGGATTGGATATGAGTCTTTATGAGGTTAACGAGATTGTGGACCTGGTCTCCAAAGCAGCAGGCAGAGATGCCAATATTGTTTTCGGGGCAATAATTTCTGAAAATATGCAGGATGAAGTCAGGGTTACCGTAATTGCTACCAAATGTGAAAAAGCTATGCCACTACCTGTAAATCAAGAAGAGGTAGAAACTATTACTATCCGGGAAAAGGTAGAACAGGAAGAAAGAAAGAGGGAGAGGATTTCTCCTTTTTTCAGCGAAAGTTTAGTTGAAAACCCCATTTTAAAAGATAAAAAATTTGAACCTGATATTGGTAAATCTTCGGCGGAAGAAACAGTAGGTCCTGCCAAAAAATATCAAGAAAAAGAAGACCTGGATATACCTACCTTTTTAAGAAAAAAATACAGAAGATAGTATTTTTTATAATTTTCTTTTATTTATATTTATTTTCTTTCCTTTCTTGAGGCATTACTCATCTTCTTAGAAGAACGTATTCATAATAAACAAGTTATTAACTAAAAACCATAAACCAAAAACTTATATTACTACCAAACAATTACAATATTTTTAATAAATGGAAAATATTTTGGAAACAATAATTGATGGGGAAAAAAACGAAAGACAACAATTTTCATTTTCTACCTATGAAGCTTATAAAAAGATAAAGAAAAATGATCCTTTGAAGATGATTTTAGAATCGATTGACTGGTCTTTCATCAATCCATTAGTCAAAGACCGATACTATAACAACAAAATCCTTATCTATTCCCCAGTTTCTCTTTTTAAAGCCCAATTGCTTATTTATTTGGGAGAGATAGATTCGAATCGGCAATTGGCCGAAGTCCTGCGTTATAATACAAAATATTGTGTTCTTTGCGGCTTTCACCACTTCTTAAAAACACCAGCACATTCCACCTTTTCTGCTTTTAGAAAAAGAATTGGTTCTGATCTATTCCATAAAATAATGCATCGTCTGGTGGCCCAGAGTGTTCCTATGATTTCCAAAAAACTTAGTTATATTTCTCCCCAAACTCTGCATCTAACCATATATTCCAGGGAAGGAGAAATAATCAGTTGTAATTGCAAAGGCAAGTGTAAAATGGAAAAGATTATTACTAAAAATAACAAAGAAATAAACAAAAAAAATTTTGTGATTGATGAGTACAGGGTAAAGCTATACATTGACCGAAAATCATATAAACCGTTTGCAGCTGAGCTCAGACCAAAATGATTACCTTTTAAAAACTTTTTCCCCTTATAATCCTGAAAGGAGAGAAGATATTATGCCAGAAATAATTTCTCTTGAGACTGCAAAAATATTAGCACACAATGATATTGCCAGACTTATTGACCACACAGCTCTGCGTCCGGATGTCACCGGTATAGAGATAGAGGCTCTCTGTAAAGAAGCACTGCAGTACCATTTTTATTCGGTCTGTATTAATCCCGGTTTTATACCTTTTGCCAGGACTTTGTTAAGTTCCTCAGATGTTAAAATATGTACCGTGGTAGGATTCCCCTTAGGGGCAACCCTGTCCCGGGTTAAGGCTTATGAGGCAGAGGAATCTGCCAGAGAAGGTGCCCAGGAAATCGATATGGTTCTAAATGTTTCTGCCTTAAAGGATAGAAATTACCAAAAAGTCGAACAAGAGATTAAAATGGTGGTAAAGGCTGTATCCGGATTGATATGTAAAGTTATTTTAGAAAACTGTTTATTGACTGATGAGGAAAAAGAAATTGGTTGCAAGATTTCCGTTCAAGCCGGTGCCCATTTTGTGAAGACTTCTACGGGTTTTGAAAAAGGAGGCGCAACTATTGATGATATAAAATTGATGAGGAAAGCTGTAGGAAACCACGTAGGTGTCAAAGCAGCAGGAGGCATCAGAGATTATGATACTGCTTTGCAGATGGTAGAGGCAGGTGCCACCCGCATTGGTGCCAGCAAAGGGGTGCAAATAGTGGAAAGGAATCGTTTATAAATTGTCAGAAGAAAGAAACAGAGGTTTGGGATGAGATTATTAATGTGGAATGTCAATGGTTTAAGAGCGGTATATAATAAAAATTTTTTAGAATGGTTTGATGAACAGCAGGCTGATATTTACTGTATTCAGGAAACAAAGTCACATTTATCACAGATACCGGGAGAGCTTATTAATAAACCAGGTTATTACACTTATTTTACTCAGGCAGAAAAAAGGGGCTATAGTGGAGTCGCCCTCTGGACTAAGAAAAAACCCATAAATATCTCTGATAAATTAGGGATACCCAGATTTGATAGTGAAGGACGTTACATCAGGGCAGATTTCCCGGAATTCATATTATTTAATATCTATTTTCCCAATGGCAAAGCATCCCTGGAAAGATTACAATACAAAATGGATTTTTATGAAACTTTTTTAAAGAAAGTTGTTGATTTGCTCAATGAGGGGCACAAAATTATTATTTGTGGTGATGTCAATACTGCCCATAAGGAGATTGATTTAGCCAGGCCTAAGGAAAATTCTAACATATCAGGTTTTCTTCCTATAGAAAGAGAATGGATTGACCGCCTCCTTCAGACCGGATTCTTGGATACTTTTCGCCATTTTAACACAGAACCGGGTCAATACAGCTGGTGGGATTACAAGTCCCGGGCTCGTGAACGCAATGTAGGGTGGAGAATTGATTATTTTTTAATCAGTGAGAATTTAAAGGATAATCTAAAATCTGCCTTTATCCAGACAGAGGTTTACGGTTCTGACCACTGTCCCGTTGGCATTGATATAGATTTATAGTAGGAACAAAGGATGATTAAATTTATCCATTTTGCCGATATTCATCTTGGAGTTGAGAATTACGGGCGTATCGATGCTCATACCGGGTTACACTCCCGCTTAAATGATTTTATCAGGACACTCACTACTGCTATTGATATAGCCTTGGAAGAGAAGATTGACTTTGCTCTCTTTTGCGGAGATGCCTATAAAAATAATAATCCTAACCCAACCCATCAACGAGAGTTTGCCAGACAGATTTTTCGGTTAAGTGAGGCTGGAATACCAACTGTTTTAATTAACGGCAATCATGATAATCCCTTAACTTTTGGCAGAGCCAGTTCCCTTGATATTTTCCATACCTTGCGTATTGCCAATATTTATGTGGTTACTGAGCCGGTTCTCCTACGCTTACCCACTGCAAAAGGTAATATTCAGGTAATAGGAATACCCTGGCCAACCCGAAATCAATACCTTGAGAAAGAGGAATACCGGGAAAGTGATTTACATTCAATCAATAAAAAGATACAGAAACGTCTCATGAAAAGAATAACTGAACTGATTAGTCAGCTTGATATGCAGCTCCCCAGGTTCTTAGCAGGCCACCTGACAGTAGCCGAAGCCATCTTTTCTGGTTCAGAAAGCTATGCTTCCCTTGGCAATGACCCCTCTTTACCACTACAGTTTCTTAGAGAGACCTCCTTAGATTATATTGCCCTGGGCCACATTCATCGCTACCAGAATTTAAATGATTCTAATACCCCGCCTATTGTTTACTGTGGTAGCATGGACCGCATTAATTTCGGAGAAGAGCAGGATGAAAAGGGTTTCTGTATAGCCAGTATTGATGAACAGGGAAAGGTGAATTATGAGTTTATTCCCCTGCCGGTACGCAATATGCTGACTATTGAAATAAAAATTGAGGATTGTGAAGATCCAACTGATGAGTTTGTATCCCTGATTAACGAATATAACCTTAAAGAGGCAATAGTGCGTATAAACTATGAAGCAAGTGAAGAACAAAACAGAAGAATTGACTTTAAAAAAGTTGAAAGTGCCTTAAAAGAAGCTTTTCTGGTTACAGGTATTAACAGAAATATTCAAAAAAAATCAGTCTTGAGAAGGAGTACACTTTCTGAAGAGATGGATTTATTCTCTGCCTTAAAAGAATATATCCAATTACAAAACTGGCAAAAATGGGAAAAAGATTTAAATTCTTTTACTAAAATATTAGAACAGGAATCCCTTCAAATGGACTCGCAGCCGGGAAAGGATGAAAAATGATTCCGGTTACCCTGCACTTACATAATTTTCTGAGTTACGGCAGAGATGTGCCTCCACTCGATTTTACTCAATTTAATATAGCCAGCCTATCCGGTGGAAATGGCCAGGGGAAATCAGCCTTACTGGATGCCCTGACCTGGGCCTTATGGGGTGAGGGGAGAAAAGCCCAGCAAGAGAAAAAAGCGGATAGAGGATTGTTGAAAATAGGCGAAAACGAAATGTGGGTTGATCTGGTTATCGAACTGGAAGGGGAAAGGTATAGAGTTATCAGAAAATTTTCTCTGGTTAAAAAGCGCAGTTATAGTGAATTAGAATTGATGGTCTTTGATTCTAAAAAAGATGATTTTATTTCTTTATCAGCCCCATCCATCAAACAAACTCAACAGAGAATAAATTCAATATTGAGAATGGATTATAATACTTTTATTAATTCTGCTTTTATCTTACAGGGCAGGGTAGATGAATTTACCCGAAAGAGTGCACTGGAGCGTAAACAGATCCTTTCTGAGGTATTGGGACTTTCTCATTATGAACGGCTTTCAGTGCTGGCTCACCGAAAAGCAAAAAGTCTGGATAGAGAGATAATTGCCTTAAATGCCAGTTTAGAGCAATTCCAGAAAGAAATTTCTGAAAAAGATATTGTATTGGTGGAAATAAAGAAAATTGAGGAAGAGGAAGAAAAACAGTCAGACCTGATTAAGACAATGGAAAAGATATTACAAAGATTAATAAAGGATGAACAGAAGCTTTCTTATGAGCAGAAACAGGCAGAAGAGATAGCGGTCAGAATCTCAACCGAGTTAAAAGAGTTGCAGGAATCAAAAAATAGAAAAGAAAGAATAGAGAAAAATCTTAAGGAATACCAATCCCTGTTAGACAGGGAGAAAAATATATTATCCGCCTATGATGTTTTCACCAGTTTATCACAGCAGAGTCAGCGGATGTTAACTCAGATGCAACAATATCGACAGCTGGAAAAAGATAAAAGAGAAATAGAAAATCATATTGTAAATAATAAAAACCGGCTTATTTTGCAGTTGGAACAAACACAGAAAGAATACAGTGAATTAGAAGAAAAATTTAATACATTGACAGTGGTAAAAGAGAAAATTAAAAATTTAGAATCACATCTGAAATATTTTGAAGGTTTGCAACAAAAGAAGGAGCAGATAGAAGAAGAGGGCAATCTGGCAAGAGTAAGTATAGAGAGTAAACAGGCGCAGCTCAATCGATTGGAAGAGGTGATTGTTAATAGTCAGGAAAAGATAACCCTGCTCAAAAATGGCACACAGGATTTCTGCCCTCTTTGCCATTCACCGCTTGATGAACAAAAAAGAGAGAATATAGAATTAAAAATAGAGCAGGATATTAAAGAGAATGATTTGGAGAGCAAGAAATTAAGTGGAGAGATTGCTCTGTTAAATAAGACGAGGTCCGCTTTACAGGAAGAGTGGAAAAAGATACGTGCTGAACTTGCCAAGAAAGAAGAAGCCCAAAACACTCTCAATAGCTATAACTTGCAACTTAAAGACGGAGAAAAGTATTCCGGGAAGATAAAGGAGCTGTCTCAGGCTATAAGAGTTTTACAATCACAGATTAATGAGGAGAAGTTTGCTCTGGAGGGGAGAAAGAATTTAGCAGAAATTGAAGAAAGAATAAAAAAGTTAAATTATAGTGATAAAAGATACTTTGAGATTAATCAGCAATTAGAAAAATTAAGAACAATTCCCTTACAGAGAGAGAAGTTGCTGGAAGCAAAAAAAGCAATTATCAATTTAAAGGGAGAAAAAGAAGAGGCAGATAAACAGTATGAGAATAAAGAGATAAGTATCAGCAGATTAAGGGATAATCAGGAAAAATTAAAGGCCAGCAAAGATGAAACAGTCCGGGTAAAAAAGCAAATCGTAATAGAGCAGGATACCTTGAACCAATTACAGAAAGAACAGAGCCAACTTTTTCAAAAAAAAGGAGCAATCCAGGAGAAATTGTTGAAAATTGAACAATTATTACTGGAACAAAAAAAGATAGAAGAAAATAGAGAAAAACTGTTATACCAGAAAGATGTTTATGAAAAATTAAGCAGCGCTTTTGGCAAGAATGGTATCCCCTCTATGATTATTGAAAATACCATTCCAGAATTGGAAGAGGAAGCCAATGCTATTTTAAGCAGATTATCTGATGAACCTATCACAGTCAGTTTAGAATCTTTAAAAGAATTAAAAAGTGGCGAGGCAAGAGAGACTTTAGATATTAAGATACATGATGAAATGGGTATCAGACCTTATGAACTGTACAGCGGTGGAGAGGCATTTCGTATTGATTTTGCTATCCGTATTGCTCTCTCTAAATTGTTAACTTTAAGAGCCGGAGCCCCTCTGAGGACTCTGGTTATTGACGAAGGTTTTGGAACACAGGATGAGGATGGGCTGCAGAAATTAATACAGGCAATAAATTCCATTCAGAATGATTTTGACAAAATAATGGTTATTACCCATCTTCCTACCCTGAAGGATGCTTTTCCGGTAAGAATTGAAGTCTGGAAGGACCCCGTTTTAGGGTCGCAATTTGAGATGATTCATCTATAATTTTTTATTAGTATTGTCTTTTTTTCCTTTTAAAAGTGTAGCACGCTGGATGAGATAGGAACCATATTTTTCCCGTATTTTATCCACTGAAGAAATCAGTTGAACCCATTTTTCTTCCCAATCCTGATTATTAAGAAGATCGAGTTGCCTCGGTTGTCTTCCCTGCTGAAGTGAAGAGAGTTTGACACCCAGAAGACGTATTCCCGGCTGCCTGATATTAACAGAATTGAGCAACTCTTTAGCTTTTTCAAAGATAGTATTGTCCAGATTGGTGGCTCGTGGAAGGGTAGCAGATTTTTGGATGGTGGTAAAAGGGGCAAAGCGTATCTTTAAAGTAATGGTCTTGCCAGAATAACCTTTTTTACGCGCAGTGTAACCGACGTTTTGACTCAAAGCCAGAAGTATTTTCAATAATCTCTCCCGGTCTGTAATATTCTCAGGAAAAGTTGTTTCTCTACCGATTGATTTTACCTCTTCTGAACAAATCACCGGGCTATGGTCGATACCCTGTGCCAGTTGTTTTAACTTGGGTCCATTTTCTCCTAAAATGCTCTGCAGAATAACATCTGGCATCATCATTAACTGTTTTATTTTGAAAATACCGGCACGATTGAGTTTTTGGGCTGATTTCTGTCCAATACCCCATAATTTAGAAATTGGAAGCTCGGATAGAATATCCAATGCTTTTTCCTCTGGCAGAATAAAAAAACCATCCGGTTTTCCCAGGTTGGTAGCAATCTTAGCCAGAAATTTGTTGGAGGCAATACCCACTGAAACGGGAAGCCGTAGCTCCTTTTTTACTCTTTTTTTAATCTTAAGGGCAATATCTTCTGCTGTGCCAAACAATGCCTCACAGCTGCTGACATCCAAAAAAGCCTCATCAATACTTACCGGTTCAACAAAGGGGGTATAGGTGCTGCATATACGGAAAAAATGTCGTGAAGAGGCTTGATAATATCTGATGCGGGAAGGGGTAAAAATTGCCCCGGGACACTTTTGCTGAGCTTCCCAGATGGGCATACCGGCGTGGATACCGTATTTTCTGGCCTGGTAAG
>Ga0116143_10003680_pt1 | contig 15219 bp, 15 predicted proteins | sample AD_UKC034_MetaG_FD_89745 | JGI IMG/M metagenome (GOLD analysis project Ga0116143, IMG submission 89745) | Active sludge microbial communities of municipal wastewater-treating anaerobic digesters from USA - AD_UKC034_MetaG | ecosystem: Engineered > Bioreactor > Anaerobic > Digestate | place: USA...
CCTGGCAGGTGAGCAGCCATGCCGGCAACGGCAATGATGACCTCGATGCCCTCTGAACGGGCATTCTTCGCGTACCTGACAGTTTTATCGGGATTGCGGTGCGCCGAAGATATGTCCACCTTGAAGGGCACGCCTGCCTCTTTGAGGAATTTCAGCCCCTCTTCTATGACGGGGAGGTCGCTATCGCTGCCCATCAATACAAGAACCTTCGGTTTTTTCATGGCTTCTCCTTTTGCATGCGTCAGATATGCATCCCCTTGCCGTCGTACCATTATTCATAATACATGAAACGATCACTTTTTTCTATAACGATATAGAAATGAGCTTCCTGTTGTATTTTTTTTTCACCGGTTGTATAAAGGATTAGCGTGAAAATTTATGATTTTCTCACAAAGATACCGCTCTTTCAGGGGCTGCCCGAACCGCAGATCGATAAACTGACGAGGATAGTCACGGAACATTCCTTTGCCGGCGGACAGGTGATCTTTACCGAAGGCGATAAGGCAGACGGCTTCTATATAGTCGTCACGGGCCGCGTAAAGATATATAAGCTTTCTCCGGAAGGCAAAGAGCAGATACTCCACGTTTTCGGACCCGGGGAACCTTTTGCAGAGGTTGCCATGTTTTCCGGAGGGACGCTCCCCGCCCACGCCGAGGCCATGAAGGAGAGCAGGGTTGTCTTCGTACCGAGGACGGCCTTTGTTGCCCTTATCCAACAGGATCCGTCTATCGCGATGAACATGTTCGGAACGCTTTCCATCCGCCTAAAACGCTTCACCAGCCTCATCGAGGACCTGTCGCTGAAGGAAGTGCCACAGAGGCTGGCGGCATATCTCCTCTACCTCGCAAACGAGAAAAAGGGCCAGGAACACGTTGAGCTGGCCATCTCAAAAGGACAGCTTGCAAGCCTTCTTGGAACTATCCCCGAAACGTTGTCGCGCATCCTCAGGAAGATGAGCGCCCAGGGCTTCATAGCCACGAAAGGGCGCACGATAGAGCTGCGTGACAGGCGGATGCTGGAGTCTCTCGCCGCAGGAGAAAGATCCCTGATATAGCTCATGGTTTAAAAATAAATACCCAATCACCAATAACCAAACAGAGGTGTTTCTACGGTTTACGTTTGGTGATTCGGCCATTGGGTATTGGGTATTAATTGGTGATTGATGTTTGGTTATCGGTTATTGTTGGTTTTGAGCTATGAGCCGTGAGCTATGCGCTACTTCCTTTGCCTCTCCATCAGCTCTTCTTCCGTGTACCTGAATATCTCAAAGACCGATACGAAGAGTGCGAGCACGAGGGGCCCCATGATAAAGCCGATAAGGCCGAAAAGCTTTATCCCGCCGAGTATGCTGAAAAAGATAGCAAGGATCGGCATCCTCATCTTGTCGCGGATGATAAGCGGCCTCAGGACATTATCTGCCGCGCTGATGCCGAAGATGCCGATGAGGACGAGGACAACGGCCTTCCAGAGCTGGCCCTGCAAAAAAAGATACAGCGCTGCCGGCCCCCATATTATAAAGGTACCCACCAAAGGTATAAAAGACGCGATGAACATGGCAGCTCCCCATAAAACGGGGGACGGCACCTTCAGGGCGGCCAGGGCAATGCCGCCTATAAGCCCCTGAACGACCGCAACGGTCACGCCGCCGTATATCGTGGAGACAACGATGCCCTTTGTCTGCGAAAGGATCTTTTCCCGCTGCTTCTGTGAGAATGGCATATAGTCGCTGAGCTTTTCGACAAATCTCGGGCCATCCTCGAGGAGAAAAAAGATGGAGAATATCATAAATATGAAATCCATCGCCGCCGAGGCTATATTTCCCAGGCCGCTTTTGATAAAGTCTGTGGACGCCTTGCCGGCCTGGGAGATCACGTTGATCAGGACCTTCTGGAATTGCGCTTCCGATACGTTGAACAAGGAGAGCACCTTGCTCAGCATGGCATTGATATAAGGATGCTGCATGACCATGCCAAGGGGATCGAGCGTGCCCTTTTCTACCTTGCCCACCATTGCTACTATCTCCTGCGTCAGGACAAATGAAAGGTACGAAAAGGGCCCGAGGATGAGGAGAAGGATTATAACGAGGGTTATCAGGGACGCCAAGGGCTTCCATTTCAGGCGTGTGTGTATGAAGACGTAAATGGGATAAAAAACGATGGAAAGGACGATTGCCCACATGATGGCAGACAGGAAGGGCTTCAGGATGAGGTAGCTTAGGTAGCCGAGGGCCAGAACAAGGAACAGGAGGACAACGAAATAAAACTTTTTATCTGTCATTGTTCAGGCGCAGTGTCGTGTCGAAGATCTCCCGTCTGCTGTGTTGGGCCCTTATAAAAAACACCGCTTCTCCATAAATGGGGACCGGCTGTTATGCCTTTTTCTCTTTTTCGTACGCTTCTTTGCCTGCTTCGACCGCCTTTGAGATAACAGATTTTTCCTTTTCTACGAATTCTTTTCCCTTGTCGACATAATCTGAAAGAAGGGCCTTTTCCTTTTCCAGGATATCTTTCCCTTTCTCAATATAGGTGGTCGCCTTCCCTTTTACCTGCTCTATGTATTCTTCGGCCTTCTCTTTCGCGTCATCGGCAAGTTCCTTGATCCTTTTCCGTGTCTCCTCGCCTGTCTTTGGCGCAACAAGCAGGGCGACACCGGCGCCCACGACAGCACCCATAAGGAATGTAAGAAGAATGGAGCCGGCGCTGTATCCTTTGTCTTGTTCTCCCATGTGTTACCTCCTTCTTTTATTAAGTGTGTTTGGCTCTGTCGAAAAAATTTCTTACAAAATATTCGACACCGGCCCTTACCCCGGCCTTCAGTGCCGGCGCTTCAACAGACGAAACGGCCGCTACCCTTCCGACGATGTCGCTGACCTGTTTCACGTTATCCCCGATCTGCCTGACAGATCCGGTCAGGTTCTTGATATCGTCGGTAACGGTCCCCACATTGTCGGTCACTTTTCGTACGCTTTGAAGGGTCAGCTGAAGCTCTTCCAGGGTCGGCTTAAGTGAATCTTCCGTTGTGGCCATAAAAGACTTTAACGATTGTATCGTCTCTCTCAGCGAAATGATCAGATAGACCACATAGCCGCCGACGACAATAACCGCGACTGTTAATACCACCAAAAGAACAGTGTTCATAATGCCCCCTTGTAGGACCGCTGCGCATTTGCCGTCTCATCACATACGCACAACATATGAGTTATGTATAATTATAACAATTATATACCCTGATTTGCAACGTATAACTGGCAATTTGCTGATTTTACGGACAAAGTACTTTCTTGACCCTTCCCGCCAAATGCCCTTATAATTAGGATATTCCAGCCATAAAGGAGGTTGCGGCATGAAGGCATTAATTCTCTTCGGCAGTCCACGAAAAAAAGGCAACACCATACAGCTTGTCAACGTTCTGTCAAAAGTGCTGAAAGAGAAGGGGCATGGCGTCAAGATGCTCTATCTCAACGATATGAATGTAAGGCCCTGCCAGGGCTGCTATGCCTGCCTGAAAGGAGGGGTTTGCAGGATCAACGACGATATGAAAGATATCAGGAAGTTCATCGCCGAGTCCGACCTTATCGTGTACGCGACGCCGGTCTATTGGTTCGGGCCGTCAGGGCAGCTTAAGCTCGTCATGGACAGGTCGATCGCCTTCATGGATGAAGAGTACAACTCGCGGGTGAAGGGGAAAAAGGCGATCACCCTCATGACCTACGCGAGCGACGAAAAGGACACCTGCGGACCTGCCATCGGCATGTTCAAAAAGACCTTTGCCCTCCTGGGGTTCAAATACGCGGGCAGCGTAGAGGCAGGGGCGTGCGCGGACCCGCCGGAAACGATCAAAAAGGCTTACAGGGACAAGGCGGAAAAGCTAGCCAGATCGCTTGCATGAACGTAAGCGGCCAATTATATTTCACAACGAAGAAGGTCGGCAAGGCGATCTGGGACTACCGGATGATCAGGGAGGGCGACAAGGTCATCATCGCCGTCTCCGGCGGCAAGGATAGCCTCTGCCTTCTCAAGGTCATGAAGGAGAGGACGAAATTTGTCCCGATCCGGTACGAGATACTCGCATGCCTTGTCGACATGGGCTTTCCCTGGGTCAACAAGGATATCCTGGCGGACTACTGCGAGAGGGAGTCCATTCCCTATGTCACCGTCAGCCCCCCTGAAGGGTGGAACGGAATAGAAGAAAATTCCGGGTGCTTCTGGTGCAGCTGGAACAGGAGGAAGGGGCTCTTCAACCTCGCCCGCGACATCGGCGCGCAGAAGATCGCCTTTGCCCACCACCTCGACGATATCATAGAGACCATGCTCCTCAACCTCCTTTTCCAGGGAGAGATCGGCACCATGCAGCCCTACCAGGAGATGTTCGGGGGTGAGCTTGCCATCATACGCCCCCTTGCCTACGTGGAAGAGAACGAGCTCGCCCGCCTCGCAAAGGTCCTCGAGCTCCCCGTCGCTTCCTCGGAATGTCCGTTCAGCAAGACGTCCAAGCGGCACCTCATCAAGGGGATCGTCGCCGAGCTAAAAAGGCACAACAAGAACGTGAAAAAGAACATCTTCAGGAGCCTGACGAGGGTCAGGGAGGATTACCTTCTGGGCAGGTTCGATGAATAAACGAAGTTTTTCCAAAATTTAAATTCCGTGATATTGAGCCAGGGGTGATCTGCCCCCATAAATTAATATTGCAAGGGCAGGTTTGTTATAAAGTCTACAATGAGCCGGCTGACATCCGTGGGACGCTCCTGTTGTATCCAATGACCGGCTCCCTGCAATAAGGCCTTCTTCCGCAACCCAGGCATGGCCGTCTCTAATGTCTCGAATGCCTTCCCGTATAGCCTGATGCCTGCATCAAGCTCTCCCGCAATGAAGAGTGCCGGTTGCTTGATCTTTGCATCAGCTAAAAAAGGCGTAAGCTCCCATAAACGATCGATATTGCGGTACCAGTTCAGGCTTCCTCTGAACCCAGTGCGTGTGAATTCGGTCGAATAATAGGCAATATCCTGCTCTGTCAGCCAGGAAGGCAACGCTTCAGGATCAAAGAGCGTGTCCAGCAATTTATCAGATTTGTTAAAGAAAAATCGCCATCTTTTTTCGGGTGGCGGATCTCCGGACAACGAATAGAAAAACATTCTTATGGTTTTCTCAACGTTAGACTCCAACTCTCTTTCTGCCTTGCCTGGTTCCTGAAAATACAGCTGATAGAATTCCCGGTCGCGGGCCCTCAATCGCATTACCTCGGTGGGTTTCATATCGCTCCAGGTGCGTGAACGATAGGGAACACTGAACAATGCGATTGCCCTGAAGATGTCCGGCCTGAGCAGTGCGCAGTAGGCGGCAACCGATGAGCCCCAGTCATGTCCGACAATAACAGCCTGTTTTTCGCCTAACCCATGCACGAGGCCAACGATATCGCCGGTCAGGTGGAGCATATGATACGCTTCAACCGGCTCCGGTACATCTGACTGACCATAACCTCTTTGATCCGGTGCAACGGCATGAAACCCCGCGCTCGCTATCGCGGGCAACTGATGCCGCCAGGAATACCAGCACTCTGGAAAACCATGGCATAATATCACCAGCGGTCCTTTTCCCTGCTCGGCAATGTGCATTCTTATGCCGTTTGTTTCGATAAAGCGGTGATCTGCCATGCCAGGAGCCTTATAAGCTTTTCTTGCTTCCTTTTTCCCACCAGTCGCTCCCCATCGCCATATACTGCTCTTTCGTTAACAGGTGCTGAGAGACGCTGTTCATGGTCCTTCGGTTTATGGAGCCTTTTTCCACAAGTTCTTTGCCTGCCGTCCGAAGCGATTCCATGACCTTTCCAAACCTGCTGAAGGCAAGAGGATTTTTAAAGCTGAGGCTCTCCGGCCGCAAGATCTTACACACGAGGGGCGTATGCATATTTCTTCCAATTGATGAAACATGCCGCACAAGAGGCTTGAATTGATCGATCTCGTAGAACCCGCATACGGCAATAAGCGTTAAGTTTGGCAAACGATTATAGCGTGAAGGATGGAGGCACAACCCGTCTCTCGCAACAATCGCGGGGTGGTTGAGCGGCATAAGCCGGTCTATGAAATTCTTCATCAATCCCGACATCCCATCCACATACAGGGGTGTCGCCAGGATCATCATATCGTAAGAGGGCACAGAGGGGAGGAGGGTATCCATGTCGTCACGGATTATGCACTGTCCGTCCTCGCCGATCCAGCACTTGAAGCACCCGGCGCAGGGGCCAAACCTGGTATCCGCAAGGTATACCGTGGTTATCGATGCTCCGGCCGATTCCATGCCTTCGACGAAGGAGGAATAGACCATCTCTGTTGCGCCGTGCTTCTTTCTTGGCGATCCCTGGATGCCAACCACCCTTTTCGGTCTTTTCCAAACCCCGTTCCAGTGATCAACTTCGTTCTCGGTTACCTCATATCCCTTAAGGGGCCCCTCATTTTTTTTGTTGCCCTGATATTGCTCCACGAAAACCTCTGTATAAGAGATGCCTTTTTGTGTTCTGCCCGACCTCTATTTTGAGAACATTTCTCTGAGGATCCTCTTCTGTACCTTACCAACAGGATCTTTCGGCAGAGAGTCGATAAATGTTATATTTTTCGGGCATTTGTACTTTGCAAGATGCTCTATACAATAACTGATCAGCTCCTGTTCAGTTGCTTTTTTTCCTTCAATGAGCACCACGACCGCCATGACCTGTTCCCCCCACTTTTCATGGGGCACGCCGATGACCGAACATTCTTTTATCGCAGGGTGCTTGTAAAGAACGTCCTCTACCTCATGGGGCGAGATGTTCTCGCCTCCGCTTATTACGAGGTCTTTCTTACGGTCAACGACATAGATATAACCTTCTTCATCGATGGTTCCGACATCACCTGTCCTGAGCCATCCGCCGCGTAGCGTTTCTTCAGTCTCTTTCGGCCTTTTCCAGTAGCCCCGCATGACATTGGGCCCCTGAACAATGATCTCGCCCAGCTCACCCGGCTTGATATCATTATCGTTGTCATCGACGACCCTTACATGGCACGAGAACATCTCTTTTCCGACGGAACCGAGAAGCCTTGACCTTGGGCCTTCCAGCACCATATCTTCCGGGGGGGTGTAAGTGATCAGGGGAGATGCTTCGGTGAGGCCATAGACAATGAAAGCGCTTCCCGGTCCGATCGTCTCTATGGCATCTCTTATCACTGCCACAGGGGTTGTCTGGCCGCCAAGGGAAAAGACACGGAACGATCCCTTGCTGTAATTCATTTTCTTGTAAGCAGCGGTAATATCAATAAGCATCGTGTACACGAGAGTGATGTGCGTTACGCCTTCCTCTGCCACAAGCCTCCAGAACTCATCGGCGTTAAAGGCGTCGACTATCACGTTCGTACCGCCCACGTAGAACTGACAGACCACCATAGAGGCTTCCATGGTGTGATAGAAGGGCATCACATGGAGGCATACATCATGGGGGCCTAATTTATAGGCGATCACATGGTTGATTGCCGCGGAGAGAAAGTTCTCATTCGTCAACATCACACCCTTCGGGCCGCCCGTTGTACCGCTTGTATAATAGATGGCAAACAGGTCGTCAGGCTTGCTTATGACCGGTGGTTCCTCGCTTTCGCCCGTGGCAAGGAGCTTTTCGTATTCCGCCTCCATCGGGATCATATGCGTTACCTGGATATCATCTTTGATAGCTGCAACGGTCTCTGAAAAATCCTCCCCCACAAAAAATATATCTATACCGGCGTCATTTATTACAAACCGTAGTTCTTCTGCAACCAGCCTGAAATTGATCGGGACATATATTGTTCCTGCCTTTGCGGCAGCAAACATGATCTCCAGAACTTCCGGATTGTTGCGGCTCAACGCAGCGACCTTGTCCCCCGGTTTTATGCCAAGCCTTCTGATTGCGCTTACCAACTGATTCACGCGATCGTTGAATTCGGCAAATGTCCTGCTTTGGCCTCTGTAAACCGTCGCCTTCTTGTTCGGATACCGTCTCGCGCAAGAGCTGGCAATTCTCCTATAACCATTTTATTACCTCCTTGTATAAAAAATAGATTTCACGGCACAAATGAACAGCAACATTTTTCTACTTGCCCAAGTATGTTCTGCGCACCTCGTCATCGGTAAGAAGGTCTCCCGCCCGCCCCTCCTTTACAACCCTGCCTGTCTCCATAATATATCCGCGATCGGTTATTTGAAGGGCGGAACGGGCATTCTGTTCGACCAGCAGGATGGCTATGCCCATAGAGCGAAGATCCTTGATAACCTGAAAGATGTTCTTTACAACCAATGGCGCCAGCCCCAGGGACGGCTCGTCAAGAAGCAACAGCTTGGGCCGAGCCATGAGCGCCCTTCCAATCGCCAGCATCTGCTGTTCGCCGCCGCTTAAGTCTCCGCCCCTGTTCCCGAGCTTCTTCTCCAGTACCGGAAAAAGTTCGAATACAGAGCGAAGGCGTTTCTGGGTCCCGTCCTTTGCGACACGATGCGCATATGTCCCGAGAAGAAGGTTCTGCCTTACCGAAAGCGAAGAGAATATCTGCCTTCCTTCAGGGACATGGCTTATGCCCTTCCGGACAATATCCTGCGGGGCCTTCCCGCCTATCTCTTCCCCATTGAAGAGGATATTCCCTGTATTCGGTTTTAGAAGTCCCGAGACCGCCCTCAGGAGCGTCGACTTTCCTGCGCCGTTGGCCCCGAGAAGGCATACAACCTCGCCTTCGTTTACCTGAAGGGTAAAGTCCTTGAGAACTTTGATCTTGTTATAGCCTACAGAAATACCCGTAATAGAAAGCATGGCCCCTCAATCCCTCTCGCCGATATGATCATCGCCAAGATACGCCCTGATCACTTCAGGATCGTTCGCGATCTTATGGGGATTCCCTTCGGCGATCTTCTCTCCGAAATCGATCACCGTAATGTCATCTGCAAGATTCATCACTACCTTCATATTGTGCTCTATGAGAAGAATGGTGACGCCCTTCTCCTTTATCGTAAGAAGGGTTTCCATGAACTCGTCAACCTCGGCATCGTTCAGCCCTGAAGCAGGCTCATCGAGGAGGAGGAGCTTCGGTTGGCTCATAAGGGCGCGTGCGAGCTCCACCATCCTCTGGCTGCCGAAGGAGAGCGTCAAAGGGGAAAGGTACGCCGCATTCTCAAGCCCTACAAGCTTCAGGATCTCGAAGGCGGCCTCGCGCGTCGACTTTTCCGCCTTGTTGGTCTGCGCTCGCAAAAACAGCGACTTCAGGATATTCGGCTTGAGCTTATTGTTGGCGCCCAGCATTACGTTATCCAGCACCGTTGCATTGTTTGCCGTAAAAAGTCTTAATAGCTGAAAGGTTCTTCCGATCCCGCATCGTGCTATTTCATGCGGAGGGCTGTGGGATATCGTATCCGCCTCAAAGTAAATGTATCCGCTGTCTGGCTCGAGAAGGCCGCTTATCATATTCAAAAGCGTCGTCTTCCCTGCGCCGTTGGGTCCGATGAGGGCCTTGATGATGCCTTTATTCACATTAAAGCTCACGTCATTGACGGCAGCCACCCCCGAAAAGGTCTTGGTTACATTTTTCAGCCTGAGGATATCGTTCCCGTTCGTTGTCATTCGCTATTGCCCTCGGATATGGCGTCGCCTGTTAATTTGAGCTTGCGCCCTACGGCAGTTATGACGCCCCATAACCCTTTCGGCATAAATACAAGCACCACGATAAGGATCAAACCGTTGCCAAGCAATTCATAGTCCTGGAACGTATGGGTCAGCTCTGGCAGCAGCTTAAGGAACATTGCCCCGAAGGCAGCGCCGTAAATTGTTCCCACACCCCCAAGAAAGACCATTACAAGGATATGGACCGATGTGAATATGCTGAAGTCATCAGGCGCCAAAAAGCCCATATAATGCGCATACAGCGAACCTGCCAGCGATGCGAACATAGAGGACGCGACGAAGGTGGACGTCTTTTGAAAGGCACAGTTGATGCCCAAGGTGCTTGCGGCAGCCTCGTCGCTGTGGATCGCCATGAGCGTTCTTCCCATGGGCGATCTGATAATAGCAAGGCAGCATACGATCACCAGCACAACCATTGCCCACACGAAGTAGTAATAATGCACATAGCTATCCATTGAAATCCCAAAAATTCTAAAGGGAGGCACATCCCTGAGCCCTGAAGCGCCGCCCGTCAGGGACTGCATACCGATGATAAGCGTGTGCGTGATCGCGGCAAGCCCCATGGTGGCCATGGCGAGATAGTAGCCCCTTAGTTTCAGCACCGACCACCCTATGAAGGCCGCTATGACGCCGCTCAAAGAAAGGCCGACCAGCATAGCGCCCACGGGCGACATATTATAAGTGACGGTTAAAATGCCCGACGCGTATGCCCCGATCGCGTAGAATGCGGCATGGCCCAGAGAGATCTGGCCCGCAAAGCCTACCAGCAGGTCAAGGCTGATCGCTAAGATCACATAGATGCCGAGCACGATCATTATCGCGCTATGGTATGGGGAGCTTCCTCCAAAGGTAACCGGATACAATGCGAGGAACAGGAGTGCCGCTATGCTTATTATGCGCCTTTTCATCATTGCCTACATTCCTTTTTCATCGAACCCTGCGCCCGATGCCGCCTTTGACCTGATCTGGAGCACCACGATCAGCACCGTAAAGACGATCACCTCTGAGAATTGTGACGACACAAAACCAATGCTGTATGCCTCAACAAAACCAAGGAAGAACCCGGCAACGACTGCTGCCGGAATAGACTTCAGCCCGCTTATCGCAATGGCTATAAAACCGTTCACCATCGGAAGGACGCCGCTCCCGTACTGCAAAAAGTAGAGAGGCGCGACGACCATCCCTGCAACTGCGCCAAGTCCCGACCCCCAGCTCCATGCCAGCAGATTGACCTTGCGGATGCTGATGCCCACAAGTGAAGCGCCTACCGGATTATCGGCGCTCGCGCGTATCGCTATGCCCAGCATTGTCTTTTCAAAGAACAGCCAGATAAGCAGGAGGGCTGCGCCCGTAACGCCTACGATCCACAAGACCTGGATCTGCAGTGCAGCATCGAGGATCCTGATCGGCTCACCGGAAGAAAAGGTCGCAGACGTATGCGAACCCCGCCCCCAGAGAAGAAGCGCCAACCCCCTCAAGGCGAGGGAGATCGCAATGGTCATGGTAATAACGGTGCCAAGGGTTGTCTTCAGAACGGGCCTGATGAGCGCTTGCTCGATAATACTTCCGAGAAGGGCAGCCATCAATACCGAAAGGGCAAAGGCCAGGGGAGCCCATACGCCGATGCCGGTAAGGGTTATCATTGTGAGGGCTCCGAACACAAAGAACTCCCCCTGTGCGAAGCTTATGACACGGGAGACCTTATAGACTATAGAAAGGCTCACTGCCATCAGGGCATAGATGCTCCCAAGGGTAAGGCCGCTGAACGTGAACTGGATTATCTGGGATATGTCCATGTGGCCGGCTCTTTATGTAATTATTGTACCTGCACCCACTTCCCGCCCTTAATGGTGATCAAAACCATGTCTTCCATCTTGGTGCCGTAGTGATCGGAGGCGGACATGCTGTATACCCCTCCCAGGCCCGGGAAGTTCTTTATCTTCTCTATGCCGTCCCGGATCTTTACCGGATCTGTAGATGATTTTGCGATGCGCATTCCTTCAGCTATAAGCATCACGGCGTCGGCCAATAAGCCAGAGAAGTAGTTGGCAGGCTCTCCATAGCGTTCCATATGCAGCTTGTTAAAATTCACAATAAGCGCTTTGCAAGGGTCGTTGGCGGACAACGAATCGGGCACCATGATCTTTCCTGTCGGAACCAGAACGTTCGTCGTAAGGCCCGACGCGAGCTTCAGGAAGCCGGGGGTGGCATTGCCATGGCTAACCACGAGCGGCACTTCGAATTTCAATTGAGCCATGTTCTTTGCAACTAATGCGGCCGGCTCGCCGGTTGTAAATGAAAAAATGGCGCCCGGATTAGCGCCGCGAAGCTTCGCGAGTTGCGCCGTAACATCAGGAGCCTTCACATCAAATCGCTCCTCGCCGACGATCGGGATCCCGAATTGCTGCGATGCCCTATTGGAGTTTGTAATGCCTATCTCGCCAAGGGAGCCTATGGGCATGAGCAATCCCGCTCCTTTAACGTTCTTCTTCTTCAGATACATAAAAGGACGTCCGATCGCAAAAAACGTTGGGTGCGCGGTGTTGAAGAGAAAAGGTTCTTTGTCGGCCTTCACATCATACCCCGAGCTGAGGACGGCCGGAATCTTGTTCTTGTTGGCCACCGATGATACGGCTCCTGTTATAGGGGCTGTGGCAGTTCCGGTAACAGCTACTACTTGATCTTTCGAGACCAGTCTCAGCGTTGCCCTCGTGGCTTCTTCAGGCGACGACTGGTCATCATACACAACAAGTTCCAATTTGTAGCCATTTACCCCGCCTGCCTTGTTGATCGTGTCTACCTGCAGAACAGCCGCCTTTTTGTAATATTCTCCGAGCCATGACAGATACCCGGTCAGGGGATAGACCCCGCCTATCTTCACCACTTTTTCGGCTGCCTGCGATACCCCCGGAGAAACCATCAAGATCAGAAAAAACGTAACGAATAGAAATAAGATCGCCTTTTTCATATTACCCCTCCTTTTTGTTTTTAATAGAGCCATGACAAATAACCCTATTATCGCCATTAGACTTTCTTGGTGTAGTGATGTACCATAGCAAGAAAAATGCCATGCGGCATTAACAAGCCTGCGGTTAGCCGGATATTTTTATGACATGTAATGAATTTAATTAGTTACAATTGAAGTTACTTACAGCGGTGATCTTCCTGACCGCTTTGAGGAGATAATGTAATTGTTCCGATTTGGTCATTATTGACCATGTCGATCCCAACAACATAGAGATTAATTCAACTATATCATTTAATATAATATGTTACAGTACAGTCAATAATGACTGTCATAAATGAGCTGTTATAAAAAAATAAAGGCAGTTAGACGCGTCCCGATAATCTCTTTTTCTTCCTGGTAAGCGAGGACATGCTTATGCCAAGCTTATGGGCGGCCTCTTCAAGGGTGGCGCACTGTGTCAGGGCAGCTTTGATTATCTTTGATTCGAACGTCTCCATTGCTTTATGAAATGAGGTGGTATCTGAGAGGTCAAAATGGGCATTCTCACCTCCGGACAGGTATTTTTCAGGCAGATGTTCCGGCTTCAGGAACTCTTCGTTTGCAACCACCACAAGATGTTCCATCAGGTTTGCAAGTTCGCGCACATTGCCCGGCCATTTATAATCGCTTAATACGCTCACCAGCTCTTTGCTCATCCGGGTACGCAGGTTATATTTCTTATTATACCTTTCTAAAAAGTGTATCAACAGAAATGGTATCTCCTCGCTTCTCTCCCTTAAAGGGGGGATCAAAATGGGCACGACGTTAAGCCTGTAATAAAGATCTTCACGGAACTTACCCGTTTCGAGCATCTTCTCAAGGTCCTGATTCGTGGCAGCAATGATCCTTGTATCAACCTTTTTTGATTTAGTTCCTCCGATACGCGTCACTTCCTGGTCCTGGATCACAGAGAGAAGCTTTACCTGGAGCTTCAAGGGGAGATCCCCTATCTCATCGAGAAAGATCGTCCCTTTATGCGCAAGCTCGAAATAACCCGGCTTGCCTTCCTTGCTTGCACCGGTGAAAGCGCCTGTTTCGTATCCGAACAATTCAGACTCAAGCAATTCCGCAGGGATGGCGCCGCAATTGATCTTCACGAACAGGCCCGTTTCCTTTCTCGGACTTGCATTGTGGATTATCCTGGCAATAAGGTCTTTCCCCACGCCGGATTCCCCGAGGATCAAAACAGTAGCGTCAACCCTCGCTATCCGGTAGACGCTTTCGATAATTTGTTTCATACACTGACTGTGGGCTATAAACTGGGACTGGTCAGTCCGTTTTCTCGCCTCCTGGAGCTCTATAAGGTATTTTGAAACAAGCTTGAGAGATTCCTCATATTTCTCCTTCAGGCTATTAAGCTCGGTAATGTCACGTAAATTACAATAGATTCTCTGGATCTTGCCATGCTGGTCGAATACCGGTACGCCCGTGCTTAAAACCTGCCTTCCCGATATGGTATTGATTATTACTGTTTGGGATTTGCCTGTTTCTACCACCTTCAATCCTGCCGAGTTGTCAACCGTGCCTTCCTGCACCATCTCGCGCGTTGTCCTGCCCAGGCAGGGTATATTTTCGAAACCCATTATCTTATAAAAAGCGGGATTTAGCATTAACAGCCTAGTGTCGCCGTCCTGAATAGCCAAACCATCAAAAGAATTTTCGACCATGCCCAACAAGTCTCTGTTCAGGCTTTCAAGCTCTTCGATCCTTCTCAGCAACCTTTCTTGCTCCAAATCCTCATAATCTTCCATTGTTTTAATGGTACCTGCCCCGGATTCATCAACCCCCGTCCGTATCCCGTCAACGGTGCCGGTATATTTTTTGTTCCTAAGTTTTTTTGTGTTCTTTGCAACTTTTGTTCCCTTTTTTGCCATCTTTTCCAAAACTTTTCCCCCTCTTCTTAAAAGAACCTGTACCCAATATATCTTACGATATTTTTTACAATAATCAAGACGGAATGGCTGCTTGACATTTCTCATTAATAATATAAAACTGTAGCAAGCTGCAAAAGCGGGCGCAATATAAGCCCAAGGAGCATTTACATGAGCAAGATCCTGATCGTCGACGACGACCCTGAAATAAGAAAGCTGCTTTCGATCAAACTTGTCAAAGAAGGGTATGAAGTGGTCGTCGCGGTTGACACCTATGATGCCATACAGGGCGTACACGGGAAAAGGCCCGACCTGGTGGTCCTGGACATCATGCTGCCGGCCGGAGGAGGGCTTAACGTCCTCAAGAACATCAGGTCGATACCGGCTTCTGCGATGACCCCCGTCGTGGTCCTGACCGCTATCGACGACGAGGAGATGAGGCAGAAGATCGAACAGGCGGGCGTCGAGGCATACATCAGGAAGCCCTTCGATCACGAGGTGCTGAGCGCGACGATCAAAGATCTGCTCACGAAAGATGCATCGGACGCAGGCAAAACATCTGTCGTTCCCGGTATTCATACAGGCAAGGTCCTGATCGTCGACGACGACCCTGATATAACGAAACAGCTGGTGAGCAGGCTCTCTCATGAAGGGTATGACGCATTTTTTGCGGTCGA
>Ga0116143_10003683_pt1 | contig 15210 bp, 6 predicted proteins | sample AD_UKC034_MetaG_FD_89745 | JGI IMG/M metagenome (GOLD analysis project Ga0116143, IMG submission 89745) | Active sludge microbial communities of municipal wastewater-treating anaerobic digesters from USA - AD_UKC034_MetaG | ecosystem: Engineered > Bioreactor > Anaerobic > Digestate | place: USA...
GATTGCGTAAAATATACGTTACCTGTTCTTTGAAAAAGCAGAGAGCATCTGATACGCCTTTGGAGAATTCGCCAAAACTCGAAAGGAGGTATCGAGATGCTCCCAGGAGAGTTTCCCCTCCCGGAATGGATTTTTGCCTGCCCCGGGGCCGTTGTCAATCGATTGTTTGTCCATCTGGGTGCGGCCTACGATCGCGGGTTTGCCGAGGATTACGGCCAGGTTCTTCGAGACTTCCAGATCCGCTGGTGTCTCGAGCACCGTGGGCAGTTGCATTGTCCCCGCTGCGGCAGCGCGGCCCTGATCCGCAAGGGATGGCGTCCTCGGGTGCTGCGGAGTTCGCGCGGCCGTTTGCCTCTGCAGGTGCAGCAGATGCGCTGTAAGAGCTGCGGCAGGACGTTCCGGCCGGTCAATGCGGTGCTGGGGCTTCCCTTTGGGCGTCGGTTCCTCGACGAGTTGCTCGAGAAGGCCATCGGGATGGGGATCCAGATGCCCTTTGGGCGGGCGTCCTGGGTCCTGCGCGCGCTGCTGGCCGACGCCCCCTCCCCGGAGGGGCTGCGGCGCCAGATCGCCGCCAGGGCTGCAATGCTCGTCCCGTTCGACGAGGTGGCCGGGCGTCCGACCATCGTCAAGCGGCTGGTGCACTTGCATGTGGGCGACTCCGAGGCCCTGCGTCAGCGGCTTCTGGGACTGCCGATCGAACGCCTCGTGCACGACGGGGGCATGAACCTCGGGGCCTGTGCCCCCAAAGTCCAGCGCTGCCGCTGGCATCTGGTGCACCAGCTCAATCACTACCTCTGGCTCGACGGCATGAAGGTCGAGCAGCGCCGGCACTACCAGAAGCGCCTGAAGCGGCTGCTGTGGCGCCAGGGGCCCCGAGCCCCCGAGGGCCTGGATGCCTTTATCAAAGAGCTGCAGCGCGACGGCTTCCGTCAATCGGCCGAGCACCTCCAAAACGCTCAGCCGCAAACCTTCACCTGGCAAGCCGACAAGGGCTTTGCCTTTACGACCACCGCTCCTCTGGAGCGGGAGATGAGGGAACTGAACCGCAGGGCCGATGTCGGAGCCCGATGGAGTGAGCGCGGGATCGAAAACGTCCTGACGGTGCTGTTCCATTACCGGCTCAATGAAATACCGATAGTGCCCCTAAGGACGTATCCGTAGGTAACGCGTTTTTGTTGCAATCAATAGATTAAAAGCTTATCCGTAAATAAAATGTGCTTCTTTCCGCATTTATGATATCGGTACTCTCGGTTAACATTCTATGTGATCGGGAGGGAGCATGGCCAAGCTACAGTCTTGGGAAGTCTCGGATGCGTTCTGGTCCAAGGTGGAGCCTCTGATCCCCGGGCCGGAACGGGAGCCCTACAAGCGTTATCGCCGTAAACCCGGCGGCGGCAGAAAGCCCATGCCGCCCCGACAGGTCTTTGAGGCCATCGTGTATGTGCTGCGCACCGGCTGCCAGTGGAAGGCCCTGCCCAAGGAGCGATTCGGCAGCCCCAGTGCCATCCACACCCACTTCATGCGATGGATGAAGGCCGGCTTCTTTGTTGCTCTGTGGCGGGCGGGGCTGGCCGAATACAACGAGATGGAAGGCATCGCCTGGCGCTGGCAGAGCATAGACGGGGCCATGGTCAAGGCCCCTCTGGCTCATGATGCCGTCGGGTTGGGCCCGACGGATCGGGGAAAAAACGGAGGCAAGCGCCATGTGCTGGTGGACGGCCGTGGAGTCCCGCTGTCGATCGTCGTAACCGGGGCCCATCGACATGATGTCAGCCAGCTGGAACGGGTCCTCGATGCGATTGTCATCGACCGTCCCAAAGGCAGACAGCATTTATGTACAGACAAGGGCTACACCGGGAAACCGGCACAACAGTCTATCAAAGAACGAAAGTACATCCCGCACGTCAAACAGCGCGGGGAGGAAATACAGGAGAAGAAAACCCATCCGCACCGCAAAGCGCGTCGGTGGGTGGTCGAGGTTTCCCACTCCTGGATCAATCGCTTCCGGAAACTCCTCGTGAGATACGAGAAGTTCGTCGTGAGCTACGAAGCACTATTACATATGGCCGCAGCCATCGTCGCCTTCAGAAAAGCAGGCATTATTTACGGATAAGTTCTAAATCAGCGCCTCATTTTAGCTTCAAGGAGAGGTGGTCTGGGCCTTCTCAGTGTTGCCCGGGCCTCCTCCGAAACGTTTCGGCCCCCGGCAACTCTGCGCTTCTTTTCCAGTTGCCTGAAAGACAAATGACCGCCGACTCACCTGTCTTACTGAAGACGGCCATTTCGCCCCTTGTAATAACCTCTGCCATGGATTCATTCTCCTCTGCCGGTATCCTGCCTGTTTGTTGTCCCGCTGTCATTCCCTCACCTGACCCGAGAACCTTGCGAATTCTGTTTTATGCCATTGTTCCGATGGTTTTACGAAAGCGCGCCAGGGAAAAGGAAAACAAGGCGCTCCCGATCAGGATGAGGGAAATGAACTGTGGCCAGACGACCGCAAGTCCCGCGCCGCGGTACAGGATGGCCTGGGCGAGAATGACGAAATGGGTGTTCGGCGCCGCCAGCATGATGAACTGGACGAACTCCGGCATGCTTTCTCGCGGTGTCGCGCTTCCCGAAAGCACCTGCAACGGCAGCAAGACAAGCATCATCAGCAGCCCGAATTGCGGCATCGAGCGGGCAATCGTGCCGAGAAAGATCCCGAGCGAGGTGGTGGCAAACAGGTGCAGCGCGGTACCGACGGCAAACAGCGGCAGGGAGCCTTCGATCGGTACTGCGAGCAACCCCCGGACAATAACGAGCAACGAAAAGAGAGAGACGCCAAGCACGAGCGCCGCCATCGCCCATATCTTGCTCACCATGATTTCGAAAGGCGTTACCGGCATGACGAGCAGATGCTCCACCGTGCCGTGCTCGCGCTCGCGGATCAGCGCCGCGCCCGTCAGGATGATGGATAGCATGGTCACGCTGTTGATAATCTGCATCACAGCGCCGAACCAGGTCTGGTTCAGCTCTGGGTTGAAGCGCGCCCTCAGAACGAGGTCCACGGCCGGTCTGTCCTTTGCTCTGTAGCCCTGCAGGAACGTGTTCACTTCCCCGTTTATGATGGACTGGATATATCCGCTGCCCGTAAACGCCTGGCTCATCCGCGTGGCATCGACGTTAAGCTGTACCACGGCGTTGCGGCCAGCCAGCAAATCGCGCTGGAATCCGAGGGGAATATCAAGGGCAAAGGTGTCGAGGCCGGCGTCCATCCGCGCATCCGCGTCGGCCTGATTGATCAGCTTCGGCGGCAGGAAATAGGGAGGATAAAAGGCATCGACAATGCGCGCGGAGAGCGGCGATCGATCCTCGTCGATAATGGCGATCGGCGCCTTGTTCAGGGTCTCCGGCCTGGCCGTTGCGGATGTATAGACGGAAATGGTAAAGGAATAAATAACGAGCGCGACCATGACCACGTCCCGCATCAGGCTGCGGAGTTCTTTTACGCCGAGGTGCAGTACGTTGGATACGTGCATATCACTTCTCCTGTTTTTTGAGCAGCGCGGCGCTCAGGGCTATCAGAACGGGCACGGCAATCAGCAGCGGCAGAAATGAGGTATGGAGATCAGAGAAATTCAGGGCCTTGGAGAAGGTCCCGCGCGCAATGGTCAGGAAATGGGTGGTCGGATAAATCTCCCCGATGACCCGGCCCACTCCCTCCAAAGAGGAAACCGGATCGATAAACCCGGAGAACTGCATGGCGGGCACAAGGGTCAGGATTGCGGTGCCGAACAGGGCGGCAATCTGGCTGCGCGTGAAGGTTGAAATGACCAGGCCCATTGCGGTCGTCGCGATCACGTACAGCAGGGCCGCCGCGGCAAGCGTGAGAAAACCGCCTTTGAGCGGCACGCGGAAAACGAATACGGCCAGTACGGACAGCAGCACGAAATTGATCATTGCCAGGACAATATAGGAAATCTGCTTTCCCAGCAGAAACTCCAGCCGGGTCGTCGGCGTAACATACAGGTTGACGATAGATCCCAGTTCCTTTTCCCGCACGACGGACAATGCGGTCAGTATGGACGGGATCATCATCAGCAGAATCGGGATGACCGCCGGCACCATGGCCACAAGGCTCTTGACATCAGGATTGTAGCGAAATCGCGTTTCTATGACGACCTGTCCGGTGACGGCAGAGCCGAAAACCTGTCTTGCCTGGGCCGCCAGCCAGTGCGCATGCATTCCCTGCACATAACCGCGCACCGTTTCGGCCCGCGACGGCATGGCCCCGTCGATCCAGGCGCCGATGGCAACCGGCGTGCCGCGCCGCAGGTCTCGGGCGAAACCGGGTGGAATCTCGATGGCGAGGCTGATTTCACCCGCGCGCATGCGCCGGTCCAGGTCCTCGTAGTCCCGGATCGGCGGACATTCAATGAAGTAACGCGAACCCGAGAGGTCGAGCACATAGTCGCGGCTGGTGGTGGTCTGATCGCGGTCGAGCACGGCGAAAGAGAGGTCCTCCACATCCATGTTGATGCCGTAGCCCATCACGAACATCAGGATCACGCTGCCCAGCATGGCAAGGGTCAGGCGGATCGGATCACGGAGCAGTTCCAGGGCCTCCCGCTTGGCGTAGCTGAGCAGGCGGCGAAAGCTGAAAGAAGCAGTCCCGACGTCCAGTCTCCTGCTTTCTTCTGCGGCGTGCGGGGGCGTGACCGGAGTGAACGGCTGCGGGGTCTCGGGCGCCGCTTCCTGAACGGCTTCTTCCAGATAGCCGATGAAGGCTTCTTCCAGCGAGTTCACCCCGCGGGCGGCGACCAGAGCCGCCGGTGAATCGCTGACCAGTACCCGTCCTGCATGCATGAGCGATATCCGGTCGCAACGTTCGGCCTCGTTCATGAAGTGGGTGGAGATGAAAATGGTGACCTTGTCCTGACGCGCGAGGTCGATTATGATCTGCCAGAAAGCATCGCGCGCGACCGGGTCAACCCCCGAGGTTGGTTCATCCAGGATCAGCATCTCCGGACCGTGAATCACGGCCACCGCCAGTGACAATCGCTGACGCTTGCCAAGGGGAAGGGCGTCAGGCAGGCTGTCCATAACCTCGCTCAGGCCGAAACGCTCCGCCATTTCCTGCACGCGCGGCTCGATCCGGTCCTCCGGTATGCTGAACAGGCGCGCATGCAGCACGAGGTTCTGGCGGACCGTCAACTCAGTGTAAAGTGAAAAGGTCTGCGTCATATAGCCGACCCGCCGGCGGGTACCCAAATCATGCGGGTCCACAGGGTGACCAAAGAGCCATGCCTGTCCCTCGCTGGCCGGCAACAGGCCTGTGAGCATCTTCATGGTGGTGGTCTTGCCGCACCCGTTCGACCCGAGGAAGCCGAATATTTCGCCGCGCGCGATCCGGAAACTCACATGATCCACAGCGGTGAAATCACCGAAACGCATCGTAAGGTCATGCGCCTCAATGGCAACCTCCTCGGCGTCGGCCATCTCACGAGGGGGTATGACGACGGGTCTGTAGCCTTTGCGCTGCGATTCCGGAAGCAGGGCGATAAACGCTTCCTCCAGCGTCCCGGCGCCGGTCACGTCCAGCAGCTCCGCAGGGGCCCCGGTTGCCAGCACGCGCCCGTTGTTCATGGCCACTAGCCAGTCGAATTGCGCGGCCTCTTCCATGTAAGCGGTGGCGATCAGGACACTCATGCCGGGCTGGCTGGCGCGAACGCGTCCGATCAGCTCCCAGAACTGCCGGCGGGAGAGTGGATCAACGCCAGTGGTCGGCTCATCGAGGATCAGTAGATCCGGATCATGGATCAGCGCGCAGCACAGGCCCAGTTTCTGCTTCATGCCGCCGGAGAGCTTGCCGGCGGGGCGGTCGACAAAGGAAATCAGGCCCGTCGCGTCGAGCAATTCCCGGATCCGGCGCTCGCGCTCCCGGCGGCTGTGGCCGAAGAGGCGGCCGAAGAAATCCACATTCTCGAATACCGATAGGGTCGGGTAAAGGTTTTTGCCGAGTCCCTGAGGCATGTATGCCACACGCGGGCAAACCGCGCGGCGGTGCCGGGCATCAGCCATATCGCCGCCCAAGACCTCCAATCGACCCGTCTGGATCGCCCTGGCACCCGCCGCAAGCGACAACAGACTGGACTTGCCCACCCCATCCGGGCCGATGAAGCCGACCATGAGGCCGGTCCGGATATTCAGGCTCACAGCGTCAAGCGCCCGGGTCTTGCCCTTGTCATAGAGCAGGGATATTTCATGCAGTCGGGCCACATGACCAGGCAGGGCCGCGGTCAATTCGCTTGAAGGGTTGCGTTCCACTCATTGCACCTTCGTCTGCAGGTTGGCAGGCCATGGGACATTGCGATCGAGCTTGATGTAGGCAACGCCGGGAAGCCCTGTTTTTACCTGGGTGATATGTTTTCTGAGCAGGTCCGGGGGGATTTGCGCCCTGATGCGAAACATCAGTTTTTGACGCTCGGCGGCGGTCTCCACGGTTTTAGGGGTGAACTGGGCTACATCGGAAATGAACGAAACATTGGCCGGAATGACATAGTTCGGGGCCGCATCCAGTATCAGCCTTACCTCGGTGCCCATGGCGATCTGTCCCACTGCAGCCGTGGGTAGGAAAAAGGTCATATAGACATCGCTCAGGTCAACCAGGCTCAGCACCCTGCCGCCTGCTCCGAGCACTTCCCCGGGCTGGGCGACACGGTATTGTACCCGCCCCTCGCGGGGAGACTTGAGAGAGCTGTCCTCTATATCCGCCTGGATGCGTTCGACCGTAGCCCTGGCGGCGTCAACGGCCGAGCGAGAACCGCTTATCTCGGAGAGCCCCGTTGCGACTGCCGCTTCAGCGGCGGCGAGTTGAGCCCTGGCCGCGCTGACCGTTGCTTCGGCGCTCTGAACCCGGGCCTGGTCGTCATCTGCTTCCTGCTGAGAGGTTGCGCCCTCGGAAGCGAGGGTCGATGAGCGCAGTGCGCGTTTGCGGGCAACCTCCAGCTCGGCCTCGCGCTGCCAGACCAGCGCCCTTGCCGCTGTTTTTTCGCTTTCCCGCTGAACCAGCCGGCTGCGCGCCGTCTCCACTGCGCTCTCGGCCTGCTTGAGTTGCGCCTGGGCCTGGCGAAGCTGGGCCTCCAATACCTCGGTGTCCAGAACCGCCACCACCTGCCCGGCCCTGACCAGTTCGCCCTCCCGAACCAGGATATCCTTTACCCGGCCGGGCGTTTTGGCCGCGATATCGATCTCGACCGCTTCAATGCGGCCATTGCCGCTGACAAGGCCCTGGTCACCTTCGTCCCTGCCGAATTGCTGCCAGGCGACGATTCCCAGAACGATGAGAATCAGCGCCGCTGCCAGCATCCTTAACCATTTCTTCTGTCTTGTGGTCATGGCTCTCCATTTGTATTGTTAATCAGTCCATAATAGTATAGACATTTTCAAGCGGATGTGGTATAACACCGACCATGAAAGAGATGGATGGTCGAAAGCTGACGCATGATGTCCTGACGGAGCTCCGCAAGCGCGCGGTGGCAATGGTTCAAAGCGGCGAGAGCCCGGAAGTGGTTGTGAAAACCATGGGTTTCGCCCGTGCCTGCATTTACAACTGGCTGGCCCTGTACAGGGCCAGCCAGTTGTAAATGCAGGCACGGGCGAAACCCATGGTTTTCACAACCACTTCCGGGCTCTCGCCGCTTTGAACCATTGCCACCGCGCGCTTGCGGAGCTCCGTCAGGACATCATGCGTCAGCTTTCGACCATCCATCTCTTTCATGGTCGGTGTTATACCACATCCGCTTGAAAATGTCTATACTATTATGGACTGATTAACAATACAAATGGAGAGCCATGACCACAAGACAGAAGAAATGGTTAAGGATGCTGGCAGCGGCGCTGATTCTCATCGTTCTGGGAATCGTCGCCTGGCAGCAATTCGGCAGGGACGAAGGTGACCAGGGCCTTGTCAGCGGCAATGGCCGCATTGAAGCGGTCGAGATCGATATCGCGGCCAAAACGCCCGGCCGGGTAAAGGATATCCTGGTTCGGGAGGGCGAACTGGTCAGGGCCGGGCAGGTGGTGGCGGTTCTGGACACCGAGGTATTGGAGGCCCAGCTTCGCCAGGCCCAGGCGCAACTCAAGCAGGCCGAGAGCGCAGTGGAGACGGCGCGCAGCCGGCTGGTTCAGCGGGAAAGCGAAAAAACAGCGGCAAGGGCGCTGGTCTGGCAGCGCGAGGCCGAGCTGGAGGTTGCCCGCAAACGCGCACTGCGCTCATCGACCCTCGCTTCCGAGGGCGCAACCTCTCAGCAGGAAGCAGATGACGACCAGGCCCGGGTTCAGAGCGCCGAAGCAACGGTCAGCGCGGCCAGGGCTCAACTCGCCGCCGCTGAAGCGGCAGTCGCAACGGGGCTCTCCGAGATAAGCGGTTCTCGCTCGGCCGTTGACGCCGCCAGGGCTACGGTCGAACGCATCCAGGCGGATATAGAGGACAGCTCTCTCAAGTCTCCCCGCGAGGGGCGGGTACAATACCGTGTCGCCCAGCCCGGGGAAGTGCTCGGAGCAGGCGGCAGGGTGCTGAGCCTGGTTGACCTGAGCGATGTCTATATGACCTTTTTCCTACCCACGGCTGCAGTGGGACAGATCGCCATGGGCACCGAGGTAAGGCTGATACTGGATGCGGCCCCGAACTATGTCATTCCGGCCAATGTTTCGTTCATTTCCGATGTAGCCCAGTTCACCCCTAAAACCGTGGAGACCGCCGCCGAGCGTCAAAAACTGATGTTTCGCATCAGGGCGCAAATCCCCCCGGACCTGCTCAGAAAACATATCACCCAGGTAAAAACAGGGCTTCCCGGCGTTGCCTACATCAAGCTCGATCGCAATGTCCCATGGCCTGCCAACCTGCAGACGAAGGTGCAATGAGTGGAACGCAACCCTTCAAGCGAATTGACCGCGGCCCTGCCTGGTCATGTGGCCCGACTGCATGAAATATCCCTGCTCTATGACAAGGGCAAGACCCGGGCGCTTGACGCTGTGAGCCTGAATATCCGGACCGGCCTCATGGTCGGCTTCATCGGCCCGGATGGGGTGGGCAAGTCCAGTCTGTTGTCGCTTGCGGCGGGTGCCAGGGCGATCCAGACGGGTCGATTGGAGGTCTTGGGCGGCGATATGGCTGATGCCCGGCACCGCCGCGCGGTTTGCCCGCGTGTGGCATACATGCCTCAGGGACTCGGCAAAAACCTTTACCCGACCCTATCGGTATTCGAGAATGTGGATTTCTTCGGCCGCCTCTTCGGCCACAGCCGCCGGGAGCGCGAGCGCCGGATCCGGGAATTGCTCGACGCGACGGGCCTGATTTCCTTTGTCGACCGCCCCGCCGGCAAGCTCTCCGGCGGCATGAAGCAGAAACTGGGCCTGTGCTGCGCGCTGATCCATGATCCGGATCTACTGATCCTCGATGAGCCGACCACTGGCGTTGATCCACTCTCCCGCCGGCAGTTCTGGGAGCTGATCGGACGCGTTCGCGCCAGCCAGCCCGGCATGAGTGTCCTGATCGCCACCGCTTACATGGAAGAGGCCGCGCAATTCGACTGGCTAGTGGCCATGAACAACGGGCGCGTGCTGGCAACCGGGGCCCCTGCGGAGCTGCTGGACGTGACCGGCGCCGGGACGCTGGAGGAAGCGTTTATCGCCCTGCTTCCGGAATCGCAGCGCAAAGGCTACAGACCCGTCGTCATACCCCCTCGTGAGATGGCCGACGCCGAGGAGGTTGCCATTGAGGCGCATGACCTTACGATGCGTTTCGGTGATTTCACCGCTGTGGATCATGTGAGTTTCCGGATCGCGCGCGGCGAAATATTCGGCTTCCTCGGGTCGAACGGGTGCGGCAAGACCACCACCATGAAGATGCTCACAGGCCTGTTGCCGGCCAGCGAGGGACAGGCATGGCTCTTTGGTCACCCTGTGGACCCGCATGATTTGGGTACCCGCCGGCGGGTCGGCTATATGACGCAGACCTTTTCACTTTACACTGAGTTGACGGTCCGCCAGAACCTCGTGCTGCATGCGCGCCTGTTCAGCATACCGGAGGACCGGATCGAGCCGCGCGTGCAGGAAATGGCGGAGCGTTTCGGCCTGAGCGAGGTTATGGACAGCCTGCCTGACGCCCTTCCCCTTGGCAAGCGTCAGCGATTGTCACTGGCGGTGGCCGTGATTCACGGTCCGGAGATGCTGATCCTGGATGAACCAACCTCGGGGGTTGACCCGGTCGCGCGCGATGCTTTCTGGCAGATCATAATCGACCTCGCGCGTCAGGACAAGGTCACCATTTTCATCTCCACCCACTTCATGAACGAGGCCGAACGTTGCGACCGGATATCGCTCATGCATGCAGGACGGGTACTGGTCAGCGATTCACCGGCGGCTCTGGTCGCCGCCCGCGGGGTGAACTCGCTGGAAGAAGCCTTCATCGGCTATCTGGAAGAAGCCGTTCAGGAAGCGGCGCCCGAGACCCCGCAGCCGTTCACTCCGGTCACGCCCCCGCACGCCGCAGAAGAAAGCAGGAGACTGGACGTCGGGACTGCTTCTTTCAGCTTTCGCCGCCTGCTCAGCTACGCCAAGCGGGAGGCCCTGGAACTGCTCCGTGATCCGATCCGCCTGACCCTTGCCATGCTGGGCAGCGTGATCCTGATGTTCGTGATGGGCTACGGCATCAACATGGATGTGGAGGACCTCTCTTTCGCCGTGCTCGACCGCGATCAGACCACCACCAGCCGCGACTATGTGCTCGACCTCTCGGGTTCGCGTTACTTCATTGAATGTCCGCCGATCCGGGACTACGAGGACCTGGACCGGCGCATGCGCGCGGGTGAAATCAGCCTCGCCATCGAGATTCCACCCGGTTTCGCCCGAGACCTGCGGCGCGGCACGCCGGTTGCCATCGGCGCCTGGATCGACGGGGCCATGCCGTCGCGGGCCGAAACGGTGCGCGGTTATGTGCAGGGAATGCATGCGCACTGGCTGGCGGCCCAGGCAAGACAGGTTTTCGGCTCTGCCGTCACCGGACAGGTCGTCATAGAAACGCGATTTCGCTACAATCCTGATGTCAAGAGCCTTGTGGCCATGGTGCCGGCGGTCATCCCGATTCTGCTGATGATGATCCCGTCCATACTGACCGCATTGTCCGTCGTGCGGGAAAAGGAACTGGGATCTATCGTCAACCTGTATGTTACGCCGACGACCCGGCTGGAGTTTCTGCTGGGAAAGCAGATTTCCTATATTGTCCTGGCAATGATCAATTTCGTGCTGCTGTCCGTACTGGCCGTATTCGTTTTCCGCGTGCCGCTCAAAGGCGGTTTTCTCACGCTTGCCGCGGCGGCCCTGCTGTACGTGATCGCGACGACCGCAATGGGCCTGGTCATTTCAACCTTCACGCGCAGCCAGATTGCCGCCCTGTTCGGCACCGCAATCCTGACCCTTGTGCCCGCCATGCAGTTCTCCGGGTTTATCGATCCGGTTTCCTCTTTGGAGGGAGTGGGCCGGGTCATCGGGGAGATTTATCCGACCACCCATTTCCTGACCATTGCGCGCGGGACCTTCTCCAAGGCCCTGAATTTCTCTGATCTCCATACCTCATTTCTGCCGCTGCTGATTGCCGTGCCCGTTCTGATAGCCCTGAGCGCCGCGCTGCTCAAAAAACAGGAGAAGTGATATGCACGTATCCAACGTACTGCACCTCGGCGTAAAAGAACTCCGCAGCCTGATGCGGGACGTGGTCATGGTCGCGCTCGTTATTTATTCCTTTACCATTTCCGTCTATACATCCGCAACGGCCAGGCCGGAGACCCTGAACAAGGCGCCGATCGCCATTATCGACGAGGATCGATCGCCGCTCTCCGCGCGCATTGTCGATGCCTTTTATCCTCCCTATTTCCTGCCGCCGAAGCTGATCAATCAGGCCGACGCGGATGCGCGGATGGACGCCGGCCTCGACACCTTTGCCCTTGATATTCCCCTCGGATTCCAGCGCGATTTGCTGGCTGGCCGCAACGCCGTGGTACAGCTTAACGTCGATGCCACGCGGATGAGCCAGGCGTTTACGGGCAGCGGATATATCCAGTCCATCATAAACGGGGAAGTGAACACGTTCCTGCAGGGCTACAGAGCAAAGGACAGACCGGCCGTGGACCTCGTTCTGAGGGCGCGCTTCAACCCAGAGCTGAACCAGACCTGGTTCGGCGCTGTGATGCAGATTATCAACAGCGTGACCATGCTATCCATCATCCTGACGGGCGCGGCGCTGATCCGCGAGCGCGAGCACGGCACGGTGGAGCATCTGCTCGTCATGCCGGTAACGCCTTTCGAAATCATGGTGAGCAAGATATGGGCGATGGCGGCGCTCGTGCTTGGCGTCTCTCTCTTTTCGTTGCTCGTTATTGTCCGGGGGTTGCTCGCAGTACCGATCGAAGGCTCCCTGCCGCTGTTTGCCGTCGGTACCGCGCTGCACCTGTTTGCCACCACCTCGCTCGGGATCTTTCTCGGCACGATTGCCCGCTCGATGCCGCAATTCGGGCTGCTGATGATGCTTGTCTTGCTGCCGTTGCAGGTGCTTTCGGGAAGCGCGACACCGCGAGAAAGCATGCCGGAGTTCGTCCAGTTCATCATGCTGGCGGCGCCGAACACCCATTTCGTCATTCTCGCCCAGGCCATCCTGTACCGCGGCGCGGGACTTGCGGTCGTCTGGCCACAGTTCATTTCCCTCATCCTGATCGGGAGCGCCTTGTTTTCCTTTTCCCTGGCGCGCTTTCGTAAAACCATCGGAACAATGGCATAAAACAGAATTCGCAAGGTTCTCGGGTCAGGTGAGGGAATGACAGCGGGACAACAAACAGGCAGGATACCGGCAGAGGAGAATGAATCCATGGCAGAGGTTATTACAAGGGGCGAAATGGCCGTCTTCAGTAAGACAGGTGAGTCGGCGGTCATTTGTCTTTCAGGCAACTGGAAAAGAAGCGCAGAGTTGCCGGGGGCCGAAACGTTTCGGAGGAGGCCCGGGCAACACTGAGAAGGCCCAGACCACCTCTCCTTGAAGCTAAAATGAGGCGCTGATTTAGAACTTATCCGTAAATAATGCCTGCTTTTCTGAAGGCGACGATGGCTGCGGCCATATGTAATAGTGCTTCGTAGCTCACGACGAACTTCTCGTATCTCACGAGGAGTTTCCGGAAGCGATTGATCCAGGAGTGGGAAACCTCGACCACCCACCGACGCGCTTTGCGGTGCGGATGGGTTTTCTTCTCCTGTATTTCCTCCCCGCGCTGTTTGACGTGCGGGATGTACTTTCGTTCTTTGATAGACTGTTGTGCCGGTTTCCCGGTGTAGCCCTTGTCTGTACATAAATGCTGTCTGCCTTTGGGACGGTCGATGACAATCGCATCGAGGACCCGTTCCAGCTGGCTGACATCATGTCGATGGGCCCCGGTTACGACGATCGACAGCGGGACTCCACGGCCGTCCACCAGCACATGGCGCTTGCCTCCGTTTTTTCCCCGATCCGTCGGGCCCAACCCGACGGCATCATGAGCCAGAGGGGCCTTGACCATGGCCCCGTCTATGCTCTGCCAGCGCCAGGCGATGCCTTCCATCTCGTTGTATTCGGCCAGCCCCGCCCGCCACAGAGCAACAAAGAAGCCGGCCTTCATCCATCGCATGAAGTGGGTGTGGATGGCACTGGGGCTGCCGAATCGCTCCTTGGGCAGGGCCTTCCACTGGCAGCCGGTGCGCAGCACATACACGATGGCCTCAAAGACCTGTCGGGGCGGCATGGGCTTTCTGCCGCCGCCGGGTTTACGGCGATAACGCTTGTAGGGCTCCCGTTCCGGCCCGGGGATCAGAGGCTCCACCTTGGACCAGAACGCATCCGAGACTTCCCAAGACTGTAGCTTGGCCATGCTCCCTCCCGATCACATAGAATGTTAACCGAGAGTACCGATATCATAAATGCGGAAAGAAGCACATTTTATTTACGGATAAGCTTTTAATCTATTGATTGCAACAAAAACGCGTTACCTACGGATACGTCCTTAGGGGCACTATCGGTATTTCATTGAGCCGGTAATGGAACAGCACCGTCAGGACGTTTTCGATCCCGCGCTCACTCCATCGGGCTCCGACATCGGCCCTGCGGTTCAGTTCCCTCATCTCCCGCTCCAGAGGAGCGGTGGTCGTAAAGGCAAAGCCCTTGTCGGCTTGCCAGGTGAAGGTTTGCGGCTGAGCGTTTTGGAGGTGCTCGGCCGATTGACGGAAGCCGTCGCGCTGCAGCTCTTTGATAAAGGCATCCAGGCCCTCGGGGGCTCGGGGCCCCTGGCGCCACAGCAGCCGCTTCAGGCGCTTCTGGTAGTGCCGGCGCTGCTCGACCTTCATGCCGTCGAGCCAGAGGTAGTGATTGAGCTGGTGCACCAGATGCCAGCGGCAGCGCTGGACTTTGGGGGCACAGGCCCCGAGGTTCATGCCCCCGTCGTGCACGAGGCGTTCGATCGGCAGTCCCAGAAGCCGCTGACGCAGGGCCTCGGAGTCGCCCACATGCAAGTGCACCAGCCGCTTGACGATGGTCGGACGCCCGGCCACCTCGTCGAACGGGACGAGCATTGCAGCCCTGGCGGCGATCTGGCGCCGCAGCCCCTCCGGGGAGGGGGCGTCGGCCAGCAGCGCGCGCAGGACCCAGGACGCCCGCCCAAAGGGCATCTGGATCCCCATCCCGATGGCCTTCTCGAGCAACTCGTCGAGGAACCGACGCCCAAAGGGAAGCCCCAGCACCGCATTGACCGGCCGGAACGTCCTGCCGCAGCTCTTACAGCGCATCTGCTGCACCTGCAGAGGCAAACGGCCGCGCGAACTCCGCAGCACCCGAGGACGCCATCCCTTGCGGATCAGGGCCGCGCTGCCGCAGCGGGGACAATGCAACTGCCCACGGTGCTCGAGACACCAGCGGATCTGGAAGTCTCGAAGAACCTGGCCGTAATCCTCGGCAAACCCGCGATCGTAGGCCGCACCCAGATGGACAAACAATCGATTGACAACGGCCCCGGGGCAGGCAAAAATCCATTCCGGGAGGGGAAACTCTCCTGGGAGCATCTCGATACCTCCTTTCGAGTTTTGGCGAATTCTCCAAAGGCGTATCAGATGCTCTCTGCTTTTTCAAAGAACAGGTAACGTATATTTTACGCAATC
>Ga0116143_10003688_pt1 | contig 15195 bp, 7 predicted proteins | sample AD_UKC034_MetaG_FD_89745 | JGI IMG/M metagenome (GOLD analysis project Ga0116143, IMG submission 89745) | Active sludge microbial communities of municipal wastewater-treating anaerobic digesters from USA - AD_UKC034_MetaG | ecosystem: Engineered > Bioreactor > Anaerobic > Digestate | place: USA...
GGAATGCGGGACTCGCACATGCTGCTCCTGAAGCTGAAGTGGGCTACCGCTCACCCGATTCGCTCCGCCAGGACGCTCAAGCGATTCCTGGACATGGGCCTGCACTCAGATCGGTGAAGAGCCGGATTTTCGGGGGGTTCGCCAATGTCTGCCGATGACTCCGCCATTCTGACCATCGACGAGCTCGCAGAATATCTGAAGATCCCGAAGTCTACCCTCTACAAGCTGGCTCAGGACGGCCGGATACCGGGCCAGAAGGTGGGTCGCCACTGGCGGTTCCGTCGCGATGTCATCGATCGATGGCTTGAGCAAGGGCCGATCGCTGCTGATCCGAAGCGGCAGGGAGAGCGGTGATGGCGATCGGCGTTGCGGATGGTACGGTCACAGACGCGGCCGGAGAGCTGTACACCAGGCCGCGGATCGATAGGCGCGAAGATGCTCGGATCGTCCGAAGTGCGCTCGACGAAGTTCGGTCGATCCAGACGCTTCTCGCGGACGTCTACAAGGACGCCGGTGACGGGCGCACGCTCCTGCGGGAGCTTGTCCAGAACGCCGACGATGCCGAAGCGACGAGGCTGGTGTTCGTCGTCCTTGACCGAGGGTGGCCCGGGGCCCAGAACAGCTTGCTCCGAGGACCTGCCCTGGTCGTCGCAAACAATGGTTCCTTCCCGGCGTCGGACCGCGACGCACTCCATCTTGCGCTCGGAGGATCCAAGGCCGACGACGCTGGGAAGGTGGGCAGGTTCGGGGTCGGGCTCAAGAGCGTCTTCCACATCTGCGAGGCCCTCGTCTACGTGGGCGCCGAGGCTGGGGTCCTCCGGCCCGGGGCGCTCAACCCGTGGGCCGGCACCGGTGAAAGAGGTGCTGCAGACCCACTTCATCCGGACTGGGATGCGGTTTCAGATGAGGATCTTGACCAGCGCCTCCTCAAGGTTGCGGGCCAACTCCTCGAGACTTTTCATCAAGGGTTGATTCTGTGGATTCCGCTTCGCGTCGCCGCTCATCGCGATCGAGCCCGTGACCGGCCGTATGGGTTGGGCGAGGTCTGCCCAATGCCCAGCCAGCTCGCCTCTTGGTTCGGCCGACGTGAATCGCTTGCACTCTTGCTCGCGCAATGCGGACACCTTCGGTCGGTCGAGGCCGATCAGGCTACAAGCGTCGAGACGTTGAGCGGACGCGTGCCGCTGGCGCGCGTGTCTAGGCCCACAGACACTGTCTGGGTGGGACGCCCCGTCGAGGACCGCGCTGTTCAAGATCGAACGTTCGAGGGGCGAATAGAAGCGACCGGGCGAGCCTGGTCGATCACTGGCATTGAAGCAGTGGGGTCGGACGTTCTCCGAGCGCTGAGGTCTGACGAGGCATGGCCGAAGGATCCGCACTGGCGAGACGGCCGCTCCGAGTGGGTTCCTCGAAAAGCGCTCGCTCACGCATCGATCACCATCTTGCGGCCGGACGGTCCCGCCGAGACCGTCGGAGTTCGCTTTCGATGGGCGGTGTTCCTGCCGCTCGATGACGATCCGAATCCGCGCACGACGACGGTCGTGGAGGCGCTGGGGCCAGCATCCGGCGACACTGCGTGGGACATCGTCCTCCACGGCTACTTCTGGCCATCCCACGATCGCAGGTCTATCCCCGGCGTCACCGAGGACGACCCTGGATCCGGTGACAACGCGGTTCGCGTCCGTTGGAACCGAGCGGTTCGAGACGAGTTGCTCCTGCCTCTGCTCCCGAGCGCCCTCGCAAAAGCGGTTGATGCTGTCCCGGATGACGTTTCCAGCCAGCTGCTGAAGGCGATTGCCGGCTCACGAGCGATCGACCGGAACCTCACGGCAGTCACGCGGCGGGATGTCTTGCTGCCAGTGATCACGGAAGGTGGCGTTCGCTGGACGGCATGCCCGGCTGGATCGGAAGTCATGCTCATCCCGGCATGGACGAGCGCACCGGCCAGCGTGCGGAAGCCGTTCGCCGCACGACTGCGCGAACGCAGCGACTGGACCGTGGTCGATGCCGACTCCCCGCGAATCGGTGGGCGCGTTGGAACGTGGTCCATAACCTTGCTGGGACAATTGCTCGACTGCATCGCCGTCGAAGTTCTCCAGACCTCAATCGCGCTTCAGTGGCTCAAGGCGGTGGTCACACTTGTCGTCGGGCGCCAGGAAGAAAGTGGATATCGTGAGCGTGTTGTTCTTCTCGCAAACTGGCTGACAGAGCGGATTGGCGAAGGGGCGCTTGCACCCGCTATCGAGGGTCCCGATCGCGAGGAGCTTCGTGCCGCCTGGCGGCGAATACTGGCCGTGTTCCCGTCAGAGTGGGTCGTCGACTCGCCAGTGGGGAGCTATCAAGCCGTCGCCGAGCTCGCTGCAAAGGCCCTCTTCGGAGAGGGCCTGCTGCCGGTCCCACTCGGTCGCCGCGCGGCCACGAGCCCGCTCCGGCCGGAGTTGAGGCGGGTTGATTCCGCCCTTCTCGAACTGGGCAAACGGCTCTCGCAAGAACATGGTTCCTCCCAGCGAGCGCATCGATCGCGGCTTCTCCTCGCGGAAACCTTGCTCTCTGTCCGCGCATGGCCTCTCTCAGATGCACTCAGCCGCCTCCCGCTGCTTCGGGCTCAGATGCTTCCGGAGGAGAAGGACGAGGCCTGGTCGGCTGGCCGGCTACATCACGAGATGGCCCGCGTGCGGGTTTTCGGTCGACCGGCAGTAGACGATGGCGCGGAGTCTACCGAGTTGGACGCACCGTCCGACCCCAAGAAGGCGGTGAAGGATCTCGCCGAGGCCATCAACGAGAACACCTGGCTGGTGGACGAAGCGGTGGCCTCGGCTGCCGGGGCGGCTCGGCCGACACCAACTGCGCTCGCCGACGCCGTTATTCGCTCAGATTCGATCCAGTCCGCTGCCCTTCAGCGACTCGGACTCGTTCGGCGCCTCGCCGACCACGCCTCGGATGCACGCATTCGCCGTGCCCTGCGATCATTGCTGACCGGACGAGTATGGGGACCTGACGATGACCACGAGCTGTTGTACGTGCGCAGCCAGGATTCGGACAAAGAGGCGAATCGCAGGACGCTCGGCATCCTGCTGCGCCTCCTGAACAGGTCGTGGCGCGCGGTCGAGGCGGGACTCGTTGAGCCGTTGCCACACGGGCTCGTCGACGATCTAGGTGTCAGCGCGGTCGACTCCGGCGTTATGCATCGGCTGCTTTCAGAGTGCCTCGAGACAGCACCAAGCGCAGATTGGGCTCAGCTCGATCAGTCGGAGATTCTGCACCTTCTTCGCAACCTGTACGGAACGGACGCAGATGATCATGCTCGCTGGCGGGCGATGCCGCTCCACCGCGGAGTTGCGGGCGATCGCGGAGCCTTCGACGATCGGGCGCTGCGCGCAACCGGCGATCTGCGGCTGCCACACGCGCTCGAGGAAGAGATCCGATTGCTTCAACCCGATCGTGAGGTGGCCAATCTCTACCTGGATGTTCCGCCCCTCGACGACGACGGCGTACTTCGAGCCATGCTCGTCAGCAGTCGCCCCCACCGGTTTGCTGCGCAGATCATCCAAGGACTTCGAGATGCGGGCGACGGTCGCGTTGTGTTGCCACGCGACCCGAAACTCCTTGCTCTCCTCCGACAGACACCATGGATGCCTCACGGCGACAACGCATCGGGATTCGCCCCAGACGCCTTGATCGCGGTTCCGCCTCAGCTGCGAGAGAGCGTTGCACCGCTCGCAAGATCTGGGGCACTCGGAGATCATCGGCTTCCAGAAGATATCCCGCCCGCGGTCTGGAGCATCGCCGAGACGGTCTTGCACGAACTCTTTGGGCGTCCTAGCCGTGCTCGCCAGGTACAGCGTCTGGCGGGCGCCCTGGTCCCCATCAAAGTCGCGGATGTCGATCGGGGGGCTTTTCTCGTCTGCCCCTGTCCCGACGCAATATCGGCCGCGCTGGTCGACGACGTAATGCACTCCCCCCTCGCAGGGTCGCATCGCGGTTGGGCGCTCGTACGCAGCGCCATGAGCGTTGTTGGCGAGCAGCACCCGCATGAGGCTGTCCTCAATCTCGCGCGGTCTCTCTGTGGTCCTGTGCCGGTTGAACATCAGATCGATGCGCTTGCGGCGGTCGCTGCGACACACCCGCCCAAGGATTCACCATCCGGTCGAGTTTTCCGGAGCCTGCTCGAGTCTTTCGCGGCGACTAGCGGTTTCTTCGAGAGCGTTCTCCCACGGCTAGAGTTGCCGACGCAGGACGGCCAGTGGCGCCCTGCGCGCGACATTGCGAGGTCGGCCTCTGGTGTTGCGCGCCGTCACCAAGTCGTATCGGATCTCCGGCCAATTCTTCGTCTGGACAGCGACGACCCCGTTCATGTTGAGTCGGCAGCCGACGTCAGAATTGGTTCAGGTACCGCCGAGTCGCTGGCGAGGTACTTCGAACCATGGGTCGACCGAGTTCCGCACGGTGCGCTGGGAGCGTTCCTGGCCATTCTTGGCAACGGAAAAGACGATGCCATCGTGCACCTAGCCGAACAGTGGCTCGGAGACGACGTCAACATTGAGGGCATGCGCCAGCATCTTACCGCGGCCGGCGACCGGGATCCCTGCGCGAGGATCAAGATCTTCGTTTCCGGTCGCATCGCGCATGGGCAGCGCGTCGAGGCAGTGAACATTCTTGGACAGCGAGTAGAGATGGATGTTGGCTCCGACGACGACAGCATCTTCGCAACGGATCCAGTTCGGCGTTCATCGGCTCTCGGCGATTTTTGGGAAATCGGTCTGCGCGATGTGGCCCCGGAGCGCCGAACCGCCCACGACCTCGTCGCCCTCCTAAGTTGCGCGGTCGAGTGGTGGGCTGTTCGTGTCCTTCGCCTCGAAGTGCAGCAGGTTCGCGACTGGTGGTCGCGTTGGGGAACGGGTTCGCAAGCCCAGGTCGGCCCCGTACAAGCGTCCATTCTCGCGCACCTGCCCCTCACCCTTCATCAACTCGACGTGCAGGACAACGGGGCGCTGCGGGACGCTCTGCGGGAGGCGCAACGGGCACAGCGAAGACGTGAACAGGCAACGGCGTCGCAGATCCGCGATGCGATGGAGGTTGAGAGAGCGGCGCTCGACAAGCTCGCGGTTCTCATTCGCGAGCACTCGGAGCACCAGCACTTTCTATGGTTACGAGTCCAGGACCTCATGCGGCGCTTCGGCTATCGGGACGACAGCGTGCTGCTTGAGTTGGCTCAGAACGCGGACGATGCCCTGGCGCAGTCGGCCGAAATTGCTGGTGGTGAGCTCCCGACAGCGGTGCGACGGCTCGTTGTGCGCGTTCACGTCTGCGAAGCAGCGTCGACGATCGACGTCATCCACTACGGTCGACCAATCAACGACACCGGAGGTGCTGCTTTCCCCTCGGGACGAGATCGGCAATGGGACCAGGACCTGTACTTCATGATGCTGCTGAACCTGAGCGGCAAGCCAGGCGAATTCCCGGGTAGCTCATCGGCGGCTTCAACCACCGGAAGGTTCGGCCTTGGATTCAAAGCAGTTCACCTCGTTTCGGCCTCGCCCTCGGTGGTCTCGGGTTTTCTCGCGTTCTCGATCGCCGGAGGACTGCTGCCGCTGGAACAGCCGGTTCCAAACGAGTCCGATCTTCACCCGCTTGAAGGACGTCGTGTAACTCGTTTCCGGCTGCCGCTCCGGAACGACGTTGCTCCTCCGGACCTCATCGAGAGGATGTTTGGGCGGTTCCTGTACACGCGCGCCCTACTGCCCGTGTTTGCGCGGCAAATCCGCGAGGTGGTGGTGGAGGGCGGGCCACTGGCTGGCATCAGCTCATTCGATCCCCAGCCCATCGAGGGGGCCACTGGGTGGACGACTGCCGCCAAGACGATCGAGATCGTGGGGCACGGGGAGTGGAGGCTCCTGCGTTTTCGCCTTTCAGAGACCGGGGCTGGACCTCCTTCGGGCACGCCGGCCATCGCCGTGGGCTTGAAGGATGGCATGCCGGCGGCTCTTCCGAGCGACGTGCCATTCCTGTGGAACGTCGCTCCAACCAGCGAGGGTTGGGCGTGTGGGTACGCCGTCAACGGGCCATTCAAGCTGGACCCCGGTAGGACGCATGTTTCCTTGGATGATGAGGCTACTGGCCGCGTTGTCGATTTGCTCGGAGGCGCGTTGGGAAAGGGCCTCATCGAGTTGCACGACGCTCTCCTTGCGAAGGAGGGCTTAGGCGTTCATGCTCTCCAGCCGCCGCGTGGCGTTCACGCGTTTGTAAGCTCCCTCTGGAAGGTGCTTTCGTCCGGCATCGACACACCGGACGAGCTTCGGCGGAAGCTTCTTCTTCGCCTCCATGGCCCCGACCGAGGCTTGTCCATCTGGATGGCTGCCCGCTCAGTCGTGCCGTCGGAACTCCCAGCGCCGTTCTCTGTGCGCCTTCCCGCATTGAAGCCCGGTCTGCAAATCGAGATTGCCGAGGGCTCTCTCGACAAACCGCACGTCTGCCAAGCGTTCGCCCAAATCCCGGAGCTCGCGTCTGCGGCGCAGAAGCGCCCGGTCGTCTCGAAGAAGGTTGCGGAGCGCCTGCGGCCGCTACTGGCCCACTCGCCCCGGCCGCTCCATCCGTGCGATCTCCTCGAACAGCTCGCTGAACGGTGGGATCACGTCCTGACTCCTGAGCGCCTACGCGCGTTGCGGCCTCTCAGCCCCGAGACCATCTGGAAGGCTACCGATGGTTCTATGTGGAACGTCAACCTCGTCGCGCGCGCCGCCAACGGGACGCCTACGCCGCTACGCGCGCTCCTGCTGCCGCCAGACCTCGGCGTCGGAGAGGTCGACACCGACGTTCAGGACGAGCTCCTGCGTGCCGCGTTCGCCCCGAAGGGCAGTTTGCTCCAGTCAGATTACATCTCTCAAACCGACGACCTGACCATGTTCCTTCGCCTCCGTGCGCGACACCAAATCGACGCGCGGACCATGGCGTCTTGGTTCGGTGATCTGGCCGAGGAACGACGGGCTGCAGCTCTGCGGTACTTGCTTCGCGGAAAGCTGCAGCAAGAAGTCCTGCAGTGGCTAATCCCGATCGAGGAGCGGCCGGTCTGGCTGGAGGACTACAATGAGGTGCGCCAGGCTCTCAACGCCCTCCAGGAGGATCGCTGGCGCTCACAGGCTCTACTTGCTGCGCTTTTTCCAGATCGGTTCGAGGAGCCGTCGAGGATCCTCGGTCCATTGCTTCCCGATTCTGCAAAACAGTCCTTCTTCGACCGGCTCGAACAGTGGTGGAACCAGCCCAACGTTCGTCGCGCCGTCGTCGAGTCATATGAGGAGAAGGCGTGGCCCCACTGGCTTCGCCACAACGGCCTCGCAGCCGGCCTTGAGTCCGGCTCCGTCGATCATTGGCTCGCGCTCCTTGTGCTGGGGGCTTCGCGCAGCCTGGGGCGCGCTGAAGCGGGTCACCACCGCACGTTCCTCGAGGCCGCTCACTCGGAGGGGTGGTGGGAGATCTTCAAGCGCCCGGACGATGTCACCGAGTGGATGGAGGTGCTTCGATCCTGGCAAGACCGGGCTGTGGCCAATCTGACCTACCCGCGATGGATGTCGCTATTCCCTTCCATCTTCCAGGTCAGCAGATATTTGGAAAAGTATCGCCGGCTACTCACCTCGACGGCGCAGCGTCCTGCGGAGCTCTACCGGGTGACGTGCCTTCTCGCGCCTCGGGTTGACGAAGCCCTGACCGGCGCGGGGTATCACTTCGACGCGCCTCCCGCTCCACTCAACATGGGGCTTCACTGGGTTCTTCGTGAGCTCGTTCGGCTCGGGCAGCTCGATGCCACTCACGTTTATCCCGACTGTTGGGTTCCCTCGGAGCGGATCTTCCGCTTCCTTCAGCCGTTGGGTCTGGAGCCACTCGATGGCGCGAGCTCGAACTCGGAGAAGGCGCATGCCATCTTCCAGTTCCTTGCGAACGCGCTCGGGACCGATACCCCGCACCTTCATCGCGCCTTCGACATCCCGCTGAGGCATATCGATTCCAGCGCGGACCTTCGGCGCCGGTTCGGATTGGAGGACTAGATGGCGCGGTTCGAAAAGGACGCAGTAGTTCAGCATGTTCGTTACGGTCGCGGCCGAGTGCGGATGGACGATGGAGCGAGCGTCGTCGTCCGTTTCGAGCACGGCGTTGAGGAATGTCTCTCGGCCGACCTCGCACTCATAGAGGGGCTGGCCGAGCGCGTTGCCGCAGCGAAGTTTGATCCTGCCCTGAATGTCGTCACGCGTGTTCTTGGGCAGTGCATTCTCTCGGTCAACGATTCGTGGGGAGTGTTCTCGCGATCGCGGATCGCACTGTTGCCCCACCAGCTTTGGGTCTGCAAACGGGTACTCGAGAGCTGGCCGACGCGGTGGCTGGTAGCCGACGACGTGGGCCTGGGGAAGACCATCGAGGCGGGGCTCATTCTTACCCCGCTGCTTTCCGCGGGACGCGTCCGACGTCTTCTCATTCTGGCGCCGGCCAGCTTAGTCGATCAGTGGCAGCTGCGGCTCCGAGAGATGTTCGACATCCGTGTCTCTACCTACGCACCGACCGTCGATACCAACACTTCGGACTACTGGAACACGCACGATAAAATCGTAGCATCCGCTCACACGCTCCGACTCGATACCGGTGGGCGTTGGGATCGGCTTGTTGCAGCGAAGCCGTGGGATCTCGTTCTGGTCGACGAGGCCCATCACATGAATGTCGACGAGGACGGGCGTCGGACACTGTCTTTTCAGCTTGTCGAGAAGCTCCAAGCGCAGGGGCGCGTCCAGTCGATGGTGCTGTTCACGGGGACTCCGCATCGCGGGAAGGACCACGGGTTCCTCTCGCTGCTCAAGCTCCTCAAGCCAGGTGACTTCAACCCCCAGGATCCGCTCGAGAAGCAGGTGCACAAGCTCCGGACGGTCATGATCCGGAACAACAAGCAGCGCGTCACGGACATGAAGGGCGAGCCGTTGTTCACGGAGGTGCGACCGCAACGGGAAACGTACTCATACTCGCCTGAGGAGGCGCGCTTCTATGCCAAGCTCACCGAATTCATCGCGACGGGCAGGGCCTACGCAGCGGGTCTTGGTCGCCAGGAACGCCGAATGGCCATCCTCGTCCTGATTACGATGCAGAAGCTCGCATCAAGCTCAGTGGCAGCGGTCCGACGCGCGCTCGCACGACGGCTCGCACGGCTCCAGGACGCGAAGACGAGGATTGAAGAGTCGACCCCGGACATGGCTCGGATGAACGAGTTGCTCGGCGACGATGATCCAGCAAACCTGGACGAGCTTGCGCGCCTCGAAGAGCGGCTCGTCGAGAACCTAGGCACCGCTGTCAACCTGAACCCGAACGAGATTCCCGCTCTGGAGGAACTCCTTGCTGCGGCAGACGAGGTCGGCAAGGAAACCAAGATCGAGCGCATCCTCCAGGTCGTTGAAGAGTCGTTCAGCCGCCGTTCCGTGCTCTTCTTTACGGAGTACAAGGCCACGCAGGCGTTGCTCATGGGTGCCCTGCAGGCGCGGCACGGCGGTGGATGTGTCACCTTCATAAACGGTGATGGATTTATCGAAGGGGTGAGGGACGCGAGTGGGCGCACGGCGAACTACAAGGAGGACCGAAGGCGAGCGGCGGATCGATTCAACCGCGCCGATGTTCGCTTCCTCGTCTCAACAGAGGCAGCCGGCGAGGGCATCGATCTCCAGGAGAGCTGCAGTGCACTCATTCACGTCGACCTGCCATGGAATCCGATGCGGCTACACCAACGTGTGGGCCGCTTGAGTCGATATGGTCAGACCCAGCCTGTAGATGTCGTCACGGTGCGAAACCCAGATACGGTCGAGAGCAGGATCTGGGAGTGCCTCGACCAGAAGCTGGATCGTATCACGTTGGCGTTCCAGGGCGCGATGGATGATCCCGAGGACATGCGTCAGCTCGTGATCGGCATGGCGTCTCCGCGCATGTTCACACAGGTGTTCGCCGACGCCGACCCACAGCTTCGTGGCCCGCGGCTCGACCAGTGGTTCGACTCTCGAACATCTACATTCGGTGGGGCGGACGCCGTGGAGACGGTCCGCAGTCTCGTGGGCAACGTCGCGCGATTCGACTTCGGGGAGGTTGCGAATCAGATCCCGAAGGTGGACCTTCCGGACCTCGTTCCGTTCTTCAAGGCCGCGCTGGCGGTCCTTGGCAAGCGCCCAACTCGGCTGGATGATTTTCGGCTGAGCTTTAAGACACCACCCGCTTGGATGGACGACTTCACCGTCGCAGATCGCTATGACCTGCTATTCGCGCGCGAACCTCGACCGAAGGAGGGAGAGGATGTCGCTGGCATCGGGTTGCGCATCGTCGATCGCGCTGTCCGAGCAGCATGCGAGCTTCCGGACGCGTTCAGCGCGGTGGGAGAGCTGACGGCGCCGTTGGCAGTATTCGCAGTCCGGGATCGCATCACCGGCTCCGATGGTCCAGTGCGGACCATCATTGTAGCCGCCGCGCAGTGCGCTGATGGAGGATGGGCGCTGGTCCGTGACTGGGAGATCATCAAGCAGCTCAACCCGATAGCTGACAGGCCTCGAAGCCAGGCGTTGGCCGTGGAGACGACAACGGAGCGTGGCCTGCTCGATCTCGTCGGGGCGGCGCAACAGCATGTCGAGGAGCACCTCGGAGAACTGGATCTGCCGTTCAAGCTACCGACGGTCGAACGTCTGGCGTGTCTGGTCCCCGGCACGTCAGCCGCCGGCGCACCTACAGTGGACGGTTCGGAAGGAGGGGCCACGTGACGATGGACCTCATGCCTCATGCCGTGCCGAGGCATGCACCAGACCAGCCGGAGCGCCTCCTGCTAACCAGAGATCCGCGAAAACGCGCGTCCAGTAAAACAGAGATCACGGCTCTCGGCCCGCTCTCTGGGCCTCCGAGAGCACCTTTTCGCCCTCCGGGAGCGTGTCCCCGCGGTCATCGTGATCTCTGTTTCGCCGTCGACGACGAGCCGCGAGAGGAGCGCTGAGCGCAAGTGCCCGCGAAATCTGGCCGAAAAAGCGAAAGCCCCGGCGAGGTCATCGACGGGGCTTTCAGTAAACCCAACCGACGGCAAAACCGTCGGGACTGAATTTGGCTCCCGAGGAGGGACTCGAACCCCCGGCCCAGTGGTTAACAGCCACTTGCTCTACCGGCTGAGCTACTCGGGAATGACGTGCTTCTCGGTCAAAGAGCTTTCGCAGTGCGGGTTTCTAACCCGCGGGGGCGCCCGGTGTCAAGGCTGAAGTCCACGGGCGGGGGCGGAGCCTGGTCGCGGATGCGGGCTGCACGTGCGGCTCGGTGGGCCAATTGCCGCACGAAGTGCGTCCACGAGGGTGCTCACCCGGCCGCCGGATGGCCCCTTGCTCAATCCGGCCGCATCCCCTCGAAGCTGCCTGGCTTTCGGTGTAGGGTCCTGCGGTATCTGCCGGGAGGTGTCTTGCATGTTCAGATCGTGGTCCTCGTGCGCGTGCGCGTGGCTCGCGTGTGTGTGGCTGGCCGGCTGCGGGGGCGGGGACGGGGGGCCGACGCGCTCGTTCCGGCTCGCGCTCACCGGGACCCAGCTCCGCATCGACGAGCCCGTGGGGCTGCAGCTCACCGCGGCGGATCTCGCCGCGGACGCGGACGCGATCTCGCTCCACCAGGACTTCTACGGGCTCCCCTGGGAGGCCTTCGAGGCGGGCGCGGAGCCCCCCGCCGAGTGGCTCGCGGCCATGGACCGGCTCTCGGCCCAGGTCGCGGCGGCCGGGAAGCCGGTGCTCCTGTCCCTGCAGCTCGTGTCCGGCACGGGCCGGCGCTTCCTGGCGAGCCGCGCGGTGGTGCGCGCGGGGAAGCTCGAGCAGGAGGAGGGCTGGAGCGCGGAGTGCTACGACTTTTCCACGGCGCCGGACGCGGCGGCCAAGCGCGCGGCCTACCTGGCCTACGTGGACTGGATGGTGCGGCGCTTCGAGCCCCGGTGGGTCAACGTGGCCATCGAGATGAACCTGTTCGCGACCTGCCCGGCGCAGGCCTGGGACGCGCTGGTCGAGGTGGAGCGCGAGGCGTACGCGGTGGTGAAGGCCGCCCGGCCGTCGGCCCTGGCCTTCCCCTCCATCCAGATCGACGCCCTGCACGGGTACAGCCAGGGCTTCTGCGGCCCGAGCCAGGCGCGGGAGGCCTGTTTCGAGGCCAACCTGGCCCGGCTCCAGGGGCTCGAGATGGACCGCTTTGCCCTCTCGAGCTACCCCCACCTGATCCCGGAGCTGGCCCGGGTGGAGGACCTGCCCGCGGACTGGTTCACCCGGGCCGCCGATCGCCTGGGGCTCACCCCGGTGGTGGGCGAGGCGGGCTGGCTGGCGAGCGACGCGGTCGGGCTGCACCCCACGGGCTGCCTGACCGCGCTCGAGGGCGATCCCCAGGCCCAGGCCGCCTACTTCACCCGCCTGCTCGACGACGCCCAGGCCGCGGGCATGGAGCTGGTCACCTGGTGGTCGGACCGGGATCTCGTGCCGGCCGAGCTCATGACCGACTGCCCGTGCGACTTCGACCCGACCTGGTGCACGGTGCTGGACCTCTTCCGCGCCGTGGGCGGCGACGACCCGCTGGCCCGGTTCTACGGCGAGATGACGGCCAAGGTGTGGGGCTCGATGGGGCTGCGCGACTACGACGGGGTACCGCGCGAGCCGATCTTCGGCCTGTGGCAGGAGTGGCGCGCCCTGCCGGTTGCTCCCTGACCGGTCTTACCTGGCGGGGGAAACTCGCCAGACCACCGGGGAGCGCCCAAGGGCCCAGAGCTGGATCTGCATGGCCTCGGGATCCACGAGGCATAGCTGGCTCCGTGAGTCGGGGTGCATCAGATGGCGGTCCCGGATCTCGAGCAGCAGGAGATCCCCGGGCAAGATGACCAGCGCGCCGAGGTGCCAGTCCAGCACAGGCGTCTCCATCCGGAAGGCTCTACCCTTCGCGTCCGGCTTCCATAGGACCAGGCTGGCGGTGAAGTCCCGGATGATCTGCGCCTGCAGGCCGCGCGCGCGTTCGGATTCAGGGCGGGCGTCCAGGGCGTGATGGCTCTCCTCCAGCACGTCCCAATCCAGCGGCCTATGGCCCCACCCGCTCGCGGGTTCGCCAGGCAGGGTCTCGAGCAGGAGCGTCTCTCGAAGTCCCTCGAGGAGAACCAGGCTGGGCGCTTGGCCCGTGGAGTGCGCGCGGACCAGGAGCCGGGCCGGCGGCTCGAAAGGACCCTCTCGGAGGGTCCGGGCGGCTCCACCCGCGAGCGGACGGACCACGAGATCCCCCGAGGCGTCGTCCAGGTAGGCCACCTCGAGATCGGTGGGCAGAGCGGCCGCGAGTGCCGGGACGGGCTCGAATGCCAGGGGAAGATCTGCCCGCGAGAGCATGAGGTACCAGGGGACCAGGACCGCATAGGAGAGGATCTGGGCGAGGAGCGAAGCCAAACAGGAGCGGCGAATCCTGCGCGGCTGGTGGTCGAGGCGCATCATCAGCCAGATCCACGGCCACTCCAGTCCCACGCTGAGGGTGAACGCCACGACCCACATGCTGGCCAGCATCGCGGCCGCGTTCTCCACGGTGATCGCCAGCGGATCGTGGGCGAGCCATGGCAGGCCGAACTGGCCTGCCAGCGTCGAGAGCGCGTTGGCTGCGAACATGATGCCGAAGGAGCGGGCCATGGGTAGCCGGAACGCCAGGCGCAGGAGGGCTGCCTCGAGCGTGGCGATGGCCAGGTTGAGAACGACCAGGTGCAGCGTGATGCCCAGCAGCATGGGTGCGCCGGAGTTCGCCTGGGCCATGGCGGGCCAGAGGGCGAGGGCGCCCAGCGCGAGGACGAGGAGATCCTGTCGAGGGTGCGTTTGCCTGGTCTGCCCGACAGGTTTCATGAGGCGATTTCCCCCAGGTCTTGCCTGCGATTGTAACTCGAATCGTGGAGGCTGCGTGGCCGCCGCGGGATCGCGGCTGTGACGCGCACGGAGCGTGCGGCCGAGCGCTCAGCCGAAGGTCGGTCACAGCATGAGCAGCCGTCTGCCGGAGGCCTCGCGCCAGGCTGCTCCACGCCACCCTCCTTGGAGGTTCTGGTGTACAGTCGTGGGCACACCGGCCGGCAGGACCGGTCGGCGCCTGGGAGGGCGAGACATGCGAGCGCAGAGCTTCCTGGTCGTGGCCGCCTTGGTGTCTGGCAGCGTGTGGGTCCAACCAGCCTCGGCCGAGCCGCTGTGGGCGGACGAGGCCGCCACCATCGCCCTCGAGGGGTGGACGGCGGACAGCCGCTTCGTGGCGTACCGGCGCAGCGCCTCCTTCATCGACGATCCCACGGGCGTGGAGGGCGAGAGCTGCACGCTGGTGACCCGCGTGGTGATCGACGGCGCCAGCGGCGAGCGCCAGGAGTTCCTCGAGTCCATGGAGGGCACCTGCGACAAGACCCGGCCCAAGACCGCGAAGATGGGCCAGGCCGAGGCCTACCAGGCCTGGTTGCGGGCGCACCCTGTCAGCCTGACCCTCGGCGAGCGCTCGCCGGACGGCAAGATCCGGGCGCGGATCGAGGTGAAGGGCGGGGAGAACGGCCAGGCCGCGGGGGTCTGGGAGGCTGGCCAGTTCAAGTGGGGCCCGGCCGGGGAGGACGACATGCTGATGGACGTCACCATGACCCTGTCCGCCGAGCGCGGCGGCGAGCGCTGGCGGGTGGCCGGGTACTCCGAGTCGACCGCCGGCCGCCTGCACGGCGAGGTGACGGTGGCCTGGTCGCCGGACGGCAAGCGCGCGGCCTGGGTGCTGCACCGGGGCTACGCCATGATGAACGACTTCGGCTTCGCCAGGCTGGCGGTCACGCCGGCGGCCGGCCCGCGCATCGAGCTCCTGGGCTCGAAGAAGGTGCTCGCCGCGGCCCGGGCGAAGGTGGAGGGCGCGCTCGCCAGGGGTGGCTTCGTGATCGTCCGCGCGGGCGAGGCGGTCAAGGCCCGCCCGAAGAGCGTGGTGTACGCGGCCAAGGGCTCCGAGGACGTGGCCGGGCAGGTCGCGGCGCTCGTGCCCGGCGGGGCCGCGGTCGAGGCGCTCACCTGGAAGGCCTTCGGTGAGCTGGTCGTCGCGCTGGGGGACTCGGCCGCCGCGCCGTAGTGAGCTGGTGTCGGGGTCCTGTCGGCTCGCTCCCCATCCATGCTCACTCGGCGCTCCGCGTGGATGGGGGCCCCCTCGCCGCCACCC
>Ga0116143_10003694_pt1 | contig 15186 bp, 11 predicted proteins | sample AD_UKC034_MetaG_FD_89745 | JGI IMG/M metagenome (GOLD analysis project Ga0116143, IMG submission 89745) | Active sludge microbial communities of municipal wastewater-treating anaerobic digesters from USA - AD_UKC034_MetaG | ecosystem: Engineered > Bioreactor > Anaerobic > Digestate | place: USA...
GCTGTTGTTCTCGGCCGGCGACCTTGTGCAGGGCAACTCGTTTGCCTTCTACTATCGCAACGCCCCCGGTGCCACGCCCGGCGGGTCGACCACACTACCGAACCCGATGATTGCCGTGCTCAACGCGCTGGGCTACAACGCCGCGACTTTCGGCAACCACGAGTTCAACTTTGGCCCGGCCAGTTTCAACAACTACCAGACCCAATCCAGCTTCCCCTGGCTGGCCGGCAACCTGCACGACTCGGGCGCTTACGGCGTCGACTATAGCAAGGTCATCGAGTACAAGACCTTCACCGTCGATGGAATGAAGGTCGGCGTACTGGGCATGACCAACCCGAGAGTGCCCTCCTATGAGCTGCCGAGCAACATCCCCGGCCTGACCTTTGAGGGCGGCTATGAGACGGCTGTGCGCGTGCTGCCCAAGGTCCAGGCAGAGAACCCTGACCTGGTCGTGTCGATCCAGCACCTGGGCTACGCTCCATACGAGGGCTCTCGTGCTGAGGATACCGACGTCTTTGTGGCCGAGAACGTCCCTGGCATCGATGTGCTCATCGGCGGACACAGCCACACCAAGCTGGATCCGGCCGTGCTGGTGACTTCGGCCACCAACCCCCACGGAACGCTGATAGCGCAGGCCGAACGCTATGCCGGCTACCTGGGCAAGGTCAACGTGGGCTATGTAGCCAAGGCTGGCGGCGGCTATGAGATGGTCCTCCGCGAAGGCAGGCTGCTGCCGGCAGGGCTCGAGCCGGCCGACCCGGCGATCGCTACCCTCCTGGATCCCTACCAGGCCGACTTTAACGCCTACACCGGCACCGTGATCGGCAACAGCACCACGCCGCTCGACACCCGCACTGCCTTCTACGAAGAGACGGGCGGCTCGAACCTCCAGGCCGATGCTGCGGTCTGGGCGCTCGAGAAGGCGGGCATCCACGTGGACATCCATCTGTCGGGTGCTATGACCAACCAGAGTGTGGCGGCTGGCCAGCTCAAGGTCCAGGACATGTTCACCCTGATGCCGTACGAGAACTCGTTGCTCGTACTACGGATGAACGGCCCTCAGATCAAGAAGGTGCTGGAGCGCAGCTTCTTCAACTATGATCTGTGGCGCAAGGGCGAGGCACGTTACACCACCTGCTTCCTGGACACGAACCATGGCCGGGCCATTACCTTTGACCCGACTGTTCCGGAAGCGGGCGACAATGTGCTGTCCCTGACTGTCGACGGAGTACCGGTCGACTTTAACGACGCCACCAAGTTCTACAACGTGTCGACAGTCAACTACCTGGCTGCAGGCGCCTGCCAGTACAGCGACAGCGGCGTGACTATCTGGCCTCTGGACCAGACTGTTGCCGATACGCAGCTCTACGTCCGCGATGTGGTCATCGACTATATCAAGGACAAGGGCACCGTGTCGCCTCAGTACGAGGGCCGTGTTCGCTTCCTGAAGGCAGTAGCCCTGCTCCACACCAACGATTTCCACGGCAACCTCCAGCCCGACTCGAGTGGTCGCGGCGGGTCGGCCTACATCGCGCAGCAGGTCAACCTGATCCGCAACGAGTACAAGGCAGAGAATGTGGCCCTGCTCGATGGCGGCGACATCTTCTTTGGCGGCGCCCCGATCTCGGCGCTGCTGATGGGCGAGCCGGCCATCGACATCTACAACCGCATGGGCTATGTGCTGTCGGGCATCGGCAACCACGAGTTTGACAAGGGACAGGCCGTTCTCCAGGAGCGCGTTGACCAGGCCGACTTCCCGTTCGTCAGCGCCAATATCGTCGTGGCGGGGACGGACTGGGATTCACCCGCCTGGGTCAAACCGTATCACATCCTGACCCTGGGCAGCGGCACATCGCAGGTCAAGATCGGCGTTATCGGCCTGACCACGGACGAGACCCCGAACGTGACCCTGCGCGGCACGACGGACGGCATCGTGTTCAAGGACATGACCGCAGCCGTGCTGCACTACTATGATGAGGTTGCCGCTCAGGCTGACGCGGTCATCCTGCTGGCCCACATGGGCAAGGATGACAGCGCTGGCTTCAAGGGCATGAAGACGGTCGCGCAGGAGCTGATCGACGCCGGCAAGCCGGTTCCGCTGATCATCTCCGGGCACGCGCACGAAGCGCTCGAAGCCCCGGTCTGGGTGGGCCACACCGCCATCGTGCAGGCCAACTATGCCGGCCGCAAGCTGGGCCGCATCGACGTGGTGATCGACCCGTGGGCCAAGACCTTTACCATCAAGCAGGCCAAGCTGATCACCATCAACAACAAGCTTCCGGCCGATAAGGCTATCGCCGACCGTGTGCAGTACTGGGCCGACCTGGTGGCGCCGATCCTGGCCGAGCCAGTAGGCACCGCAGTGGTCGACCTGGTCCGCAACTATAACGGCGAGTCCAATATGGGCAACCTGGTCGCAGACAGCATGCTCTGGAAGGCCGACGAGTACGACGACGGTGTCGTGAACGGCTCTGTTCAGGTAGCCTTCACCAACGCTGGTGGACTGCGTGCTGACATCAAGGCGCCGGCTGGCGCTGAGCTGCCGTACAACCTCACCTGGGGCGACACCTTCAGCGTACTGCCTTTTGCCAACACCCTGTTCCTGATGGACCTCACCGGCGCGCAGATCCAGTCACTGGTCAATCAGGCTGCCACGCTGTACAAGGGCATCCTGCAGTCGTCTGGCATCACCTGGCGCTGGTACAATGACTGCGGCTGCGCGACCCCGACCGAGTCGTACGCCTACGACGTACGCATCGGCGGCCACCTGCTCGATCCCGCAGCGACCTACCGTGTGGTGACCAACAACTTCCTGGCCACGGGCGGTGACAACTTTAGCGCCTTCAACCAGGGCACGAACCGCTGGGACACCTACTTTGACATGCAGCTCGGTCTGAACGAGTACATCGAGTACTACAATCAGGCATTCGGACCGATCGACCATGCCATCGACGGGCGCATCCAGTTCACTATCAACAAGGCCCACGACACCTTCATCAACCGCTATGCCGCGAGCACGAACTATGCGACGCAGCCTCTGGTGTGGGTCGGCTGGAAGCAGCAGTTTGCCGGGTTGATCCACTTCCCGGTCAAGCTGCCGGCGACGGCAGTGGTCGACTGGGCCGCCCTGCAGGTCTATGCAGTCGGCTGGAGCGGCAACAACCTCAGCGTGGGCGCCTATGCCGTGCAGCGCGAATGGATGGCGGACGAGGCCACCTGGACGAACGCTACATCGCTCGTCCCGTGGGGCGCTCCCGGCTGCCGCGACGCCGCGACGGACCGCTTCGAGCCGGCCGAGTGGGTCGAAGCAACGGTCGGGCCGCGCCGCTGGTACTCGTTCGACGTGACCGACCTGGCCCAGGCCTGGGTCAATGGCAAAGTGCCGAACTATGGCGTGCTCCTCGAGGCCGATCCTGCGGTGGCAACGTACTTCTTTGCCAGCGCTGAGAACGGCGATGTCGCAGTGCGACCGCGGTTGGTAATCCGCTGGCACTAGGCATCTCTGTCCGGCAGTGAGTCGCAGGTAGCAAAAGGGCCGGGCTCGGTGAAAGCCGAGTCCGGCCTCTTTTCTTGTCCACCGAGTGTTTTGGCCGTAGAATGGCACTAACCGATGGAGCGAGGGAGGTGCTCAATGTCGCACACTGAAATGACCTGGCAATCCTTTGACGGCCTGCCAGTCTACGCTCAGGCCTGGCTGCCTGACACCGGAACCAAGGCGGTGGTCGCCCTGGTGCACGGCCTGGGTGAGCACAGCGGGCGCTACGGGCACGTGGCTGCCGCGCTCAACCGGGCCGGCTATGCTGTGGTGACGCGCGACCTGCGCGGCCATGGCCAGTCCGGGGGCCAGAAAGGCCATGCCCCGTCCTTCGAAGCGCTGCTGAAGGACATCGACCAGCTCGTGGCCCAGGCGCGCGAGCTCGTGCCGGGCAAGCCGCTGTTCCTGTACGGCCACAGTCTGGGCGGTATCTTTGTCCTCGACTATGCGCTGAGCCGCCACCCGCCCATCGCCGGAGTGGTCTCTACGTCCCCGGGACTGCGCACGGCCCTGCACGAGCAAAAGGCCAAGCTGGCGGTGGCCAAAGTGATGGGCAAGGTTGCTCCGACAGGCGATTTGGCCAGCGGGCTCGACCCCCAGTCTATCTCCCGCGATCCGGCTGTCATTCAGGCTTATGTCAATGATCCCCTGGTGCACGACCGGGTCACGTTCGGCGCGGCCAACGTCTTTCAAGAGGCCATCGCCTACGTGTACGAGCACGGCAGCGAGTTCCCCGTGCCCCTGCTCCTGATGCACGGCACCAACGATGTGCTGGCATTTCCACAGGGCTCGAAGGACGTGGCGGCTCTGGTCAAGAGGGACTGCACGCTGCAACTGTGGGAGGGGCTCTCACACGAGACGCACAACGAACCGGAGAAGGAGCAGGTGCTCGGCTTTGTGGTGGGGTGGCTGGACGAACACCTGCCCCACTAGGTTCGGTGCGGACTAGAGGGAATCGACGGCCTCTCTGGCCGCACGAATGTTGCCCACGGGCGTTGGGATCCAGAGCACACAGCCTGTGCCGACGATCAACCGGCGCCCGTTGGTCATTTCCACCGCCTCACGCACCGCCTTGCGCACATCGCGCGGCGTGCCGCGCAGCATGGTGTCGGTGCGGTGCAGGCCGCCCAGCAAAGCGCCGGGAAAGCGCGGCAGCGCATCGTGGAGGGACGGCGGCGTCTCCCGATCGTGCCAGTTCAGGATGGCCAGGCGGCGGCGAGAAGCATAGTCGCCAGCCAGGTCGAACATCACGTCATCACCGTGCAGGTGCAAGAGGTTCAACCACAGGCTGTTCGCCGCGGCCAGGATGCGCTCGTCCCACGGCTGGCCAAAGCGGCGGTACTCCTCCAGGCTCATCAGCCTGAAACTGGCGTACTGCAGGGCCAGAAAAATGCCCGCCACTCCCGTGTCCAGCGCCGCCTCGACAAAGCGCACGCAGCTCTCGGTGATGGCCTGCAGGCCGGCCTCGACCAGCTCGGGGTACTGGCGCAAGTCCGACAGCAGCCGCTCGCCGGCCAGGTTCTTGGCCTGGGAGAGCGGGTCAAAGATGGTCCAGATGAAGGGTGTCTCTTCGCCCAGCTCCTGGCCGAGTGCCTTCATCGCCGTGAGCATCTCAGCGAGCATACCCTGGCGCGGGTCGAGCGGGCGTAAGCGGGTCCAGTCCTCGGGGCTCTGGATGAGCCGCGGACCCCACTGGCGGGTACCTTCTTCGCTGCCCAGGTAGGTGGACTGAACGCCCCAGTCCGCCAGGCAATAGTTGCTGGCCGGCATACACTTGACCAGGTCCCAGTCGTACTGGCGCTGAAAGTCGAGCGTCGCACGCACCAGGTCAGCGGCGCGCTGGTCATCGCCGGGCCAGTGGCGCCACAGGGCCACCGCCGGTCGATCCACTCGCTCGCCGGCGATGGTAGCTTCCAGGCGCTCGCGCTTGTTCACGACACCGCCTCCTGGCCAGCGCGGCGTGCCGCGGCCAGCACGGTCTCCATCTGGCGCACCTCACCGACATCGCTCGCACCAGGGGCCAGGACAGTGGCAGACAGCTCGGCCTTGAGGTAGCGCGCCACGTCCTCCATCATGCCAACCACGTGGCGGGCCGTTTCGGGGGTGTCATCGCCCATTGCCGCGACCAGGATGAGCTTGCGGCCCAGAAACCGGGCCTTGTCCTCGGCGCGCTGCACCTGACTGTACCAGCGGTCGAGGAAGGTCTTGAACTGGGCGCTGGGACCCCACCAGTAGATCGGCGTGCCCAGCACCCAGACGTCGCTGGCGAACATCCTCGGGAAGAGCTCTTCCATCGCGTCACCGTGAACGCACTCGCCAGTATCCACGCAAGCGTCGCAGGCATCACAGGGAGCGATGTCGAGGTCGCTCAGAAAGACCTCCTCCACCGCAGCCCCGCAGCTCTTGGCCGCTTCGAGAACGGTCTCAACCAGAATGGCGGTGTTCCCAACGCGGCGCGGACTGCCGACGATGCCCAGAACTCTCTGTCCGGCCATTATGTCCTCCTCAGGGCAGGCTGCGCACGGTCAGCGAGTCAAAGCGCACCTCGACCCCGGCCTCGTCAAAGGTGCCCACCACCAAAGCAAAGTTGCCCGAGGCAAACGTGGCGTCATCGACGATGGTCAGCATCTCGCCGTTGACAAAGAACTTGAGCTCTGTGCCGCGTGCCTCGACGCGGATCAGGTTGGTGGAATGGCCCTGATGGATCAAACTGGACTTGGCCCACGGTTTCAGCGTGACCCACTCGTTCTTGAGCTGCATCTGCACGCGGTACTGGCCGTCAGAGCTGATGGTGAACTTGTAAAAGTTGTCGCCATCGACGTAGCGAAACACAACCCCGTACTCGTTGTCGTCGGTCCCGGCCACGCTGTGCGCCTCAACGGACAGGTTCAGGTCAGCGAGGTCATACTCGGTGCCAGGCTTGACCCATACCACCAGGTTGGGTTTGGTGACGAGGATGCGGTACTCGCCGTTCTCGTAGCCCCACTCCGAGTCATCATCGGTTCCGCTGCCCCAACCCGAAGTGGTGCTGCCAAAGTCGTCACTGAAGAACACCGTCTTGGCGGTGCGGGTCGGGGTGACGGCCGAAACGGTCGGCACATGGGTTGCGGTAGGTGTAGCCGCCGGCTTGCCGATCAAGCCGATGGCATTGAGGGCGGTGAGCAGGGCGGCGAGGGCAGCCAACAGTCCGCCTCCGGCAGTCAGGATCTTGGACCAGTCGGTCCCCTCTTTCTTGTCCTCGGTTGAAGAAGGTTTGGTTTCGGCCATAGCTACCTCCCCACGGGGTAATGGCGTCCCTGCCAGGACATACGCTATTGTAAGCACAAGGCGCGCCGCAGCCAAGCGGCGGCCAGCGGCTCAGTGTCGGCGCCGCGGCCAGAGCACCAGCAGCGAAGCAGCCGCCAGGGCCAGAGCCCACGGTCGACTGGCCACCGTCAGCTTGAGCCGCAGCAGTGCGCGGGCCCGCTCCACCCACTCGAGTGAGGCTGGCGCGGCCCCCGGGCTGGCCTCCCAGTCCAGGGTCTGCAGCCGCTCCAGAAAGCCCTGCTGCACGCAGCCCTCCAGGCTAAAGACGTGCAGGTCGCGGGTGAAACGGGCCGCAGTGAGCAGATCACGTTGGAACTCGTCCCAGGTCAGAAACGGGGGCGGGGTCATGCCCTCGATCTCGACTCCGCCGCCGGTCACGCCCAGCCCGGCCGAGGGCGCGTCGCCGGCGTAGCTGGCCAGGATGGCGTGACCGTAGGGTCGGTAAAAGCTGGAGTAAAGCATCAGCACCTCGCGGTCCACCGGCAGGTCGACCCAGCCGGCCAGGCGGCGCAGCAGGCTCGAGCCGGCTCGCCGCTCATCCACCAGGAGGGGCATAGTATAGCTGTCGACTGGGTAGCCGTCGGCGCGGATGGCCTCGACCAGGGCGGTGTAGGCCGCCTGGGCGCGGTCGAGCTGGCGGGTATCCAGCAGGCGGCGCGCCAGAACCGGCGCCAGCCGCATCGGGCTGACCAGGAGCTGGCGCATCTCGGCGATGTCGGTCTCGATGTCCAGCCCCACCCCGGCCCAGTGCAGGCCGTACTGTTCCGTCCAGGCGCAGAACGCACCATAGCGCCGCGCGGCGGCCAGGTAGTTGCCAGTGTTGAACCAGTAACCCTCGTCCTTGGGCAGAAGCAGCCAGGCGATCATCGGGATGCCGGCGCGGTTCAGGCGCCTGACCACTCTGGCCCGCTCAGGCGAGAGGTCGAGCAGCCCCAGGCTCACCGCGGCGTCCAGCGAGCCGAGCCGGTCGAGCACCGGCCTCGTCATCAGGGCGGCCAGCGGCTGCGCTTCGAGTTCACAAAAGAAGGTGAGTTTCGGTTTCATCGTGCTCCTCACGAGCTCGCAGCTCAGTTGCCGAGCGCCGCCACCTCGGCGTCGGTCAACCGCAGCACCAGGCCGTCCGCCGTGCCAATGTACAGCACCGGTGCGGTGCTCTTTTCGGGCGACAGGGCCAGTGACCTGGCTGACCGGCCTTCTGGCAGCGTCACCAGGTGCCAGTCGAGCCCACCGTTGCCCGAGCGATAGAGGGTTCCGTGCTTGACAGAGCCCGCCTCGGCCCACTCGGTCCAGGTGACCAGCAGGTACAGCGGCCGGGCCTCCTCCGGGGCAGAGGCATAGGTCAGGTCGATGGTCGCCTCGGCCGGCAGCATCAGGTGTTCACCCGAAGACAGTACAGCCTCGTGCCAGGTGCGGCCGGCATCAGCGGAGCGGAACAACGCCGGGGACCCCTCAACGCGCGCAAAGGCCACGCCCCACTTGTCAAACAGGGGTGCCAGGCTGAGCCACAACACCCGCCCGCCGGCCAGAGGCGCGCCCTGCGACTGCCACGACTGGCCGCCATCGCGCGAGATGAGCAGGCGGCTATGATCGCGCGTCTGAGCGAGCAGCGTATGGTCAACGGCGAACTCGGGCGAAAGGGCCACCAGGTCGGCATCCACCGTGAGCGCCACCCAGGTCGAGCCGCCATCGAGAGTCCGCTGCAGCGGGCCCACTGTGGCCACGGCAAAGCCCGTGTTATCGGCGGCCCAGGAAGGCGATACCACCACGTCCTGATACGACGTGAACGTGGTGCTCACCAGGGGCCGCCAGGGGCCGGCTCCTGCCGATGAAACGAATGGTCCGCCAGTGGCCACGTAGGCCAGCAGCGAGACAGGCCCTCCCCCGGCGTTCATGGCTAACAGGCGGCGCACGCCCATGCTTTCAAGGCCAGTGCTGGCGGGACGCCACGTGGCGCCGGCATCGGTCGAGCGAAAGACGCCTGTGCCCACCACGCCGGCCCAGACGGTGTGATCGCTGGCAAAGCCAGGCGACACAGCCAGGGCCGAGACGTAAGCGCAGGCCGGCAGTCCGACCCCCATCGACAGCCAGGTTCGGCCGTCGTCGCGGCTGGTCAGCAGCCGGCCGCCTGTCTGAGCAAAGGCATAACACTCGTCAGGCGGCTGGTCATTGCCCCATAGCCCAAAGAGGGTCACCTTGCCTTCCGGGCCAGAAACAGCCCACAGGCCGTCGACCGCTGTCGCCGCGGGCACAACGCGTATCAGCTCAGGCGCCGCTACCGGCGTCTTGACCAGCGCTTCGAGGTGGTCCAGCAGAGCAGTGTCGCCCGGCCAGAACCCCGCGGCTGGCCAGTCAGCCACGTAGAGCAGGTCCATCGTTGCCGCGTCGAACACGCCCAGGCTGCCGGCGATGCGGCCATAGAGCCGCCCGCGGGTTTGGTCCACCGTGAACAGTGGCTGACTGCTCCAATCGGAGGACAGCCAGACCTGCTGACCATGCAGCCACGCCCAGAGATAACCGACCCCAAAGCGGTGCCAGCTCGACGCGTAGAGGTAGCCGCCCGCGGCCACGGCGTGGAAGGGGTAGGCGCCGCTGCGGCCGAGCTCCTGCCAGGTGTCCACATTGTAAGAGATGATGGTGTGGCCGTACCAGGGCGTGCAGACGTAGGAGAGGTAGCTGATGTAGAGCACCTGGTCCGAAGGATCATAGGCGGCCCAGGCCACGGCCTCAGGACCGTCGCCAACGCGGCAGTCGGGCGTCTTGACCAGGTCGAACGAGTGCGAGCCAAGCACTGCACCAGTGGGAGAGTCGACCCAGTAGCCCACGTTGCCGCGAAAGGCCATCACGCGCTGCCGGGCCGGGTCGGCAACAGGGGCCACCAGGCGGTGCTCGCCAACCGGGGCAGGCAGGTCGACGGTGCGAATGCGCTGGCCAGAATCGGCATCCAGAATGAGCAGCGACCCCGACGCGTCCTCAACAAAGCAGCGTCGGTGCTCCGCGTCGATGGCCAGAGGGCCCACCGTATCCCACGCCCCCAGGGCAGTGCCATCGGCCGCGCTCAGCAGAAGCGTTCTGCTCTCTCCGTCCACCGTCCCGGAAGCATAAAGCCTCCCGTGGTCCAGGTCAGAGGCCAGCACCTGGCTGATGGCCACGGTGCCGGAGAGGGGACTGGGAGTCGGGCCGGGAGACAGGGTCGGTTGGGGCACCGCGGCAGAGGTTCCTGTTGGCGGTGCAGGGAGAGTCGCTGTTTGCTTCAGCGGAGCGGCAGAAGGGCTCGCCGGTGAGGAGCCAGGTGCCGGAGTCAGGGCTGGAGTTGAACGGGCAGCACAGCCCGCCAGCGCCAGTATCAGCAGCCAGGGCAGGGCCCGCAGCCATCGCATCGTCAGTGTGCCTCCTTCCCGGTCCAAAAAACACGAGCGCCCGTTCAGCCGGGCGCTCGGGCCGGTCGAATCACATAAAGCGCTCAAACCGCTCTTTCTTGGCTTTGCAGATCGGGCAGGTCTCGGGCGGCTCGTCGCGAGCGCACAGGTAGCCGCAGACGCGGCAGCGCCATACGGGGTAGGTCAATTTGGCCGGAGGGGCGTTGGCCGGCTCGGCAGTTGGCTGAGTGCGCTGTTCTGGCGGCGGGCGGCGCTCGGGGATCGACTTGGGCTTTTTGATTCCTTTGGCGATCGCCTGCGAGACATAGAGGGCGCAGTAGCAGGCCTCATACTCGGCCAGGTCCGGATCGCGATAGTCGCACGGGCAAACGATGTCCAGGTCCTCGCTGGCGACGCCGCTGGCAATCCGGCAGGGGCAGGAGGGGTAACCGTAGCGCTGCTCGTTGACCAGCAGACCCTCAACCAACATCTTGACAAACTCGAGGTCAGGGTTGAGCTGGTAGCCGCCGCTCTCGGCCTCTTGACGAATCTTGCTCAGCCGGGCCTCAACCTGCTCGTCGCTGGGGTAGGCGCTCATAGTCCAAGCAGCTCCTTGATACGGTCGGTCTGGTAGCCGACAACGCACTCGCGGTCATTGATGACTACGGTCGGAAAGGAGGTCTTGGGATTCCATTTGCGCACTTCGTCCAGAATCCGGCTCTTCTCCGGTCCGCTTTCGAGGTCTACGTCCACATAGTCATAGGCCAGGCCTTCGCCATCCAGGAAGGCTTTGACCTTGCGGCACCAGCCGCAGGTGCTCAGGGCATAAACCATGATCTTGCCCTTGGTCTTGCCCTCCACATGCTTCGTATCCATCGTGATCTCCTTGTCTGGCGGCGCCCGGTCCCGGCTTGCGCGCCGGGACACCATTATAGCCGGTAAGCCTCAGGCGACCAAGTCGGGCCATACTCCACGGCGGGCGTGTGTCGGGGCGCGGTCCGGTGATGGTCGAGCCAACCGCGCCTAGAGAGGAATGTTGCCGTGCTTCCTGGGCGGGTTGGCATCGCGCTTGTTCTTGAGCAGGTGCAGCGCATCGATTAGCCGCGGCCTGGTCTGGTGGGGCTCGATGACGTCGTCAATGTAGCCCCGGCTCGCCGCCACGTAAGGATTGGCGAACTTGTCGCGATACTCCTGCACCAGCTCGGCGCGTTTTGCCTCCGGGTCGGCCGCCTCGGACAGTTCTCGGCGAAAGATGATGTTCACCGCGCCGTCCGGTCCCATTACGGCGATTTCGGCGCTCGGCCAGGCATAGTTGATATCGCCGCGCACATGCTTCGAGCCCATCACGTCATAAGCCCCGCCGTAGGCCTTGCGTGTGATGACGGTGATCTTGGGCACGGTTGCCTCGCAGTAGGCATAGAGCAGCTTGGCGCCGTGACGGATGATGCCGCCGTGCTCCTGTGCGACGCCGGGCAGAAAGCCGGGCACGTCCACCAGGGTCACGATGGGAATGTTGAAGCAATCGCAAAAGCGCACAAAACGCGCCCCCTTGATGGACGAGTCGATATCCAGTACACCGGCCAGGTGAGCCGGGTTCTGACCAACGACGCCCACGGGATGCCCGTCGAGACGGGCAAAACCCACGGTGAGATTGCGCGCCCAGTGCTCTTGCACCTCGAGATAGTCGCCATCATCGACCACGCGGCGGATGATGCTACGCATGTCGTAGGGCTTGTTCGGGTTGTCCGGCACGATGGTGTCCAGCTCGCTGTCCATGCGCTGAGGATCGTCGGTTGGCTGAACGTGAGGCGGCTCTTCAGTGTTGTTCTGTGGCAAAAAGCCTATCAGGTGGCGTAGCACGCGCAGACAGTGCTCCTCGCTATCAGCGGCAAAGTGAGCCACCCCGCTGGTGGCGTTGTGCGTCATCGCCCCGCCGAGCTCTTCAAAGGGCACGTCTTCGTGGGTCACGGCCTTGATCACGCCCGGGCCGGTGATGAACATGTGACTGCTGTCTTTGACCATCAGGATGAAATCGGTGATGGCCGGAGAATATACGGCACCGCCGGCGCAGGTGCCCATCACGGCCGAGATCTGTGGCACAACGCCCGATGCCAGCACGTTGCGCACAAAGATCTCGGCATAGCCGGCCAGGGAGACCACGCCCTCCTGGATGCGCGCGCCGCCCGAGTCGTTGATGCCGATGACGGGCACGCCGGTCTTGAGGGCCAGGTCCATCACCTTGCAGATCTTTTCGGCGTGGGCCTCGCCCAGCGAGCCGCCAAAGACGGTAAAGTCCTGCGAGAACAGGTAGACCAGCCGGCCGCCGATGGTGCCATAGCCGGTGACCACGCCATCGCCGTAGGGGTGTGACCTTTCCACGCCAAAGCCGATGGCGCGATGGGTGACGAACATATCGAGCTCGCGAAAGCTGCCCGGGTCCACCAGCAGGTCGATGCGTTCGCGGGCCATCAGCTTGCCGGCAGCGTGCTGCTTGGCGGCTCGCTCTGGTCCGCCGCCCTGCCTGGCCTCCTCGCGCATGGCGCGCAGGCGCGCCTGCTTATCGGGCTCTGTGCCCGGCGTGGTAGCAGGAGGCGTCGCTTCTGTCGGCTTGCGCTTGCAGCTCTTGGCCCCACACATTGGGCTCTCGCGATCCTTTTCTGTCATTCTTCTGCCCTACTCCTTGTCCGAGCCGGATGACTTGACGCCCCCTTCAATGTCGCGGCCCTTCGCTACGCTCAGGACGCTGTCAGAGTCCAAGATCGTTTGTTGCCTACTCCTTGTCCGAGCCGGACGACTTGACGCCTCGTTCAATGTCGCGGAAGGTCATCTGGTCGGCTGTTGCCACGCGGTGAATGAGCACAGTGAGGCCCATCATGGTTCGCCCGGCCTCGTCAATGCCGTCGCGGTCATCGACCTGCCGAAACAGCGACAGACTGCGCTGCAGGAACATACCGCCCTCCACCAGCGCGCCCTGGTCAATGCTGAGACAGGCAATGTCGTAACAGAGGCGCGCCTGACCACGCAGGTCTTCGACTGCCTCCACATCTTCGAGGCAAGCCCGCAACCAGGAAGCGGCCCTGGGCCACTGGCCGGTAGCCTGATAGAGCCGCCCGATTTCGCGCTTGACATCAACCTGACCAGCAGCACTGTTGGTCAGCCGATAGACGTCGAGCGTTCGCTGGAGCGTGGCCAGCGCCTCCTCGGACCGGCCGAGAGCCATCTGGCAACGGGCGGCAAGGCGCAACAAGCTGGCCTTGGCCATAGGCAAGCGCCCCTTCTCGGCCAGTGCGGCCCCCTGTTCGGCCAACTGCAGCCCCCGGTTGTGGTCTCCCGAGGCATAGTAGGTCTCGGCTACCTTCTGCAGGACCCGCACCTGAAACGGAGCCTGTGCCGGAGGATTGGACTCGAGAGTGGACAGCAGCAGCCGGACACCGGCTTGCTGCTGTCCCAGGCTGATCAGCAGTTCTCCCTCGGCGAACGCTGCCTCATAACGCCGGCTTTTGTCCCAGGCCAGGTGCCCTTTGCTCTGGCAGAGACGATATTCAGCCAGAGCCTCATCATAGCGCTTGAGCTGGCGCAGCACCCCGCCGCGGCGCATGCGCACTTCGAGCTCCAGGTCGGTGGCATCGGTCTCCTCCTGCGCCACCCTGATCAGGAGCCGGTCGATGAGGCTCAGCGCCTCGTCTTCCTGGTCTCCAAATGCCAACAGTTGTGCCTCAAGGAGCTGGTGAGAGACCTCCTTCGAGAGGGGCTCCTTCTCCACCCCAGCACTCGTGTCCTCCTCTGGTCCAGCCGTGCTCGACGGCTCGCTGCGCCCGGCGGGTTTTCCCGGACCTGAACCGGCCAGGCGCGCCCCTGGCTGCCGGCGAAAGAGCCAGACCCAGGGCAGGACGAGCACTACCAGCCAGAACAGCAGAGTGGTCGGGCGCATGGCTAGTCGTGCTCCCATTCGACGAGCTGAATCCCGGCCTGCTCCAGGAAGGACCGGGCCAGAGGGTCGGGGTAGCTGTCGTAGCAGATCACGCGGCGCAGGCCCGAGTTGATGATCATCTTGGCGCAGGTGATGCACGGCTGATGCGTGCAGTAGAGATCGCCGCCGGCCACTGACACGCCGTGCAGCGCGGCCTGGATGATGGCGTTTTGCTCCGCGTGCAGGCCGCGGCAGATCTCCTGCCTCTCGCCAGAGGGAATGTGCATCTCTTCACGCAGACAGCCGGTCTGCTCGCAGTGGTCAAAGCCGCTGGGAGCGCCGTTGTAGCCGGTGGCCAGGATCTGCTTGTCCTTGACGATGAGCGCACCCACCTGGCGGCGCAGGCAGGTCGAGCGCCGCGCCACCTGGCGGGTGATCTCCATAAAGTACTCGTCCCAGGAGGGGCGAACGCGGGCGGTCACAGAGCGCCCTCCCCTGTTTCCGCGGGCGGGCGATGCAGCACAAATTCGCGAAAGGCGCTGGCGGTGACAGGCATCACTTGCGCATAGAGGGTGAGTACGGCCTCGGCATACTGGCGATGCTCCCACTGCGCGCCAGGGTCGAGCCGCTTGGCCAGCCAGTTCATCAGCGACCAGGCATTGACCGTCCAGATGAACTCGGTGTACAGGCCGAGCCCCAGCACCGAGCGAGCCCGTTCCTTCTTCCAGCCGGCCTGGGTCAGGCGCTCGTAGAGGTCCAGCGACGACTCCATCTGCTGGCGGTACTCGTCGAGCAGCGGCTCGTCGGGCGGCACATAGTACTCGCGGGCGGCCGTGCAATAGCGGAGCGAGCGCTCGTTGAACGAGCCGATGCGATGCCTCATCCACTGGCGGGCCACAAAGATCGGGCACTTGACCCCCCAGCGAAAGACGGCGTGCTCGAACACCGTGTTGTGCCGCGGCTCGCTCTTCATCAGGCGGCGAATGAGCCGCACGTCGGCCTCATCGTCGCGCGCCTCGGACTGGTAGCAGATGCGTGCCCCACGGATCACCGCAGCGTCGCCGCCCATCATCTCTTCA
>Ga0116143_10003695_pt1 | contig 15184 bp, 13 predicted proteins | sample AD_UKC034_MetaG_FD_89745 | JGI IMG/M metagenome (GOLD analysis project Ga0116143, IMG submission 89745) | Active sludge microbial communities of municipal wastewater-treating anaerobic digesters from USA - AD_UKC034_MetaG | ecosystem: Engineered > Bioreactor > Anaerobic > Digestate | place: USA...
AAAAATTATTAAAATAGATATTGTTAAAAAATAATTTTTATATATTTTTACCAAAAAGTTATTTAAGGGAAGCCGAAAACTTGAGAGTAGGCAAAAATATTAAATTGTACAACTATGACAGAACAGAAACCCGTTCAAAAGAAAATGATGATGATTTTGATTTGTTGGTTCGCAGGAACATTAGGAATTCACAGATTAATGATGGGATACAGCAATTGGTGGATTATGCTTATTACAGCTGGTGGTTGCGGTATTTGGGCATTATACGATCTTATTATGTTGTTCATGGACAAATTACCTATGGCTGACGGAAGACCATTGGAATCATAATTTTCTTCATAAATTTTACAGGGCTATTATTTTATAGCCCTATTTTTTTAATTATTAACTCAATATCAAAAATATGAAAAATTGTATTACATGCGGAGCTCAAATCCCAATGGAAGCTATGGTTTGTCCGGTTTGTGGTGCTAATCAAAATCCACAACCTATTATTAATCCACAGCCAAATTATCAAAACCCTAATCCAAATCCTGTGCCTCCACAACCTGCTAATTCGACAGAGAAAGATAAAACTACATCTTTGGTTTTATGTATTTTAGGCTACGTTGTACAAATTCATGGAATTCACAGATTTTACACTGGTCATATCGGAATTGGAATTATCCAATTACTTACCTGGGGTGGATGTGGAATTTGGACATTGATTGACCTTATTCAAATAGCATCTGGTAGTTATAGAGATAGTGATGGCAGACCACTCAAAGGCTAATTATCTTTTTAGGAAAGTAATTTTTCCTTATATAAAAAAGCACTTTTTAATAGCCGGCATTGCCGGTTATTATTTTATAGGATTGATTTTATATGTCTTTGCAAAAGTTGATATTTTAATACCTTGTATTTGGCATACATTATTTGATATTAGATGTCCCGGGTGCGGATTGACTCGAGCTTTTATTGAACTTCTCAGTTTTAATTTTTCAGCAGCATGGGATTCGAATCCTTTGATATTTATAGTTTTTCCTGCCCTTACCTATTATATCATAATGGATTTTGTAAAGTTTGTCAAAAACAATAAATAAAAATGGAATTTATTAATGGTAATACCGGAAATTTGATTTTGTTGCTGACAACAATTTTAAGTTTGGGATTTTCAGTATTTTTCCTCCGAAAATCAAAACACAGACTTTCTTTATTACTGCTAATCTGTGCCGGCTTATTATTGCGGATTATATCCACTTCTGATTCATATTTACATCCTCACGATGAAAAATATCATGCATTGGTGGCTAAAAATCTTATTGAGCATCCTTTGAAGCCGACACTTTACGAAAATCCAATTCATAAAATAGACTACACCGACTGGTCTTGCAATCACGTATGGTTACACAAACAACCTTTACCATTATGGACCATGGCTGCCTCAATTTACATATTTGGGAACAACGTATTTGCAGTAAGATTCCCTTCTATCATTTTGTCATGCTTGGCAATTTGGCTTATTTTTCAAATATCGCTATTCTTCTTTAAAAATGATCCAAAAAGAACAACTGCTTGGCTTGCAGCCTTTTTGATGGCAACAAACGGACTTATTCTGGAACTCACAGGTGGGAAAGTCGCGACTGATCATTACGATATCCATTTTATGTTTTTCATTTTATTAGGAATTTATTTCAGTACAAAATATGTAATTAGTGAAAAACCTATTTATTCATTATTTATAGGAATTTCTATAGGTTTTGCAGTTCTTACCAAATGGTTGCCCGCGTTGATAGTAATACCGATATACTTGCTAATTGCAGTTGATTCTAAGAAATTTAGGAAATCGGAATTATTCTTAAATCTACTTGTTATAACAGCAATTGCAACTGTAGTTTTTCTTCCCTGGCAGTTGTATATCCATTCCCAATTTCCGGCTGAAGCAAGCTACACAGCTTCCTATAACATCAAACACTTTACCGAAGTATTAGATAATCAAACCGGACCATTTTGGTATTATCTTGCACGCATAGGGACAAATTATGGCGAACTGGTTTATCTGCCACTAATATTTCTCATAATTAAAAGTTTAAAAAACAAAGCCAATTTCAAACTTTATGCACTACTAATATGGATAATTATTCCGATTGTATTCTTTTCCATAGCAAAGACTAAAATGCAGGCTTATATCTTGTTTGTAGCTCCTGCCCTTTTTTTAATAACAGCATGGTTCTCAACTTATCTAACCGATAAAGCAGTTGATGGAAAACATAAATTTATAAATTTCGCTTTGGCAATTTTGTTAATTGTTTTACCAATACGATACAGTGTCGAAAGAATGAAACTATTCTCTGCTGAAAACAAAAATCCTCAATGGGTAAAAGAGCTTAAAGAACTCAACAAAGATAAAATACCGGAAAATACACTTATATTCAACCATCCTTACCCTATCGAAGCAATGTTTTATACTGATTGTACTGCATATTCTTCACTCCCGTCGGCTGACACATTATCAAAATACTACAATGAAGGCTATAATATTATCATTTTCAATCAAGGCAATGTACCTCAAGACATCCTAAAAGACAAGAATTATAAAATCTTTGGCCACAAATAAATCTTCATGAGTTTTTTCATAAATGGAATTATTAGGTTACAAATTTAAACTATCTTAAAATTAATTTTTCAAACTTAACACACGATATTGATGTTTTTTATAATTTTACTTTTTTATTGTATTTAATTGTTTATTCGTATGTGATATTTAATCATTTGTTTAATTTAAATGTAAATAACCATGAAGACAAGTTTACTAATTATTTTACTATCAACCTTAAGTTTAATAGTTTTTGCTCAAGGCAACGGAAGAGTTGCAACAACCGGACATTCTGCAATAACGGTTCAAAATGAAGGGTCTGAAATAGGCGTAACAATTTATTATTTTGGTGGAGAAAAAAGTACAGGAACTTATTCGAATGAGCTTTGGAAATGTGAAGCTCCGGGAGAATATGCAGAAGTAGAAACAAACGCGGGGCCATCAGCAAGAAGAGATCATGTAAGCTGGGTGTATGGCAACACTATGTTTGTTAAAGGCGGACGAACTGAAGGAGGCTCATGTTTGGATGATTTGTGGGGATTAGATCTCTCAACAAATACATGGACTCAATACAGTGCCTCTCTTGGCAATTGTGCATATTCGCAAGCAGCAGTAGTCGTTGGAGACAAGGTCTATATTTATGGCGGAAGCAATAGTGACGGAGAATCTCTTGACGGTTTCTACTCAATCAACTTACAAAGAAAATCTTTTATATTAGATATGCTTACCTCTGGTGTAGAAGCACTTCAGGGTATGGCTATTGCAGCTTACAATGGTGCAATTTCTGTTATTGGTGGAATGCTGCACGATTGGGACGGAGACACACCGGGTTTTCAACCAAGTTATAGTGCAAATATCTGGAACTGGGGTCCTGGTAAAAGTGGCTGGGAATACGTCAGTACTAGCGGAGATTTTTTCACCGAACTTACTCTAATGGCTTTTGTTCAGGATCCGGATAACAATATTTTATACACATTTGGTGGAAGAACTTATGATTACGAAAATGAGCTGGAGTTATTTGACAATGAGATATTTAAACTTGATCTTACGACTATGACATGGACAAAAGTAGAACAAACTCTTCCAGTATCAATTTCGAACGCTACAGCATCATTTGCAGATGATAAAATCCTTATTCTTGGTGGTCAGGATGAAAACAATAATGTTTCTGAAAATATGTATATTTTTTATCCAGCAACAAATACAATTGAAACAATAAGTTATATTAATCAAGAGACATCAGAACATACAAATATAAATATCTACCCTAACCCTGCAAGCTCTTATGTACAGTTTTCATCTTCAGAACAAAGTAATTTTCAATATGTTCAGATTATTGACTGCACGGGGAAAATCGTTCTTAAAACTGAAGTAATTTCTAATAACAAAATTGATATTAGCGAATTAAATTCAGGCATCTATTTTATAAGATTTGACGAAAATAATTCTAATGTAAATTATAAGCTAATAAAATACTAAAATATTAGTAGTCAGGCATTTAATAAAAAAATGGTCTAAATTTAGACCATTTTTTTATTATTCTTTTCTAATTATTCAACTATTAATCAAACACGGCTATTCTTACCACTTCCCCCAATGCACATTTTCAGGTTTCCACTTGTTTTTTGGTTTGTCTTCGCCGGTTGGGTAACCAATCGGAATAACATTCAATGGAATTATTTTTTCGGGAAGACCTAAAACATTTTTTACAGGATTTATTCTGGTCGAATATGGATATACTGCTGTCCATACTGCTCCAAGTCCTGTTGCTTCTGCTGCCAACAAAATATTCTGAGTAGCAGCACTGCAATCCTGAACCCAATAGGATGAATCAGTATCAGTAGCAGCCTTTGACAAGTCACCACAGACTATTATTGCTGCCTGAGCATTTTTAAGCATTTTCGCATAAGGCAAAGAATCTGCAAGTTCATCCAAAAGCTTTCTTTCCTGAACAATGATAAATGCCCATGGCTGCAAATTTCTTGCACTCGGAGCTGCCATACCTGCCTTAACAAGCGTTTCAAGTTGCTGACTGGTCAATTCCTGATCAGTAAAGTTACGTACTGATTTCCTGTTATGAATTACTTCCAATGTATTACTCATAATAATTGTTTCTTGTTGTTGTGTTTGTATTAAATCTTTTTCATCACGATTGATAAAATTAAAATAAATCATTATTCCAAGGCATATAACCAAAATAATATTAAAAAGTGCAGAAATGCTAATAGATTTCTTATCTTTATTCTTTGTAGAATGACCTCTCAACATACTCAAAAACGCCCCTGTAGGACAGAAAAACCTACACCAGGGCTTGTTTATAAAAACAGAGAGAAACAGCATTACTACTGCTAGGATCAATACTGTCAGTGAAGCAAACTTGAATTTAAATGCAGAAAAGGGTTCGAAGTTCTCAAGATTAAGGTCAGTAGCTACTACCAATAAAACAACTAAAACGAAAAGAAATACGTATTTAATCGCTTTTAGGACTTTTGTCAATTGACTTTCAAATACAATTTTTTTTTTATTGATTTTCCCGGTCAGTTCCTGTATTGCTCCAAACGGGCATAAAAACTGACAGTAAAAAGACTTGTTTGTTATAAGTGGAATAAGAATAGATAAAATTAAAACGATAAAAAGAAATATCTGAGATTTAATACTTAGCCCATTTACCAACCAATTGTGCAATAATGCTATACTTAAAAAATCCCCAGACCAAAATCCCAATACGCCAACAGAGGCAAATAAAAGTACAATTCTAAGTCTGTTTGTTTGTTGAGGAACAACAAAACTGAATAAAGCAAATAACAAAACAATAAAAGATAGAATAATACCAATAGTATTAAACCAGCTCTGTCTTTTTTCAATTTCTTTGGTTGCAGCAAAGGTACTTAAACGCTTATTTAAAGATTGAATTACTGCACTACTCGTAAAAGTTGCCCCAGACACCGCATCAACCTGTTTTTGTGAAGCTTCTTTACAGGTAAGATCATTCCACGTACTAAAAAAATTTTGTGAATTCAATCTGTCAATCCATGAGGGTGTTTCAGAATTTGGCAAAAGGTATAACTCTTTTATTTTATGAGCCGGAGTAAAAACTATCGCAAAAGGTACATTTCCTCCAAATCCTTTAATTTCATCGCAATAAGGAGATGTAAGAAGCAAATAACAAATCAATTTATCTGATTTATCATATAAATAATAGCAATCCTGAACAGAATCATGATTAAAATATGAAAAATCTTCGGCAATTTCGGGAAAGAAAGAAGTTTTATTGTCAAGAACTGTAGTTCTGTTCTGCGGTATATCCTTTGATGAAAAGCTATAATTAAATATTTTACCGGAACTTATTGTAATTACAGTAACTCCGGCAATAATCAAAAATATTTTTAGTAATCTATTGGTATTTATCATCTCAAATGCAAATTAAATAATAAAAATGCAAGGTTTTTTATCTAAATTTATATTCAACTTTTTCCACTCTGCAATTTTTTTTGTCATAATAAACTCATTTTCACAGCTTATATTTGACGCGACACAAAGATAGGTATCTGGATTAAGATTTAAAAGTATTTCATTAAATAATTTATTATTCCTGTACGGAGTATCCATAAAAATTTGCGACTGTTTTTCACGTAATGATTTGTTTTCTAATACTTTAAGTTGTCTTATCCGAAGTTGAGATTCAACAGATAAATAACCATTAAATGCAAAATTTTGACCGTTTAATCCCGACGACATTAGAGCCATAAAAATAGATGAAGGTCCCGAGAAAGGAATTACTCTAATATTCATTTTATGTGCCATCATAACAATTTGGTTACCCGGATCGGCAATACACGGCAGACCTGCTTCACTTATTAAAGCGATATCTTCTCCTGCAATGCAAACGTCTAAATAAGTAGAAATTTCTTCTTGAGTAGTATGTTTATTCAGCTCATAAAAAACCAAACTGTCAATCAAGATTTCAGAATCGAGCTTTTTCAGAAACCTGCGAGCATTGCGAATGTCCTCTACAATAAAATGCTTAATTGACGATACAACATTGTGTACAATAAGAGGCAAAACATCCGTTGTAGGAGTGTTTCCAATTAAATTTGGAATAAGAAATAATTTGGCATTAGTTTTATCCACTAAAGGTTTTATTTTTACAAAAATATAACTTTGTTTCTAATAATAAGGTTTTAAATAAATAAATCTTAAATTCGCATAACTTAAACTATATTTGTAAAAACGAAAATAGTGGAAGCAGTTTTTTTAGGTACAGGGACTTCGCAAGGCGTTCCAATTATAGGTTGCAACTGCCCTGTATGTTGTTCCGATAACCCGAAAGACAAAAGACTTCGGTCTTCTTTGCTGATAAAATCAGAAAAAACAACCATAGTTATTGATGCCGGACCGGATTTCAGACAACAGATGTTGCGTGAGAACATCAACAAACTCGATGCTATTGTTTTTACACATGAACATATAGATCATATTGCCGGTTTGGATGATGTCAGAGCTTTTAATCACATCTCTGACAAGCCAATGGAGATTTATGCCGAAAAACGCGTTTTAAACGCCATTAAAAGGACTTTCTCATATATTTTCGATGATTCCCATTATCCCGGAATTCCTCGTCTAAATTTGAATGTAATTAACGAACAAGAGTTTTGCATTAACGAAATAAAAATTAAACCAATAAGGGTTTTGCATTACAATTTACCAATACTCGGATTTAGGATAAATAATCTGGCTTATATAACAGATGCAAATTTTATTTCTAAAGAAGAATTGCTTAAATTAAAAGGTCTTAAAATCTTAATTATTAACGCTTTAAGAATACGCAAACATATCTCACATTTCTCATTTTCCGAGGCAATTGAGATAATAAAAGAATGCAATCCGGACATGGCATATCTCACACATATCAGTCACAAACTGGGTTTACACGAAGAATTAAACAAATTTTTACCAAAAAATATTGAACTCTCTTTTGATCAACAGAAGATTTTTATTTAGTTGTATTTATTTGTATATTAACTTTTTAAACATATATATTTAAACTAACAGTTTAATATTTATCAAATTTGTAAATTTGGTATAATCAGATTGTATTATATAAATAGATGAAGCATTGTTAATTTTACAAAAAATGACGGCAAAAATTTATTATTAGATAATAATTTTGGACATAACCGGAAATCTGTTTATCCATTCATCTAAAGTTGCTTGAGCAATCTTGTTATTGCATACATTGGAAAAATTCTTATTTTATCAACTTCACCGATATTTTCCATCGAAGTCCTTACACCTATTTGCAAATTCTTTTCTCGCAAAAATAAATACAAGCTCTGCATCTTACCTCTAGTACCTGATTTAACTTCAATTGGCACAATATTTCTACCACTTTGGACTAGGAAATCAATTTCTGCCTGACTGCCCTGCGATTCTCTTTGCCAATAGAATAATTGTGCAGCATTAAATTTAAAGTATTTCTTAACCAACTCCATACCCACAAAAATCTCAGCTAACTCTCCTTTATTGATTTGTTCAAGCTTTGCCCCTAGTATCAAATCTGATATTTCAAGTCCTAAAATTCTCTGAAAAACGCCTGTGTCAAGAATAATAAATTTTCTATATTTTAAATTTATTTCTGCAGCTAACGGCACACCATTGCCTGAAGAATGTGTAATAGGGAAAATCAATCCAGCTAACTGCAGCAATTCAACACTTTCCTTTATTTGTAAATGATTGGCATCAGTTGAAGCTTTGGAATAAACAAATTTGTTTCCAGTCTGATTGACAACTGAGATAAAAACCTCTTTCAACCTCGAAGTCGGAACATTCGACTTGTATTTTGCAAAATCGTCATAGAATGAATTTATTAAATCATCTAAAATTACCTGACAATCGAGTAAGCTACCTGTTCTTATATAGGTTGCAACAACTTCAGGCATCCCACCTATTATGACAAATCTAATTAAATAATCAAGAAATTTAAAGTGTACTGGTTCAGAAAAAGGCTCTCCAACTTTACAATTCACGAGAGCTTCATACAATCCTGACTCACCTGATGCATTAATAAATTCTTCAAATGAAAATGGATACATATATAGTGACCGGATTCTTCCTACTCCATAAGATGCCAAACGTTTTAATGCAGATTCCAATAAAGACCCTGCAGCTACAACATGTAACTCAGGAAATTTCTCATAAAAGAACCTCAAAGACGAAATAGCAGGTAAGCACGACTGAATCTCATCTAAAAACAGCAAAGTTCTACCCGGTATTATCGGAGTATTCGTCAATAAGGACAACTCCTCGCATATCTTATGAGGATCGAGATCCTGTTCAAAAATCAAATGCATTGACTTTTGCATCTCAAAGTTAATTTCGATATAATAATCAAAACTTTTAGCCAAATTTCTAACCGCAGATGATTTTCCAACTTGTCTTGCTCCACGAATCAACAAAGGTTTTCTGTAAGCATCATCCTTCCAATCTGTTAGCACTGAGTCTATCTGTCTTTTTATGTATGTCATAATTACATGGAATTTTTATAAATTATTTTACAAAAATAACAAATTTTAAAAAAAATGACGGCAAACAAACAACAAAATTTAAAAAAAATGACGGCAAACAAACGGCAGAAATTACAAAAAATGACGGCAAACGTCAATTTGACACTAAACTTTCGTTACCGTTTACCGATTACAAGTTTTTACCGATTACCCTTTTCTATGCTCCGGCATGTAAATTGTCACATTTTTTCTTTACGTTAACAAATCTCTAACTTATTAAGCAATTTTAAGTTTGTCTCAATCAAAACAATTTATAAATTTGTAACCGTAACGATAAAAACTTATTTATGAAAAAATTATTACTTGGAATTATTGCTTTTTCTGTAATGTCAATGGGTGTTATTGCTCAGGACGAAACTGAAAAGAAAGATGAAGGTTATGTTATTACTTTGAAAAAAGAAATTAAAGTAAGTCCTGTTAAGGACCAATACCGGGCAGGAACATGTTGGAGTTATAGCGGTTTAGCATTTGTAGAAGCAGAGCTTCTTAGAATGGGTAAACCTGAAACCGATCTGGCGGAATTATATGTAGTCAGAAAGGCCTATGAAACTAAAGCTGAAAAATACATTAGAATGCATGGTAACATTAACTTTGGCGGCGGTGGTGCTTTTCACGATGTTTTCAATGTAATTCGTGACTTTGGTATTGTGCCCGAAGAAGCATACAAAGGTCTTAACTACGGAGAAGATAATCATGTGCATGGAGAACTTGATGCTGTTTTAAAAGCTTATGTTGATGCTATCAAAGAAAATGAAAATAAAAAACTTTCAACAGCTTGGTTAAAAGGGTTTATCGGAATTTTAGATGCTTATCTAGGTGAGGAGCCAAAAGAATTTACATACAATGGTAAAAAATATACTCCAAAATCCTACGCAGAAGAGTTGGGAATAAATACAGATGATTATATCAACATAACCTCATATACCCATCATCCTTTTTACAAACCGTTTATTTTGGAAATTCCGGACAATTGGGCTTGGGGTTTAGCATACAATGTTCCTATGGACGAAATGATTGAAATTATGGATAATGCTATCAATAATGGCTATTCTGTTTGCTGGGGAGCAGATGTAAGCGAAAAAGGTTTTAAATGGACAAAAGGTATTGCAGTTGTTCCGGCAGAAGACAGACCTGATTTAGACGGACTGGAACGAGACAAGTGGGAAAAACTATCTGCCAAAGAAAAAGATAATTTACTCTATACACTTGACAAACCTGTACCTGAGAAAAAAATCACTCAGGAAATGAGACAGATTGCATTTGACAATTACCAGACAACTGACGATCATGGAATGCTTATTTGCGGAATTGCAACAGATCAGAATGGAACAAAATACTACTATGTTAAGAATTCGTGGAATACTGCAAATATTTATGACGGATATTTTTACGCTTCTGAAAGCTTCGTAAAATATAAAACTATGAATATTGTCGTTCATAAAGATGCTTTACCGAAAAACACAAAGAAGAATTTGGGTATAAAATAATAGTTTGATATAGGAAAATCGTCCAAAATATCTTTTTATAAAAGATGAAATTTTGGGCGATTTTTATTTTATATGCCCCTCTCCTGTTATCTGCAAATTCCATGATATCTAAATAATTAAACGAATGCGCATGAAAGAAAACAAAATGTTAATATTTTTTTTGACTTGTGAGGACAAAACTGTCAATTGTTGATTAACTTTGCTACTTAATACCAATTACAATGAGAGCACTGATTATTTATGCAAATTACAAAGAGCCGAGTTTTACATCTTCAATAAGAGATGAAATAGCTGAGACATTTCATAACAATGGACACGAAGTAGTCGTAAGAGACCTTTACGAAATAAAGTTTAATCCCGTTCTCAGCAAAAAAGATCTTGAGTCTATCGCCAATGAAGTACATCCTATAGATATAATGAACGAACAAAAGTTCATCCAATGGGCAGATATTATTTGTTTTGTTTATCCTATATGGTGGTCAGGGATGCCTGCTATACTCAAAGGGTATATAGAAAGAGTCTTTGTTATGGGATACGCATTTGAATTTAAGGGTGATGAAGTTATTCCATTGCTTAAGAACAAAAAAGTTGCAATCTTCAACACTACAAGTTCTAAAAATGTTTATAAAAACGATAAAAGTTTAGAAGCGTTAAACATTATAACACAAGACTGCATATTTGGTTTCTGCGGAATGGAAGTAGTTGAACACAAGTACTTTAAGGCAATTATTGATGCTTCAGAAAAAGAGAAATCCAAGATTTTTGATGAAGTTAAAAACATAGCCGTAAAACTAATGAGCAAATAATAACTGAATAAATAGATTCGACTTTTTGACATAAACATTAACATGTTAATAAGTTTAAGCCCTCCTATTTTGATTTTAAGACCGAATTTTGCGAATTTTGTTGAATGAAAGATAAAGTAGCTGTCATTTGGAAATTTGTACTTATAATCATCCGTAATAAGTATCTTGTAGCTGTCTCATTTTTTGTACTGTGGGTAACTTTTCTGGACACTTATAATTTATTAGATCGGTTTGAACATTTACAAGACTTAAATGCTCTAAAAAAAGAAATTGATTATTATAAAAATGAAATTTCTGTATATAAGACTCAATACAATGAATTGTTTTCAAGCAAAAGCAATCTCGAGAAATTTGCCAGGGAACAATACCTTATGAAAGAAGAGAACGAAGATTTGTTTATTATAATTTCTGATTAATTCAACTCGGGATCTGTAGGAAAATTCTCCCATATTTTATATCTCTTATCTACAAGATTGAGTGAATTCTTCCACATCATATTTCCATCACTAAAAATAAAGTCTTTTGATGCTGATGTTACTAACCACGAATTGAAACTGATTTCCTCATTGAGTTGACTTGGAGCCCAGCCTGCATTACCAACAAAAAACCTTATGTTAGAATCATTAGCATATCCACTATTAACAAGTTTTTTGATATCATCAAAATCTCCGTCAATATATAAATCGCCTACAATATGCTTAGCTCCCCTAATAAAATCAAAAGTGTGTATATAAAATAAAACGTCTTGCTCAACCGGTCCTCCTGAATAAATTTGAAAATCATTATTTTCGATTCCGTCAATTACATCCTTAAGTTTCTTCTCCGAAGGTAAATTCAATATTAAACCACTAAACGAATCCTTATATTCATCTATAAGAAGAACAACACTTCTCGAAAACATGTCATTACAAAGCAAAGGTTCTGAGATAAGAATTTTACCCTTTACAGGTTTTACATTATTCGAAATTATCTTTAATATATCAGAATCGTAATTCATAAAACAAATTTACACAAAAAAATAATACGAATAAAAATCTAAATATAATTTTCTACTTAATTTGATATTATTTTTCTGCAATTTTACCTTAACTTTTGTATTACTCATCTAATAGTTGTAAAATCTATTAGTATATGAGAAAAATTAATTGTTATTTTGTAATGAAAATCAAAATTCAATTTTGATTTATCTTTTCTCTTTTTCATGGTTGATTGGGGTTAGTACAAAGACCGGAGCACCAAACTCCGGTCTTTTTTTATTTTACCTATAAATTCACATCATTATATCAAATATTAACATTTCTTTAAGGATTATTAAACACTTTCTTTTCTTTCTGCAACACTTATAATCAAATTTTTGACTATTTTTGTATAGTTCAGATTCATCTGAATTGTTTTCTCTTTTTCATGGTTGATTGGGGTTAGCATGAGTCCGGATTACCAAAAATCCGGACTCTTTTTTTGTTTTAATAATAATACAATAATTGTTCTTTCTAAAAATTGCAATATGTAGTATTATTTTATAAGCATTTAAGATAAATTTTATCAACTTTCTTATAATTTAACAAATTTCGATGCAACAAAACATATACTAAAACAGTTTTACATCAAAGTAAATGCTTAATTACTTTTCTCTTTTTCATGGTTGATTAGGGTTAATACAAGAATCCGGGTTCCCAACCCGGGTTCTTCGTTTATAACCGACATTCATCATACAATTAAATCTAAATAGAAAATTTCATTTATTTCATTTATATTTTCGTATTTTTGGATTTCAAATAATACTACTATTTAATAGTTAATTTATCATCAAAATATGGAAATACCCTTAATAAACGAGTTCTTAATAATCCTTGGTTTATCTGTTATTATAGTATTTGTTCTTCATAAAATAAAACTTCCTTCAATATTAGGCTTTTTAATTACAGGAATTATTATCGGTCCTTATGCATTAAGTTTAGTTGGTTCCAGCCACGAGGTCGAAATAATTTCCGAAATTGGCGTTATTCTTTTGCTTTTTGTAATTGGAATGGAATTGTCGCTAAAACAATTAGCTTCTATGCGAAAAACTATTCTGGTTGGAGGTATTATCCAGGTTGGTTTGTCAATCGTTGCTGCCACACTTATAAGCAAACTTGTTGGTTTTGAATGGAATGAGGCTGTTTTTGCAGGCTTTTTATTATCTCTGTCAAGTACAGCTATTGTTTTAAAAATTCTTCAGGACAGAAACGAAATTTCTGCACCTCACGGAAGAAATGCTTTGGCTATTCTAATTTTTCAGGATATAATTGTAATACCAATGATCTTGCTTACTCCCATCTTATCAGGGGAATCGTCAAACATTGCTTTAGAATTATCATTATTATTGCTTAAAACAGCCTTAATTGTAGTTATTACATTTGTGAGTGCAAAATACATTGTTCCAAAAATGATGTTTTATATTGCTAAAACAAAAAGTAAGGAACTTTTACTCATTTTTACGTTGGCTTTATGTTTTGCTGTAGCATGGTTGACAGCCGAAGCAGGCTTATCTCTTGCACTCGGAGCTTTTCTGGCCGGATTGATAATTTCAGAATCTGACTACGGTCATCAGGCAACAAGTATGATATTACCTTTCAAAGAGCTTTTTACCAGTTTTTTCTTTATTTCCATAGGGATGCTACTCGATTTAAAATTCTTTATCAATCATATCGGATATGTTATGCTTCTTGTTTTGGGCGTTTTTATTATAAAAAGCATTATTGCCACATTTGCTGCTGCAGTTCTAAAATACCCTCCCAGAGTAACAGTTTTGACAGGTCTTGCACTATTTCAAATCGGTGAATTTGCATTTATTCTATCTAAAGAAGGTGTTAGATACAATTTACTATCTACTGAAATGAATCAGTATTTTCTGGCAGTATCAATAATTACAATGTTCCTTACGCCCTTCATTATGTTATTTTCTGATAAAATGGCTACAGCTTTAATTCCGGTTAAATTGAGAAAAAAAGCAGGCGATTACATTTCTAAAAGTAAATCTGATGATATAAATGATGAATTTGATCTGGAAAGCCATCTTGTAATAATCGGATATGGCATTAACGGAAGAAATATTGCAAAGGCTGCAAAAAACTTACAAATTCCATATATCATTGTTGAAATGAATGCTGAAACCGTAAAAACTGAAAAAGCAAATAGCGAAAGAATATTATATGGAGATGCAAGTACTACTCATATACTCGAAACTGTGAACATCTGCAAAGCTAAAGCTGTTGTTATTGCAATCTCAGACACAAAATCAAGTAAATACATTATTTCTAACATTCGAGCTATTTCACAATCTGTTTATATTATTGTTCGTACAAGATATGTAAGTAATACTGAAACTTTGCTATCGCTTGGTGCAGACGAAGTTATTCCGGAAGAATTTGAAACTTCAATTGCTATATTGTCAAGAGTATTACAGAATTTCTTTGTCCCTGTTGATCAAATAGACGAAATTTTACGTGCATTACGTGCCGATAATTATGAATTGTTTCAAACTCAGGCTCACATGCCTTCTACAATAAAACCTATAAACATACCTGAATTCAATGTAACTTGCGTAAGAATAGATGCAGACAGTGGTAAAGTTGTTGGCAAGTCAATTGTTGAAGCTAAGATAAGAGAAAAATACGGTGTAAATATTTTAGCTATTTCACGAAACGATGAAATGAAATACCCAATTTCTCCGGAAGAAAAACTCCTACAACATGATTTTATTTATATTAGTGG
>Ga0116143_10003700_pt1 | contig 15175 bp, 9 predicted proteins | sample AD_UKC034_MetaG_FD_89745 | JGI IMG/M metagenome (GOLD analysis project Ga0116143, IMG submission 89745) | Active sludge microbial communities of municipal wastewater-treating anaerobic digesters from USA - AD_UKC034_MetaG | ecosystem: Engineered > Bioreactor > Anaerobic > Digestate | place: USA...
ATCTTGTTCGGGATAAGATCAATCAGCTTGAAGGACGACAAGGCCATAATATACATGATAACCGCATACATAACCGTGTAGAAGAACTGATCGATGGGTCCGCGAACCGATTCCATAAGGTTTGCATCAACGGGACCGCCGCACACCGTCTGGGACATGTTCGTACCACCAACGTTGTAAACAGCAATATCGAAGATCGAGTTGAAAACAATGGCCATGGCCGCAAAAATACTCACTGCGGCAATCAATCCGAAGACGATCAGAATTGGCCTGAGGAAGATTTCGAAGATCAGGAAGTAGCCGTTAAGGGCAGCACTACCTGGCAATCCGTCACCGTCAATCCGGATATGAGCCAATGCCCAAAGCGGAACCCCGACCAACGCCTCGAAAATACCCTTAATCCAGTTCCCGACTGCAAAGAAAAAATACACGAACGGGAAGAACGGCAGAACATAGTTGAGAAGGAAGCCTGCCGTCAAAGTCATGGTCGCAACGGTATACAGCATCGAAGACGCACCGCCCAATGCAGGACCGAGTTCTTCACCCGCAAAGATCTGTCCGATTTGTCCACCCAGAGCCAAACCGAGATTTCGGATAGAGGCCTCGACCAATCCGGATCCAAGCCCCTTCATCAGAGCCAACGGGTGCGCCGTCTGGTTCACAGGATCCTTAAGATCGAACAGACCCTGCGTTCCGAATAACCAGTTCAAAGCGTTGAAGATAAAGTTACCCGATTTCGGTTTAAGCCCCATGGAAGCACCCATCCAGGCCATATCAATCCGGTACAATGCGCCGGCGGCGGCAACCTCCTGCGATCCTCTTTCGGTTTGGATGGCAGACTCCTTACCTTTGTTTGGCGCCGTCATATCCCCGACCGTCGAACCTTCGTTGTTCATCTTTTTCTGAATCAGGATATTGGTCTGGATCAACGGCCATCTGGAAATCTGCGGGGTCTTCCATGCCGCACCGGACAATGTGCCGTTTATGCTGGCAATATGGTTGTACCACATTCCGGCACCAGCCCACCCGCGAGCCAGCTGATCGACAGGAATCTGATATTTTGCAGCACTTGCGCCCGTCATATCATCCGCCTGAGCCTTGACCCCTTTACGAATAATATTTTCGGCAATCACATTATTAAGAATGCTCGACCCTAAAGGAGGACTAATTAAACCGGGGTATGCGGTAGTATCGCACGTATCCCCGTTCAAGTATCCAGCCGTAGTGACGTTGACCCAATCCGACGTAGGCTCCTGATTGTAAGGTGCCGTCAGGAAAGAGGGCGGAGGATAGAAAAATTCTTCAGGGCAAAGCTTCTGGACATAGAACAGAGACTTGATTTTGAAGTCCTTGTTTCCATTTGCAGAGAACATTTTTGCAATTTCGTTATCATCACAAAATCCGTTATGGGTCCACTCTTTCTGACCGGCATTCTTATACTCGCCCCACAAATGCCGAATCAGTTCGTAATAACCTTCTTGAATGGCCAATGCCCCTGCATCCTCAATGGCAACCATCGACAGGGTCAACTCTCCACACAGCGGTCTGACATTCCCTTTCTGAGTAGTGTGGTTTTCAGTACAACCACGGTCGCCGAAGCGGATCGTCATATCGGTATTACCGAACCAGTTGAAGGCTGTCGTATAATCGGTATTTTCCAGAAGAAGCGAGTTTGTCGATGCATCCCCGCTTTTGACCAGATAGCCGTGAATCATCGTATCCGTTTCATCTTTGGCCGCTGCAGCAGGCAAACAACCTGTCTTGTCGGGCTTATTCTCAAACTCGAAATACCCTTCCTCAAGCGCTTTACACGCGTGGGCCAGCATCATAAAGCGCAACAGATCATTAAGCTCGGGCTTCTGCGGCTTGGCGATCATTCCCTCGACTAAGTGTCCGGACGTCAGCTTGGAATTGAAGACAAGCCAGCCATTCGTCGCGAAATTCGACCCATACTTGGCGGCATACAAAACAATGTACTGCGCCGTATTTAATCCGTTTCCGACCGGAACCAACAGCCCGATGGCGATCACCAAACGAAGTGGCGCCCAAACAGAATTGAAACGTTTTCCGAACGGAACCCCTGTCTGTGCGGTCTCGGCCACAATAACGACAACGAAATACAAAACAATAAACAGGGCAATAACCAGCAACCCGATACTGTAAAACTCGTAAAGCACATGCAAGGCATTGTGAAACGGCCAAGGGAAGGCTGCCGGCTTATAAACGGTCTCCAACGAATTGGTCAAATCCGCAACGGATCTGTAACAGGGAGTAGCGGTCGATACACAAGAATTGAAAACTCCCGGAACCCCGAACACACGGTCCAGCAGAATAAAAGCCAGATCCTGAGACGGACCAATACCAAGCGCGGCAGAAGGACTCGATCCCGAATTCCCGAAATAATAGGTAAGAGAGACGGCAATGGCCTGTGGTGCCAGCAAACTGAAGGCCATAGTCAGGACCTGCAGTGTCATCAAAATGAGTCCCATCAGAATCACATAGAAAATAATAACCTGATCTATGTTTTCTTTCCGGTATTTAAGTCCACGGCCCGCCGCCCCGATGACATCGGGAATTGAAAAATGACCGATATTCTGGGAATTCAGGAAGGGATGCCCTTTCGGAAGCAGCCGGACACCGGCATAGACCTGTGCAATAAAATAAGCAAAGAAAGAGAAGCCGCTGAAGAAAAGCGAAACCATCCGCGGCAGAATCTGCGGCAGAAGGGCATACTTCACGACCTTCATACTATTATGACCGGAAACCACCATCTATACTCCTCAAAACTCGACACCACTTTCTATTCTAACAAACTTTTAGTTAATTTTCTTCAATAAATTACCAAAAATAGCCCAAATCGGCAGATTCCCCCTCACTAATCAGGACCGCCCATCTTATCCCCCATACCCTGTTTAAAGATTTTCCCGACAGATTGGCCCGTACCTTTGGCAAAATCGCCGAAACCTTGGCCAAGTTTCGCGGTCAGAACATGGCCACCAATGGCGACATTTCGGACCAGATTCTCGGCCGGATCACCGGCGCCATCGTGGAAGGTCGGAACAGGCTGCAAGAATCTCATCAGTTTACTCGGGATAAGATCAATCAGCTTGAAGCATGACGTGGCCATCATATACACGAGAATTGTGTAGAAGATGGTAAAGAATAGACCGTCAATCCCGCCTCTGGCATCCTTCAGAAAGTCAGTGGACGGATTTACAGCGGTCGAATCAAGGCTCGACATATCAAAACTGGCCACGTTCCAGACGACAAGATCGAAAATAGAATCCAAAACGATAACCAAGGCCGAGAAAATGGTAACAGCCGCCAACAAACCGAAAACCACTAGAATTGGACGGATAAATATTTCGAACAACAGGAAATAGCCCTTGGACGCGGCGTTCCCGACACCTTCACCGTCAAGGCGCAAATGGGCAAGCGCCCAAAGAGGCACAGCCACCATCGCTTCAAAGATGGATTTGACCCAGCGCCCTACGGAGAGGAAGAAATAGAGGAAGGGGAAGAGAGGGATCAAATAAAACAGCACAAACCCCATCACCAGACCGGTGGACGCAAAACCGAGAAGAATCCCTCCACCCTCTTCGAAAGCCGCACCAAGCTCCGAAGCACCAGCGCCGGAAATCAATCCGCCAAACCCTGAAACTAGAGTACCAACCCCCAAAGCAAATATTGTCTTGTCGATAATCGTTTTTCCGAGCATCGACAATTTAGCGATCGGATTAACCCCAGAATTATCACGGACATCCATCAGACCTGTCTGTTCATATACATATTTGAAAAGCACTTTAAGCGGATTGTTAGCTCCTGCAGATGTTTTCGGGGCCGCCGTAATGTCGTCATCGGCAACCGTCTGATAAACGTCATCGAAAAGCTTGGCAAGTTCGGCGTCCATAGCCGGATCATCAAGATCGGCACCGCTCCAGAATTTTTCTATAGACACATTGTCATCAGTAATACTAGAAGGCGAGAATCGTTCCTTGGGATTGGAACTGCTCTCGAGTTTCTTTTTGGTCGAAGCAACATGCTTCATGATCATCGGGTAATCTGTTGGCCCCGGAATCATGATAACAGCATCTGCCATTGCTCCATTATATTCAGCAATGTGATTGTACCAAATCCCGGCACCACCCCATCCGAAATCGAGAACTTGCGCGGTCATTTGCATTTTAGCAATCGCATTCGTTCTCATATTGACAATAGCGGCATCAATATCCGCATTGAATATGGACTGCCATAATACCCGCATGTCGGAATAAAACTGCGCACCCGCGACCGTAGGAACAGCCGGATTAAGGGAACCATACCAACCGACAGACGGAGACATATACACATGCCCCGCCGGAACCTCGACCATAAAGCGGTCTATATAGGCCATATTCTCTCCATAGACATCGAAATCCGGATCGGTCCACAAACTGGCAATATAGTTAAAGTAGGCATCATAGATGTCTTTGACCTTGTCGACATCCTTGGCCTGAATCGGAATAGTTAGAACACCGCAATAAGGCTTTACATTGCCCGGATATTTGCTATATTTCGCATTCTTCTCCCCGAACGTAATAACGATATCGCCACTATTAAAGAGGTTGAGCGTCGAAAGATAAGTACTGGCAGCCGTCATAATAGTTGCGGAGGATGTGGTATTTTTGGTATCGGCAGGAACAACAAAATACGGTTTGATATCGCGATCATAAGCAATTTTGTATCCGGCCTTGCAGGTATGAACCAGATAGAAAAAATTGACGAGACTGTTGATTGGCTGGGGTTTTGGTTTGGCAATCATTTCACTGGGAGTAAGTCCCATCGGGTTGTTCATGGGGGTTGCCGCCATATAGCCGTTATAAACCAGCCAGGCATTCGTCGCAAAACTCGATCCCCATCGAGCCATCAACAAAGTCAGATATTGTCCGGAATTGTACCCGTACGCCAAAGGCAAAAGCAAAAGAATGGCCAAAACCAGACGGATCGGACCATACACTGTCGGAAAACGTTTTCCGAATGGCTTGCCGGTCTTCACCGTCTCCACCGTTAGCGCAAAAATATAATAAAGAACGATAAAGAAGGCGATAATCAACATGCCGCCGCTATAAAACTTGAACAGCTCCTGCATACCGCGGGCCAGAGGCTCTATCGCGCCGGTATTGTTCGGATCGAAGCCCGTATTGAAAAACCCAGGAATCTGGAACACCTTGTCCAGCATCATAAGAGCGATGTCATCCGTAGGATCAGGCGTGATGAACATACTGGTGAAAGGCCCAGCAGCCTGTGCCGTTTGGGAAATCAAAATGATAAATAACGCCACGAACTGCAACGCCAGAAGAAGAAGACCCAGCACAAAAGACGCATAGACAATATACTGGTCCGAATGCCTCCATCCTCCCTTGAGGTTGGCCGCCGCAGCTGCCATCACCTGACTAATTCCGAAACGGCCCTCGTTCGCAGGTAGAAGGAGCTGATGCCCTTTGGGAAGCAAACCAATATTGTAAAATACCTGTGCCATCAATTGGGCAAACAAAACCGTATCGGGAATCATCTCCCAAAGGCGCGGTAGAATGCGTGGCATAAATGTATACTTCAAGGCAGATCCGAACGTGATCACAGCAACACCTCTCCCTTGACGAATATCGGTCCACGATTTCCGTTTACTTTAAATTCAAGAAGTTGCTTCACAAAACTATACATCAAACTTTTCCGTCACCTTCTATCCACGACCAATCATTATTTCTTTGTCTTAAGAAAATCATTTCCGTCTCGTTTCAAATGCCCTTCTTTGGTCAGGTATTCGAGAGCGGCATCAACATTCTCTGGATGGTCTTTACCAAATCTGGCCATAGCATCAGAACGCGAGATTTTCCCGTACTGGTCTACATACTCGGCAATATTGTGTTTAATCCCCTCATACTCTCTCTGTGCCTTGACGCCAACAGCCTGACCGGGTTTGTACAAGCCTTCTGTAATAGTCTCACCAAAGTCCTTGGCAAAATAACGGACAGCCATCGGCATCTGGTATTGCAATTGGTCAATAAGGTCGTCAGCGTTGTCACTGGCTCCCATACTGCTGACGCCGGCGCCTGACCAGCGAATAATGTTGTCGGGAATTAGGTCGATCAACTTGAAACAGGAAAGGGCAATCATGTAGGAAAGAAGAACATACATAACCGATAAAAAGAACTGGTCGGCAATGCCGCGCAAATTACCGACAATTTCGGCATTGGCCGTAGTGGTATCCGCCCCTGCAAAGTTGGAAATCAAAAGGACAAATATGGAGTTCAACCCCATAACCAGCGCGGTAAACACGGCAAAAGACCCAACCAGAGAAACAACCGTGATAACCGGTCTGACAAAAATCTCAAGCAACAGGAAGTAACCGCTGCTAGCCGCATCACCGGGCAGACCCGCTCCGCTCATCCGCAAGTGTGCCAAAGCCCAAAGCGGTACACCGACCATAGCTTCAAAGATAGTCTTGACCCAACGAGCCACCGCAAAGAAGAAGTACATAAACGGTAAAAACGGAAGCACATAATGAAGGACAACGCCGATTGTAAGCCCCAGCGTAGCAAGAGTCAGGGCGGCACTGGCCGCATCTCCAAAAGCTTCACCCATAAGATTGAGAGCAGCAATACTTTCTCCGTCTGCGCTGCCCGCCGCAATATGGAGCGCGCTGCCCGCCATAGAACTTCCGACAGCCGCCATCATGGAAAGAACGGATTTATCAATGAGCATTTTACCGACAGCGGCCAACTGGGCCATAGGCAGAACCTTGTCATTCTCTCTGATATCAAAGAGTTTCATCTGTCCGAAAATAGAAGCCATAGCGTGTTCGACAGCATTGGCGGGTTGCATATTTTGTTCGGAACCAGCCGTTCTGATCTTGATATGCTCATTCTAGAACAGGCTCTTGCACAAGTTATGTAAGATGATGGTCTCTTCGGCAATGAACTGGGCACGCTCATCGGAAATATTGGAAGATGTTGTTCCTGATTTTTCTGGGCTATATGCGTTACAAAATCCCTTGCCTATACCGGAATCGTTCTTGGCGCGTTCAGCTTTAATCTTCTCCATAACCATCGGCATCTTGCGCACGGCCGGAGCACCGCCAGCAGCCGAAACGAAGGAGCCGTTTCTTTCGGCAATACGGGTGTACCACATACCAGCCCCACCCCATCCCAACTCGGTCATACCAACCGTCATCATCATCGGATTGGGCATGCTCAAAGAAGAGTATGCGGTATCACCTATATAGCGATCCGTGTCACCGAGATAAAGAGCGAACGGGTCATCAACCAAATAGCTTCGTGCTGCGGCGATTGGCATTTCCGCAAAAACAACGTTGGCAACACTCAAATAGTCATTCCAATATTTGGAGGGAACAGGCTCGGTACACTTCCCCAAGTAATCTCCGATAAATGCCCCTTCATTAATACTCTCATATCCATCCTTGTCTATATCGTAGTAGCAATCCAAAGGTGGAGTAGAAAACATCTGCAAAAATCTTTTATATCCGGAAGATGTTCTGTGAAACTCGCGGAGGGTCGCCAAAAAAGAATCCTGCTCATATTTGTGCAAAGTGCCATTATTGCGGGCAATATCTTCGACCAGATAAATCACCGCATAGAAATACGCCTCGGCAGCAAGAAGGCCCTCCACACTCATGGAAGCAACAGGAATACTGACCTCTCCACAAACAGGCAAAACGCCGCCGGGATATTCCTTATATTTGGTCGGATCACCGGGATCGGTATATCCAAAAACGATTTGAATCCCCTGCCCCCCCGAAAAGAGAAGTATCTGGGAAAAGGGATCGGCGGCATTAAAAGTAGCAACACCGCTCGGAGTCGCTTTATATTCAGTACCCGACGGACCGAGATAATCAATTTTAAGATCCTTGTGCTGGGACCCGTTGATAATATACGGCCTGACTTCATAGGACCCGTACGTACCATCCTGAACCACAGGATATCCGCTACCCGTAAGAGCTACGGCATTAAAAATGTTGATCTGCTCGCAAGACTTGATAATCATCAAACTCTTGAGAACGCTTGTAAAATCCTGCGGCTCGATTTTCGCAATCAATTCTTCATTAGGCATCCCCATCGGGTTGGGCCCGGTCTCCATATTGAAGTAGCCCCACGCATTGGTCGCCACGCCTGAACCGAACTTCGCGACATAAAGCGTAATATACTGTGCGGAATTCAGCCCACCGTTTATAGGCACCAAAAGCCCCAGCGCCAGAATGAACCTCAAGGGAAGCCACGCAAACCCTTTCTCTCCACCGCCACTGCCATCGGAAATAGCGTCCAGAACTTTTCCTTCTTGTGTAATGTCCCAGACAATCTCGATGACAAAATAAAGAAAGATAAAGACGCCAATAATAAACAGACCCCAACTGAAAAATCCAAATAGCGCCATAAGCGCTTTCTGGAAGTCATTGGGTGAGGGACCGTAGACAGCAGGGTTGGTAATAATCTCGGAATCGTAAATTCCCGGAATCCCGAATACGCGATCCAACATCATGAAGGCGACATCATGCTTGGGCTGCGCCGTCTGGAAAATCCCCGGAAGCCACGCCGCAGCTTCCGCAGTCGAGAACACCAGATAACTCAAAACAACAGCAACAAAGGCAAACAATATGGCGCTTCCGGACAGCAACGCGCCGTAAACAATAATCTGGTCGACATTCTTCCACTTGAAATCAATATGAAGGGCAGCTTCGGCCAAAACATGGCGAATGCCGAACTTTTCACCCGAACGGAAAAAACGGTGGCCCTTGGGCAACAACCGCGCTCTGGCGCATAACAGCGCCAGAAGATAAGGAAGAACCCCGAAACCCGAGAAAAACAACACCGACAGCCGAGGAAACACCTCGGGCATCAAAACAAATCTCGCAGATCTCCCCGCTGTAATGTGCGACCTGTTCTGCACCGCCTCACCAAAACCAAACCAAGAACACCATAAACCCAAGGGCGAAGGGACTACGAAAAACCACTCCACCGCCTACCATTCTAGCCCTAAATGGATAAAATTTTATTTATTTTCGGGCCTATCTCAAGTGTAACACAAGGCTGGAATGACTTCCAGCCTTGCATAAAAATACAGAAAAAGCCTTTTGCGGCCCAAAAGATGAGATTTATTTAACGCGTGAAACGTATTCATCAGTGCGTGTATCAATCTCGATCTTCTCGCCGATTTCAACGAAAGCAGGGACCGCAATCTCGTAACCGCTCGGCAAACGGGCCGGTTTCATGACTTTGCCTGAGGTATCACCCCGCACGGCAGGCTCGGTGTAGATCACTTCACGAACGATTTTAACCGGCGGAGTCACCGAAATCGGCTTGCCGTTATAGAAGGTGACCTCACAAGGCATTTGCTCTTCCAGATATTTCAAAAGACCTTCGATATCGTCTTTCGAAAGTTCGTACTGGTTGTATTCCTCATCCATAAAGACGTACATATCGCCGGATTCATAGGAATAGGTCACTTCTTTGGTTTCAAGGATGATGTCCTCGAATTTTTCGTCCGTCTTATAAATACCCTCCGAGTTGGTTCCGGTCAGAAGGTTGCGGAATTTGAATTTCATGACAGCGGCGTTACGGCCAGATTTGTTATATTCGGCTTTTTGAATAACCATAGGGGCCTTATCAACCATCACCACGTTTCCAGTGCGAAGTTCCTGAGCGACTTTCATATTTTTTCCTTACATTTCAATAAATTAACTCTTTATTTCCCGACAGAACGCATAAAGCCGTTCCGTCAAAGAGGTCTCGGAACAAAGCCTATCGGCCCACTCCTTTGCCCCAGCATCCAATTCGGGCAGTGACTTTAAAAAATCAAGCCAAACTCCCTCCAAATCTTGGCCCCTTTGATTCCACACTTCAAAACATTTGGCAAGCCCTTCCCTGCTTTCCTGCGAAAAAGCCGCACGGTACAAAGTCAGAAAAGCATCCAGTTTTGTGAAATGCGCCTCGTCCTCCTGAACATAGATATTCCAGATCATCGGACGACCCGCATATTGCGCCCGCACAAAAGAATCCTCGCCACGGACAAAATTCGCATCACACGTCCACAGCAAATAGTCATAATCTTCCTGCTTCACAAACGGAATACGGTAAATGGTCAGGTTTCCACGTTTTTCAACCCCGAACCCGTCAGGAACCGGATAAAAGACACGGACAGGCCTTTCCAAACCGGAAATTTCCTTGAAAAACGCCTCTATGGGAGCCGTTTTGTACGAAAATAGCGATAAATCGAGACAATTTTTATCTATTTCCGGCAGTTTATGGTCCAATCTCCACTGATTTTGGACCGTAACATCACCCTGAAATACATTCCGCCGCGCAATCAGGTCATTTTCACGGATCAACCCTCCGGTTTTGACATCAAATCCCGGAAAAAACAGCGTTTTCTTCAGTCCGGTTGATGGATGCACGCTCGGAACCGCATGACACGATAAAGGCCACTCCTCCGCCGTCAGATATTCCAGGTCAACCCAGACCGGAGCTTCCGGTTGCCGCCCCATCACTTCAAGAACCTGATCCGGTAAATCACAGGCAAACGCCTCGATCACCAGATCCGCAGCCCCTCCATAAACAAGATCACGACCCCATCGGACAATCTCCACCCTCTTGTCCGGCTCCGGCACAATCCGCCTCAAAGTCTCGACATCATCTATAAACAGCCGGACCTTTTTCCCATCGTCCACCGCCATCTGCCGCGCCAGCCGCCAGCACACACCGGCATCGCCGTAATGGTCGATGACTTTGCAGAAAATATCAACGCTTGCCGGAAAATCGGACATCATTAACTCTAGCCTTTCGGGAGTGTTTTAATGTAGGTTGATCGCTTATTGAAAGAGGAAAATTGAACGTATGTCGCTCCTGCCGATTATTGTTGTCCCCGATCCCGTTTTGAAAGAAACGGCAAGACCCATCGAACATATCACGCCTGAAGTCAAACAGCAGGCTACCGACATGTTGGAAACGATGTACGATGCCCCGGGCATCGGACTGGCCGCCAATCAGGTGGGCCGCCTCAACCGTATGTTTGTGATGGACACGACATATCGCAAAGAAGCTTCTTCCCGCAATCCAATCGTGATGATTAACCCTAAAATCGTCTGGCGTTCCGAAGAGATCAGTGTCATGGAAGAAGGGTGTCTCTCGATCCCCCATCAATTCGCCGAGGTCGAACGCCCCAAAGCCGTCCGCGTACAATATATCGACCTGAAAGGACAGAAGGTCGAATATTTGGGAGAGGATCTGGAATCGCACTGCATCCAGCACGAATTGGATCATTTGAACGGCGTATTGTTTATCGATTACCTGTCGCGCCTCAAGCGCACCATGATTCTGCGTAAAGTTGAAAAACTGAAAAAAGACGGAGTCATTCTCTAACGCTATGTCTGGGGAGAAGAAAAAGACAGCTCTGATATCCGGTATTACGGGTCAGGACGGCGCGTATCTAGCCGAACTCCTTCTTTCCAAGGACTATATCGTTCACGGTATAAGACGCCGCTCGTCTTCCCTCAACACCGACCGCATCGACCATATCGAACCCCACATCACCCTCCATTACGGGGACATGACGGATGCAACCAACCTGATCCGCATCATTCAGGAAGTCCAACCGGACGAAATCTATAACCTTGCGGCACAAAGCCATGTGCAGGTGAGTTTCGAAACCCCCGAATATACCGCCAACGCCGATGCCCTTGGCACTCTGCGCCTGCTCGAAGCCATTCGCATTCTGGGGCTGGAAAAGAAAACAAAATTCTTTCAAGCCTCAACCTCGGAACTCTTCGGCGCGACCAAAATTGTTCCACAAAACGAAACAACCCCCTTTTATCCGCGAAGCCCCTATGCCGCCGCCAAACTTTACGCCTACTGGATCACGGTGAATTACCGCGAAGCCTATGGCATATTTGCTGCCAACGGCATCATGTTCAATCACGAAAGTCCGATCCGCGGAGAAAACTTTGTCACCCGTAAAATCACCCGTGCCGCCGCCCGTATTTCTCTGGGCCTTCAGGACTGCCTTTACCTTGGAAACCTTGATGCGCGGCGCGACTGGGGCCATGCCCGCGATTATGTAGACGGCATCTGGCGCATCCTGCAACAAGACACACCCGAAGATTTTGTACTGGCTACCGGCGAAACCCGTAGCGTCCGTGAACTTACTGAAAAAGCTTTTCTTGAAGCAGGCATCAAAATCAAATGGTCTGGAACGGGACTGGATGAAATCGGCCAAGACGCAAAAACCGGAAAAACAATCATCCACATCGACCCGTCCAATTTCCGACCGACCGAGGTCGATCTGTTGCAAGGCGACGCCACGAAGGCAAAAGAAAAACTCGGCTGGACCCCGACTGTAACTTTTGACGAACTGGTCAGGGAAATGGTCACAGCCGATCTTGCCCGCATACGTCACCTTTCCTCTCCCCCCTCCCCCTTGACGGGGGAGGGTCAGGGTGGGGGTGAGAGTTGTGGGGGTGAGAGTTGTGGGGGTGAGAGTTGTGGGGGTGAGAATCGCGGAGCTGAGGGAAAAAAAACCGCATGAAAATTTTTCTGACAGGCGGAAGCGGAATGGTGGGAAGTGCGATCAAACGCCTCGCCCCGCCCGAATTTGAAATCCATGCCCCCTCCCACGCCGACCTTGACCTCACCGACCGCGCAGCACTCCGATCCTACTATAAACAACATTCATTCGATCTTGTGATCCACACCGCCGCAAAGGTCGGTGGCATCAAGGCTAATATGAATGATATGGCCGGCTTCTTGACGGAAAATATTCTTATCAGCACTCATGTGATTGATGAAGCACACCAAGCAGGAATAAAAAACCTCATCAATTTCGGGTCAAGCTGTATGTATCCGCGCGATTACAAAACACCACTCAAGGAAACCGATCTCCTGACTGCCCCGCTTGAACCCACCAACGAAGGCTACGCCATCGCCAAAATCGCCGCGGCCAAACTCTGCGCCTATCTGTCCGAGCAACACAACGTAAATTACAAAACCCTGATCCCGTGCAACCTCTATGGGCCGGATGACAATTTCGACCCCGAAACTTCACACCTTCTCCCTGCCGCCATCTTAAAGATAAAAACGGCAATGGAAACAAACGCATCAACCGTTGAAATCTGGGGCGATGGCACGCCACGCCGCGAATTTGTCTATGTCGATGATATTGCAAATTTCGTATGGCATATTGCCAGCAAGCTTGAAACCATCCCGCCCACCCTCAATATCGGCGCCGGATCGGACCTGACTGTCACCGAGTGCTACCAAACTATTGCGGACGCGTTAGGTTACACGGGAACCTTTACGTACAAACCCGATGCACCGAAGGGCATGTCGTATAAATTGATGGATACGTCTCTGGCCACACAATCCGGATGGAACCCGTCGACCGATCTCAAAACAGGCACCCGCAAAATCTATGAAAGCCTAAACTAGAAATCAATCAGAAGGGGTATTTTTAACGATTACGCATTTATGCTTATCAATTGCGACCAAAACATCTTTGTGCTTTGACAGATCGAACTGCCGCAAATATTTATCGGGTTTCTTATAGGCCAGATTAAGTTCAGAAAAATCCGAACATGATTTCGGCAACTGCGTGGAAATATAGACGGCAAACGTCTTGGCCCCTTCGTCAGCAAACAAATTGGCCAGACTCATGACATCAATCGTAAATTTTTCAGGAGCATTGTCGACAATCGACGCTTTGATCGGCTCGTGCCCGCGCGGAGAGATTTCCCCCGCCATGGAAGGAGAAAACACAGAACACGTAACAATTACCACCGGAATCAGACCGACCGGAAAAACCCTACTCATTCTAACATTTTACAACAAAAGGACGGAAACATTCACGCATAATTGATTCCGCACCGCACACTTCTTTATTGGCTGAGAATCAAGGCCCCCGTCAAAAATATGGGTGTTGCAAGGACAGACAAAACATTCATCGCCAGAAAAGGAACAGCTACATCCTCTTTGAGCTTTATAACTCCGTAAAACACAACAAAGGGGAGAACCATCGGAATTAAACCTGCATATCCTGCTTCGGGAATATATCCGCCAGAAACACCGAGGATAATAGCTCCACACGCAAAAACCACAAAAAGCCCGTACACGAACGTACTTTTCCGGACACCATACACAATCGGAAAGTGACGCCTCCCCACCGAACGATCGGCCTCGATATCCGGATACTGGTTAAGCAGAAGAAGATTATTGGCCAAAAAGAAAGGAACCATCGACACAAAGAATGCAGACCATGAATAGGAACCCGTCAGGACAAAATGCGTACCGACAACCATCAACGGCCCGAACCCCAACCCCGGCGCCACCAGACAAAGCCACGGATTGCGGTTGAGCCAAGGCGTATAGCTGAGAACAATCAAAACCCCGAGAAGACCAACGGGCAAAATCCCAACCCCGAACTTGTAAAGAAAATAAAGACCAACCCCTCCCGTAACGGCCAACGCCGAAATCGCCATCGCGAGAACATAAATAGCCGCTTGCGGGTTAGCCACCAACGCGCCGCTGCCACCACTGAAGGGAGTCCGGATGGTTTTTGCATCCAGACCGCTTTTGAAATCGGAATATTCATTGAATGCATTCACACTGACATGGGCAGCAATCGCCCCCGCCAAAACCAGACACAAATCGAAAATATTGATGTTGGAAATCGTGCCCAGAGCAACAGCCACCCCCAAGAAAACACTCACGGGCGTCAAAATCAAGAAAGGGAGACGAGCGGATTGAAGCAAGGTGTGCATATCGGGCCCAATACTAGAATCGAATAGCAGGGGCAGTAGGATTTGAGCCCTTGCGCGACGCCCTGCGTCCGCGCATTTTTATAACCCAGTGGGTCAAATCCCTTTTAACCACTGGCGCTTAGTTTGAATGGCAGGGGCAGTAGGATTTGAACCCACGACCCTCGGTTTTGGAGACCGATGCTCTACCGCTGAGCTATACCCCTGCAAGGTCGAAGTCTGTTTTCTAGCCTATTAAGTCCCGCTTTTCCAGCAAAAAATAGGGGCAATAAAAAACCCCGCCAAAGCGGGGCTTTTCGTGAAATCAATTCGGATTATTCAATAATCTTAGCCACAACGCCGGCGCCAACGGTACGACCACCTTCGCGGATCGCGAAACGA
>Ga0116143_10003703_pt1 | contig 15170 bp, 13 predicted proteins | sample AD_UKC034_MetaG_FD_89745 | JGI IMG/M metagenome (GOLD analysis project Ga0116143, IMG submission 89745) | Active sludge microbial communities of municipal wastewater-treating anaerobic digesters from USA - AD_UKC034_MetaG | ecosystem: Engineered > Bioreactor > Anaerobic > Digestate | place: USA...
GCTGCCCCGCGCCCGAGGCCGAGGCGTTGCTGCTCGAGGGGCTGGTCGCGCGGGGTCGTGTGGAGCGCGCCTCGGCCGCGTTGGCCCTCACGCAGCGCTGGCAGCGCGCGGACGGCGAGGGGCGAGGGCGTCTCCAGCGGCTGGTGGCGGCCCGCGCGGACGGGCAGGTGCTCGGCCGGCTCGAGGAGCTGGTGACCGGCGGGCAGCCCGCCGAGCGCGAGGCGGGCCTGCGCTTGCTCGGCTGGACCGGACGGCTGGAGGTGCTGCAGGCGGCGCTCGACGCGGCCGAAGACCCCGGGCTGCGGGACGTGGCGCTGGAGGCCGTGCTGTCGCTCGGGCCGGCTGCGGCGGCGCCGCTGCTCGCGGGCCTGGAGGGCCTGGGGCGTGCGGCGCTGGGCGTGGCGATCGAGGCCCTGGGCGCCCACGCGCTGCCCGAGAGCCTGCCGCGGCTGGTCGAGCTGTGCCTGCACGAGGACTCCGAGGTGGCCGGCGCCGCCCAGCGCACGCTCGCCTCGGTCGGCAGCCCCAAGGCCGTCGCGGCCCTGGCGAGCATGCTCGGGCGCGCGCGAGAGGGTGGCAGCCGGGGCGCCACGAGCACCCTGGTCAGGCTCGCCGAGCGCTTCCACAGCGAGGTGCGCGCCGCCATCCTGCCGCTGCTCGAGGGCGGAGAGGAGGCCGCGCGGGCCGACGCGGCGGCGGTGCTGTGCGCCATGGCCCGGCGGGCGGACGTGCCCCAGCTCAGCCTGCTCGCGGCGAACGCCGAGCCGGGCACGCGGGCGCTGGCTGTCGCCGCCCTCGGGCGGGTGGGCGGGCCCGAGGTGCTCGAGCGCCTGCGGCGGGCGCTGGTCGACGAGCAGGCAGAGGTGCGTGCGGCCGCGGCCAGGGCGCTCGGCGGGCGCGTGGGCCCGGAGGCCGCCGAGGCGCTGCGCGTGGCGCTGGGCGACGCGGACACCTGGGTGGTGCACGAGGCGCTGGCCGGGCTGGTGGCCGAGGGCAGCGGCGTGTCACCCGAGCAGCTCGTGCCCTTCGCCGCGCGCGCAGACGGCGCGGTCGCGCTCGAGGCGGTGCGCGCCCTCAACCGGCTCGGCTGGGGCAGCCACACGGAGGCCTGGCTGCTGGCCTGCCGGCACGTGGACGCCGAGGTGGCCAAGGAGGCGCTGCGCTCGAGCGAGCGCTGGCCGCTGCCCGCGGTCCGCACGGCGCTCTTCGCCGCGCTCGCCGACGCTCGCTGGGACGTACGCATGGCGGCCGTGCGCAGGGTCGACGCGCTGCGCGATCCGGTGCTGCTGGAGACGGTGGCCGGCCGGCTGGCCGAGGAGCGGGACGAGCTGGTGCGGGAGGCCATGGAGCAGCTGCTCAAGCCCCAGGGGGCCGAGCCGAATGGCTGAGGCGCCCTTGAGCTCGGTGCGCGTCCCCATGAGCCGGGAGGAGTTCCGCATCCTCCGGCAGATCGTGCACGACTACTGCGGCATCTTCTTCCAGGACGACGCGGCCTACCTGCTCGAGCGCCGCCTGCAGGGGCGCCTCGAGGAGCTCCACTTGCCCACGTTCACCGAGTACCACCGGCACCTGCGCTACCACGCCAAGCGGCGGATCGAGCTCGAGGAGATCATCGAGCTGCTGACCACCAACGAGACCTACTTCTTCCGCGAGGAGTACCAGCTGCGGGCCTTCGCCGGCGAGATCCTGCCGGAGCTGCTCGAGCGCCGGCGGGCCGAGCGGCGGCTGCGCCTGTGGTCGGCGGGCTGCTCGACCGGCGAGGAGGCCTACACCCTCGCCATGCTGGTGCGCGAGGAGCCACGCGCGGCGGGCTGGGACGTGGAGATCTTCGGCAACGACATCTCCCGCCGCGTGCTCCAGGTGGCGCGCAAGGGCATCTATGGCCGGCCGTCCTTCCGCCGCCTGGAGCCCTTCTTCCTGCGCAAGTACTTCCAGCCCGTGGGCGACCGCTTCCAGGTGGACGAGGCGCTGCGCGCCATGGTGAGCTTCGGCCAGCTCAACCTGCTGGACGGGGAGATGCTGCAGCTCGTGGGGCGTGTGGACGCCGTCTTCTGTCGCAACGTGCTCATCTACTTCGACAGGCCGGCCAGGCTGCAGGTGCTGCGCTCCTTCTACGACAAGCTCTACCCGCGCGGCTACCTGCTGCTCGGCCACTCCGAGTCGCTGGTGCACGTGAGCACCGACTTCGAGCTCGTGCACCTCCGCGACGACATGGTCTACCGCAAGCCCGTCGGCGACGAGGCGGCGGGAGGCGCGCGATGAGCCGGCCTCGCGACGCGCGCCCTCTCCGCGTCCTGGTGGTCGACGACTCGGCCTTCAACCGGCAGACCATCACCGGGATGCTGGAGTCCAGCCCGTGGGTGGAGGTGGTGGGCCGCGCATCCAACGGCGAAGAGGCGCTGCGCGACGCCATGCTGCTCAAGCCGGACGTGATCACCCTCGATCTCGAGATGCCGCGCATGGACGGGTTCACCTTCCTGCGGTTGCTGATGACCCGGCTGCCCACGCCGGTCCTGGTGGTCAGCTCCCACAGCCAGCAGCAGAACGTGTTCCGCGCCCTGGAGCTCGGGGCGCTCGACTTCATCGCCAAGCCCGGCCCGCACGAGGCCGCCGATCTCGAGGTCATGCGCCTCGAGCTGCTGGCGAAGGTCGAGCTGGTGCGCTCGCTCAGCCCCGCCAGCCCGCGCCCCGCCGCGCCGCCGGCCCAGCAGCCCATCGAGGGCGGGCCCAAGCCCGCGCCCGGGCGCGCCCCGCTCGGCCTGGTCGTCATGGGCGCCTCGACCGGCGGCCCGCCCGCGCTGCAGGCGGTGCTGCGCGCGCTGCCGGCGGACGTGCCGCTCGGCGTGCTCATCGCCCAGCACATGCCCGCAGGGTTCACCCGCGCCTTCGCCGAGCGCCTCCACCGGGCCGTGGCGCTGGAGGTGCGCGAGGCGAGCGACGGGGATCCGATCGACGCGGGCCTGGTGCTGGTGGCCCCCGGCGGCCACCACCTGACGGTGCGCCAGGAGGCGGGCGGGCTCCGCGCCGTGGTCCGGTCCGTCGGGGAGGACAGCAAGGCGCTGTACGTCCCCTCGATCGACGCGCTGTTCGCCTCGGCGGCCGCCTGCGCGCGCGAGCGCACCCTGGGCGTCCTGCTGACCGGCATGGGATCCGACGGCCGTGAGGGCGTGGTGCAGGTCAAGGCGGCCGGGGGACGGACCCTGGCCGAGTCGGAGGAGACGGCCATCATCTTCGGCATGCCCCGGGAGGCCATCGACACGGGCGCCGTGGACCGCATCCGCCGGCTGGACGAGGTGGCGGCGGAGATCCGCGCCTTCGCCGAGGATCTCCGGCGCGCCTCGACCGATGGAACCCGGTAAAAACATTGACAGTTGTCCGGAGCCTGCCTTAGCATCCCCTCGGGAACCGAAGCCTTGTGAGGCGCGGGGTCGCCCGCGCATGGAGCCTGGGAAGGTGAACGTCCGCCTCCACGTCCCCTGGCTTGTGCTCGTGGCCCTCGCGCTGGCCTCCGGTGCTGCGCGCGCGCAACCCGCCGAGGACGCCTACAAGAAGTCCCAGCCCTTCCGGGGACTCACCATGCGCCACGTGGTCACCGACGTGGCCCGTGGCGATCTGGACGGGGACGGTCGCGAGGAGGTGCTGGTCGCGTTCCGGGAGCCGGAGGACGCCGTGGACCAGCGCGGGGGACTGCTCGTCCTGCGCCTGGCCACGGACGGCTACCGGGTGGCGTGGAACGCGCTGTTCGAGAAGGTCTACCCGCGCAAGGTCCGGCTGCAGGGCGCGAGCATCCAGCTCGACCTGGTGCGCAAGACCACCACGGGCGACCAGCAGATCCCCCGCGTGCTCGAGCGCGGCAAGGACTTCTTCCTGCGCGGGGATCCGGGCGGCCCCTTCGAGGGCGTGGAGGTGAAGGCCTCCTCGACCCTCAAGGGCGGCGCGGTGGCCGCCGCCCACGTCCTCGACGGAGACTTCAAGACCGCCTGGGCCGAGGGCGAGGAAGGCACCGGGGTGGACGAGACGGTCACCCTGACCTTCAAGCGGCCGGTGAGCCTGGCGCTCATCGGGGTGCTGCACGGGGACTTCCGCGGCAAGCGCCAGTGGCTCGACTCGAACCGCCTGCACCGGGCCGAGGTGACCGTGGAGACGGCCCAGGATCGGTACGACGCGGACAGCGACGTGGACCTCGGTGAGGATCTGGGCCTCGGCCTGTACGGCGACCGGGTGGAGCTGGGCTTCAGCAACCAGGCGGTCATGCGCTACTTCACCCTGGACAAGAAATACGTCACCAGCCTGGAGCTCAAGATCACCTCGGTGCTGCTGGGCGAGAAGAACGACGACACCTACATCGCCGAGATCGATCTGGTCGAGCTCATCCCGGCCTCCGTCATGCTCGGCAAGGCCGCCGGGGAGGGGGACAAGCCGGCGGCGAAGAAGCCCGACGCCCCCGCCACCAAGGCCGAGGACTGGACCGAGGACGACTTCTGACCAGGGGGGCCGAGGTCACGGCAGGGGCTGGTCGGGCTTCTCCGCCGGGGCGTCGCGATCCGGACCGGCCCTGCCGCGCAGCAGCCCGCTCAGCTTCTCGGCGTTTTGCAGGATGGCCTGGACCCGGGCGGGCGGGGTGCCGTGGCGCTCGGCCACCTGGCTGGCGGCCTCCTCGCGCGGGATCTTGCGCCTGAGCAGGTTGTCCACCCCGAGCAGGACGAGGTAGCTGTCCTCGTCCAGCGGCTCGACCCCGGCCGCGGCGAGCTCCCGGGCCGCCGGCAGGAACACGCGGATCTCCTCGAAGCCGACCCCGTCGCCCTTCCAGCCGCGGCCGTCGCGGGCGAAGGTGCAGTCGCCGTAGGGGTGGACCAGCGACTGCAGCTTGCCCGGCCAGGCCCTGACCCGCACGGCCGAGGTCTTGCGCAGCAGCTTCTCGTCGTGGCACGCGTCCCGCAGCCAACCCTCGACCTGCTCCGGCTCGGCGGCGGGGGAGACCTCGATGTCCACCCGGGCCCGGGAGCGGCCCTCGTGCACGTCCTCCTCCCAGGTGCGCACCTCGTACTCGCGTTTCAGCACGGGCTTGAGCTCGTCCCGGGTCTTGCCCTCGCCGAAGTCGACGAACTCGCCGACCGCCTTGGACAGATCCTGGGTGTTGCAGGCGCCCACCAGGCCGGCCAGCGCCAGCACGCCGAAGAAGCAGCGCGTCATCGCGTCCCCCTCGTGCCGCGGGCCTGGACGCGCTCGGCGATGGCCGGTACGAACAGGGCCCGCACGTGGAAGCGCAGCAGCTCGTCCACCATGGCCGGGCCCGGCGGCAGCTCGGTGCCCATGGCCACGTGGTAGAGGATCTCCTTGATCGAGCCCAGGATGGCCATGGCGGCCACGCGTCGGTCCAAGGGCACGACCAGGTGCATCTCCTGCCCCAGCGCCAGGGAGCGCTCGAGCAGCTCGAGCAGGCGGCGGAAGAACTCGAGCAGCTTCTGATCGAAGGCCGGATCGAGGCCGACCGCCTGGCTGACCAGCAGGCGGGCGGTGGAGCGCTCCGCGAGCAGCGCCTCGAATACGCCGTAGACGTTGGCCTCGAGCTGGGCCAGCACGCCCTCGGTACCACGAGAGGGATCGATGCGCCGCACCCTGGCGTGGATGAGGGCGATGACCTCGTCCAGGAGCTGCTCGAAGACCGTGCGCTTGCTCTCGAAGTACAGGTAGAACGTGCCGCGGGCCACCTTGGCCCGGGTGATGATGTCGCTGATGCTGGCCGCGTGGTAGCCCTTCTCGGCGAACACCTCGAGGGCGCAGCGCAGCAGGTGGGCGCGTCGCTCGGCGCGCCTCACGGCGGGCCTCGGCGGGCGATCTCCGCGAAGGCCATCGCCTCCTTGAGCGCGGGGACCTCGCCCGGGCAGCGCGCCCCGAGCGCCATCAGCGCGGCCATGGCCGGCCCGATGCGCTCCTCCGCGCGATCGCGGAGCCTGACGATCTGCCCGGCGCGCTCCTCGGCCCCCAGGGCCTGCTGTCTCGCGACCAGCTGGGCCTTGAGCGCCTCGATGTCCGCGCGGTGGCCGTCGAGGTAGGCGCGCGCCGCCGCCAGGCTGGCCTGGCAGTCGTCGCCCGCCCGGGCCGCCTCGGCCAGCGCCAGCAGGTGGTCGAGCAGGGCGTCGCCCGGATCGCGGTCCGCGCTGGCGGAGCATCCCTGGAGGAGGAGGAGGCTCCACAGGGCGATGGCGATCGACGCATGCATGGCGCGGGCCTCCTCGCGCACCGGTCCGGTGCCCGGTTCGTCAGGGGAGTTGTCTCCGAAAGAAATCAGAAATAGGATGACCCGTCAACTGCCGACCGGTCCAGACCGGAGAGGAGGCGAGATGGCCCGTCGACCCAGGCCCAGCGCGATGGTCCGCGGCGAGGCCCCCGGCCCCCGCGCGGTCCCCCGCCTCAACCGCAAGGAGCTCCAGGAGGTGCTGACCTTCGCCAAGGGGCTGGCCCGGGCCGGCGGCGCGCTGGCCATGTCCTTCTACGGTCGGGCCAACCCGCTGCTGCGCTTCGATCACGATCTGATCACCGAGGCGGACGTCGCGGTCCAGGACTTCATCCGCCGCGAGGTGCTCGCGGCCTACCCCGCCCACCAGTACCTGGGCGAGGAGGGCCGGCAGCGCCCCCAGGACCTCGAGCCCGCCGAGCCGCTCTGGGTGGTGGATCCCCTGGACGGGTCGGCCAGCTTCTCGGCCGGCCTCCCGGTGTGGGGCCTGTCGCTGGCCTTGTTCGACGGCAGCCGCCCGGTGCTCGGGGTGATCCACCTGCCCGTGACCTCCGAGCTGTACTCGGCCATGGTCGGCGAGAAGGCCATGCTGAACGACCGCCCCATCTCCGTGCGAGAGGAGAGCTGGGACAACGAGGCGCTGCTGCTGACCTACAGCCGCTTCCACTCCGACTTCGTGACCCGCTTCCCGGGCAAGGTGCGCTCGCTCGGCTCGACCGCGGCCCACATGGCCTACGTGGCGCGCGGCGCGGCCGGGGCCGCGCTGCTGGGCAACGTGCACGTCTGGGACATCGCCGCGGGCAGCGTGATCCTCGAGGCCGCCGGCGGGGCGGTGCGCGATCTGAAGGGCAAGCGGGTGGAGCTGACCGGCTACCTCCAGGGAGAGCGAATCGACGCCGCGCTGCTGGCCGCGCCGCGCGGCCTGCACGCCGACATCGCCGCGTCCCTCGAGCCGCGCTAGGCCCGCGCTCAGCGGGGCTCCTCGCCGCCCTGCTCCTCGCCGAGCTGGACCGGGAGCTCGAAGCCGTATCGCCTGTGGACCCAGCGCCGGTGCAGCGTCAGCCCCAGGTGGTAGATGCCCAGCAGCGCGAGCAGGGCGAGCGCCGCCGCCAGCGCCGCCCACAGGACCTCGCCCGGCTCGAGCGGGGCGGGGGTGGTGAGGGGGTCGGGCCGCATGGGCGCTCCTGTGTGGGCTTCCCGGAGGAGTCATCTTGCAATGCGCGTGCCGGACGCGCAGGTCGCGCCGGCCTCTCCCGCAGACGCCGCGAACATGCGGAAACACAAGCTGGATCCGGTCCCTGGCGGGATTCTCCACGGACGGCCCGTGCGGGCGAGGCGCGGGGCCGATCGCGACAGCCGCGCCCCTGGCGCGTCATCCGCTTCGCAGCTTCCTTGAGGGCCCCGGACGCGCGTGCTAGGCTGCGGCGCGGTGATCGACCTGCACTGCCATATCCTCCCCGGCGTGGATGACGGCGCGGAGAGCATGGACGACAGCCTGGAGATGGCCCGCGCGCTCAGCGGGCTCGGGTTCCGGGCGGTCTGCTGCACGCCACACGTGCAGCAGGCCCTGTTCAGCCGTGCGGCCGCGGAGCTCGACGAGCTCAGGTGCGCGCTGCAGGCAGCCGTCGACCACGAGGGCCTCTCCCTGCGGCTCCTGCCCGGCGGCGAGCACCACGCCGCGGAGGTCCTGGAGCTGGTCTCCGAGGGGCGGTTGCTGTGCTACCCCGGGGGCGACACCTTCCTGCTCGAGTTCTCCTTGCGCGGCTTCCCTCCGCGGGTGGACGAGATGCTGTTCCGCTTCCAGGTCAAGGGGCTCCGCGTGGTCCTGGCGCACGTCGAGCGCTACCCGGAGGTGCAGGCCGACCCCGCGGCGCTCGCGCCGCTGCGCGCCCGCGGGGTGAGCTGCCTCGTCAACCTGAGCAGCCTGGCCGGCCGCTGGGACGCCGACAGCCAGGCCGCGGCCCGGGCCACCCTGCGGGCCGGCCTGATCGACGCGGTCTCGACCGATCTGCACGACCCCGCGGGGGTCGCGGCGGTCGCGGAGGGGCTGGCCACGCTCCGCGGGCTCGTGGACGCGGAGGCGTTCCAGCGCCTGACGTGCTCCGCGCCTGCCGCCCTGGCAGGGGCCGAGGGCGGCTGAGGGGGACGGGTGCGCGGCGCGATCCTGAAGCTGCTCGTGTCTCTCGGCCTGGGTGGCCTGTTCGTATGGCTGGCCGCCCGGGGCGTGGACTGGGGCGCGGTGGGGCAGGTGCTCGCCCGCGTGGACCCGTGGGTGTCGCTCGCCTACCTGGGCATCTTCATCCTGGTCCACCTCGCGCGGGTCTACCGCTGGGGCCTGCTGCTCCGGCCGCTGGGGGCGGTGAGCTTCGGCAAGCTGTTCACCGTCTCCTCCGTGGGCTTCATGGCGCTGGTGCTCCTGCCGCTGAGGCTGGGCGAGTTCGCCCGGCCGTTCCTGATCGCCGAGCGCGGGCGCATCCGGGTGAGCGCGGCGCTGGCCACCATCGTGGTCGAGCGGGTGGTGGACGCGCTGGCCATGGCGGTCTTGCTGGTGGCCATCCTGTTCTTCCTCGAGGGGCCGGTGGCGGTGCCCGCCGACCTGTCCTTCTGGGGGTGGGTGGTGCTCGGCGGGTTCCTCGCGCTGCTCGGCTTCCTGGTGCTGGCCCTGTGGAAGCAGGAGCCCACCGTGGCCCTGTTCCAGCGCCTGCTCGGTTTCCTCCCCCCGCGGGCCCTCGGCCGGCTGGTGTCGATGCTGCGGGCCTTCATCGGGGGGCTGCGCGCGCTGCCGGACGCCCGCCTGGTGCTCGGCTTCCTGGGGCTCACCGTGGTCTACTGGACGCTGAACGGCATCGGCATGTGGGTGCTGTTCTTCGCCTTCGCGGATCTCGGCGCCCTCGGGCTGACCGAGGCGTTCACCGTGCTGGCCGTGCTGTGCGTCGGGCTGCTCATCCCGGCCGGGCCGGGTATGGTGGGCAACTTCCACTACTTCGTGAAGCTGGGGCTGTCGCTGTTCCTGGCGGACGCCGTGCTCGGCTCAAGCGGCGTGGCCTACGCCATCCTGGCGCACGCCATCCAGCTCGGGCAGCAGGTGGTCTTCGGCGTGGTCTGCCTGTTCTCCAGCCAGATCACCATCCGTCACCTCTGGGCCGCGCCCTCGGCCAGCCTCGAGGAGGGCGCGGGCGGCGAACCCGGCGGCTGACAGCTCCCGGAGCAGCACCGCGCGCTGCAGCCGGAGCGCGCCCTCGTCCTCGTCGTCCTCGAACCGGCGCACGGCCAGCTCCAGCTCCCGGCGAGACGCGATTCGACCCGAGCCCGCGCGTTGGGTCATGCGGCGCCTCCTCACTCGAGGTTCGCCGGGCAGGCTACCATCTCCGTCTCGATCTGTCCAGTTTTTGTTCGCTGGAACGGCGCGTTAGGCTGGAAACATCAAGTCTTCTCTAGGTGATTCAGGGACCTGCGGTCAGGTGCACCACGGCCTCGCCGGTGTTGCCGTGCGCGTCGGTCACCTGCACGCTCAGATCGAGCTCCTGGCCGGCGAGGTCCTGGCCGAGTTCCGCGGAGAAGGACGCGCCCGGCAGGGAGCGCGTGGCGGTCTGCTCGGCGCCGTCCGGGGCGCGCGAGGAGACGTAGGTGTGGTCGTACGCGATCTCGGCGCCTGGTGCCACGTCATGGACCTCGAGGGCCTGGCCGGCGGTGGGCTGGGCGGACACGTCCACCAGCAGCCCGGCGTCCGCGGGCGGCGGCCAGGGGAACTCCGCCGGCACCCGGTTCGTGTGCAGCAGGAAGCCCACGGGCTCGAGCCCGGTGAAGGCCGAGCTGCCGTCGTCGTTGGTCGGGCCGGCGGGGTAGGCGATCACGCCCTCGGCGCGGCTGCCGCGCACGGCCAGGGCCTCCAGCCGGAGCCGGCTCGAGGGCACGAGGTCGAAGGGCTGGCTCGTGGCCGTGTAGGGCTGCTTGCCGCCGCCGTCCCAGAAGTGGCCGTCGAGCCGCACCCGGTAGCGGCCGGTGGGGAAGTCCAGGCGCTCCTCCCAGGCGAGCTGCCAGGTGTGGTCGGCCAGGTAGTCGCCCAGGTACCAGATCACCGTGCTGAACGAGTAGTCGGTGTAGGGCACGCCGGCGGCGTTGGTGTAGGCCTCCCAGCTCCCGGCCACCTCGCGCTCGAGCGTCATGGCGGGCAGATCCACCCCGGGGTGGCCGCCGGTCCACTGCACCAGCAGCCGGGAGATGCGCTCCACCTGCGCCGGGGCGTCCAGCAGGAACGTCCCGGCCGCGCCGGCCGCGGTGGCCGTGGGCGGCACGGTGTCGTCGGGCAGGTCGAACCAGGAGGGCAGCATCCCGTTCAGCTCCGAGAAGCCGCCCTCGGCCATGAAGCGCGTGGCCATCTCGGCGTGGAGGGCGGCGAAGTAGTCGGCCTCGGCCCAGCCCCAGATGCCCATCGAGGGCTCGTAGCCGCCCTGCAGCCAGGTCTCCTGGTCCATCAGGTAGAAGTGGTGGTCCTGGCTGTAGCCCAGCACGCCGGCCGTGGCCAGGCCGCGGTCCACCAGCAGCTGGGCCACGTCCCGGCCGTACTTGCCCAGCGGCTCGCCGGGCAGGGTGGCGAAGCCCAGATCGCCGATGCGCAGCACGCTCAGGCGCACCTTGGCGAAGTCGGGCACCGGCGGCCCGCCGGTCAGCATCTGGCAGGAGAAGATGCAGCCGAGCGCGCCGTCCTCGTAGTGCGTCTCCATGTCGTCGTCGCCGCCGCCCACGCACTGGAAGGCGCCGAAGACGTAGTCGTTGCCGTCCTCGTCGCGGAAGGTGCCGTCCGCGTAGCCCAGCGCCTCGCGGTTGATCGGGGCGCGCGTGCTGGCGATGTCGAGCTCGAGCTCGCTCTGACCCTGCCCGGCCAGCGCCTCGAACTCGGCCTTGAGGATGGGCCAGGCGTTCATGCCGACGGTCTGCACCTTGCGCCAGTCGTCCAGGCCGGAGCCGTCGCCGGTCGGCGAGACGTCGCCGGAGGAGCCCGACAGGAACGCGGCCACCACCGGCAGGCCGGTCAGATCCTGGAGGTTCTGCTCGGCGATGAGCTCGACCGCGCCCGGGGCGTCGCCGGTGATGGTGGGCGCGTCCGTGTGGGTGCCGTGCAGCCCGAAGTTGAACAGGAAGGCGCGCGGCTGGCCGTCGGCGTCGTCGATGCGCATGGAGATCAGCCGGTCGTCGAGCGGCCACCGGTCGCACTCCCGGCGGTCGTGGTGGACCAGGCCCCCGGGGTCCATGGGCTCCAGGGTCCTGTAGCTGAAGCGGGCCGGCTGCAGGTCCGCGATGGCCGCCAGGGCCGCGTCCGCCATGCAGCGGGTGTGGCGCTCGAACATCTCCTTGGTGAAGTCGCCGTGGCCCAGCACGCCCATCTTCCGGCCAGGCAGCCAGTAGGAGTAGTTGCCCGGGTAGGAGTGGGTGTGGTTGGCGGACAGCACGATGCGGTTCTCGTAGTTCTCGCCGGTGGCCGCGTGCATGCGGCGGGCGATGTCCGTCAGCATGTGGTCCGTGGACCAGGAGGTGGTGGTGCGGATGAGGACGATGCGCTTCACCCCGTTGTCGAAGGCGAAGGCCTTGGCGATGGGGCGATCCCAGAAGGAGTCCGTGCCCCCCAGGGTGTCGCGGTAGGGGGTGCGCGGGCCGAGCCGGGCGCCGAAGCCGGCCGGGCTCACGCCCACCGGGAAGTCGAGCGGCACCGAGCCGATGCCGACCCTGAGCGGGGTCCGGGCGCTCCAGCCCTGGTCCACGTCGGGGCCGGTGAGCGCCTGGTAGAGCGCCTCGGGGTAGGGGGCGCACTCGCCGTTGACGCACGAGTACATGGGCTGGCAGTCGGTGTCGTTCAGGCACATCTCCACGCACCGGCCCTCGATGCACCGGCCGGTGGGCAGGCAGGTGGCGTCCTGGCTGCAGCGGGTGGAGCGGCGGCAGCAGCCCTGCACGCAGTCCTGGCTGGTGTCGCAGTCGGTGTACAGGTCGCAGCTCTGCTCGCACTGGCCGCCGTCGTCGCCGCCGTCCGTGCCGCCGCCGCCGCCGTCGCAGCCCACGAGCGCCAGCCCCGCCAGACCCAGCAAGCCCGCCATCCAGGTCCCGCGCGCGTCGAAGCTCACCGCACACCTCCCGGTTGAGGAACCGACGGCCCATTCTACGGGCAGCCGGTGTCCGGAGCAAGCCCCGGGGCGTGGAACACGGCGGCCCGCAAGCGGATCTCCGGGGCGCGGCCGCGGGCCCTTGGCCACGGCGCCCGGCCGTGCGACGGACCCTCGCGCTCGCCCCGCCTTCATACTACAATCCGGCCACCCGGGAGGAGGTCGTCCCCATGCGCGTGGTGTGCTCGAGCTGTGATCGCACCGTGGACACCGGCGAGGCCGCGGCGGGCGAGCTGGTGGTGTGCACCTGCGGGCAGGGCATCCTGGTGCCCGAGCTGCCGGCCGCGGCCGGGAAGATGAACTGCCCGGCCTGCGGGGCGCCGGTGGATCCGGCGCTGAAGCGCTGCACCTACTGCGACACCCCGCTGGCGACCGTGGTCTGCCCGGCCTGCTTCGGGGTGGTGTTCGAGGGCGTGGCCTGCTGCAACCACTGCGGCCGGGCGCTCGACTCCAGGTCGGTGCTGCTGCACGGGGCCGCCACCCTGCATCGCTGCCCGCGCTGCGAGGGCCGGCTGCTCGCCCAGGCCCGGCAGGCCCACCGGGCCGCGGGCGGGACGGGCGAGCCGCCGGTCGTGCCCGAGGCCCCGGTGCTCCGGGTCGAGGTGGTCTCGGGCTGCGCCATCGAGCGCTGCTCGACCTGCGAGGGGCTGTGGGTGGACTTCGAGACGGTGGAGCGCATCTACGCCGACCGGGAGGCATCGCCCAACCTCCAGGCGCTGACCGGCGCGACCCGGGCGACCACGCCGACCGCGAGCTCGACCAGCATCCCGGTCGCCGGCGTGAAGCCGCCCGCGAGCGCCGAGGCGGGCCAGGGCTACATCAAGTGCCCCCAGTGCCAGAAGCTGATGAACAAGCAGAACTTCGGGCGCGTCTCCGGGGTGATCATCGACCTGTGCAAGGGCCACGGCACCTGGTTCGACGCGGACGAGCTCCGGCGCATCCTGGCCTTCATCGAGGCGGGCGGGCTGGACAAGCAGGCCCAGCGCGAGCGTGAGGCGCTCCGCGAGGAGCTCCGCTGGCTGCGGCAGAAGCAGTCCATGGAGGCGGCCAAGGCCGGCGTGGACCTGAGCGCGGGCGGCCGCATGGCCTCGGGCGGCCTGGCCGTGAGCCTGGGGGGGCTCTTGGGCAAGCTGTTCAGGTGACCCGCCGCCCCGATTCTGGGCTTGACTTCGTGGACCCGCTGGTCTAATTTCCCGCCCCGCGTTGGGGTTGCGCGGTGGGTTGGCATCCTGGCGGGGTAGCTCAGCTGGCAGAGCAGGGGTTTCATAAGCCCCGTGTCGGCGGTTCGAGTCCGCCCCTCGCCATTCCCCCTTGAGGTCGAAGGCCCCGCGAGCCATCGCGGGGCCTTCGCGTTTCATCCTGCCGGGGCTGCGGTGGGGGGCGCGGGCGGGAGCGCCCGGCCGAGGTCCTCCAGGATGGCCGGCAGGCCCCAGGGGAGCCCGGGGTCGGTCAGCCACGCCTCGTCGGGCGGGCCGAAGCAGCCCTGGTGGAACATGTAGCAGTGATCCGCCTCGCGATCGCGCATCCGCGCGCTCGGCACCTTGAGCCAGCCGTGCCTGGCCGCGTCCGCCGCGGCCCGCCACACGCACCCGAGGCTCGAGCCGCAGCGCAGGTCGGTCAGCCGCTGGAGCCCCCGGGTCACCCCGGGTGAGCGGCCGTCGCAGGCGTTGAGCGCGGTGCCGTCGAAGAACACGTCGCAGTCCCCGCAGACCGCGAGCAGGCGCTCCGGCGGCAGGCGCCGGGTGTAGGGCAGCACGCAATCGAGGTCCGCGGTGCCGGGCGGCGGGTTGGCGCTCACCCCCATGGCGTGCACCCAGGCGACGCGCGGGGCGAAGTCGGCCGCGAGCAGCGCGATGAGCCCGCCCTGGCTGTGGCCGAGCACCGCGAGCCCACCCGCGCAGTCGGCCTGGGGGAGCGCGCAGGCGCGGCTGGCGGCGCTCTCGGCAAGCCCCGCGTCGAACATGCAGCGGGCGCGCGGCAGGTAGCGCGCGCAGCCCTGGCCAGGCCGCCCGTTGGCGTAGTCCACGCTGAGGGCCACGAAGCCCGCCCGGGCCAGGCGGGAGAGCACCTCGAAGATGAAGGCGTGGTCGTGGGGCTGGATGGTGCCAGGCACGTACAGCACCACGGGGTGGCGCCCCTGGCCGCACGGGGCGAAGCCGCTCAGGGGGAAGCGCTCGCCGCAGGCGCTCTCGAGCGCCCGAGCGCGGCTGGCCGCCCGGGTCGCGTGGTGCGCGCCGAGGTAGGAGGTCTCCAGGTACTGGACGCCGTCCTGGCACACCCCCGGCTCGCGCAGCCCGCCCCAGGCGTGCCAGCAGCCCGGGAGCAGCCCCAGCGAGAGCCCCAGGAGGAGGCCGGCTCGGCGGCGCGCGCGCACGCTCAGTCCTCCTGGGCCGGTCTGGCCGTCGCGCTGGCGAGGGTGGGGGTGAGGAAGTCGTGGCAGCGGTCGGCGGCGCACGCGCCCCCGCGGCAGGTGAGCCCGGGGGCGCACTCGAACGGACCCGCGCAGGATTCGCCCCCGGCCCCGAGCGGGGCGCAGGTGCCCACGAGCGCGCCCGCGCTCCGGGCGCAGAAGGCGCCCGCCTCGCAGGCCAGCCCGCCCGGCTCACAGGTCCCGCCCACGGGGCGCAGCGACCCGCAGGTCCGGGTCTCGGGGTGGCAGCCGAGCCCCTCCGCGCAGGCCGGCCAGTCGTCGGGAGCGCAGCCCTCACCGGCCGCCCGCGGGGCCGCGCAGGCGCCCTCCAGGCAGGCCAGGCCGGGAGGGCGCCTGCGCGGCC
>Ga0116143_10003704_pt1 | contig 15169 bp, 16 predicted proteins | sample AD_UKC034_MetaG_FD_89745 | JGI IMG/M metagenome (GOLD analysis project Ga0116143, IMG submission 89745) | Active sludge microbial communities of municipal wastewater-treating anaerobic digesters from USA - AD_UKC034_MetaG | ecosystem: Engineered > Bioreactor > Anaerobic > Digestate | place: USA...
ATCGCCGGTTTTCCGGGCGATTCGAAGAGAAAACGGGGCGACACCGCAGAGAAAAGCGGTGATTTGCCGGAGAAATTGAACCGAGTTCGGTCGCTGTCATTGTTTGGCGGCGGGATTCAACGAAAACCTCGCGTTATTCGAGGTGCCCTACAGAGCACTCTACGCCTTAAGAGCGCGGGAGGCTCTTGGACATAAACCCGTAGACCCCAGGGTCTGGCGAAGCAAGATCAGACCTGGATATGAAGAGGCGATCGCATTACTTGAGCGTGGCGACATTCTGGCAGGGGACAGGAAGTTGAATGTGCTGGCAGACGAAGGTGATCCTAGGGCACAGACTCTCCTCGCAGCGCGTCTTGCTGTTGGTGGAGCGGCTTCACGCGACGCCCTCCCCGAAATGGCAGTCGAGTTGTATCGGAAGGCCGCGGCCGTCGGATATGCGGGGGCGGAGAATGACCTCGGGACCATGTATCACGCGGGTAATGGCGTTGTTCAGGATTACGAGATGGCGCGGAAGTGGTTCGAGTTTGCATACCTTGACGGGGAGATACAAGCGGCGCGAAACCTTGGCATCATTTACGAATTCGGGCAGGGCGTGGAAAAGAATCGTATTGAGGCAGTCAACTGGTATCGCAAGGCAGCTGAGGGTGGCAATGCACAAGCTCAGGCGAGGTTGGAAGAAATTGATTACGAAATGCTGGAGCAGCGGGAAAAACAGCGATTGCTTCGTATCGCAGCTAGCAAAACACCTTCCAGTGATGACATTGAACGCCTCGTAACTAGTCTATACGCACGGCATTACAAGGGGAGGCGTGCAATTCCGCCAAATGTGGAGGTGATCGATAGCGTTCTGTTTGGAGAAGTGTCGAGAACTGCAATTACGGCGAAAGGAATTGCATGTAAATCTGGCGGCGGAAAGGTGGCCGACTGCACCTTTACGGTAAATCGAAAATTTGTCGGAGGTTTGTTCTACGGTTTTGAGAATGGTTCAGGCAGCGATAGAAAATACTCTGCCAGATTTGAGAAATCGAGCGGAGGCTGGGAATCTGCTGAACTGGAGGACCAATTTCGCAATGCCGGTCAGCGAGCTCGCCAGTCTGGTTCGAGTGGCACTTTCACGGGAGGTTGGAGCAAAGGCCGATATGAATGCCAGGGTGGGCAGCTGGAGGATAAAATCACCGGCCGGGCGCAATCCTTCTTTCATCCGGATTGCTAATGCTGTTAGCCCGATACCTTCGAGCACGTGTTCGCGCTGCTCGATGCGATCCAATTCGATCACGCCTTTCGCACCTGGGTGGGAGGCATCATCCCAGCTCTGGCTAAGGACTAGGTCATCGCCATCGATGGGAAGTCGAGCCGACGCACCACGAGCAAGGCGGCGGCACCACTGCATATGGTCAGCGCATTTGCGGCCAATGTGGGCGTGGTGCTGGGTCAAGGGGCGACCGCCGAGAAGTCCAACGAAATCACGGCGATTCCCGAGTTGCTCAAGGTGCTCGACATCGCCGGCTGCATCGTCACCATCGATGCAATGGGCACGCAGACCAAGATGGCACGCACGATTCGCGAGCGAGGCGCGCGCTATGTACTGTGTGTGAAAGACAATCAGCGCAGCCTGCACGACGCGATCATTTTTGCCGACCTCCACCCGCGCGGCCCGCTAACACCGAGCTCGACACACGAGAGAACGAGCACCGGGCACGGACGAACCGAAGTGCGTCGCTGCCGTGCGAACAACGCGATCGACCTGACCTGCTTCTGACAAGCGGTCAAGTGTTGCGTCAAAGACCTTGAGTTCCTGTTCGACGGTTGCTTGAACGGGCTTGGACGGAGGAGTGACAATGCGTTGGGTTAGTGCTGTGAATTCCATGGTGCTGATGTGCGGAATTCTGATTGGGTTAGACGGTACGCATGCCTTTGCAGGGTTTGACGAAGGGATCGAAGCCTACCAAGAAGGGGCATTCGCGGTTGCACTCGGCGAATTCCGACCGTTGGCCGCGCAGGGTGACGCCACGGCGCAGTACGCTCTCGGCGTCATGTATCGAAACGGGGAGGGAGTCGCCCGCGACGACCAGCAAGCGGTGGAGTGGTATCGACGTGCCGCTGTACAAGGGCATGCCATGGCCCAAAGCAGTCTTGGTTTTATGTATTTGATGGGCAATGGCGTGGCCCGGAATGACGTCAAGGCGACTGACTGGTTCCGCAAGGCCGCGGAGCAGGGAGATGCCGCGGCGCAGTACAACCTCGGCCACGCCTATTGGGACGGTCGGGGCGTGCCTCAGGACGACAAACTGGCAGAGCAATGGATACGCATGGCCGCTGCGCAGGAGTATGCGTCGGCGCAGAGCGACCTCGGTGTCATGTACGAGGAGGGCAAGGTCTTGCCTCAGGACGACAAGCAGGCGTTGGCGTGGTACCGGAAAGCTGCAGCGCAAGGGCATGCCCGTGCTCAGAGTAACCTGGGCGCCATGTATTTGCATGGCCGCGGAGTGACTCGCAATGCAGTCATTGCCTTTGCGCTCTTCAGCGTAGCTGAAGGTAACTTCGAAATCGCAGCCTCGAATCGTACTGCGGTCGCTCGAGTGCTGACTCCGGAGCAGATTGCCGAAGGTGAGGCGCTCAGCCGTCAGCTAGCCCGCGAGGACAGTTTTTTGGTAGTGCTCGATGCAGCTACCGAGCGTGTCCCTTCGTCAGCCGGCAGGTAGAGACACCTGATCAACCAGCAAGGTCTGATATTCGTGGCAGAACCGCGAGCTTCATGCCCCAACTGGCTGCCAGTGTTGGGCGATCATTCACGGAGATCATTTTGAAACCTCACATTCAATCGCCGTCTTGCTTTTCTGGCGCCCTGATCGTTGCGGCTACGTTACTTGTGGCTGCATGCGTCAGTCCGGGAGTACGTGAGAATCCATCTGCGAGTTTTGGCCCTGTCTGGGGTGGTTCCAGTAGTGGTCGAACGGGTTCGGATGTCGACATCAACGCGATTGAGAAGGAATGGAGCCGCGATTTTTACCGGCGGCGCGGTTATCACCCTCCGATTGGCTTCGTTTACATGAACCGCAACGAGCCTGAGCGTATTAAGCGGTTCAATCCGACTCCGCCGGGGCCGGATGAATTTCAGGACCCGGCGACCGGATACATCTGGATGAGGTGCGAAGAAGGCCAACACTGGGATGGCGCCCGCTGTGTCGGTCGAAGTGCCTGTTTCTCATTTAGCGCAGCCCAGAATCACAGCTTTTCCAGAGCATGGCGTGAGGAGAAACCATGGCGGGTACCGGGCATGAATGAACTGAGAGATTTCCATGCCAGAGTGGTCCAGATCGAGCCGCCTCTGAGCGTGAATTCTTCGAATTGGCTCTGGTCTGGTCAGCGTCCGGTTGGTGGTGAGGCGGGGTATGTCGGCTACCTAGTCCAGCTTCCCGGTGGAAAATACACTAAGGAGCGACTGGGCGCGTGTCACGCGGTTCGATTGATGCGAAGGAAATGATATATGCGCAGAGCGAGATTGACTGCGACAGGTTTTCAGTCAAACGAAATGCTGACGGATTCTTCGGAGCACGCAGCAGTGAATTCAGGAACATCGATTGTCTTTCGAATCGCGAGGACTTCGCTGGCGGTTCTGACGCCAAGTCGCAGGTAGCAATCGAATGGCAACAAGTGGCCGCTTGAATTGTGATGGCTCTGAGATGAATTGGTCGCCGCGGACACGATCGCTCAATCCCGTGCGCGATGTACAGCCCGCGCGTGAGTCGGGGGCGTATGCAAGGTATCGCGTGCATGCTCGGGCGGTGTTCAGAGGCGAGCACCCTAGGCACATTTGGTTTTTGGTCCCTGCGCCATTGATGCTTTTTGCGCTGAGTGTTTTCACGATCATCAGAGGTGCCCCGGAAGATTCGCCCTGGATGGCCTGGGCAATGGCGGCGTTGGCCTCGGTGACATTACTGCTCATGATGGATGGCTGGGGCTGCCTGTGCTGGTTGGTCGGGAAGCGTTCGGTGTTCGTTGATCCCCCTGCCTGCATTATGCGCGCACAGGCGTTTTGGCGTGCGGTGGCCGGATGGCGGTTGGCTCGCAGCGCGCCGAAATCGCAACCGAACATCACGCTGTCAATGGAGCATTTGACCTTGTGCTGGGCCGATGCGGCAGTGAGCATTCGCTGGGACAATTTTCGACAGATGCACGCAGTCCAGTACCAAGGGCGAGTGCAGGTGGCCCTTGACCTCCAGTGCTACCGGGAGGTTACTGTCACCAAGGGTGTGACAGAGACTTTGCTTCCGCATTTCCAACTGACAAGGGCGGCGACCGGTTCGGACATTCTCATCGACCCGTTCCCCTTCGACGTCACGGCCGAAGAACTGGTGGGCTGTCTGCACCGGTATGCTCGGCACTACTATTGTCGTGTCATGGGGCTGTGAGGGTTCTGAACTGTGCCTTCCTGACAAGTGTTGGGGTGGCGCGTCCAAGTAGATGAATTGCCACGTGGCGGAAGGTTGCACATCTTTTGGAGAAATAGTGATGAAGAAGTTCGGATGGCCGAAGCGCGTTGTATTGGTGAGCGGGGTGCTCGGTGTTGGGCAGTCGCCCGTGTTTGCGGGGGATTTGGGAGGGTCGAATGCCTACAGTCGCGAAGAATACGAGACCGAGATTCATACTGGGGTAATGGAGGCTTCCAAAGCCTACACTCGGAAAGACTACGTGACCGCTCTCAAATTGTACAGGCCGCTCGCGGAGCAAGGTAATGCTGCGGCCCAGCACAACCATGGCATGAGAAGCAATATTTCTGAACGCATGTCTCGTAGCCAGATAGATGAGGGGCAGGCGATTACTAAACAACTGGTGCGTCCCGGTGAGTTCCTGAAAGCACTCGCCGCGGCAGCTACGCGCTCTCCATCGCCTGTTCATTGATTTGTTTAGAGTGGAGTCGTGTCGCTCGTGGAGGTTCGGAGTCATTCGTTCGAGGAGGATTAAATGGGGAATATTGGTGGCGGAATCGCTGTGGCGGCGACCTATGCGTTTGCTGGTTTTATTGCCTGGTTTGCACGCGAAGGCGGTGTTGTTAATTTTTTTCCTGTTGTAATCTTTATTTTGCTGACTGTGCTTGCGTCCGCCGGAACATGGAGGCTCGTTTTCAGGGCTGATACGTGATTTTGAGGTCGCGCCGTCTGATTCGAGAAAATGGGCTGAAATAGTGGAAAGCCTCGGAAGACGAGGTTTGCATTTTGCTCGAATGAACCGCTTATGTCCGATGTGTCTTTGCGTGTTTGGAAAGGGGGGGTGAAATCATGGTGAAGAAGGAGTGGATGTCATTGGCCCGGCCTTTGGCTGGTTTTGCAGTGCTTGGCGCTCTGTTGGGATTGATCCCCATATCCTCATCCGCACAGACGAATTCCATCTATCAGGATCGGCGTCAGCAGGTGCAGGAAATTGCTCGAGAGAGGCGGGAGCAAGCGAGGGCGCAACGAGCAACGCCGACAATCGAACGTACGCATCGTAATGACCGGATCGAGGCTAACGCGAATTCGGCAGGCGTGGATCCTGATGAGTCGGCGCCAAATGTCTCGGTAGGAAAGCTGCGTTTCGAGCAACCTGGCTCTGGAGCACGACAAGTCGACGCAAGTGGCAACGTGGGTGGAACCGACCTGACAGCCGCCTCGATTCTCGCGACACCCCAATGGCATTGCTTTGGTCAATACAGGAACGACAAGCCACTCTATGCTCGGTATCTTTTTGGCGCGACACCATCGGGCTTGATGAGCTCTTGGGGCGAAAGACAGCGGGAGCACCAGAATAAGAAATTCCGGGACAAAATTGCATACATTAATCAAACGCTGGCGGGCAATATTCCAGCAGCTGAGTACGAGCGGATGTCCACGGTCCACGGCATGGGGCGAGGCAGTCGTGAGGGTCAAGAGCGACGTGTCGCGGAGGTCGTCAAACGCGAACGGACAAATGCCATGGATGCGGCGATCAGAGTAGCGTCCGACATGGTGGCGCTTAACCCAGGGTCTGCTGAGGTCGGCGTGAACGCTTTGCATTTGCTGATGCAGGTTGAGGGCGCAGTCGGTGAAGACGCGAGTCCCGAGTTGCGTTGTGCCACCACATACTTTCGCGATCGATATTCGAGCGATTCGGAAGAGGCGATTGTGGCGCAGTATCGCGAGCTACTGAACGAGACTGCCAAGGACACGTATGAGCCCCTCAACTGCCCTCTGGCGGGTGCACTGGCGGCGCATTTTCTCGAGAAGGGGCGGCCTCGAGAGGCCTGGGAGGTCCTGGACCGGGTTGCCGCGAGCGCTCAGCGGGCCGCCGGGCCTGATGGGTCGATGCAGGCCATGATGATGCAGAAGTATCCGTACCGGGAGTGCGAGTACGTTAATTACCTGCGCGGCACGATGCAGGCCGCCGGGCTTGGCACAAAACGATCGCCCGCAGCAGCTGCGGAATCCTTCCGTCTGTGTACGCGCTATGTGAGCGCCTGCTCTTACAACCTGGGTGTCCTCTGGCTTTCCAATCAAGCGCCACGGCCCGACTCACGCCAGATCGTCCAAATGCTTCAGCGGGCGGCCAATTCAGGAGAACAACCGGTCGCGTCGAAGGCCAGGATCATGCTTGATCAGCATTTTTCCGCCAACCAGCAGGTGGCTGCGAGGCTACCCAAGGACGTGCTGGCGTACATGGCCGTGTTGCGTGTGTTTGGTGAAGCATGCTCGGCGGATGACGATTGCCGGCAACTGGCAAAATCGCTGAAGCGTGTTCAGAGTACCCGGACCACGCCGAGCTGGCAGGAGCAACAGGACCAGATGCTCTGCAACAGCATCGGGTTTGCGGGCGGTGCCGAAAAGGACTCCGCTGCAGACACCTGGTATGACTGGAACTGTGGTCCGGGTTGATTCGCTTAGGTGGACTTTGAACCGATGTCCTTGGGCTAAGGCTTCCGGAATTCAGCGAATTTCGTGTGCTTATCCTTCTGTGAGTAAGGTGGACTTACCCTGCGTGCAACGTCGAATTGGTGCTTTCCTTCTTTTTTGCTAAAGAGTGCGGGTTGAACGATCCTGATAAATGCGCAAATGAATAGTCCAAGTATTTGTGTCACTTGGGTAAGAATTTGAATAACGTTCTGGGAAGACGAGTCATGCAAGAGTCTGTTTGGATGAAGCGCGCTACTGTGGTCGCGGCCGTTCTTTTTACTCTCGCAGAGGTGCCCGCCTTCGCTGGCTTTGATGAGGGGCGTGCTGCCTATGAGCACGAGGACTGGTCGACCGCGTTACTTGAAATGCGCCCGCTGGCGGTGCGGGGTGAAGCGAGGGCGCAGCATGTTCTTGGTCTAATGTATCAATTTGGACGGGGTGTTCCTCCAGATGACGTTCAAGCCTTTGACTGGTACATGTTGGCTGCGATGCAGGGTTACAGCGCCAGCCAGAAGAAGGTCGGTGTCATGTATCACGAGGGGCGTGGAGTGCCACAGGACTACAAGCAGGCGATTGTATGGTTGAGAAAGTCCGCAGAGCAGAACGATGTCCAGGCGATGGCGGCGCTTGGGGGCTGCTATTTCTTGGGCCAAGGCGTAGCGCAGGATTACGTTCTTGCTTACGCAATCGTGAACTTGGCCGCTTCGGAAGACCAAGGGGCACGCGAGTGGCGCACAGCTTTGGCGAAGGAGTTATCGAATGCTCAGGTGGAGCAGGGGCAGGCAATCAGCCGCCAATTGGCACGCCCGGGGGAGTTTCTGAAGGCTCTCGACGCGGCGGCTGCACGGTAGTGCCCACACATTGTGTGATCGTGGTTCCGGTTTGAGAAAAAACTGTTACGGCAACTGTGAGCCATGGTTTCAGAAAGGGAGATACCTGAATGGAAGACCTGGAAACCCGAGCACGTGTTTTTGCCGAGCGCGCCCATGCTGCCGTCGAGCAGGTTCGCAAATACACTGGTGAACCCTGCATTGTTCACCCGGCCGAGGTGGCAGAGATCGTTCGTAGTGTGCCCCATACACCGGAAATGCTTGCGGCCGCTTGGTTGCATGATGTCGTCGAAGACACCGGGGTGACGCTTGAAGAGGTTAAACGCGAACTTGGTGATGAGACGGCCGCGCTGGTCGAAATGCTCACCGACGTCAGTCGCCCGGAAGACGGTAATCGCGCAGCGCGCAAGGCCATTGACCGAGCGCACACCGCGAGTGCCTCACCCGCTGCGAAGACGGTCAAGCTGGCCGATCTCATCAGCAATTCCAGCACTATCGTGGCTCATGGCAAGGGCTTCGCCAAGGTATACATCGTGGAGAAGGCGGCCTTGCTCGAGGTGCTGCGCGACGGCGATGCGCAGCTCTGGCAGCGTGCGCACGAGATCGTGATTGATGCCTGCAATTTGCTTGGCCTGCCAGCCCCTCAGCTACACGATGATCGAGCCGATGGCGCAGGCACCGCGAATGCCGAAGCGAGCGCCCAGGGGGCATCGTGACTTCGGCGAAACCATGGGGTCTAGTGCTTGCTTTGATCTCATGCACTGCCGTGTTGTCGGCGTGCAGTCATATGAAACCATCGGTGGCATCGGATGCTTGGTGTTCTGGATCGGAGAGCGTCGAGCCTGAACTGTACGAAATCATAACTGCCGTGTGCGGCTCCCCATCCGCACAGCATTGTCCCGGTGGCGATTGGCCGCTTAAACCTGTGCCAGAGCATGGTGGTGCAAATTGACTTGAAGTGAGTATGGAAGCAAACAGGTGCCATTAGACTGAATTGATTTATCCGGTAATCAGGGTGTCTTTGATTCTGCCCAGTTGAACGCTGCGTACAAATCCATGAATTTGTCCTGACAGGAAACTAGATGAGCTCCAAGCGCAAGAGGTTTGCAGCGATGATCATGACCATGAGGGGATCCAGAAAACGTGCATTGCTGGTTTTTCCTGTTGTATTTATTTTTTTATCATATGTGACTTATTCATATTTGTTGACGCCATTTGTGATATCTGAAAATTGTCACAAAACAAATCGATATGACAAAGAGTTTTGCGAGTGTTTCTATGGCCAAGCTATGGCGTCTATCGGGCCGTGGATGTTCATTGTCTATCTCTTTCGTGGCTCGGCCGCGATCCGCGAGGAACTATCAGAGGCTGGTAGAGAATGCCAAATGCGATAAGGCGCAATGCACAATCTTTTGCTATCTATTACTGGAATCAATTTTACGTCCGACTTCTCTAGCAGGTTGATGCAAAACCAAGTGAACGCCCATAGTTGGCGATTGTCATAGCAGTACTCCCGAAACCCTTGTCCTGACTACGATGCGCGGCCAACTCGATCCCCAGTCCTCGATGTTCCACTACTTCTCTGCCGAGTCGCGCGTACCGGCGGATCATCCGCTGCGAGCGGTCAAGCAATTGGCGGATCGGGCGCTTGGCGCCATATCTGGCGAATTGAACGCGCTGTACTCGAGCGTCGGTCGCCCGTCGATTCCGCCGGAACGTTTGCTCAAGGGGCAGTTGCTCATCGCGCTGTATTCGATTCGCTCTGACCGTCAGTTTTGCGAGCAGCTCGATTACAACATCCTGTTCCGCTGGTTTCTCGACATGAACCTTGAGAGCGCCAGTCTGGATCAATCGAATTTCAGCCGTTTGCGCGAGCGCCTGGTCGTGACCGATATTGCGCGTCGCTTCTTTGATGAAGTGGTTTGTCTGGCGCGCCGCGAGCGCTTGTTGTCCTCCGATCATTTCACCGTCGATGGCACGTTGATCGACGCGTGGGCCTCGTTCAAGAGCTTCAAGCGCAAGGACGGCGAGCCGCCCAAGGATGGCGGCGACGGCACGGGCATGGTCGATTTTAAGGGCGAGAAGCGCTCGAACGCGACGCACCAGAGCACGACCGATCCAGAGTCCAGGCTCATGCGCAAAGGCAACGGACAGCCGGCCAAGCTCAGCTACGGCGGCCATGTGCTCATGGAGAACCGCAACGGCTTGTGCGTGGATATTCTGGTGACCGAATCGACGCAAGCGGAGCACCGTGCAGCCAGTCAAATGCTCACTCGCGCCCGGCGTCGCCGGATTCACCCCAAGAGCCTGGCGGCGGACAAGGGCTATCACGTGAAGGACTTCGTTTCGCAGTTGCGCGAGCACGAAATTCGACCGCACATTGCGCGAATCGAGAATCGAAAAACACCAGGGCTCGACGGCCGTACGACGCGAACCGAGGGCTACAGAAGTAGCCAGAAGAAGCGCAAAAGGGTCGAAGAGATATTTGGCTGGCTCAAGACGATCGGTGGAATGAGAAAGAGCCGCTTCGTCGGACAGGCGAAAACCCAGATGGCCGCGTTTATCTCGGGCGCGGCATACAACCTGCTCAGAATCGCTAAATTGAGCCATTCGGGGGCGGCGGCATGAAGCGGGCGCCGAAAAGGGGCGCCGAAGTGCATTTCGCCCCGCGCTACGGTAAAAAGAAGCGAATTGAAATCCCGAATCTTTCGACCAAGTCGCCATGAAATCCAAATCCGACCTCAGTGCTGGCGCAGTATCTGGCGCTTTTGCATCACCCTGCTAGGGCGTAATGCGATGAAATTGATACGGTGTATGACGTGCTCGGGCTTGTTCTTCATGGCGTTAGACGCAGCCGTGCAACGCTGATATGCCTCGCCTGATTGCGTTGTTTCTTCTGTTCTTTTTGGCGGCCATTGCGCCGTCGTGGGCAATGGATGAACAGGAACGCAGCCATATCAATGCGGTGGAGCAGACCCAAACAGTGTATGGCCAGGGCGCGCCTGAGCATCTGCGCGCTCTGGCTTCGCTGATCGTCTATTACGACCACGCGGGACGGGCACGGGATGCACTTGAACCTGCGCGGCGCTACATAAGGCTTCTGGAGAGCAAGACAGATGCCCATTCGATCGATGCTCTGAATAAACTTCAGCAAGATCTCATTCAGCGCTTGATCCAACTCGGAGAGCTTGACGAGGCTGAGCGCGAAAAGCAGCGCTTGTTCGCTCGGTTGAACAGTGGTGGAGGCGAAGCATCCGAAAGCTCAGCCGAAATGAAACTTCGTATCGCTTGGCAGCAGCTGGTGCGTGTGCCCGTGCCGATGCCCCAGGGCGCCTCGGAGACGGAAAGAGCCCTCGTTAACGCCGTCAATGACGCCGCCCTCCAATTTGGGCCGTTTGGTCGGGAGCGGTTACAAAGCCTGGGCGCCTATGTGAGCTTTCTAGAAGAAACGCATGCAGAGCCTTCGCGCATTTTGCCTGTTGCCCACCGCTGGTTGGCGATCAACGGATTGCTCGATAGCGGTGCGCCTGATGATTCCGGAATCATTGGCAGCATGGCGGATCTGCATGTACAGGTCGCTGAGTATGCCGCAGCGCTGTTGCTCTATCGGCGCCATGTTGATTACCTGGAAGCGGTTCAGGGTGATGAGGCGGAAGCGACGCTTCGTGGGCATCACAACATCGCCTTTGTGTTGGACCGCCTGGGGCGCCATGGCGAGGCACAGCCCATCTACGAGCAGGCCGCGGAACGTGCAATTTTTGCCTTCGGCGCCGAGAATGCATTGGTGGCCGTCATCAAGGCGAGTTGGGCCGAGTCGCTCGCCCAGAGCGGCCAGACGGATCGGGCGGCCGTTGTCGCTCGGGAAAGTCTGGCGGCCATTCGAAGTGCGAGTCAAAGCGGGCGCGAAGACCTTGTTCGCTGTTTGACGAGCGCGCGCCTCGTTTTTGCCGCGGCGGGAATGAACGGTGAAGCTCTTTCGGTTTCGCGCGAACTCATGGCACTGCAGCGCGGGGCCGATAACGTGGAAGACGGCGCCCAATTGCACGACCTCGCGGTGACGCTCATGAATGCCGAACGCTACAAGCAAGCCCTTGATGCTGCCGAGCGAAGTCTCGCGCTGTTGTCACAACAACTTGGGGAAAGCGACCCTATCATCGCCAAGCCACTCAACACATTGGCCATGATTTATGTGTCGCTTGGAAAGCCTGACCAAGCCTTGCCATACATCTTGCGTAGTGTGGCCTTGACCGAAGCCGAATACGGTCCGGCCAATATCGAAGTGGCAAAGAAGCGCGTGAATGAGGTCAGCGTGCTCTCAGCGCTCAAGCGCTACCCTGAGGCCATCGAGGTGATGGAGCGTATTGCCCCAGTCATAGAGACACAGGCACCGCAAGATGTGTCGACACTGGCAACGTATTATCACAATTACGCAGTGCTGGAAGTCAGCTATGCATTGCAGCTTCAAGGGCAATTGACAGAAGAGCAGCGCGGGTCCTTCGCAACTGCCTTCACCTTGGATCATTTGTTGTCCAGTGCGATGGACCACGCGGAACGTGCTTTGGCGCTACGCGGGGCCTCAGATTCCGATTCCAATCCAGCGCGCCGGCAAAGCGAGGCCCTGCTGACCACGCTGCGCATGATGTCCGGCAGTGATACGCCAAAGGATGCGACCACACCTCTGATCAGACTGCTGGCCGTGCGATCCGGAAACGATACCGATTCGGCCACGGAGAATTTTCTCCAGATGAGCCTGGTGCTGGCCTACGTTGCACAAGGCAATGCCAACGCTGCAATTTTGTGGGGAAAACAGGCCGTCAATATCCTTCGGGATAGACTCGGCCTGAACGCTGATCTGCCGGAGGAGTTGCGCCGCAGCCTTGTTGAAAAAGGGCGATTCACTTTCGAAGTACTTGCGGCCCTGCTGGTGCGACAGGGGCGCATTCCAGAAGCACAGCAGGTCTTCCGGATGCTCAAGGAGCATGAGCTAGGGGAGGTTGTTCGCGGGGCTCAAGACGTCGGAAAAGAACGTGCCGAGCTGACTGGATTGGAGCAAGCCCAGTTTCGGGAGTTTTATCAGTTGCGGGATCAGTTGGGAGGAATGGCTGTTGAGCGGCTGCAACTTGAGCAACGGCAGAGCCTGTCCGAAACGGAAAAGAAGCGCTTGGCTGACATTGTGTCTGCGCAGCAAGTGCAAGTTGACGCGATTGTTGCACTTCTCAAACGCATTGAGACCGACATGGCGAACGCGCCAGTGGGCCAGAACAGTGCAAACACGACGGTGGAGGCGAGTCAGTTTCGACGCGTCATCGATAATCTGGCGACAGCCGAACCACAGGCCCATGCAGTAGGGCTTCAGTATCTCGTCTCCGATGACACGCTGACGATTCTGATGACCGTACCAAACGCACCACCGATTGTCCATCAGGTCAAGATCGAGCGAGTTGCGCTCTACCGCCAGATCAATCGGGTGCTGGCGCAATTAAGTGCGCCCGATGCAGACCCACGCTACTACTCTCCTACGCTCAAGGCCTTGTATGACCTGCTCATCACACCCGTCGTCGCCGACCTGAAACAACTAGGCGCCAAAACGCTGATGCTGTCGTTGGACGATCAACTCAGGCTCCTTCCCTTCGCAGCGTTGATGGGGCCAGAGGGTAAATATCTGATTCAGGACTATACGTTGGCGCTATACAACGAAGCAGCAGGACAGACGCTGAACGTGCGGGGTGCCGCGCAGTGGCGGGTTGCGGCCATGGGGCTATCGCAGGAGGTCGAAGGCAAGAAGCCGCTTCGGGCTGTGCCGCACGAACTCGCAGGAATCGTGGCAAGTCCCGGTATCAGCGGACAGGTGTTTCTGAATGACAAATTCACTCGTGAACGACTTCAGTCGGTCCTGCAGCAGAGACAATCGGGCTTTAATGTACTGCACGTGGCAAGCCACTTCGATTTTCGTCCTGGAAGGCCCCAGGATTCGGTGTTGTACATGGGCAATGGTGAGCGAATTTCACTCACCGATCTGGCCACGCCGGTGTTCGACTTCAGCCATTTCGACCTTGTGACCTATTCAGCCTGCCAGACCGCCATTGCGGATGAGCGCCATTCGTCAGCGCAGGAGCTCGAAGGCCTGAGTGCCATTACCCAACGCCGCGGCGCGCAGGCGGTACTGGCCACTCTGTGGAGTGTGGCGGATCAAAGCACAAGCCGGCTGATGCAGCGTTACTACACGGCGCGGCAGTATCTCAACAAGGCGGCTGCGTTGCGAAAAGCGCAACTGGAGATGATCGAGAACGAGACGGAGGCGGCGCCTTATCGGTGGGCGCCATTCGTGCTAATGGGGAACTGGCGATGACGATGAAAAGCGCACGCCGGATGCCGGCGGTGATGCCCTCGTATCCCCCGAATCTGGAGAGCGCCTGCTATGTGACGGTAGAAGTGACGGTAAACGCTCTTATGGGTGAATGGAAAGCATGGATTCATGCGGGTCCCGAACCGTGGGAAATGATCGAGTGGGAGTGATGTGTCGCTGAAATATGTTTTAAAAACAATAGCTTGCGTTGTGCCGGAAATAATTGGCATCGCGACATCAACGGCATCTTGAGATGATGCTAGCTATTGAATATAAACAGATTTCTGCGACGAGATGTGCGGGCTACTTGCTAACCAGGCCGTAAGCACCCGGCGAACCCACCTTCCCCCAGCCGCTTAGCCCATTGAAGATGGTGTCCATCAAGTTCGATGGTGGACACTATGAATGTGGTCATCCCGCGCCGAGTCCGGCGCACGCACAGCGAAGCATTCAAACAGTCGGTGGTCGCGGCCTGTCGTGAGCCCGGCGTCTCGGTGGCCGGCGTGGCCCTCGCCAATGAGCTGAACGCCAACCAGGTTCATCGCTGGATGCGCGAGCGCGGCATCGCGCCGCCGAGCCGGCGCATGTCTGGCAGCGCAGCGCTCAACGCGCTGGCTGAGCCGGGCTTTGTCCCCGTGCAGGTCGCTCCCGCAGTCGAGGCGCGGGTGATCCGCCTCGAGGCGCAGCGTGGCAACGCCCGCGTCAAGCTCGAGTGGCCGATCCAGGCCGCCGATGCGTGCGGGACGTGGTTGCGCGAGTGGCTCGCATGATCCGCATCGAGGCGCTGTGGCTGTCGGCCGCGCCACTGGACATGCGCGCAGGCATGGACACGTTGCTCGCGCAGGTGGTGCGCGTGTTCGGCGAGGCCCAGCCGCATCACGCCTATCTGTTCAGCAATCGGCGGGGCACCCGCTTGAAGGTGCTGGTCCATGACGGCTTCGGGGTGTGGCTGGCGTGCCGGCGCTTGAACCAGGGCCGGTTTCACTGGACCGAGGGCCAGGGCGGTGTCGCACTCACCCGGGCGCAGTTCGACGCGCTGGTGCTCGGGCTGCCATGGCAGCGGCTGGGCGACGGCGGTGTGATCCGGA
>Ga0116143_10003709_pt1 | contig 15160 bp, 11 predicted proteins | sample AD_UKC034_MetaG_FD_89745 | JGI IMG/M metagenome (GOLD analysis project Ga0116143, IMG submission 89745) | Active sludge microbial communities of municipal wastewater-treating anaerobic digesters from USA - AD_UKC034_MetaG | ecosystem: Engineered > Bioreactor > Anaerobic > Digestate | place: USA...
AATCGAATTTAGTTCTATCCATCTATCAAAAAATATTGAATGGACTAACAATTTGCTTACAGAATATGGTGACAGATTTGACTGGAGCAAATGGCTTATCACAAAGGAACCACTTTCTACTATTGAAAATTTAAGAAGATATGCAGATAAACTTGATTGGAGTTCAGTATCACAAAGAATAAATATTGAATTCACAGAAGAGATACTTGAAGACTTTTCTGATAAATGGGATTGGGGAAAATTATCAGCAAATAAAAACCTTCCTTTAACCGTTGAGTTTATTCAAAAACATATCGAGCAGTTAGATTTTGAAGCATTATCACAAAATCCGAAAGCCATAGATTTAATTTACAAATATCCAACATCAAAGAAATGGAATTGGGATAGAGTTATTTTGAACCCAGCAATTATTTACTCAAAAGAATCATTTGATTTTGTATTTAGTCATTACAAAAGATATTATGAATCAAAAGAATTCACAAATCCTATCCTGAAGAAAATGGCGTTGCCGTCATTTCTATTTCGAGTGTTTTCTCGACAACAAAACGACATCAGTTATTTTTTGCAGAATGATTTCATAAAATATTTGCCTTGGGAAAACCTATGCAAGTTTTGTAATACAAAATTGACTTTAGATTTTATCGAAGAATATAAAGACAAATTGAATTTTAAAGAATCTGAGTTTATCAGGAAACATCGAGATATTTTATCAAAAGAGTTTATTGAAAGCAATATTGATTTATTTGATCCTACACACTACTCATTTTATTATCTCCCTTTGACAATTGAACTGTTGAATAAATTGTATGACAGAATAAATTGGAATAATCTTTCAAGTAGTGAAAAGCTTGATTGGACTTGGGAGTTTATTGACACACATTTTGACAAGTTCAACGTTTTTAGACTTTCTGAAAATAAAGGAATATATGACAAACTAATAATAGACAAACTTGGCAAAAACAGTGTAGTTGAATTTTTAAACGATGAAATTACCAAGCAAAGGAAATGAATAACAATCCACGCATTTTGCAAGCACATTGCCAAAGCCCCGCAAGCCCATGCACAGACCAAAGCTTTGTCAAAGAGCTTGCAAAGCCAACGCACAGTGACACTGCAAAATGAATAGACAACAACAAGACAGAAAAGAAGCACGAACCGGTAACATGCGTTTGGCGTCATGCGGGGTGAAGTGCTTAAATTCAAGTTCAGTTTTTCAATTGGGCTTTAGTGCTGGGTTGACAGTTTTGTACTCCGTAATCCCGCACGAACGCCAAGCGCAAAAACGTAAGGCGTCATGCTATGGCGACAGTTCATAACTTCAACGGAGACCAAAACAATAACCATGATAATACAGCCAACGCTTCGCAAAAACAAAAGAGCTGCAAAGCCAACACACAAAAGCCGACACACGATTGCAGCACATTTGTTTTTGCCCGACGCCCCATGCCCACCCACCACCCCAAAGACAGACACACAACTGCTTGACAACTTCAACTTTACAAACTAAAATCTTATATTTAAATTCCTAATACCAAACCAAAACGATGCATAAACTATCAATCCTGATTTTTTTTATGGTGATTGCAATCTTACATGGTTGTAATAGCGACAGTAAAAGTGGACAACATACAAAAGGTAACAGCCCAACTAAAGACACAACAGCCGAGAAAATTTCTGTAACAAAGACTAACTATAATATTTACATTGAAAATTCTGCTTCAATGGATGGGTATGTAAAGCAACCATCTGATTTTAAAAATGGGCTTTATAAACTTATTGGGGATATTCATAATTATAATTTATCGCAAAAATTACGTTTGAATTTTATTAATGATACTATCTGCCCTCAAAAAGTTAATGCACCAACACCAGATATTATCTACTTTATTGAGAATTTAAAACCTACGGATTTTAAGAACTCTGGCTGTGAAGTCAAAAATTCATTCTTACCTAATATCATAAGTAAAGCTGTTTCAGCTAATCCAAAGGATGTAAATATTTTAATAAGCGATTGTATCTTTTCCTCACAAAAGGGAAGTTCTAAGGACTTTTTATCTGCGGCAAAAGAATCCATGAGAACTTTCATAAAAACTGAATTAGATAGAAATGACATTTCTTGCGTAATCCTTAAACTGAGTTCTCAGTTTTATGGAACTTATTTTATAGAAAATAAATCTGCCACAAAAAAAACAGAAGTTTTGACTGGTCAAAAAAGACCTTACTATATTATTCTATTTGGAAATTCATTATCAATAAATTATTTACTTCAAAAGATAAAATTTTCTACTTACCCAGGGTTTGAAACAAGTTATTATTTGTTAACCCCAAATGCAAATAAGCCAAAATCAAAAATAATCAGAACTAATAAAATTGGAGATTTTGAGATAGAACAGCCAGCTACTAAATTGACAATTAATGACGCTAAAGCAGGAGGTAAAAATCCAAATGAAAATCAATTTCAATTTAGTGTAGCATCAAATCTTGAATTTTTGAAAATGGACGAAACCTATTTATCAAATTCTGCGAATTATGAAGTGCCGTCTAACTACAGTTTAATTGCTATTTCTAAGAATGATGATTACACGAATGAAAGCTTGAAAGGATTTACACACGTTTTTACAGTTCGTACTTCAGACCTAAAACAGAACCAAGAAGTTTTCATAAAGCTAAAATCTAAACTGCCCCCTTGGGTAGATTCTTCATCAACAGAAGATGATTCAAACCCACTAGACTCAGTTCAACAAAAACAAACTTTCGGATTTAAATACTTAATAGAAGGTATTTCCGAGGCCTATGCTGATAAATATGAAGGAAAAGAGCAGTTCGGAATAAATGTAAAAGTTAGTAGTAATAATTATGACAAACATGGTTCTTCATCAAAATTCCCATGGTTATTATTGCTTTTAATAGGATGTATAATTGGTATTCTATTATTTTTTAAAAACAAAAAATCTTAATACATGAATGCAATAACAGATTTATTAATTACAATTTTTGAATCATTTGGTTTATACAGTGCATCAAATGGCTTAGGCGACCACTTAAGAGGACTTGATGTTCAGTGTAACGATTATACAAACCAATCTATTTATAATGTTGTATTTCTTTGCGTATTTACCATCAACTCCCTAATTGTCATTAACTATTATTATGGTTTGTTTAATAGGGTAAATTTTACAAATTTTCTTTCGTGGCTTATCAATGTACTAGTTGGTGCTTTGATTCTATTTTTCATTGCATATTTATACGCAAACAATGATGTATCTACTGGAAATTATTGCAAAGATTTATCTATTACAAATTCAGACTGCCTTGGATTTGGTGCAACTGCATCAATATTTTCTATAGTATGGAGTTTTATCTTGTCTATGATAATTAAATGGAAAAGTAGTAATAACAAAAAAGTACCTTTTTAATATGGCAAAATTATTTTTATTCGCAATTGGCGGTACAGGTTCAAGAGTTGTAAAATCTCTTGCAATGCTTTTAGCATCGGGTGTTAAAATTGAAAATACCGATACTATAATACCTATCATTGTTGACCCTGACAGTGCAAATGGTGATTTAACTAGAACCATTGACATATTGAAAGAATATAAAAGTATCAGAGAAAAATCATTTTCAGATAAAACTGATTTCTTTAAAACTAAGATTTCGTCCTTAGATGAAATTGGAGAAGGCGGGTATTTATCTGATAAATTCACTTATGATATAGATGGAGTAAAAAGCCAATTGTTTCGTGACTTTATTGGATTTAGTGAATTAGATGCTAATAACAAAGCATTGAATTCCCTTTTATTTTCTAAAGGTAATTTAGATGCTGACATGGAAGTCGGATTTAAGGGAAATCCAAATATAGGAAGCGTAGTCTTAAATAAATTTAAGCAAACACAATTTTTCAACAAGTTTGCATCAAATTTTGAGGAGAACGACAGAGTATTTATTGTAAGTTCAATATTTGGAGGAACCGGTGCCGCTGGCTTCCCTTTAATTTTAAAAAATATCCGTGATGCCAAAAACCCAACTCCACATCATTCATTTTTAAATAGTGCTAAAATCGGAGCCGTTTCTGTCTTACCTTATTTTGGCGTTGATAAATCGAGTGGTTCAAGTATTGATAGTAACACATTTGTATCTAAAACTATTGCTGCTTTAAAATATTATGCGGATAATATTTGTGACAATAAAGCAATTAATGCCCTTTACTATATTGGTGACAATCTTACAAACGACCAAAAAGGGGCTGACGGTGCTGATGACCAAAGAAATAAAGCCCACTTTATTGAGCTTGCATCCGCTATTTCTATAGTTGATTTCATGAGTATACCAGACAATGAGCTAAGCTTTGTTAACGGAGAAGTTACTAACCCTAAATACTTTGAATTCGGATTGGGTAATGAATCTAATTCAATAACATTTTCGGATTTAGCTAATCAAACCTATGAGCAAATAGCCAAGCCTTTGACAAAATACAGTTTATTTAAAACCTATATGGAATCACACTATGAGGAATCTTGCAAAAATTCAAAAATGCCACATATTCATAACGGCAATAACAAATTATCAAAGGAAGCATTAGACCAGAGATTCAGAAACAGCATCTCGATTTTTAATAGGCACTTTACGGAGTGGTTAGATGAAATGAGGGTATCAAACGTTTCATTTTCTGCATTAGACGTGAAACAAAAAGGGAAAGATATATATAACCAAGTTATTGGTAAGCCAGTGAAGCCCGGTTTTTTAAGCAAAGTAAAAAATGGAGAGGGAATAACGAGTTTTCTCAATAAGCTAAATGAAGGAGAAACATCATTTGATTTTTTAAAACCCACTCAAAAACTCTCTGCACTTTTCACTAAGGTAACAAACGAGATTGTAGATACAGAAATAAAACTATAATTATGAGCAAAATATTTCGCCTTCATACAGGTACAACACAAAATATAGAGCATTGGCAGCAATTGCCGAATTATATAGACCATAATACTATAGATACAATTCAAGACCCCTCTGGTCTTAATGCTCAAACACAAATCACTTCAATACCTAGCCCATTTGCAAGAATGGATTTAGTAAAGTCATCATTTTCATATGTGACATCTAATAAATGTTTACAAAATGCACAAAATGATTTGAAAAAAGCTTTAGATGGGCGAACCATTTATCACAGAATGATTTCTGACTGTCTAGATATAGCAGAAATATTTTTTAACATTGAAGCTCTGCAAAATAAGATTGAGATTTTGGAATGGAATTCAGGTATTCATCTTAATGGAGGAGTTTTAGACATTGATGCCGAAAGTGATTTAGGCAGATTAATAAATTCTTCAAATCCGAAACACAAGCTACTGGGTGAAACCCTGAAAATGTATCTTATTCAAGATAAAAAGCATTTTAATTTTGCTGATTTAAAGCATATTTATTTATTGAATTACAAAAATGGCCCAGAGCCAATTAACATTATTGGCGGAACATCGCCAACAACTATATTTTTTTCATCGGCCAATGACTTATCTTTTGTTGATATTAGTTTTGCAAATGACAAACTTTTTGATTTATCATTTTGTCCTTTACACAAGAGAACAAATGATTTTATCAAATACCTTTTTACAATACAAAAATCGTTTCCCAATTTCTCAGAAAAATTTTCTGGCTTTAATAAATACCTGGAGCAAACATTTACAATTTTGGACTCCAACTTGCAACATGCTATTAGAGATATAACTGCTGATTCTTATCAAAGCACATTCAACAATATTCAAGTGAAGTCTGCTGGTAACTTTGCTGAAATTTTGGGATTTAAATTAAAAGCAAAAAAGTATGATATAAAACCTAGTGTTGATGATAATGATTTTATTATTGAAGCCACTAAGTCTTATTCTGGCGATTTACCCTGCATATTACCCATTGATGTCTTTAACGAGGAGCTTAAGTATGGTGGTGGAAAATGGCAAAAAGACTGGTACAGGAATGTTCCAAAATTTGATAGCAGACCAATAACTAAAAGGACTTTGCCCAATCAGGTTCACATTGAATATCCATATTTAACAGTTAGTGATTTATTAGAACCGTACATAATTAAGGTTCCTTATCCAACTGACAATGAAAAATTTTTTAACGGTAACTATGAAATAAGGCAAGGTGAACAAGACCACGGCTTTATACTCCCTATTAAAAAAGAGATTTTTAACTATTTTACCATTAATGATTTACAAGGAGTAGTACCGGATGGAAAAAAAATGTTTGAAATCAAACAAGCTGTTGGTGGGGTTACTGCTATCTTAAGAATTCCAATTAAAAATAGTAACTATATACAAATTTCTAGAGACTATTTAGAGAGCAAATTCAGTGACAGGATACAACAAGCAGACGAAGAACAAAATAAAGGTGTAATAATAGAAAATCAATTTACTGTTGCTATTTATCCATTCATTAAAATTTCAAATGAAATAAATCCCCATTACAGAATAATGCTTGTAGATAGAGATGTTCAACCAATAAATAAGCACTTTACTTACAGCCTCAATTTCTATTCTGAAATTAATGCTCTAACATCCCTACCAAGTATCCCACCTACTCATAGAAGCAGTAAGCACCAATCACAAAAAGTTACAACAAATTATTACGTTGTTGAGAAATCCTATGATTTTATTGAGGTAAAGCATAATACTACTTCTGGAATTATCATTCCTTTATTCAGGCCAGTAACAAAACCTTCAAAGACTTTTAAATTTGCAGTCGATTTTGGCACTACCAATACACATATTGAATACAAAGAAAATGGCGGAACATCTGTTCCCTTTGATATAAGTTCTAATGATACGCAAATAGGCACTTTATATCAACCAAGCAGTTTAACAGACAATGCCCTTTCAAAAACATCCTTAGGATTTGGAGCAGATGACTTAATAAATATTATAAAAGAGGAATTCGGCCCTTTGGCAATAGATAAGGATAGTCTTTATAAGTTTCCGCAAAGAACAGTTATAAATGATAACGGGAGTTTTAATGTTGAGACAAACTTCGCTTTAGCTGATTTCAATATTCCTTTTTGGTATTTGAAAGAAGATTATAAATTAAGCAGCAATATCACCTCAAACCTCAAGTGGATTGAGTTTAGAGGGAATAATAAAGCAGAACGTAGAACAAGAGCTTTTTTAAAACAGTTAATGATGATGATGAGAAATAAGGTTTTATTGAACGGAGGCTCTTTGGATGAAACTGAAATTGTATGGTTCTATCCCTCAAGTATGCCAACATTTAGAAGAAAACAACTTGAAACTGCATGGACTGCTTTTTACGAAAGGTATTTCGGAAATCATAAAAAATTATATAAGCTGTCTGAGTCTTTTGCACCATTTTACTATTACTATCACAAAGAAGGAGTAAAACCCCACGACCGTCCAGCAGTTAATATTGACATTGGTGGTGGCACCACAGATATAGTTATTTATAAAAGCGAAACACCGATTCTATTAAGTTCATTTAGGTTTGCTGCAAATTCTATTTTCGGGGATGGATATGGCTATACTTCGAATGATAATGGATTTGTTCAGAAATATGAACCAATAATAAAAAATTCGCTTTCTAATACATCGGCAAAAAATTTACTAAGTATTTATGACAGCTTAAAACAGAAGACAAACAATTCTATTGAACTATGCGAATTCTTCTTTTCAATAGAAGAAAATAAAATTATTAGGGACAATAAAATTTCATTGTCATTTTCAAAACTACTTTCTGAAGACAATGATTTAAAACTAGTATTTGTTTTCTTTTATTCAGCCATTATTTACCATGTTGTTAATTTAATGAAAACTAAAAACTTGCCAATTCCTCAGTTCATTACTTTTAGTGGCAATGGTTCAAAATTGATAAAAATTGCTAGTGGTGGGAATGACCTGTCCACATTAAAGGATTTTACAAAAGTAATTTTCAATGATGTATACGGTTCACAAGAAAATATTTCACTGGAATTTAGAATGTTCGACAACCCAAAAGAAATTACATGCAAAGGCGGTTTAGAATGTAGGGACTATTCAAAATTTGAAGCATTAGAAAAGGAAATATTAAACGTTTTGATTGGTATTGATAAAACAAGTACAATTCCTTCAGCAGAGTTAAAATACAATCAAATTGAAAATGATAATATCAAGAATCAAGTTAAAACAGAGGTCTTTAGCTTTATTGACACATTCTTTGGCTACAATTCAAAATTTAATTTCTTTGAAAACTTTGGAATTAATCCAAGGAATTTAGAGAAATACAAGCTGCTTTTAAAACAAAACATTGCAAATGATTTAGTAAGTGGAATAAAAGAGAAAATATCAGAAGCAAACGACAATGTTGACATAAATATTGAGGAGACATTATTTTTTTACCCATTGAAGGGTTGTATTAATAGACTAGCTAACCAAATCCATAACGATAACAAGTAATTACAATCTAACATGAAAATAAAACTATGTTTTTCTTTTTTGTGTTTGCTCTTGACAATTTTCTCTTTCGGTCAAGTTACACAAGAAGCAATAAGTAAGTCACGGGATTATATAAATTACAAATTGACGAACTACTGTATTGAAAAATTTGTGAGTTCTCCGGATGGACAAAAAAGTAAAATAGTTTATGATAGTATAAAAACTCATCTAACAACAAAAACATTGGCAGATGCCTCAAATTATAATACTCTATCAGCACAACTATCCAACAGGTTTGATAAGGTAAAAATAAAATTATCCGAAAACATTAATAAGTTAGATTTTGGTGAGCTTGTAAATAAATCCCCCGAAGAATCTGCTAACATAATTATCAGTAAGTCTCTCGATGTTTACAAAAAACAATACGGTATCAAGTTTCCTATTGATGATGAAGCTATGAAATCTAATATTGAAAAAGAAATATCAGAGTTTTTAAAGAAAACTGCCCCGCCTGTTGTTGCACCCTCAACTTCTCCAAATGTTTCAATTGACAGCCCAGCAAATCAAACAGGTGATGGAATACAAAATGAAATGAAAGCTAATGAGAAAGGGTTTTTCTCATTTTCACATTTAAATTTCTGGAATTTACTAACATTGCTTTTAGTTATAGGAGTCTTGATTTTTTGTCTTATTCAGATGTCCAATATTCATGACAGAATAGATAGAAGAAAAAAAATAACAGATGATGATACTACACCAAATAGATTTCCCCAAGATTCATTTTCCAAAAATGTAACTAAAAGTGACGTTGAACGATTTATTCAAAATAGTGATAAAATATCTGAGCTAAATGATGCATTAAGCAAATTGCAAAATAGAATTTCAATACTTGAATATAGTAGTGCAATTCCAAATCAGGTCATTCAGAAGCAACAACCTACTGAAACATATCAAACAAATACAGATGAAGTTTTTTATATGATGAAACCAGTGGATGACTATTTTCCCAACTCAAATAAAAGCTATCAAAAAAATGATACGGTTTACAGGTTTACAGTAAAATCAAATAAGACTGAAGCTTTGTTTGAAATTCATACAGGAGGAGCACCAGTAAATGACATTGCAAAAAGAAATGAGGCATATATTAAACCAGCTTGTGAAGAAGAAAATATGCCAGGTAATCCAGTTAATAATATTATTACTAAACGTAAAGGAGTTGCATCACTGGAAGGCGACAAATGGATTATCAAATCAAAAGCAATAATCAGATATGAATAAATTTGAGGCACTAGAATTAATTGGGGTTTGCATAATTATTGCGGTACAACTTTATATATTTTACAGAACAAAAAGTAAAATATCAGTATTCAAATCAATATTTCCCGAATCGGATAGTTTTGAAATCATTAAGCCAGGCTTTTCAAAATCCTTTTTTGAATTACATCCAAAAGAACTACTTTCGGATATAAGGAAGTATGCACAAGAAAGCCAACCCAAAATCATTCAAACAGAAATTGTAACACCTGAAGGTCTAGTTTTAAGGCCAGAAATATATGAAGATGATAATAGGATTTTTATAGACTTAATTCATAAAAAGTCAGGCGGCAATCATATAACCGATAAACTGATTTATGCACTCAATACTTATCTCATTAGAAACAAAGGTGTAGCATCAGACTTCCACCTTATTAAAGATGTAATTGAACGTAATACAGATGCAATAGAAGATGATATTAGCCAGTCAATCTCTTTGCCACTTTATCTTGGCCTTTTAGGTACATTTTTAGGAATAGTATTCGGCTTATTTCAAATATCGGGTGTAGATTTTGTAACTGAACCTGCTGCATTAGATAATGCAATCTCCCTACTTTTAGGCGGAGTGAAAATTGCGATGATAGCAAGTTTTACAGGGTTGTTACTTACCATCACTAACTCGGGTTATTATTTTAAAGGAGCAAAGGTTTTGGTTGAAGATAAAAAAAATGATTTCTATACTTTTATCCAAATTGATTTACTGCCACTCCTAAACCAAAATATAAACTCTACTTTGTTTTCATTACAAAGCAACTTGCATAAGTTCAATGAAGAATTTAAGGGAAATGTAGGTAAACTTAGTTCAGTAATGGGTAAAAATCATGATGCATTAATAGCACAAGAGAAAATACTTACTACTTTGGACAATATGGATATAATGGAATTTGCAAAAGCTAATGTGAAAGTTTTAAGAGAATTACAGGTATCTACCGATAAATTTGCTGAATTTAATATGTATTTAAGTTCAATTTCTGAGCTAGTGAATGATACAAAAGGATTCACAGTTAAGTTGAATGAAATGATTGAACGCACTGGAAATTTTCATGAACTTGGCAAGCAAATAGTATCAATATTTTCCGAAAATCAAGAATTAGTAAAGTTTCTTCAAAGTCATTACAATGCTTTAGACAATAGTCATCAATTAATAACACAAGCCGTCAATGGCGTTGGAAATACATTAGATGATTCATTGGTAAAACTAAAAGAATTCACTCAAGACAGAATAATGGAGGTGCAGAAATTAACATTGAAAGAACTTGAGTTGATGCAAAAGGAGTACCCAGAAAGATGGAAAAAATTAGATAAGCTTGATTTTTTAGAACCAGTGAGTAAACATCTCTCCGACATGAAAATGAGTAATGCTTCACAAATAGGTAGTGTGTCAAACGACATAAAATCCTTTAACGATAAATTATCAAAAGTAATAATAGAGTTAGAAGCTATTAAGCAAAATGGACAAAATACAATAAGTAAGAAAATATCCAATTCTTTTAGAAAAATCTTTAAGAAAAAGGCAGATCATAATAATGAACTCTAAAAAATCTGATTTTTTTTGGCCTAGTTACACAGACTTAATGACAAGTCTGTTTTTTATTATGCTTGTACTTTTTGTATTAGTATTTACAAAGCAGTCAAGACAGATAAAAGATTTAGAAAGGCAATTGGCAATTGTAAATGCAGTTGATGAAAACTTAAAACCCCTAAAAAGTGAAAAATCACTTTTTACTTATGAAGAGGAATATAAAAGGTTTAAACTTTCCTTTGATGTAAAATTCAATCCAGATAAATCAAAAATATCTTCAAGTGATTTGGAAAATTATTTTTCAACAATCAGCAATATTAATAGAGCTGGCGTTAAATTAAAGTCGATTATAGATGGACTGAAAAAATCAAAAGAATCTGATTCAAAGCTTAAGGATGTTTCATACATCTTAGTCATTGCAGGATATGCCTCAAAAACTGGCGAGGAAAATCATAATTATGAATTAAGTTATCAAAGGGCATTGAGTTTGAGAAACTATTGGCGGACACAAGGAATTGACTTTGAAGCACCCGAATATAATAATCTTATTGACTTGCAACTATCTGGAAATGGTTGGGGTGGTGTTGGAAGGCAAATAAACGAAGCGGACAATCAAAGATTTTTAATTCAAATATTTCCAAAAATAGGTGACATCAAATGATTAGAACAACAATTATACTTTTACTAATGCCCGTAATTTTTTCTGGCTGTTCAGGCTGCTCAAAATCCGGCAGATATAAAAAGAAAAATGATGGTTCTCAACCGACCGAAAATACATCTACTAAAAGACAATTTTCCGGAAAGACTATTATTAAAATGACAAAAGAAAATGGCGTATACAAAATACCAGTTTTAATAAATGGCCTAAATATGGTTTTCATATTTGATACCGGAGCAGGACTGATTTCAATTTCAAATGTTGAAGCCTCATATTTATACAAGCAAGGCAAATTAACTAAAGATGATATTTTGGGGAAAGCTGAATTTGTTGATGCTAATGGAGATATTTCTGTTGGGACAATCATTAAATTAAAAGAAGTAACAATTGGGAACAGAACGATATACAATATAAATGCTTCTGTTGTTGATAACTCAATAGCACCATTACTTTTTGGTCAATCTGCATTAGAACAATTTGGGAAAATATCAATTGACTACAATAACAACACGGTAACTTTTGAATAAACCTTTCGAATGAAATATTTTCCTTCTTTACTATTAGTCATATTACCATTAATATTTTCTTGCAATGGGAAAAGAAGTGGTAATTATAATTCTTCTAATAAGGAAAAGAAAAGTAGTGGAAAAGTTATTGGAATTATTGACGGAGATACTTATGATATTCTTTTGGAAGGTAATAAAACAGAAAGGGTAAGAATGGATGCTATAGATGCTCCTGAAAAGGGTATGCCCTTTTATAAAGTCGCAAAAAATTATTTGAGTGAATTATGTTTTCAAAAAGAAGTACGTTTAGTTTATGTTGGTATTGACCAGCACGGTCGTTCAATTAATCGTTCCTTCTTGACAGATGGAACAGACCTTAGCAAAGAAATGATTAGGAATGGTTTAGCCTGGCACTATAAAGAGTATTCATCTGACAAAGAGTTAGCGGAACTTGAAATTCAAGCAAGGGATAAAAAAATTGGACTATGGGCTGACAAGAAACCAATGGAGCCTTGGCTTTGTAGAAAATTGAGAAGAGAAGGCAATCATGTAGAATTTTCAAATGACACTATTATTGTACAGCCGAACAAATAGCCAACGCTAAAGCAAGCACATTTGCAAGGCACACAAGGCCTGACACAAAGCCAACCTTGCAAAAGAGCTTGCTTTCCCACACACGGGACACACCATGCTATTCGTAGCGACACAGACCGACATAGTAGAAGCACGAACGCCTTACATGGGGTTTGCTGCTATGCTGGCAGACGAATATATTCTCAACTTTTTGTTCGCTATCAGCAGCAGTTCGGTCAGACGTAATTCTATTCGGCTTTTGTTCTTAACTTCAGCATCAGTAATTCTATTGGGCTTCAGTTCCAGGCTGGACATTATAAATACCAGCACAGCAGCAAGCCCTGTACGTTACCGGCAAGGCTAAAAAACCGACCCGACAGTAAAATCGTTAACAACTTCGGGACAATTTTGACAGGTTAAAACGATTAAAAAAGTAAATTTGCTAAATATCTTAGGACAAGAAAAATGGAGATAACGACAGACATATTTTTAGGCGACAGTAAAGAGCAATTAAAGTTACTTCCAGACAATTCTGTGGACTTAATTGTTACTTCACCGCCTTATGCAGACCAGCGTAAAAGCACATACGGTGGCATTCACCCCGACAAATACGTTGAATGGTTTTTACCAATTTCAGAGCAACTTTTGAGAGTTCTTAAACCGACAGGAACATTTATCCTTAACATTAAGGAAAAAGTCGTTGAAGGAGAAAGAAGCACTTATGTAATGGAGCTTATAATCGCAATGAGAAAGCAAGGTTGGCTTTGGACAGAAGAATTTATTTGGCACAAAAAGAACTCTTATCCAGGAAAATGGCCAAATCGTTTTAGGGACAGTTGGGAACGACTACTTCAATTCAACAAAGCCAAACATTTCAATATGTATCAGGAAGAAGTTATGGTTCCAATGGGCGATTGGGCAAAAACCCGACTTAAAAAACTTTCGGACACAGACAAAATCAGAGATAACTCAAAAGTCGGAAGTGGCTTTGGCAAAAATATTTCCAATTGGGTTGACAGAGATAAAGCATATCCAACAAATGTTTTGCATTTAGCGACAGAGTGCAATAACAAAAATCATAGTGCTGCATTTCCGCAAGAATTACCAGAGTGGTTTATCAAACTCTTTACAAAAGAAAATGACACTGTGCTTGACCCATTTATGGGTTCAGGAACGACATTAAGTGTTGCAAACAGAATGAAACGTAACTCAATAGGAATTGAGATTGTTCCCGAATACTATGAAATGGTAAGAAAGGAATTGAAACCTGTTGAACTTTATTTATTAGAGCCGAAAGTAAAATATGAAAAAACTAAACCTGAAAGACGTATCGCAATACGTTGAGCAAAACATAGGGACATTTCACCAAAAGCGTATTCAAAGTCTTGACGGATTAAAACTTACCCAAGTTCTAAAACGCAAAAACCCTTACCTATTCAAAGCAAAATACGTTTTAACAGCCGAGCAAATAATTCGGGGCATTGTTGATGCTCATATTTCTTCAAATGAAGAAACCATTTTTGGAGATTGGCTTGAAGGACTTGCAATTTTTATAAATGGTAAAGTTTACGGTGGCTACAAATCAGGCATTACAGGCATTGACTTGGAGTTTGACAATAACGGAGCAAGAAATATTGTAACCATAAAATCAGGTCCTAATTGGGGCAACAGTTCACAAATTGCAAAAATGGTTGCCGACTTCAAGACTGCAAAAAAGACTTTAAGAACAAGCAACTCGCAACTTAACGTAGTTGCTGTAAATGGCTGTTGCTACGGTCGTGACAACAATCCCGACAAAGGCGACTACTTCAAATATTGTGGGCAAAGTTTTTGGGCTTTTATTTCAGGCGACACAGAACTATACACAGAGATAATTGAACCACTCGGACATAAAGCAAAAGAAAAGAATGACGAATTTGTAAAATCGTATTCTCAAATGATAAACAAGTTTACAAGAGAATTTTCAAACGACTTTTGCAAAGACAGCGGAGAAATTGATTGGGAAAAATTAGTTCGTTACAACTCTGCGACAATTGACCCAAAGACAACAAAATAGAAGCCCAGCCTGTAATCGAGTAGCCTGCCCCGCCAGCGAGTGCTGACAGGGAGAGGCTCTCACACCACTAAGCGTACGCGAGCTACGCTCCCAACTTTCGATTAAATGATATTGAAT
>Ga0116143_10003710_pt1 | contig 15156 bp, 10 predicted proteins | sample AD_UKC034_MetaG_FD_89745 | JGI IMG/M metagenome (GOLD analysis project Ga0116143, IMG submission 89745) | Active sludge microbial communities of municipal wastewater-treating anaerobic digesters from USA - AD_UKC034_MetaG | ecosystem: Engineered > Bioreactor > Anaerobic > Digestate | place: USA...
ACCATTGACATTCTCGACAAAGAGATTGGCTTCAGCGCCGGACATGAATGCGATCCTCACCCGCTCCGGGTTTAGCCCGATATGCTCCAGTACCTTCCGGCAGATATGCACCAGGCTCAGGGCATGGTAGTTTCCCTGAGTGGTGTAGTTGCACTCATTCAAACGGCAGGCGCCAATAAATACTCCATCCGCTCCTTTCAAAAATGCCCGGAGGACAAATGCCAGGTCGACTCGACCGGAACACATGACGCGGATGAGCCTCATTTCAGGTGTATAGTGCAGTCTGGAAACTCCAGCCAGGTCAGCAGCTCCGTATGCTCACCAATGGCAGACAAAGCCTACGATCCGTGGCTTAAATGGTAATCCTGTAGTCATTCGTTCGTACCTCGTTGTATTAACGAGATTAGCAGATTCCCGCCTTCGGCGGGGGATATTGAACTGACGCGCAACGCTTGGAGATACAAAGTCCCCCTTTTAAAGGGGGATGCAGGGGGATTTGCAGCAGTGCTCTAAAATCCACCCCGACCCTCCTTTGCAAAAGGAGGGAGCAGAAGGAAGTAGCCCTTTCAATCAAGCATTCGTGGTTCCTATCCATTTCCCACCGCTGCATCAATTTCGCTCAAGAGCTCTTCATCGGTAAAGTGTTTAAGGGAAACAGCGCCGGTAGCACACGCGGTGTTGCACAACCCATCACCCTTGCATAAAACGGGATTGACCCTGGCCTTCTTGCCGGCTGGGGTTTCACAAAACTCTATAGCACCATACGTGCAGACTGAAATGCAGGCGCCGCACGAGACACACGTATTCTCATCCACCTCACATACAGAACCTGAGGCCACGACGCTATCGTGAGAGAGAAGTGTTAGCGCCCGGCCCGCAGCTCCATACGCCTGGTTAATCGTTTCCTGGATAAACTTCGGATAGTGTGCCATCCCGGCCAGATACACGCCGTCGGTACCAAATTCAACCGGTCTCAATTTCACATGGGCTTCTTTAAAGAAGCCATCCGGGCTCAAGGTGACCTTGAACAATCCGGCTATGTCCTTGGTTTCGGCAGCAGGAATGACCGCAGCAGCCAAAGCAAGATAATCGGCATCGAGGCTAAGCGTCTGCCCTAAGATAGGATCCGTCACGGCCACGCGGAGCAGGCGCCGACCGTCCTCCTCAACGGCTTCTACCACTGGCTTGTCGTCCGCTTCATAGCGGATGAAGGCAACACCCTTGTTTGCTGCTTCCCGGTAATAGTCTTCTTTGAGTCCATAGGTTCTGATATCCCGGAAGAGAATGTAAACATCCATACCGGGCTTCTTCTCTTTCAAGGACAATGCATTCTTGATCGACTCACTGCAGCAGATCCGGCTGCAGTAATTCCTGTCTTCGTTTCTGCAGCCGACGCACTGGATCATCACGATACGTTCTGCGTTCAGCACCTTACCATCGCCGGAGGCGATTTTCTCCTCCAGCTCGAGGTGGGTCATAACCCGGTCATCTTCTCCATAGAGATATTCGGCAGGTGTGTGTACCTCAGCCCCGATAGCAATGATGACCGCGCCGTGCTGTATCGCTTCAGTTCCCCGCTCAGAGGTCACCGTGGTCACGAAATTTCCCACGTAGCCGGTGGCCTCAACAATGCTCGCATGATGATAGACATGAACCAAAGGATGCTGATATACCGTGCGAACCAGATTACGCAGGTGCGCCTGAACATCCATCCCTTCCAGAGTGGAATACATTCTTCGGGCCATGCCTCCCAGGTCAGCGTGCTTTTCGAGCAGGTAAACCTCATGACCTTGCCTGGCAAGGGAAAGCGCACTGGTCATGCCAGCTACGCCCCCTCCGACCACCAGGCTGCGCTTGTTTACCGGCAAATCGAATTCTCGCAACGGCTCCAGATGGCGGGCCCGGGCTACTGACATCCGGATGATATCCTTTGCCTTCTGGGTGGCTTCTTCTTTCTCTTTTGAGTGAACCCAGGAGTTATGCTCCCTGATATTTGCCATCTCAAGGTAGTACTGGTTGATTCCCGCTTCTCGAAGAGTATCCCGGAATAACAGCTCCAGGGTTCTGGGACTGCAGGCAGCGACGACTACTCGATTGAGACCTTTCTCCTTTATGACCTCCGTTATTTCTTTCGCAGAATTAGTGGCACAGGAAAACAGCTGTTCCTGAGCGTAAACGACATTGGGCAATGTCAAGGCATATTCCACAGCAGAAGGAACAGTGACGACCCTTCCGATATTAGCCCCGCAATGACAAACAAACACTCCTATCCGGGGCTCCTCCGTAGAAGCATCCCGTTCCGGAGGATAAATCCTTTCCCGGGCAAGAATTCCTCTCCGATAGTCAAGGAGTTCCCCGATTTGGGAGCCGGCTCCGCTGGCACTGAAAACCGACTCAGGAATATCGATCGGTCCCTGAAAGCCTCCGCTGACAAAAATTCCCGGCCTGGTGGTTTCCATAGGATTCCTGGAATTGATCTTGCAAAAATCGTGAGGGCTGAGCTCAATACCGAATGTTGTTGCCATAGCCTTTACGTCAACAGGAGGATTCAATCCCACGGACAATACCACCATATCGAATTCTTCCTCTTTTACTCCTTCATCGGGCGTAGAATATCGTATGGTTACATTCTTGGTTTCCGGGTCCTCTTTCGCTATGGATACGTAGCTTCTGAAGAAGCGGACACCCGGAAGGTTCTCAGTCCTTTCGTAGAATCGCTCAAAATCTTTCCCGTAGGAGCGAACGTCATTATGGAATATCGTGCACTCGGCATCGGCATCATGATCTTTGGTCACAATCACCTGCTTCTGGGTATAGGTACAGCATACCGCGGAACAGTAGCTATTACCGCCCGGAGTAACCTGCCGGGAGCCGACACATTGAATCCAGGCTATTCTATGGGGATGCTTCCCATCGGAAGCACGCAGTATCTGGCCCTCGTACGGTCCGGTGGAACACAACAGCCGTTCAAAATCCATGCTGGTCACTACATTCACGAACTCTCCGTAGTGATACTCTTCCTTCAGCTTCGGATCAAACGGCTCCAGGCCAGGTGCAAGGAGTATTGCCCCTACCTGTACCTCGACCTTCTCCGGATTTTGATTGAGATCGATGGCGTCATTCTGGCAGACGCCTTCGCAGATGCCGCATTTCTTTTCTTTAAGGTACAGACAGCTCTGATCGATATAGGCGACCAGGGGAATTGCCTGAGCGAAGTAAATATGGACGGCTTTGTTCTTCGATAGTCCCTGGTTGAATTGGTCAGGGTACGTCACCGGACAGTACTCAGCACAGGTAGTACAGCCGGTACATTTATCCTGATTAATGTATCGGGGCTTCTTTATCAGCGTTACCGAAAAATTTCCTGCTTCCCCGTGAACGCTGTCCACTTCGGTATAGGTCAGGACCTCGATATTGGGATGCCGGTCGACCTCGACCAGCTTGGGTGCCAGTATTCACATCGAACAGTCATTCGTGGGGAACGTCTTATCCAGTTGGGCCATATGGCCCCCGATGCTCGGCGATTTCTCAACCAGGTATACCCTGAAGCCCGCAGCAGCAAGATCAAGAGAGGCTTGAATACCGCTGATGCCCCCACCAACGACCAGTACGTCGCCGAAGGTGTGGTTCCCAGAACCTTTGCGGACCTGTTGCATAGTATCTTTCAACGCTGTTACGCTTTTCACTTTCCTTTACCTTTTTCAGTTCCAGTAAAAGTAAGGAGTAAAAAGTTAGAAGTTACGAGTAAGGTTTAATGTTGGTGCGCATGGCGCACCCTACAATCTTTCAGATTCTTGAATTTTGGTGCTCCCGTAAGAAGTCAAAAATCCGTCACTCCCGCGCAGGCGGGAGTCCATGCATATCATACGTATCGAGAATTCCTGGATCCCCGCCTGCGCGGGGATGACGAAGCACTGCGATTGCCGATTCTTACGATGCCGTCACTCTTGAATCTTGAATGTTGAATCTCTTACCACCCTGTTCGCCGGGTGTTCAAAAAGGTGTAAATGCAAGGCGACGAGGGAGCGACGACTGAGGCGTATAGCTCATACGCCGCAAAGAGGAGCGACTGAAGGCAACGCCGCAGATGCGCCTTTTTCAACACCCGGCTTTCATAGCTTCCTGCACCACTTCCGTAATATCCTTAACCTCTAATGCTTCGCTGTATGGCAGGTTCAACCTGCTGTCCTCGAGCATGGTAATGCAATAAGGACAGGCCGTAACCAGCACCTCAGCTCCGACCCCGATCGCTTGTTCTACTCTGAGATCAGAGAAGCGTTCACCCTTCGGCGTTTCCATCCAGACCCTGCCGCCTCCACCACCACAACAGAGACTATCCGCCCGGCAATCAGGCATTTCGTTCAGCTCTAAGCCGGGTATCTGCCGTAAGACCGCTCGGGGCTCAGCATAGATGCCGTTGTGACGTCCCAGGTAACAAGGATCATGATAGGTAACCTTCTTCCCATACTCCTTCGCGAGCTCAAGCTTTCCTTCCTGAATAAGCTCGAACAACAATTGGGAGATATGAACCACCTCGAAGTTCACCTTGAATTCAGGATATTCATTCTTGAAGGTATGATAACAGTGCGGTGATGAGACCAGGATTTTCTTCACCCCATTGTCAATAAACGTTTTGATATTTTCCTGGACTAAGTGTTTGAATACGTCCTCATTGCCCGTCTTGCGAATGCTTTCTCCGCAGCAGTTCTCTTTGGTACCGAGGATGCCGAATTCAACTCCCGCTTTTTTCAGAATAGCGGCAGTAGCTCGAGCCACCTTTTTCAACCGGGGGTCATAGCACAGGTAGCAGCCGGGAAAGTATAAGAGGTCCATTCCCTCAGTAAACAGCGGCACCTCCAGTCCCTCGGTCCAGTCGGCTCGTTTACTGCGTGCTTCACCAAGGGTGTTACCCTCAGCAATGAGGCTTGCACTGACACCGCGCACCGGGCTGACCGCTGCTGGGAAGACCCCGTATTCCGTGGCTGCTCGTCGCAAAGCTACTCCGGATTCTATCTGGCGTACATCTCGAGGACATCTCTGCGGGCATCGCCCGCAGGTGGTACAGCGCCAGATCTCTTCATTCTCTATTTCAGTCAAACCGAACACTGCCTGCCGTATGATCTTGCGCATACTGAAGGTTCTGACACGGTTCCAGGGACACAGCGTGTCGCACAATCCGCACTGATAGCACCGTGTAAAGGTTTCTCCGCCCTTCGCTTTGATGACCTCGATAATCTCTTTAGATGGAGCTACCGTTTCCACTGTCTTCCGTAATCCCCTTTATATGCCATACTGGTTAGCCTTTTTTCGACAGAGACATTCGGGAAAGAGCATCCAGTATCCTCTCAAGTCCATACTTGTCCGCCAATGATGCCAACCCTGCTTCCATGTCTCCCAGCTTCTCTTCTTCACCTTCCTCCTCTCGCTCTGCATAGGTGAGAGCATGAGGTCCGCACCACTGTACACACATAGGCTCTGAAAGCGGTGGATCGCTCTCACACATATCGCATTTGAGCGGAAGACCGGAGTCAGGTTCCTTGAAAAGATCCCGGGATGGGCAGGATGCTCGGCAGAAGCCACACTCATCATATTCTTTTCCATCGATCGTATATCTGTCTCTCCCCGCACATTCAGCTTTGGTGTACTCACCGGCATATACCGGAACATAGACGTCGCGGAGCGGGTCGTGCATTACCCGAACCCGGGACCTGGCCGGATTCGTGCTGCTGTACTGCGGTGTAGCGTGAAAGGCTGAGCAAATCAACTCACAGGCCCGGCAGCCATTACACTTATTGACATCAATGTGTATCGTCTTGACTATTCGCTTTTTCTTCTCGGCCATACTGGGTATTACCTTTGTACGTTAATTCTTATCCGTCTCAGCCGACGTCTCGTTGGAAGAAGCACCTTCGGTATCGGTCAAGATTCCTCTGCGAAGGAATTCTTCACTCACGTAATCCAACTTCAGTTCGTGTAACGACTCCTGCGTGGGAACGCCATCCTTGTTCCATCCCTTGAACGCGTAATACGCATCGAGCAGCTGCTCTTCAAGTTCAGGAAATCTGTTCTTCCAATGGTCCTCGGGCGGTTTCTCATCAGCTCGGCGCAAGCCTCTGAGCACACTGACGGCCCTCACTAATGTTCGATTTCGCTTCGTTATGTGCGTCAGTTCAGATTCATCGATATCCATACCGCTCGCTGCGGAGATAAATTTCGGCAAGTTGTGAATATGGTAAGGAGGCTTCAGAGGAAACGCCGACAGACCCGAGCAGAGCCCGAGCGCATCGTCGATGTAGTGCATCTTTTCCTGCCAGTCGACAATATCACAGGTTGCCGGAATATCCGGGTAATAGGGAATCGAAAACTCGCCCCGCGGCTCCCACTTTAAAAGATATTCCTTGAATTTTTCATCAGGAACCTGAATCCAATCCTTTATAAAATCCTGTCTCGCCTCCATTGTCGGAAAAGCAGCCTGAGGAAAGTTCCCTTCGATCTGGGTAATATTTGCCTTCTCACCAGTACAGTACATAAGGAAGTAAATGGGGTTAAGCATCGCCAGCTTGAGCGGCAACTGCTCATGCTTCCTGATATTATTATGAGCAAATGCTTCCGCGCCCTTGCCGATCTCCTGAGCGGCCCAGTGCGTACCCTTGGCCAGAACATCGCCGATCCCTTCCCGCCGAACAATGCGGTCAAGCAGCCAGTAAAATCTCTCGGCATTGTCAGATGGACATCCGGCAAAGTCCTCATCGCTCAGGATACCGGCTTCTCTAAGCTCAAAGCCGAAGGCCATCACCTGCGGAGTTGAGTATCCATCCAAACCATACTCAGTAGCTCGCTGAGCAATCTTGAAACCAAAATCCAGGTCATCGACAAACGCCGCCATCGTATAGGTGAGTTTCGAAAAGCACTTCATCATGTAGGTTGAAATGCCGGGAACGGAGATGATCGCCCCGCATTTCATCGGGCAGTTATAGCAGCTGATCAATCGCGTCCGCACCTTTTCCATGGACTCCGTCCACTTCTCTTCGATTTCCTTGGTCCAAAAGCCCTTCCTCCGGACCCTGGAGTTTCCCCAGGAAAAATTTTCGGTGTGCCATTTCTCATCATGAACCGCCATCTCTTTCGGTGATCCCAGCCCGGCGAGAATAGGCATGACCCCGGGAACCGGATGACTGTCGCGATCCGGTATAAACTTCAGCACCTCGTTGCACAGCGCGATGAATTCAGCAGGCCGGGCAACAGTGACGTCCTTGGTTCCGCGAACAGCTACGGCCTTCAAGCCCTTGGAGCCCATCACCGCGCCGACTCCAAGCCGGCTGGCACTGGAGCGGCTGTGTTCGATAGAAGCCATGTACACCTGATTTTCACCTGCCAGTCCGATCGCAGCAACCTGGGCCTTCGGCTCATTGAGTTCCTTTCGAATGAGCTCGGCAGTTTCAACAGCTCCCTTCCCGTGCAGATGAGAGGCATCACGTATTTCCACTTTGTCATTGTGTATCCATATATACACCAGGCTGGAAGACTTTCCGCGAAAAATGATCTTGTCGTAACCGGCGTACTTCAATTCCGGGGCGAAAAAGCCACCCATCATGGAAAAAGCCATGAACAATGTTTGAGGAGAAATCGTGGAAATAATCGTACGATTGGCGCCGGTAGCAGCAGTGCCGCCCAAGAGACCGGCGCTGAAGATCAGGAGATTATCAGGAGAGAAAGGATCGATTTCGGGCGGCACCCGGTCCCAGAGGATCTTGGCATTCGTGCCTAGTCCGCCCAGATGAAGCTCGGTCAGTCGCGGGTCAGTCTCTACCCGCTCAATATTTCCCCGGGATAGATCTATTTCCAGATTAAATCCTGTTTCTGCATACCTCATTGCTTCTTCCTTCTCGATATCCTGAATCAGGGGAATATTTCTGTCTGATCATGATGGAATCTTAACAAGTCGGCAACCAGCCACTTCTGTCATTCTTTTCGGAGGGGGACAAAGCGCTAAAGCGCGACCCGCTAAGTCGGACTGCGCATTAGATCAATATCCACCCGTCGAGCGGGTTATCTCGTCATTCCCGCGCAGGCGGGAATCTACTATTCAGAGTTGATGGCCTTGAAGAAAGCTGTCTTCCAGAGAAGACCAGCCACCGATTTCATGTTTAACTCAGGGTGCTGGATTCCCGCCTGCGCGGGAATGACAACTTTTGGACTCTCTTACGAGGCAATCAATCGTGGATTACACGCAGGCACCTGAAATACGCCTCCGCCGCCCATGGGATCAACATGCTTCACCACCTCGCGGTCTATCAAACATTATTCAGATAGTATCAAGAATTATGGTTGCCCGCCAGCCACATTCTCTGTTTTCGGCCTCTACCCGAAAAATCCCGATGAGCAAACATACTGTCACGTTATAGCAAAAACCAGGAGGCAAATGCTAGTTAGCATTAAAAAAAACAGCATGGATCAAAAATGAGTGCTTTCCGGGTTGGCAGGGCGACTGCCGAATCCGGGCACTGGATGCTGAAAAGAGTGCGATTGGAATACCTAAATCAAAGCATCTGGCATCTGCACTCGCGACAGCCATAAAAGGATAGGACAAGAATCTGCTTCCTTTCAATCATCACCTTCCTGATCCGGAGCAATCCTCACAATATTGCAAATATGCACTACACCAAGGTCATGAGAGAACAGTACTATGAGCAAGCAGCTAACATTGTTCGACAAGTTTAGGTTTCTGCCAACCACTTGGGGTCGGACCAGACTAACCGATTAATCAGGCAAAGCCTTTATTTATATATAACGTCAGAAATGTGTGCGCATAACGGTCCTTCCTGGTATAGTAGAGGATGAGGAGAAAGGAGGGTGACATGCGCAAACTTGAAATCAAAGAAGCCGCACTTATGCGGCTGGCACTGCACGATGAGATCAGGCGCTCGGAGGACTCTCGCTAAGATCACCGCTTGCATGGAGTGTTGCTGGTGTGCTCGGGGCTGAGCTGTTATGCGGTTGCCGAGCTGTTGGGCCAAAGTCCTCGTACAGTACACCCTCTTTTTTGTCGTCAAAGACACACCCGTAAGCCGTTGTTTGAAGCGAGCATAGAGAGCATTATCACTGGATAGCATGGTTTCCGAACCAGACAAACAGAACGCATACTTAAGCAAAAAGCTTACTCAGCATCATTAACACCCAAGAATATATGTTCTCAAGAATCTGTTTGGCCATGGCAACGAGATTCTGCTTACCCTCTTCTATCGATACGGCTTTACCCTCCAGCTGAGCCTGTAATCGCTCGGCTCTTTTTTGCGAGTCCGGATGGCTTGAGAGAAAGGAATGATCCTTGCCCAGTGCGGCAAGCTTCTTCAGTGCTGATACAGCATGCTCAGGTGGAACCTTCTGTCGTTTAAGAAAGGCTAATCCGTAATCATCAGCCTCTTTTTCCTCAAATTGCGAGAATTGAGCATTCGCCAGAGATTGTGCTAAATCACCAAACAGGGAGCGAGCGACGCTTCCGGCATCGTTGTTCTGTGAGGCAATGCTCTTTCGAACCGCACTCGCTGCATAGGCGAGCTGGATTTTCTTGCGGATGTGGTTCTTGGCCATGTGCCCCATTTCGTGCCCGATAACAAAGGTCAATTCCCCATCGTTCAGCATGTCCATAAGGCCGCTATACACACGGATGGTCCCGTCTGCCATAGCAAAGGCATTGACTTCGGGCGATAGGTAGACTCCATAGGTAAAATTCAGATTATTCTCCTTACGGTGTTCACCAACCAGCTGCTGGAGACGACGTGAATAGGTGCTCTCCGGTGGTGCTAATCTGTTGGCCAGGTCTGAATCCCGGACGGCTCGTTCACTAATTGCAATGACATCCTGATCAGAAAGCGTAACCGCTCTGAGCGCATCCATTCCCGCGTCAGTTGCGGTCTGCACATCAGTGTTTTCGCAGCCATTCAGGAAAAGCATACAAAGCGAGAACAGTACTGACACATACTTCAACATAAGCGCTTCACTCCGCATCCTGTAGTTGCACAGTAATCAGAAGCCTCCGCAACCATCCCAGCCAGCAGGAAGGCTGCGCTCTACGATGAAAGAAGTCATCTCACGCCTCAAGAGAATCCCTTTCCTCTTAGGATAAAACGGCTTGGCAACGCACCCACCATCCAGCTAGGTGATCACGGTACTTACCTCTCATCAGTCGCTCGAACGGTCTCCTTGCGAAGATTGTATCTGAACATGAACAAAACTCCTGCCATGACAGAGAGACCGAATACTTCGACAAGAGGCGTCAGTATTTGTTCAGAGACATTCTCATGAATACCAAAGAGACCGAAGCCGATAAAAACGAGTGCGGCTGACCACTTTATCGTTCGTTCTGGTATGTGTTTATTGAGAATAATCCCTAGGATGATGCCAAAGGCGTCAGCAATGAGCATGGCGATATTGGTTCCAAACCACACCCCGATTGGCGACTGGTATTTTGCCGCAAGCGCCACGGTAGCTAACTGCGTCTTGTCTCCCATCTCAGCGAAGAAAAATGCGACAGCCACAGTCCAGAAGGGACTAAAGGAGAATTTTTTGTCTTCACCTTCAAGCTGATCACCACGGATTGTCCAGAATCCGAAGAGAATAAAGGATACTGCTGCGGCAATCTGGATGTACTGGAGTGGTAAGAATACGGTTAGGTAGTTGCCGACAGCTACAGCCAGCGCATGATTTAGCGCTGTGGCAGCGAAAACACCCGAAAGAACTACCGCTGCCTTGTAACGGGTTGCGAATGCCATGGCGAGTAACTGCGTCTTGTCGCCCATTTCAGCAAGCACTACAAAAATAAACGATGCCCAAAATGCCGCCATCCGTGCATCCCTCCGATAATAACTATGACAAAAAAACGAGACCTCCAACACATCCCTTTGAGGATATGCTGAAAGTCTCGCTCATTAGCATACGCTAACGACAAGGCCAGGCGTTATTACACCAGGATGTTGACCTTGTCTAAAGTAAGCTACTCCCTTTCAGATACAACGTTTTTATATCATATCGATCTGCAATGCAATGGAAAAGTGATCGAGAGTAAATGCCTTGGTTGAGACTACCCATAGTGCATCAACGATGATAAAACTCAACGTGTGGTTCTTTAGCCTGCTCGTTTCCAGCACGAAGATGCAGAGGCATGGTGAACAACACGTATCTCACTGCCCTGAGGCAACACGAGAGGTAAAGAGGCTTCAAAGGCCGCTTTCTTCTGGTGGCATGAAAGGTACCCGCACTCTGTGGATGTTTGAGCCACGATTCTGCCTTCTGCATTGCTGATCGTTATATCAACATGCCCGTGAATGGTTGCGTGAGGAGCCGATGGTTTCAACGAAACGTTTCCACTAATGATAGTTTCCGTGCCTTCTTGGTACACGTATGCCGATGATACTTCAACGTGCTTGGAATGCTCCCGCACGACGTGAACAGTACCATTCCGCACCACGTTAACTCCGTTGGAGACACAGCCCACAAGAACCGAAACGATTACACATAATGACAGATTAAGTGCCTTACTCATACCTACACTCCTGTTTGTTCACGTTTGCTCCTCTAATCAGACACTGTTCATTTTTTGTTATGAGTCTAAGCCTTGAATCAGACACGCTTCTTTATCACCTTTTTGTTTTGCTCCCGTTTCTCTAACCAGGATTCCACCATGCTGTAAAGCACCGGAAGCACAATCAGAGTGAGAGCCTGTGAAGAAATGAGTCCGCCCATGACTACTACGGCCAGTGGTTTTTGAATATCAGCTCCGGAGCCGGTGGCGTAAAGCATGGGCAGGTGGCCGATAAAGCTCGTGAGAGCGGTCATGATGAGGGGGCGAAAGCGTAAGGTGCAGCCTTCCCGCACTGTTTCAGCAACGCTTTTTCCCTGGCTCCGCAGCTGCGTAAAGAACGCCATGAGCACCACCCCGTTCTGAACGGCAATGCCCAGCAGGACGATAAAGGCTATATACGCTGAAACGGAAAGCTCCATCTGAAAGAGAACCACTCCGATGATCCCGCCAACCAAGGCAAATGGCAGGTTCAACAGCACCAGCAACGACGGAGAAAGCGAGCTCAGGGCCAGATAGAGCAGAATCAGGATCAGGAGCAGGGCAATGGGAACAACCACCGAAAGACGCTGCATGGCCCGCTGCTGATTCTCAAACTGCCCTCCCAATTCAAAAAAGTATCCAGGTGGAAGATCTCTCTGAAGGATTTCTATGCTTTGCTGCACCTCGGCCACAAACCCGCCTAAATCGCGACCCCGGATGTTGCACTCGACCACGACCCTTCTCATCCCTTTCTCCCGGCTCACTTGCGCCGGCGCTTCAACTTCACGGATCTCAGCAAGTCGCGCCAGGGGAACCCGCTCACCATTCGGCGCTGGGATCAACAAGCGCTGAAGGTCTTCGAGATCTCTTCGCGCCATTTCGGAATACCGGACGATCACGGCAAAACGTTTTTGTTCCTCCAGCAAGGTGGTGATGTTCTTTCCGGCTACGGCCGTTTCTATCACATTGTTGATGTCAGCGATGTTGATGCCGAATCGGGCCGCTTCGTTCCGGTTGATCGCAATGTCCCACTGGCTCATGCCCGATACCTGTTCAACTTTTACGTCACTGGCCCCTTCTATTGATCCCAGGATCGCGGCGACAGGATCTGCGTATGCTTTAAGCTTGTCGAGATCAGGCCCGAATATTTTTATGGCCACGTCACTTTTGACTCCAGAGATGAGTTCGTTCACGCGCAAAGCAATCGGCTGGGAAAAGGACAGGCGCAAGCCGGGAATGAGCGAGAGGTCACTATTTATGGCTTCTACCAGTTCGGCCTTATCGCGTCCGGTAGTCCACTGATCTCGGGGCTTCAGCATAATGAAAAGATCATTTTGTTCCGGCCCCATGGGATCTTTGGAGATTTCCGCTCGCCCGGTTTTGGAAACCACCGTTTCCACTTCCTGAAAGGTAAGCAACCGCTTCTCCATAAAGTCCGCCACCTTCACCGATCCATCGAGAGAAGCATTGGGCAGACGCACTACATTGACGGCAATGGCACCTTCATCGAGCGGAGGCATAAACTCTGTACCAATAAGTGGAGTAAGGGCCACAGCCATTACCAAGGCGGCTGAAGATATGCCCACAGTAATCTTGGGGTGAGTCAGGGCTCGCTCCAGAAGGCGAAGGTAGCTGCGATGAAAGCGTTGGATGAACCGAAATTCCTTCTCCTTTTCCTGCTTAAGGATCATCTCAGAAATAACCGGGACCACGGTGAGGGACACCACCAGCGATACCATTAGAGCGATAAGCATCGTGGAGACTAACGGTGCAAACATCTTCCCCTCGATTCCCTGCAGGGAGTACAGCGGAGTCAGGATGATGACAATGATGAGCACTGAAAAGGCTACAGGGTTTGACACCTCCTTCACCGCCCGCACTACTATGCGGCGACGCTGCTCCGGCTCGCGATGATCGGCGAAATGACGGCGAATATTCTCCACCATCACAATGGAGGCGTCCACCACCATTCCCACTGAAAACGCCAGTCCCCCCAGGCTCATCAGGTTGGATGAAAGCCCTGTCTGCCCCATGATGATAAAGGAAACCAGAAAGGTGAAAGGGAGCGTGAAAACCACAATCAGTGCGGTTCGCAGTTCAGCCACAAACAAAAACAGCACCAGAATGACGAAGATACTTCCTTCCTCGAGAGCACGCATGACGGTATCTATGCAAGCCTGAATCAGGGAGGTGCGGTCATAGAAAACGTTAAGGTTGACTCCTTGCGGGAGCACATTCTGGATTTTTGGAATAGCCTCTTTGACCCGGGTTACGACATCTTTCGAATTTTCTCCCTTGAGCATGATCACCATGCCGGCTACAACCTCACCCTTACCATCGCGGCTCACTGCGCCTTGCCTGATCTCACCACCGATAACCACATCAGCGACATCCCGCAAGTACACAGGCGTACCATCCTTGGTGGCCACGACAATCCGCTCAAGATCGGGAATGCCTTTTAGTAATCCCAGGCCGCGCACATAGTTCTGCTCCCAGCCCTGCACCAGCACTCCTCCCCCGGCGTTGGCATTATTATCTTCAATGACTTCCGTTACATCTTGAAGGGTCAGACGGAACTTGAGAAGTTTGTCGGGATGAACCAACACCTGATACTGCTTTACATGTCCTCCAAAGCTATTCACTTCGTTGACGCCGGAAAGCGGCTTGAGCATGGGCGCTACCACCCAGTCCTGCAAGGTGCGCAGTTCCATAGCGGACAAGCCCCCACCCTCCAGGGTATACTGAAAAATTTCTCCCAATCCGGTGCTGATTGGCCCCATCTCAGGCTCTACGCCCGCGGGCAAATCGTCCCTCGCTTCCCCCAGACGCTCATTCACCACCTGGCGGCTCCAGTAAGTCTCGGCGCCATCCTCAAATACTACTACCACCTGGGAAAGCTCTGACTTGGAGAGAGACCGCACCATGGTGACCCGAGGCAAACCACTCATGGCTTGCTCCAAGGGAAAAGATACCTTTTGCTCCACTTCAATTGCCGCAAGACCAGGCGCTTTGGCTAAAATCATTACTTGCACATTGGTAACATCCGGAAAGGCATCGATGGGGAGATGTTTCCACGCCAGTATGCCGCCTAAACCCAGAACAATCGTAACCATGAGAACCAGCAGGCGCTGTGATAGAAGCAACTTTATGAAAGCGGTAAACATTAAAGCCTCCAGGACCTTGGTTGGGTCAATAACTCACTACATGGATGGATCAAGTCATTTAATCGTTTGCACACGTTGCTCGAAACCAATGCATATCCACTTGCTCCCTGTTACTATAGTGGATGTCTGAAACAAGTTGACCAAACAACTGCAGCGGTAACGTCATTCCCGCTAAAGGCGGGAACCCACCGTATAAAGGTAAAGGGATTAAGCACAGGGGAATAACAAACAACCAACAGCATCATCTAACATCATTTCACTTATTTGTGACGTTACCTACAGAATCAATCCGCGCAACCCGCGCCCATTTTGGAACGCAAGGTATCAGACTTCAGAAGAAAGGCGCCGTCGGCGACGATCAACTCGCCAGGCTCAACACCTTCAACGATCTCTATGTTTCCGGCATATTCACGGCCTTTCGTAACCCGCCGC
>Ga0116143_10003713_pt1 | contig 15141 bp, 12 predicted proteins | sample AD_UKC034_MetaG_FD_89745 | JGI IMG/M metagenome (GOLD analysis project Ga0116143, IMG submission 89745) | Active sludge microbial communities of municipal wastewater-treating anaerobic digesters from USA - AD_UKC034_MetaG | ecosystem: Engineered > Bioreactor > Anaerobic > Digestate | place: USA...
ACGAAGAGCAGTTTTCAAGATAAAAGTCTCAACATTGCTGTACGGGATATGATAGGAGAGCCATAGGACTCGTAGATGGTTATTTATCAGACAGAATACAGAAGACAGAATACAGAATACAGAAGACAGAGGTCAGAGGTCAGAGGACAGAAGACAGCCGTCAGCCGATAGCTGTCAGCCAAAAGGTCAGAGATCAGAGGACAGAGGGCAGAGATCAGAGGGCAGAGGGCAGAGGGCAGAGGGCAGAGGGTTGGAGGGTTAGCTAAACATCTAAACATCCAAACATCAAATCTTCTAATTCTGACTTCTGGCTTCTGACTTCTGACTTCTGACTTAAAGGAGCCAATCAGAAAATGCGTATCGGTGTTGTTAACCATGACGATAAATCGATAGAGATTATTAGCAGGGTTGTATCCACAATGCTTGAGAACCGGATTGTTTGGACGGCAAAAAATGGTAAGGAGGCTGTTGAAAAGACAGCAGGTAATAGGCCTGACCTTGTACTGATCAACTTATCCTTGCCTGTTATGGATGGTATTTATGCAATAGAACGAATCATGAAAGAAAATCCATGTGCAATTCTGATTGTGACAGATGAGGTAAAAGACCATTCGAGAATTTTCGAAGCTATGGGAAGGGGTGCCCTTGATGCGGTGGCCGTGCCTGTTGAAGATATAAGTGGAAATATTAAAGGTGGAGAGGATTTAATCAGAAAGATTGAGATTATTTCAAGACTTATCGGCAATGAGAATCGACCTAAAAAAGGTGAAAAACATAAGCCGCGCAAATTGTCTTTAAGCGATATACCTATGGTTGTGATTGGTTCCTCAACGGGCGGGCCTAAAGCCCTTGCCGGTATTCTTTCGCGTATGCCTGAGAAACTTGGTGCATCCGTTATTGTGGTCCAGCATGTAGATGCACAGTTTGCTGATGGTCTGGTCAGTTGGCTTGGGTGTCAGACAAGGCTTAAAGTCGAACTTGCCAAAGAGGGTATGCACCCTGAAATAGATAAGATCTACATTGCAGGCACAGATGATCACCTGGTGTTAGAGTCTGATTTTGTATTCCATTATACAGAAGAACCAAAGGAATATCCGTACAGACCTTCAGTGGATACGTTTTTTTTCAGTGTTAAGCATTGGCCTGTAAAAGGAGTTGCTGTACTTTTGACGGGTATGGGCCGTGACGGCGCAAAAGGACTTCTCGAACTGCGCAAGGCTGGTTGGCATACTATAGCCCAAAATGAAAAGACATCGGCAGTGTACGGCATGCCAAAAGCGGCAGTTGAATTGGGGGCTGCAATACAGGTGCTTCCCGTTGAAAAGATTGCAGATGCAATCATTAAAAGAATAAAAATGTGAAAGGACGTTTATGGATAATGATGACAACAAACAACTCAAGACTCCTCTAACAGAGCATACAATTACGGTGTTGCTGATAGACGACCAACTTATTGTGGGGGAGATGGTGAAGCGTATGCTTGCGCCAGAGAAAGATATTGTTTTTCATTTCTGCCAGGACCCTACCCAGGCAATCAAGATAGCAACAGAAATTTCCCCAACGGTGATACTGCAGGACCTTGTTATGCCTGAAATAGATGGGCTGACTTTGGTTAAATATTTCAGGGCGAACAGGAAATTGAAGGATATTCCTCTTATTGTATTGTCGAGTAAAGAAGAGGCCGTGACAAAGGCTGATGCCTTTGCATTAGGTGCAAATGACTATCTTGTTAAACTGCCGGATAAAATCGAGCTCATTGCCCGCATTCGTTACCACTCAAGAGGATATATCGCTTTTCTACAGAGAAATGAGGCATACGAAGCGCTGTCTAAAAGTCAACAGGCACTTGCAGCACAACTGAACAGTGCGGCGGAATATGTTGTTTCCCTTCTGCCTGCTCCGATTATGGAAGGTAACATTGTAACCGATTGGCGATATGTGCCATCTGCACAACTCGGTGGCGATTCCTTTGGTTATCACTGGATAGATGATGAACATTTCGCCGTTTATTTGCTTGATGTATGTGACCACGGTGTAGGGCCAGCATTGTTGTCTGTGTCAGCCCTGAATGTACTGCGTTCGCAGACACTACGGAATACTAACTTCAGATCGCCTGAGGAGGTGCTCTTTGCGCTAAACGAGACGTTTCAAATGGAGAAACAGAACAATCTCTATTTTACGATTTGGTACGGTGTGTATAACAAAAGAACAGGAGAATTAAAGCATGCCAGTGCAGGTCATCCCCCACCGCTTCTTGTATCAGCATCCGGTGATGTACTCGAACTGAGGACACAGAACATGTTCATCGGTGGTATGCCTGAAATGGTGTATGAGGGGGGTGCTGTTTTTGTAGATGCGTTTTCACGTTTGTATGTGTTTTCTGATGGTGTATTCGAGGTAACGAAAACAGATGGAACGATGTGGTCATATGAGGAATTAAAGGAGTTTTTGCGGAAAAAACCCTTTGGGGGTTTATCCGAGATAAATGAGCTATGCGCATATCTGCAAGAAATTCATGGCAGCGAAGGATTCGAAGACGACTTTTCTATGTTAAAGGTGGAGTTCAGGTGACATGAAGCAAATATCGGGCAGCGGACGCAGGAATATTGTATCGAGTGTTTTAGAAGTCTTGTCATGATTAGCCGTCTTTGACAATGCTGAAATGGAGACGGTTCAGTTCAGTATCGGCGAGCGTGACTTTAACCTTAATCCTGTCACCGATGCGGTATATCTTTTTCGTCCTTCTTCCAAAAAGCCTGAATCTGTTTTCCTGAAAGACATAATAATCATCGTGAAGTTCGCTTAATAATGCGACGCCTTCAACGAAATAATCAAATAGTTCAACAAAAATGCCGAATGATGTGATGTGTGAAATCAAGCCTTCATATATTTCACCTATCTTGTCTTTCATAAAGAACACCTTGATTCTGTCTTCTATCTCTCTTTCCGCTTCCATTGAGATGCGCTCACGCTCAGACAGATGGATTGCCATTCGTTCAAGTTCCTCCTCAGGTAAAAACCTTGCCTTATCCATTTTGAGATTGTATAAAAGCGCATATTTCAAAGCCCTGTGACATACAAGGTCTGGGTATCTTCTGATAGGAGATGTGAAGTGAAGATAACATTTAGATGCAAGCCCAAAATGGCCTTTATTCGAGGCTGAATATTTTGCCTGCTTCATGGACTTGAGAAGGGTTTTGTTTACGAGATATTCATATTGCGTACCGCTTACATCCTTAAGGATAGATTGAAGTTGGCTTGCTGAGGCGTCAATCTTTTTATGTTTTAATGGCAGGTTGTTTAGCAGCCTCTCAAAATCGACCAATTTTTCTCGGTCGGGGCGTTCGTGGATCCTATATAATGCGGGTATTTTGTTGCTAAACAGGTATCTGGCTACAGCCTCGTTTGCACTTATCATGAATTCTTCGATAATTCTATGGGCGAACAGCCTTTCCGACCTCACTATACCTGAAACCTTGCCTTTTATGTCCAGCAAAACCTCTGGTTCTGGCAGATCAAAATCGAGGCTTCCCCGTTGTTCCCTTTTTTTCGATAATATCTCAGATAGTTCTCTCATCAATTCAAGTTCTGGCATCACCTCTTTCAATTCCTTGATAATCTTTTTATCCCTGTGTATAAGCGCCATTTCAACTTTAGAGTATGTGAGTCTTGCTGCGCTTTTTATAATTGATTCAAAAAAGGATGTTTCCTTTAATGAACCGTCTTTTGTGAAAGACATCTTGACAGTCATTGCAAGCCTGTCCTCATTGGGATTAATACTGCACATTATGTTTGAAAGAATTTTTGGAAGCATGGGTATGACTGTTCCTGGAAAGTAGATGCTCGTTCCTCTTTGATATGCCTCTATATCAACGGCAAGGCCTGGCTTCACATAGTGGGAGACATCCGCAATAGAAACGTAAAGGTTATAATAGTTCAATACTTTTTCGATAAACACTGCATCATCAAAATCTTTTGCTGACTCTCCGTCTATCGTTATATGTTTCAATGAACGTAGGTCAACCCTGCCTTTGCCTAATCCAATCAAAGAAGTTTCTTTTGCCTCTGTATTGACAACCTTTTTAAATCTCTGCGGAAGATTGTGTTTAAATGTTACAAACTGTGTAATGGATTTTACATCGTTTAAACCTTTAAAAACCTTTACAATCTTGCATGTAGGGTCTTTTCCATCTTCCGGATATTTTATAATATTTGCTGCAACAAGGTCGTCGAGGGATATTTTTTCAAAAGATGGGTTTTCGACTATGAAGTGGTACGGTATTTTTCCTTCTTCTGAAACTACATACCATATGTCCTTTAAAGCCTTTACATACCCAGTTATGTGCTTTGTCTTTCTTTCTAAGACCTTTATGACCTTTCCTTCCTTTTTGCCTTTGAAAGAATGCTCAATCCTTGCTATGACTTTATCGCCGTGGAATGCCTGTTTGATTGAGCAGGAGGGGATAAAGATATCCTTTTCGCCATCTTTTTCAGAGATTAAAAAACCATTGCCGTTTCTTGTGCACCACAACGTACCTGATTTAAGGTTCATCTCAGTTGGTATCCCATATAATCCGCTTTTTAGCATTATGACAGAGCCTTCCCTGAGCAGATCTTTCAAGTGGTTTCTAATGGTTTTACGACCTGCCTTGCCGACTTGAAGTATCTTTTCCAGTTCTTTCTGGCTCAAAGGTCTTTTGGATTCCTTCAGAGCTTTTTGAATATCTTTTCTGTTGATAAAAGAGTTTTTCCCTGTTTTTTTCATATGTCCTTTATATTTAGGTTGGTATTATTCGGAGAATATTTGGGCTGTGAATGTATAGGTTTTAGTGCCTTTTTCCTTCCATGCATTTTGTGGAAGACCTGCCTTTCGACACGTTTGACTGAGGAACTCATCCCTGTTCCACTTGTTTTCAGTTGCAACCTGTGGCAACAGCAGGCCTGAACGACCGCCTCTTGTAATATATAAGCCATGTTTGCCAACTTCAATTTGGTTTGGATTTTCAACGGGCATAAGAGGTGTAAGCGCTGATATTTCTATGCTGATATCTTTAAGTTCTTTTTTGGAAACAGGCAGAAAACGTGGATCTTTTGTAGATGACGATACAGTCATCTCAATGACGGCCTTGTATAGAGGCTCAATAGGCATGATATACCCTATGCAACCACGAAGTTCATCGTGTTTCTTTAGGGTTACGAATACGCCTCTTTTTTCGAGTAATTGGCCTTCTTTGATATCAAACTTGGGTATATTGCCATTTGAAATAAACTCTTCAAGTGTTTTTCGGGCAATCGTCAGAAGTGTTTTCTGATCTTTTAAGCTTAATTCATTATCATTTTTGTCGGCATACATGAATGCAGTTGCTCCGTATCCCACCACCCTGTTTTTATCCCCTGTTACATCACCTGAATTTGCATAATTGAGTGTTTTAACGTGGGCATTAAGCTTTGATGCCATCATCATAAGCGTTATAACTCCTGGCGCACCGCATAACTCGCAGTTACCATTCTGCAAGTTTTCGAATAATCGGTCAACGTCGAGATGTTCAATGCATTTCAGGGTAACCCTGTCCATTTGGGAAGCCTTGTTGTATGAATGATAATGGGACATATCGGATGACGCTACAAAAAGAATATCTTTGGGATTTTGTTCAAGGAGCCTAAGAAGTGCATCAGAGAGCCTTTTGTAATCATCTTTTTCAATAAAACCTACAGCAAGAGGCACAATTTTAAATGATTTCAGGGTTTTTTGAAGAAAGGGTAATTGCACCTCAAGTGAATGCTCACGGGCGAAGGCAGCAGGATAAACCTTTATTGCATTGCAGTTATCCATAAGTGTCTTTGCTGTTTTATTATCCACCTGCACAGTGCCGAGCGGGGTTTCCCATGAACCGACAGGGTATATTGAGATGCCTCTAAAAGGCACCTGATGGCTTGGACCGATAATGATAACAGTCTTGTAGTCCCTGTCTTTTATCTGGTTATATGCATATGCGGCAACTTGCCCAGAGTAGTCGTATCCTGCATGTGGGGATATGAGACCAAAGATGTGTGAAGCTGTCCTTTTGGTCTGAGTGCTTGCCGCCTTTAGATATATGTCCAATCTTTTTTCGAGTTGATTTCTTTCTGCGGGATAAAACGAACCTGCAAAAACCGGTTTTTTAACCTTCTGAAGCGTATCATCAGCGTATGATTTTTCAAAGATGTGGGGAAGCAGAATGAGAAGAGCAGCACAAGAAAACAAAATAAATAAAAAATTGCAAAATATTCGCATTTCTAATTTTGTAATCTGAGTTTTTAAATCTTTTTTCATATCCATACCCCCCCTATCTTTGTCCCGCAATATTTACACCTTCCGTTTTTTATTGCGTTTTCAAGGATATTATAGCCTGATCTTTTTACAAGCATCTTTTTGCAATTGGGACAATAGGTATTGTCGCCAGGATGACCTGGAACATTACCGATATACGGGTAATGTAGCCCGGCTTTGATTGCTATTTCTCGTGCCTTTTCAAGTGTGCCAACTGGTGTTGGTGGAACACCTGTCATTTTGTAAGTTGGGTAAAAACGGGAAAAGTGTACCGGTGTATCGATGCCAACGTTATGCCTAATCCATTCACACATATTAGTTATCGTTGTGATATCATCATTGTAACCCGGGATTATGAGATTTGTTATCTCTACCCACACACCTGATTTTTTTAATGTTTTAATAGTTTCAAGAACAGGACTCAAATCAGCCTCACAGATTTTATTGTAAAAGCTGTTGTTGAATCCCTTAAGATCAATATTCGCAGCGTCTAAGTATTTACATAGTTCATTGAGAGGTTCCTGATTTATATAACCGTTCGTGTGGTTTACATTGAGGATGCCTTTGCTTTTGGCAATTTTAGCCGTGTCAATCATGTATTCGTAAAAGTTGGTTGGCTCAGTGTATGTGTATGCAATGCTTTTACATCCGCTTAATTTGGCGGCTGAAACGATCTTGTCAGGGGTGGCGTACTGATTTATGGACTCAAGTGGTGAGATTTGAGAAATCTGCCAGTTCTGGCAGAATTTACACCTTAGATTACATCCTGCGCTTGCAATGGAAAAGCTCAAGCTTTTTGGATGATAGTTATAAAATGGCTTTTTTTCGATAGGATCAACGTGTATGGCGCATGGTTGGGCATATCCGAGTGCATAGAGTGTGCCTTTTATGTTTTTTCTTGCCCTGCAGAAACCTGTTTCCCCTTCTGCTATGACACATTCCCGCGGGCACAATTGGCAGGCCACGATCATCTTTTTTTCGTCTATCCGATGATAATAACTTGCCTCCTTGAGGGGCGGTTCTGTTTTTGCGTAAAGTCTCTCTGGCGTTCCCTTAAAGATAAATGGGGTTAACATTGTGATTTTCAAAAAGGCTCTTCTGGTGATCATGTCATTATGTCCTGTTGAATTATACTATATCATGAATGTAGAAAAAACACCCCTTGTCATTTGTTTTGAGGCAATTTTTTGGGAAATGATTAGCTTGGACGTCGTAAATGGTCTGTATTTTTTGGTACTGTATACAACAGGATAAGGCTTGTTCCCTTAAGTGCCGAGAGAAAAAGACATGTATTTGAAGTGCCGAGCACAGGCAATACGATGAGTCCTCCGATGATACCGCCCAGACAAGCCCCTATGAGGTCTAACCCGTATAATATCCCCGCAGTGTTGCCTATGGCTTTGTTTTTATCTCGATATTCAAGCCCGACAAGCTCGAGATAGATTATATTTGAAAGAGGAAATTGCATGCCGGCAAGAAAACCTGAGATTATCAGCAGAGTATAAAATATGAAACGGATGGACGATGTTGGAATGGAATATAAATACCCCTGAAATAAAGATATAAGGGCAAAGAATAGGGGGAATATTATCATCGCCGTGTCGAGAGCCTTCATCCCAGACAATGACTGTTGGAAAGACAGGTTATGACGATAGGTTACAATAAGACTGCCAGCAGCCATACCTGCCATAAAAACCGTTATTAAGATGCCTATTTCATAATAGACATATCCGCAGAACACCTGAAAACTGAATATGAGGATAAGCTCGAAGACCATTGCCGAGAGGCCTGTAGTGGTAATGGCGTATGGTATGCCTATATGTCTATGCCTTCGGCAAAGGAGTAAAAAAAACAAAAAAATGCTGATTATAAAAACAAAAAGGGACGTTGTATTTATCTGTTTTACAAATTCAAAAACAGATTTGAGTGACGGCGAAAAGAGCATATTTTGATATGAGATGCTGTAAAAGAGCCCCATTGGTGAAAAATCCCTATTAATTTGTACCTTTGTGCCCTCAAGGGACGATGCGAACCACATAAATCTTTCATTTTCGAAACGGTCATTGAGGTGAGGCAAGGTTATAAGTTTGGTTTCGATTTGGCGCTCAGCTAATGCATTGTTTAGCAGGGTAGGGGATAGGCCCGTTATTCTTTTCGATTGTGAGGCAAAAATAATGTTATATTCACCAGGAAGGATAAAAACATATAAAAATGCAGATTTAACGGTTTCAATGATGCTTGCGTTAAGCTCCTTCAATGTATTGCCATAATATGAATAAGAGCCTGGCGTAGTAAGGGCGAGTATCCCGTCTGTATTTAAAGCGTTTTTTATTAAGTTGTAAAATTCCAATGTATAAAATCTGTTCATCTGAAGTGTTGAAGGAGGAGGCAGGCCAATTAATATGACATCGTACTTATCTTCGGTCTTTCTTAGAAATCTCCTCCCGTCTTTATAATGAAGCTTGACAATGGGATTGTTTAATTCAATCTCTGTAAGCGATGTTGGAAATCTTTTTATTGTTTTTAGGAAGTCCGGGTCTATTTCTATGTAATCTATTTTCTTCACGGTGAGATGTTTTGATATCTCATTGATGATGCCTCCTGTACCCCCACCGATGACAAGAATATCTTTTGGCTGGGGGTGTGCAAGAATAGGAAAATGGGCAAATTCTTCCACAAATGCAATGTCTGGAACTGGTGTCGTAACGAATGGGATCCCATCAGTGAAGAAGGTATACTGATCCTCGTTTTTGACAACGACAATGTTTTGATAAATAGAATTTTTATAAGAAACTACGTTTTGCTTTGCCCATTGAATGTTTATGGATGCCATGTGTATTTTGTTATCTACATTGAAAATCATCATGATACATACCATTATTGAGAGAATTGAAGAACTCAGTAGCAATAATCGGTTCTTACGGCCCAATTGAAAGACATCAGCACTTTTTACAAAAATAATACAGGATATTGCTCCCATGACGGCTATTATCATTGCGATAAAAAAGCTGTTAAAAAACGGAACAAAAAAGATACTAACGACTGTGCCGCCGGCAATTGTGCCGAGTGTTTCGTAGAAATATATCCTTCCAGCGGATATTTTGCCTTTGTCAGTCATCTGGTTATGAACTGAACAGGCTATTGTAAAAAAGAATCCGTGAAGTAAGCCAATGGGAAAAAGGATAATGAAAGAGGAGTACAATATAGATACCATGCCTACGCCTACCCCAGGCGGGATATCGAGTAACGATTTGAAAATACGTGTCAGATAAATACATATTGGAAATATTATCGAGAAAAGAAGAACAGAATATGTAAGTATCTCAGGGTTAAATGCTTTGTTGAATTTACCGCCTGTATATGCCCCAATGGATTCGCTTATAACCCATGCGCTGATGATAATGCCTATCGAATACTCGTTTCCTGAAAATAAAACAAGTAATTCCCTGAGTAGTATAGTCTGAGCAACTATCCCGCCAAATCCTGCAGCGAACACAAGAATAATAAAAGGAGAGATTTTTGTATTATGCATTAATTATAGATATATCAATGTTTGAATAAAATGTGCAAGACGGAAAATATGAATTGCCTTGTCTCTTTCGGGCGTAGTATGGTATAAAACTTGACACGGAGAGATGTCCGAGAGGCTGAAGGAGCACGACTGGAAATCGTGTGTCCCGTCACAAAGCGGGACCCAGGGTTCAAATCCCTGTCTCTCCGCCAGTTATGTCTTGTTATACATTATATCTGGTTATAATCTATGTCATATTTTTTATTCTACCGGCATATCTTTCTTCTTTAATTTTGTTTTATTTTTCAGCAGCGCCCTGTTCCATAGCCGCGATCCAGTTCATCGACTTTTTGGGTCGTATCGTTTTTATGTCATACATTCTCTTTGTAACTCAATAAAGCGAACCTCTTGACTCTTTCATTAACGAAAAAACCAAAACCTGGCCCCCATTATGCTACGATTTATGACCGATCGACTGCATCCGCTTCTCCGCTAAAAGTTTCACGATCTTCTGTCACAATGGTTGTTGAGGGTGTGGATGAGATTTTTAGATGGCTTTTTCCACAAAATCATAAAGGTTAGGCCAATGACCTTGGCGGAGTCTGAATTTGGTGCCATGGTTATGTCCGGTTCTGGCATCAAAATCTATAAGCACATTGCCATCTTCAATGCTCTGCAAAAATTTCTCGAAGGAGAATCCAGAAAGAATAAATAGGCTTTCATACTTAAAGAATTCATGATGATTTTCAATTTTTCTGTCCGCGATTACATAAAAACAATTCGTTATTTTTGACCCAACTGCGTATTGCAGATCATCGAAACCCCAATATGGTTCAGGAATTATAGATCCAAATCCAATCTTCTTTTTTACGAAAGATAGCCAGCCAGAAACAACGGGGTCGGTTCGATCTGCCATTAATGAATCGAAAACAAACCTTATTTTCTTAGTACTTCTATCTACGATGATTTTAAAACCACGGTTAGTAAATGTTGTCGCACTTGTTGTTGAGCGAAAACTCATTTCTCCTATAGGATACTTAGTACCAGCTTTTGCATGTGGCCAACCATATTACTTTCTTGCAGAGTGCGATTGGAAATGTTGCAGGGTGAATCGTTTTATCGCGAATATCCCGTGATTCATATGTGAATTGCCATACACCAAGCTGACTTTTTAACCATTCTTTTGGGGTCATGCAGTTAATATGTGTTCTGGGACAATTGCAAGACCTCACAGAGCATATAGAAAGTTTATTCCGATATTGCGTTGAGGTTTCCCGTATGGCGTAACCAGATGAATTGTCTATTATATATTCATTATTTTTTTCTGCATCCATGTCATAAGTTATCATGAGGGAGCAACATTCTCAAGGGCTTTTGTTTTCCATATTTCTTGTTATGTCATATTTTATATTAATCAGACAAGACTTCGATTTTTTCCAATTCAAGAACAATACGACCCCTCTCCGGAAAAGAGTGAAGTATGGATTCTGAATACTCTCCGAATCCTGAAGCGCAGCCTTTGGTTTGCTGTTTTTAGTAATTATAATGGGTTCACAGGTTTCATCTATTTGTTCCAGCAAATCGGCTGTCCTTGACTTGGGGTATGTAATCTGCTTGATATCTCTGGGAGTATTCATTTTATCACCTCCAGTCATTATAAAATATCATACTAAAACCTGTTTTCAAGTTCTATATCATTATTGGTTTCTAACGACGAATTCATCTACTTGGCCAAGGCAGGCGTGAGATAAAAAACGTGCAAAAAAGCAAAGGGAAAAAACAGGATGAAAACAGCCGGATATTCCGCCGCGTTCGGTGCAATGGCGGATTAGCTGCTTTTTATTTTCTCCAGTTCCGGCTGCAGAACCTGTAAAAAGGTATACATCTTATCAACAGCCCACCCCTTGAGATCGCCAAGCGTTAAGGTCGAACAGTATGCGGCGTACTTGATAGCTTGCAGATCAACATTCTTCCCACTATCATCACGTTTCAGTTCGATAACCACGACGTTACCGGTCTTGTCAACTGCGAGTAAGTCAAGTCGTTCATTGGTTTTATCGAAACGATCATATTCTGAGGTAACCACCAGTAGTTCCTCGCCCAAAATATTAGGGTACTGTTCTACCCATTTTGCAAGATCTTGTCGTTCCAGAAGTCCATGACTGCGAAATTCCGTTTCTTTACAAGGAGTGAGGGTTTTGTTTTGTTTATCGTATATATAGAGCATGTGTTGTTTCCTCCCTGTTCATTTTTTTTGGTAGCTAACACATGGATCAGTGGGAGGCGGAGCGCTGTATTCCGCTTTATCTTCAAGTAACGTCATCTGCCTTCCCTCATTCCTTGTAGTAATCAAGTTGTCTCTCGATGCCCTTGTATTACCACTATTCCCGAGACTGCAAACCACATCTTCGAGAAACACGTTTGCGTGATCAGAAAGGAGCTCCGAAAGAATCCGGCGGACTGTCTCAAGAGGTCTTCCTTCAAGAAAACGAAAAACAGAAGCCGTCAAATAGTCTCTGTTAAGGTCAAAAGTGAGCCATTTGCGACCAAGTGCCTCTGCGGCAAATCCCGTTGTGTTCGACCCACCGAAAATGTCCAGAACCGTGTCCCCCTCATCGGTCAGCATCTTGATAAAGAATGCAGGCACTTCGGAGGGGAACCGCGCTGGGTGCCGTACCATCCCGAATTCCTTGCAGAGCCAAAGGTAGCTTGAATTGCTATCGGTATTTGGAATGGTGAGCAGGTTCGATGGTAAGGCCCCGCCGTTGTCCTTGCCGAATCCAGCGCTAATATCATGCCCGGATGGCCTCTTTTTCGGTTTGTAAAAGCTTTCAGGGTCTTGTATCAGTTTTCTCATCCGTTCGGAATATGGGGCCAACACCTTTCTGACGTCAGCTTTCGGAAAATCAGTTTTACTAAACCACCAGACCGTGTTGACGGAATCCTTAGCGCGTATCTTGCGCTTGTTCACCCACTCGATAGGTGATGGCAACTTGGCCGGATTGAACCAGTAGAAATCTTCGGCCAAGTGAAACCCGACGTCATCGCAGAAGGTTAGCAGTACCCTAAAGTTGTAAAGCGAACGTGACGGAGTGCCAGCCCGATAAGCACCGCCAAGATCGAGGACAAAACTTCCCGTCTTTTTGAGGACTCTGAATACCTCTCTGGCAAAAGGGGTAATCCACGCAACGTATTCTGTTTCTTCAACGTTGCCGTACGATTTCTGCCTCCGCAAGGCAAATGGTGGAGAGGTCACCACAAGATCAATGCTATTGTCCTCCAACTCCTTTAGGAGGGCCAAGGCATCGCCCACAATGGCACGCCCTTGTCGTGTGGTATATAGCGGTGGTGTTTGCATCTTAGAACTCGCTCAATCCGTTAACCCAACTTTCTATAATCTGCCACAGGACGCTTGCAGCAAAATAGACTTCAGGGTCCGACTTTGGGTATTTCCGAAACCACAATTAGAGTTTCAAGCTGGGTTTCTAAAGGAACGTCCAGGACGGCGCTGCGCAGTTTGGTTTCCATGAATGACCAGCCCGCGGGATGGTCATACGCTGCAAGCGCAGCGGCGGCCTCAAGTTTCACATAGATATCTTCCTCGGCATGGTTCATCCTATCTTCGAGGGAATGTCTCGCTGTCGCATATCCTCGATAGCGCAGTGCCTTGGCGGCAGCATACCGTTCGCTCAGATTGATGCTGGCGAGTTTTTCGACGAAATATGCCTCATCCACGGGTGGTGGACAATCTACGGCGATTGCCACGGGCACGGAGGCTGCTACAATCTGATTTTCTTCAACCGTTTCACCGAGACGAAATAGCGGCGACAACGTGACCGCGCCTTTGCTTCGACTCAACCGCACTGTCTGGATTCGTCCCGAGAAATACGGAGTTAATCGGACACGTGTTCCAGACACCTCAGAGATAATTGACCGCTGATTGGCAACAGCAGACGTCCAAACGACACGAATTTCTGACCCCTCCTCCACTCCCTTTGGTTTCGTAATTGATGCCTTTTTAGCGGTAAAAGCGGCACGAAGGTCTTTGACTCTATTGAAATGGACAGGAGAGGTGCGCTTCAAATCGATAGGGGAATCGGCGCCTTGCTGGAAAACGACGATTGTAACGTAGTCGTCATCCCGCATTCCGGCGTCCCACGTGCGCTTGGGGTCTTTTAGAGAATGTGACATCGAGATTTCCGGTTTGGTCTTCCCTCTAGATTCAAATCGAACGCCTGTCTTCAAACAGAGAATGTCAGGAACCCGAACTCGCTTAATCTTGATTTTCTTCCAAATCTTGAAACCGGTAGACCCACGTTCAAGTTCAATCGGCTTGAATCCTAGAGTGGTCAGTCGGTCGATAGTTGCGTTCGTGCCGGCCGCTCCGACCGCCAGTTTCCGCAAAAAGCTATCGTCCCTCTTGAAGTTAACAGCCATTAAGCCCCCTGTCTTTGTGTTTCGTTACTGTCATGGGATCTCCCTTTGTGTGTTCTTGTCCAACAATTAATATCGAGAGTTTTGAATAACCGCCATTTTTGTCATTTCGACCGAAGGGAGAAATCTTTAACAAACTGCCATGATTAGGATTTCTCGTCGCTCGCGCTCCTCGAAATGACATTTTTCAAAGGTCTCATATCAGTATTTCTTATTTTCAACTCTACTATTTCAGTTATTTTAATGTCAAGGTGTATATTCCGATCTATTCGAACACCAATTCCGATTTTATCCGAACGGTCTTTTTATGACTCTTTCATTGTCCATCAAACGTAAAATAAATTCCATAGTCAGTGGCAGTGAAAATCCCATAGCAAAAACTTACTAAATCAAGGTTATTGAACCTGATACAATCCTTCTTCGATTATTATTGTATCACTACTATCCTTCAACAAAAAAGCTATAGGCTAAAAGAAATGATGGGGAAAAAGAAGGAGCAATAAAAAACATGAAAAGAATTAAAAGGTAAAGGCTTATGAAAACAATGGGCGGACTAAAATTGGTGAAAATAGTGGATTAGTTTTGATGATAATTGACATGGGTAGAAGGCTGGAGGGTTAGAAGGTTAGATGTGTATTTTTAGAAGGTTAGATGTTTGGAGGTGTAGATGTTTAGCCAACCCTCCAACCTTCTGCCTTTTCCAACCCTCTGCCTTTCTCAGCGTTCTCAGCGGCCTCTGCGAGAGACAGAAAATCATTTAGGATTTAGGAATTAGGATTGAAAAGTGTTGATTTGGGATAGAGCGACAAATCAGATCTTTTCCTCACGCCCAGTCCTTCGAGTACGCAGACTACACAGAGGGTGAATGTTTTTGCCATGATTTAGA
>Ga0116143_10003719_pt1 | contig 15131 bp, 13 predicted proteins | sample AD_UKC034_MetaG_FD_89745 | JGI IMG/M metagenome (GOLD analysis project Ga0116143, IMG submission 89745) | Active sludge microbial communities of municipal wastewater-treating anaerobic digesters from USA - AD_UKC034_MetaG | ecosystem: Engineered > Bioreactor > Anaerobic > Digestate | place: USA...
ACACAACTGAGTATGCTACGAATTTCAATGGTATTGATGCTCCGAGAGTTCTGTTCGTGGAAGACTTCATAGATGCTGAAATGCCTATAGAACGAGACTTCATGGAATAAAAAGAGCCCCGAAAGGGAGTTAGTCATAGGGATTTACGAAAACAAGTAAATTTTTGACCGGCTCTCTTCAAGCGGAGACAGCAAAGAAAGGACTGCACTGAAGGATAAAACCTTTGGTGCAGTCTTTCACGTTGATAAGTAATATTATACATCCGACAGTATTGCTAACACCCAGAAGTTTGTTACAACTTCAAGTAACCCTGCTTGAAAGCATCTGGGAATAAGAAGAGTTTTTCCCCAACCGCAAACTTCACACGAATGTGTTTCCCAGCTTTATCGAGCTTTGTAACTATACCATCACCGAAGCTCTTATGCTTAACCGCATCGCCTTCCGAAATCTCCGGTATAACAAACTCTTCCATTTCCTCATCGGCTTGCGTGCTGGTGCTATAAGGTTTCTTATGCTCGGCTACTTTCGACAGCGGAGGCTTAATTCCAAACTGCCCCGTAACATATTTTGTAGCAGATGGTTTTGGATCAGGCTTTGGCACAGCCGCAACGGGCTTAACATCTTTTTCAATTGCTTCTTCGAACGCCGAGTTGATGGATTCCATTGTAGCCTGTTGATTGTAAAACAGTCTATCATATTCTTCGCGTTTGATGACGGTATCCCAGCCACCGACATCTTTACCTTCGTGCTTGTCGATACCGGTATAGGAAAGGCTGCTGTCTTCGTAACGCTTGAACTTAAAAATGGCATCGTTCATCAGGCTTGCATTAAATACCCCAAGGCTACAAAGAAGTTCAAAATCCTTTACGTTTAAGCCCGTTACCTTTTTAAACAATCCCGGCTCAAGCTGGGTTATAACATCTCTGAGTGACCGCTCGCGATAATCAGTGAGATACATAAATATCGGAATACGGGTAGCAAACTTGATGAGCTTTTCCTGAATCTGCTTCCGAAGAGACTTATATTCCTTTTCCTCTTCTGAGATTTCCTTTTTCTCCTTCGGAGTCATCTTCTCTGCTTCTTTCTTGGCTTTCTTTACCGCTTCTGACTTGTTGATGATTGTCTGAATATCCTGGTTTAGCGAACGGAAACCTTCTATGCTCATAAGAGCATCGAGAGCTTCTTTGTTATTCATTAGGCGTTGCAGAGTGTCATTATCGACATTAACAAGTAGCGCAGATTCCCAGCGCTTTGCAAGCAAAGTAGCAGAAGTCCCGGCCATTGCGATGTCGAGAATGTCCTGCGCATTAATCTGCCGCATGGTGCTGCCGTCATAGGCCAACACCGGCAGGAAATTAATGAACTCTGCTACCTTCTTTTCGGGATTGCTTTCATCAACATTCAAACGGCAAGAGTAGTCAGCTATCTGTCGCAGCGCCCTGTCCAAAGCAAAGTCAAAGACATAGCATTCTTCTTTCATAATCAGGTCTTTACCTTCTTCATCTTTAACTACCCACGGGGATTGGACACGAAATGCTGCTTGGAAATAGGTCTCCGGGCTCTTAAGGTTACGCAGCATGAATATGCCTGTCCACGGCTTTACGGTAACACCCGTAGTTAGCTTGCCACAGGTGAGGGTGATGGTGTATGTCTCCAATGGATTTCCCATAGCGCGAAGAACAGGATAGAGGGCATCCAAGCCTATGCCGGCTTCTGTTCCGGCGCAAACGATAATTTTATATTTCTGGTTATAATACCCGTTCTGCTTTTGCATCATCAGGTTATACATAGCCTGGCAGGATGCCACATTTGGTAAAAACCAAATTGTGTGATTCAGAACATTCAAAAGTCGTGTATCGGAGAAAGGCATTGGAGGACGCTTGTCCTGCCCGAGCTTCATATCATCAACATTGGATGGAAGATAAGAACCGCGAATCAGATCAAGCCATTTCTGCACTTCATTCTCGTAAACAAACCGCGCATCTTTGCCTTTACCCTTGGCAGAAAAGAATACATTTAAGTCGAACTCGTTAAACTCGCCTTGCATGGCAATCTGGCGAATGCTATCCGGTATCCGGTAAGTGAGCATGACCATTCTCGGCAACGATAAATAGGGATTGCCAGGGCCTTTCCAGCTTTCCTTTGCACGTTGCTCGTCAGAATATGTCCAGTTATAGATCTGATCCTCTATAAATTCGCCGCTATTAATGGCGCGGAAAGGTGTGCCGGAAAGGTATAAATAATAACCGGCTGTGATGGGAAGGAAGGTTTCGTTGTAGGCGTTATCGGCCTCATCCTTCTTGTACTTCTCTATATCAAAGTCGACTATTTCTTCCTCATCAGGATTCTCAAAGAGCTTTTTGGCATTTTCTCGCCATGCGCCAAAGTGATACTCATCAAAAATAACCAAGTCCCAGTTTTCCGCATGGATAAATTCATTCTTAGCTTTTATGCCACCATTCTCATTGGTACCCAACAAGTCTTGAAAGGAACCAAAAACAACGATAGGCTTCTTTTTATCACACTTCGCGTAGGCCTGATCGATATTAACGTTATTGTTGTGCGCGTCCTTATTGGAAACAAACTGCCAGCCTTCGAAATCAATATGAGAAAGCAAATCATCTCGCCATGCGGATTCGACAGCGGGCTTAAAGGTAAGCACCAGCACGCGCTTAAAGCCCATCTTTTTTGCAAGCTGATAGGCTGCAAAGGTTTTGCCAAAACGCATTTTGGCATTCCAAAGAAATTTCGGCGCTCTGTCCGGCTCGTCGTATTTGGCCTTGGTAAAGTACTCGACCGTGCGTTTTACAGCCGCCTGCTGCTCCGGACGCATACGGAATGCAGCTGTCCGGCTGTCGGCAGTGATTTTTCCGGTTTTAAGCTCAACAATAGCCGCCTTGACATCATTTAGGGTGCAGTTGTACCACTCGTTATCGTCAGCGACTGCATTGAGCTGTCTGAAGCCTCGTCGCTCTAAGATTCGATGTATATCCTTATCAGTAAAGACAGAGCCATCCTCCCTCATGGCGCTCTCTTGATAGAGGATTTTAAAAGGAACAGCAGCAGTGTGCAGCTGCTCCTTGATGCGGGTAGCCGCATCCCGTTCAGTATATCCGATTTTTATGTACCCCTTGTGAGAGGCCACGCCAATGAGTTCATACACATAGATGGTTGGTGTGATCGCAGGCCGTTGAATAAAGAATTCAGTTGCCATTATCGTCACCTCCATCTAAGTCCATCGGTTTAATCATTGATTCGATGAAGTCTATTTCTTCTTGAGTTAAGCCATATTTAGCATATAGTTCGTCGTCTGTCCAAGGTTTTGAGAAGTCTTGAATCGGAACAAATGAGTATGTACTCTGAGTCATATTTTTGTTTTTTCTAGCACCTACTAATAGACGAAAAAATTTGGTTTGCATATAATCTCTAACATTATTAGTTTCTTCTTCTGTACTGAAAGGCCCAACACGTAAAAATGTCTCTGTACATACCATATTGGGTTTTGCTACTACTGGCTTTCCTATGATTCGCGCTGGAATAGGATAACCAATCTGTCCTGCAGCTCCATCTGCTTTAGAAATGAAGAGTCTGTATTGTTTAATTTCATCAAAGTTTCTTTGAACAATGCTATAAGGTAAATGCTTTATTACTCTTTTATTGTTTTCAATGCCTAATACAGAGTAGCATTGATTGCTATTTTGAGATTTCATTTTTTTAAAGTCCGCACTATTAATTCCATATGGGTTTCTTGTGCTTACTATTTGAGAAAAACTTTTTTCTTTATGTGATTTTACTTTTCTTATAATTGAAATCACTTCATTGTATCTTATAAATACATCGGTACCTTCTTCTAAAAGTGGTCGTTCGGAAACGGCAACTATTTCATTATTTGCATAAGAAACCACTTTGCATAATCCTTTATTATCCCGATCCCACAAAAAATAGCAGACTCCACCTTCTATTGCAACCCCAGGGAAACAATCTCCTGCATTTATAAAATCATGTATTTCTCTAATTCTCTCATCATTAAGCATTTTACTTCGAAAATCGTCCAATCCTTTACCGCCTGTAAACCAGCGTGATGGTATTATCATTGTTAAATAACGGGGATTTAATTGTATACTTTTTTCAACAAAGTAATGATAGAGGGGTATAGCACTAGATCCTGTTCCACCACCATCATTCAACTGATAAGGCGGGTTGCTAATAATCACATCAAACTTCATATTAAAAATCTCCTCTGGCTTATTAGTATGTATCCATTCGTAGGCGTGCGTCTCCAAATCGTCGCTACGATCGTATTGGCTTTGAGATGCACCGCAATAAACACACTTTCCGTCACGCCAAGTATGCTTAATTCTTCTAAACCGAATATTACCTTGTTCATCATCAAAAAGCGATACCGAGAATTCAGTGTTTGGGAACTTCGAACAATAAACGCTCCGACGGGATAAAAAACCTGTCAGTTCTGTAATTGCAATACCAAAGAGCTGTTTATGGAAAATGTGGACTATACGCTCCTGTAAGTCCGGGAACTGCGGCTCCAGTCCTTTGATAAGCCTTTTGGCAATTTCCCTGAGAAAAACACCGGTTTTGCAGGCGGGATCAAGAAAGGTGGTATCGGGGTTTTGAAAGAGTTCCTGCGGCAACATATCAAGCATATCGTTTACTACGTCCGGCGGAGTAAAAACCTCATCGTTTGAGAGATTTGCAAGGCAGGACAGCACGTCCGGATTGTATACATTATTAAATAATCCTGTATCAGCCATTTTCCTGTATCCTCCTATAATGTGATATGCATTTCTTCAGGAACACTCCTTCATCCGAGGGCGCCTCTCTTATATCCTCATCGAGCATGAGTGATATTTGCTCAGGCTCGTCTTTTTTCTTTTTACGTTTAGGCCTTTCCTCTTCAGCAGCCAGCAGTTCGGCAAAGGTATAATCGCTGCGCTGCATCAGAGCATCGTTAAACGGAAAAGTCCATTCGGAAAAAACAATGGGTTCATTAGTATCCTTTCCATTTTCATCGACACATTTGAGCGTCAGCGCATTGCCGCAAACGATGTTACGGGAAAGAATAAACTTGGCGGCCTCGCGGGTGTCATCATTGCACTCTTTTTTACATATAGCCTTATATTCCTTATCCCACATTTCAAATAGCCGCTGCCTACATTCAATACAGTTGTCGATCAGTAAATCCACTCCATATAAGCTGCCCAGCGCCAGAAGCGAATTGCGCTCCCAATCATAAGGGCTTTTTTTATATTTTTTCCTCACAACAGCCAGTTTCCTTGAAAGTATTTCTGCAAGGAAATTTCCATTACCGCAGGCAGGCTCCAAAAATCGCGAGTCAATTCTTTCTGTTTCCTGTTTCACCAAGTCGCACATGGCTTTAACCTCGCGTTCGGCTGTAAAAACCTCGCCATGCTCAGCAACGCGCTTCTTGGATTTTACCTGTTTCGTCATTTTTTCATCTGCTCCTCGTCCGGAACAAACTCCAAAATATCATTAGGTGTACAGCACATTGCCAAACAAATGCTTTCCACTTTATCTAACGCTATATATTGGCCTGTTCTAATTTTCGTGATTATATTTGCTGATATGTTTGCTCTACGCATAAGTTCAGCATTAGATATATTTCTATCAATCATTAAGTGTTGCAACTTCTTATAACTTACAGCCATAAGTTATACCTCCAATTAAGAGCTGTTATGCAAAGGATATCACATTTCTGTTAAATTTTCAATAAATGCATGAATAAGTTTTAATCCGAAAGCATTTACAACGTCACACACATACCCGGCATGGTAGTGAGTTTAATTTTTATTCCTTGTTTTCTACTTCCTTCGCCTTCTTCCGAGCATAGCTCGCTCGCCTGTTTCTGCGATTACGCTCGGCCTGGCAGTCCCAGTTATTACAATATAGCTGGCGGCTTGAATGCCGCACAAAGTATTTGCCGCAGGCAAGGCAGGACAGTATGGAGCCTTGAGATTCAAAATAGTTAAGGTCTTCATCCACCGGCGGCGCAACGTCAGCTACCATTCTGGAAAAGGTGTACCAGCAAATATCGAATACCGATTGAATGTCGGCGCCGTACATTACTTTCCCGGTTTTCTTATCCAATTTCAGCCTCATACGGAAGTCCGGGAACATATCTATCACTTGGGATATGTGTTCATTGTAATTCTCAAGTATTCGGGCCTTGTATTCCTCGTCGTCCTCGTATTGTCGGTATCTTTCAAGAAAAGCGAGGCTGTCGCAAAGCCTGCCTTCATAATAAAAATTCCTTGCGCAATCAATCTCTCCGTAGTATTTAACCCTTCTCAAGGCAAAGTAAAGCTCAAATACAGTACCCAGACTGCATAAATCCTTTATGAATTGATTTACATAGAATGCGGCATCTTTCTGAATCAAATCCATGTATGTTATATGCGCAAACTTCTCGCTATCCAGCATTTCATAAAGACTGTCTATGTTGTAGGGGTGAATATTGTTTCTGCACCAATCCCAGACGGCATCTGTAATCGAAACAGTGCTGTCCGGGTTATTTATTTTTCCGTAAAGATTGCACAGGCTGACCAATAGCTCCTGTCCGGTAAGCGAATAATCAGTACCGCTTTCCGGAGCATGGCCCCCAGTGAAGATAGGTTTAATTATTTCGCCGTCATTGTCATAGTCCGTGATATACTCGGGAAATCGCACAGCCCTATATATCATCTCGCCAACTCCCCCAATTTCAACAAAGCCGAGGTTTTCTACCGGCAGTTTTTTCATGGCAATCATCCTTTGACTGTAATCGTTATTGTAAGCGTTGAAAATTTAACATCACTTACATTGTATTATACAATGGCATTGAAAACAAGAACAAATTGTAAAACCACTTAAATTCCGGTTCCTTGACAACTGAATAGTCCACCCGCAAGAGATACTTTTGCAGCGTAGCCGCCACGATGGTGAAAGCCGGAGCGCTTCTGCTGCAATCGGATACGGGGAGACCACGAGCAGGTGGCTGCCTTAGGAACGGTAGCGAATGGTGGATGTGGAAACCGAAACAACTATCAAGATAAGGAGGAAAGAGTATATGGAAAAGACGACCATGAGTGTGCAGGAACTGTCGGCGCAGATGGGCATTAGTTTGCCGAAGGCCTACGAACTTGTAAAAAAGCCGGGATTTCCAGTCATACGGGTTGGTACGAGAATCCTGATTCCGGTTGAAGCTTTTAAGGAGTGGCTGGTCATAAACTCGGCGCACGAATAATGGCAGCACAAAATGCAGTGGAGAGGAGGTGGACAAGACGGCAAACGCAATGCAGGAACTGATGGATATGAAGATATGGATGCTATGGCGATGGGGAACAGATCAAAAAGGCAAGCCGACGAAGAAACCTTTTGCGGCTGGAGGTGGCCCAACCGGAACAGATGATAAATGGTCTCATACATGGGTCACATACAATGAGGCAGTAAAAGCAAAGGAGCATAATCCTGTTGCCGCCGGTATCGGTTTCAAGATACCGAAAGGCTATTACTTCATAGACATCGACCATAAAGCGATTACAGACCCGCTTGTGCAGACGATTTTAGCAAGGCATGACTCTTATGCAGAATACTCGGTCAGCGGCACAGGCATACATCAATATGGCAAATGTGACTTTACACAAATTCCTACCTACATTGATAAAAACGGAAATTTAAAACTCGATCGGCAGTTCTATACGAAGAATCCCCATAACAATTTGGAACTGTATATCGGCGGCATTACAAACCGCTTTGCCGCCTTTACCGGCAATATCATTAATGATAAGCCTCTGCGCGAATGTACCGCGGCAGTCCTTACGACGCTTGATAAAAATATGCGTCGCAAAGAAAAAGCCAAGTACAGTGCCAAGCGTGACGGTGACCGCACCTATTTCGATATTGTCTGCAACTTACGCAAGCAGAAAAACGGAGAGAAGTTCAAGAAGCTGTATGACGATGGAGATATCTCCGGATATGGCTCTCACTCCGAGGCTGACGCGGCGCTGTGCGCCATGATTGCATTCCGTACCGGGCCTGATCCTGCGGCTATTGATGAAATCTTCCGCAGTTCTGCCCTCTATCGCGAAAAATGGAAGCGTGACGATTACAGAGAAGCCACAATCAATGCCGGTATCGATGCCTGTCATGGCATTTTCCATAAATCCAGGATGGAGCATCCGTACTTCATCAAATTTCACGAACAGACCGGTGAACCTTATGTCAGCGTTCCGCTCCTTGCAAAGTACGTACGGGAGCATCTCCGCTATGTGCTTGTAAGGGATAACGGAAAGCAGGGCCTTTTGAAATATGTCTACGAAAACGGCTGTTATCGGCTCTATGCCGACAATATGCTGATGGGCATTATCAAGCAGTACATCGCAGATTATGACGAGGAACTTGTGAGAATGGGCATCGTCAGCGAAACTTTACAGCATATCACCACTGACCTTAATTATGTTAGCCAGGATGAATTGAACGCCGATGAGGATTTAATCAACTTCAGAAATGGCCTGCTCCGTATCACTGCAGATAACGCCATTCTTGTACCACACTCCCCGGATATCCTCTCCACCATTCAAATTCCGTGCAACTGGACAGGAAGGGAAACGCCTACGCCGGTCTTCGACAGGTATATGCACACCCTCACAGACGGAGACAAGGCCATAGAACACCTGCTCCTTGAGTTTATCGGTGTATGCATCTCCAACATCAAGGGATGGCGAATGAAAAAAGCGCTTTTCCTTGTCGGCGATGGCGACACCGGCAAATCTCAGCTAAAGAGTCTTGTAGAGCGGCTGCTCGGCAAGGGCAACTTCATAGGAATCGACCTTAAGGAGATTGAAGCGCGTTTCGGCACCGGCGCGATATATGGCACACGCCTTGCCGGTAGCTCGGATATGAGTTTTTTATCCGTAGATGAGTTGAAAACATTTAAGAAAATTACCGGCGGCGACAGCCTATATGCCGAGTTCAAAGGACAGCAGGCCTTTGAGTTCACCTACAACGGGCTGCTCTGGTTTTGCATGAACAGACTTCCCAAGTTTGGCGGCGATGATGGCAAATGGGTCTATGACCGCATCATGGTGGTGCGCTGCCCTAATGTCATTCCAAAGGACAAGCAGGACAAAACACTCCTTGACAAAATGTATGCCGAGCGTGATGGCATCGTCTACAAGGCTGTTATGGCGCTGCAGACGGTTATTGCAAACGGGTACAGCTTTTCCGAGCCGGACAGTGTAAGCCTTGCAAGAGAGCAATATATGTCAGAGAACAATACTGTGATCTCCTTCTATGAGGAATGTATGTGCGAGCGGTCAGAAGGCAAGTTTAATGATTCCGCTACAACGAGCCGCATCTATGATGTTTACAGGGCATGGTGCCATGACAACAATAACGGCTTTGCCAAGACAGCCAAAGAGTTCAGAGAGACATTGGCATCCCATCTCGGCTGCACCTTTAAGGAGATGACCGTTCATACCAATAAAGGCACCTATTATAAAAACCCCACCCTCACTATTGAGGCAAAGGAGCAGTACAAGAAGGCTTATGGTTATGACAGCACGGATTTTCTTGCTTAAAAGTGACAGAAGTGACAGTCGAGTGACAGTTCTCACAGGCAACTGTCACCGCGAAAACGCCCATATATCAAGGGTTTCCAGCCGCAAGTGACAGAAGTGACAGTCTTTCAAACTTCTTGGCGGGGAAAATAAAGTTTGGAATTGTACAGAAAACAAGGAAAAGATTATGAGCTGTTGTGAGTATGAAATGAAAAGTTCTGTCACTTTCGTCACTGAAGCTTTAAAAGCCTTGCTACGAGCCGCTTTTCAGCGTGACAGTTCATCAAAACTACTGTCACTGAACTGTCACTTCTGTCACCGGAAGTATCACTGGAGGGAGGAACAGCTATAGTGATACGTCATGATCAGCGCTCAGCAATTAGATCTACAGGAAATATCATCAACCACATTCAAACATCTTAATTTTGAGGAGGGAAAAAACATGAATTATCCGCTTATGAAAATGAACAAGGAAGGCACTCTGCTGCGGCCGCAGCACACTTATTATTCCGATGAGTATGCCCATGCCATGTGCGACCTGCATCTTTCCGATGTTGTCATCGAAGACGATAAAGGAAAGTTAAAAATGCGATACCGCCTCCATGCAAAGCATCCTCATACCATTGAAGGTGCTATGGCATATAACATTCTGTGTCCGAAATGCCACCACCACTTGAAACAGGTAGGAAGATCGCTCAGCTACCATGACCTCGGTCTCTATGCCTGTCCATTCTGCGATAAGATTTAAGGAGGGGAACGCCATGAATTATACTGAAGTCAGAGTATATACCGGTCAGCCGGAATACAGCAGGCACTTCTGGAACGCCATGCGCGGCCAGGAAAGCGATTATTCCGGACTTTCCGAAGGCCGCAGCAGCGAGACGGGCACTTATGTCATGCCAAATGCCACAAATAACAAATATGAAGCAGCCGTCATAAACGAGAGCCTGTTCCGTAAAATCGGCACAACCTTTAACGTATATGAAGGCAGTTATCACATCCTTGCAAAGGAATATGATGACCTTGTGCAATTTGTGCCGGAAGGCGGCACTATCCCTGTTTTTAACGGACTAAATGAGTTCATTCAGTACACCGTTGAAAGCCATAAACTCGCTGCTCTTGTAAAAATGAATTCGGACTTTGTCCGCGATGCCGCATTCGACATCGAAAGCTACCTTGTAAAGCGCCTTGCCAGGAACTTTGCCAGAGCTGAGGACAACGCTTTTATTAACGGTACCGGCGTACAGATGCCGACAGGTATCTTAAACGGTGCAAACGGCGCTGAGGTTGCCTATGCTGTCGATAAAATCACCTATGATGATATAATCCGCCTGTACTTCTCTGTGAAGCCGGAATACCGCAAAAATGCCGTATGGCTCATGAACGATAAGACAGCCCTTGCCTTGCGTACGTTGAAAGACGAAGCCGGAAACTACCTCTGGCGCAGCAGCGATGATACCATCCTCGGTAAAAAGGTATTTATATCAGAGTTTATGCCGGATATGGAGTCTGATTCAAAGCCTATAGCCTTCGGTGATTTTAGCTACTACTGGATCATCTGCAGAAGCCCTGTCAGCGTGAGGGCACTCTCAGAGAAGTTTGCCCTGCTCGACCAGATGGGTTACCTTGCCTTTGAATTTGTTGACGGAAAACTTATCCGCCCGGAGGCAGTGAAGGTAATTCAGATGAATACCGAGACCAACAGTTAAAACATACGAGAAAAGGCACAGTGGAATATCCTGCTGTGCCTTTTCTCTAAAGAATAAACTTTCCCAAGATGAAATACACACCAGGTTTATTTCAATTATTCGCATTTTATCCCGGTTGTTCCCTTAATACCCCGTTTGAATCCGCGTTTTTTTGCGCGAAACCCCACGCCCGTTGCACGATCGAAAGGGTGTAAGGATTTGTTACCCCCTACCCCCAATGTCAGAAAGGAGAAGTGCCTTATGGCTGAAAAAACCATCTGCGTTACCGAAAAGGTAATCGGTGATACGCTCTACATTATAGAATCGGCAGTCAGCAGCACTGCCAAAGAAACTGCTTATGACAAGCTGAAACGAATGATACTTAACGGCACAGCAAATCTTGAATTAAATAAGGCTTTTTAAACAAATAACTTGACTTCTTCGCGGCAGTACGGGAACATAGAGTACCGCTTGAAGACTGTCGGAAAGGAGGTAAACATGAATAGCAGGCAGTCTTATACTGCTGTGAAGAATAACGATAAAATAACCGCTCTGTATTGCCGTCTTTCACGAGATGACGAGCTGCAGGGTGATTCTAACAGCATTAAAAATCAGAAGACCATTTTACAGAAGTACGCTGATGACAACGGTTTTACAAACACTGAGTTCTTTGTGGATGATGGCTATAGCGGTACGAACTTCGACCGCCCGGATTGGCAGCGCCTTATCTCCCTAGTGGAAGAAGGCAGGATTGGCACCATCATTGTCAAGGACATGAGCCGTCTCGGAAGAGATTATCTAAAGGTCGGCTATTATACCGAAGTGCTCTTTCCCGGCTCCGACATTCGCTTCATAGCAATAAACAATAATGTTGACAGTGCCAATCAGCAGGACAGCGATTTTACTCCGTTTCTTAATATCATCAACGAATGGTATGCCAAGGATACGAGCAAGAAGATACGCGCCGTTTTCAAGTCGAAAGGGCAATCCGGCAAACCGCTTTGCACCAATCCGCCTTATGGCTACATCAAAGACCCGGAAGACAAGACACGCTGGATAGTCGATGAAGAAGCCGCCAAAGTTGTGCGCGAGGCATTCCGCTTGTGTATGCAAGGGTATGGCCCTTCGCAGATAGCCAAGGAATTCACAAGGCGCAGAATTATGAATCCAACGGCTCACGCCAGGAAAAACGGAATCAATATTCCGGACAACAGAGGCCATGACGATGATTATGTCTGGCGAGGCAGCACAATAGTTCATATGCTTTCAAGGCAGGAGTATTTGGGACATACGGTTAATTTCAAAACTTACCGCAAGTCCTATAAGCAGAAAAAGCAGATGAAAAATGACCCGTCGGAGTGGATGATCTTCAAGAATACCCACGAAGCAATTATTGAGGAATCCGTATTCGAAGTAGTGCAAAGAATCAGGGATGGCAGACGCAGGCTCACACCGATGGGTGAAATGCCGCTTCTCTCCGGCATGATGTTCTGTGCGGATTGCGGAAACAAAATGTATCAGGTGCGTGGGCGGGGTTGGGAACATGAAAAAGAGTATTTTGTATGCGCTACCTACCGCAAGATAAAAGGCGGATGCAGTTCACACCAGATACGCAATGCGGTCGTTGAGGAACTGCTCCTTGACGGTATACGCCGCGTAACGGCTTTTGCCAGAGACTGTGAGGACGAATTCGTGGAAATGGTAACTAAGAAAACAAGGTCAGAGCTTGACAAAAGTATGCGTGACAGCAGACGCGAATTGGAACAGGCACAGGCCCGCATCGCCAAGCTGGACGAGATTATTCAAAGGCTCTATGAAGATAACATAGAGGGCAAGATATCCGATGAGCGTTTTACAAAGATGACCGCAAACTATGAAGCCGAGCAGCAGACTCTTGAGAAGCGAGTAACGGAACTGAAATCCATTATGACAGAGGAAAAAGAAAGCGCTCTCAATGTTAACCACTTCCTCTCACTGGTAAGAAAGTATACGGACATAAATGAACTCACAGCCGAGGTTATACGGGAATTCGTTGAAAAAATCTTTGTTTACAAGGCAGAGCGCATTGATGGCCGACGGGTACAGCGTATCAAAATCGTATGGAACTGCATTGGCGAGTTTGAGCCACCGGTTTCTACATCCACCACAAAGAATGAAAAATCGGCATAGCCGGTAAATACATACCAAACTATGCCGATATTTTTCCGGGATTGAAAATCCCTAAGACGCACCCTCAAAAGGGAGGTTTTTTATTTCAACCACAGGCTTTGTAGAACGAGTTGAACCCGATGGCCGCGAGTAGTGTGACAGCCAAAAACCTTAAGGCGCAGACGATCCCCGGCATTGCCGCCATGACTCCGTCCATGGAGAGCTTAATTATTGTCTGCGCCGCGATAACAGGAGTAGCCGTGTTGTATAATACACGATATACAACTCAGACCGTTTTTATTGTTCCCCGTAATCGGCCGGAAAGGTGTCCAATATGAAAAAAGCCCTCAAGTTCTGGGATCTCGTCGCTTTAGAAATCGGCATGACGATCGGAGCCGGGATATTCGTCTTTATGCCGATCGCTTACAAGAGTGCGGGAGCCGGAACTATAATGGCTTTTGTTTTAGCCTTCCTCCCGATGGCGGTCATAATGATCAACATCATGTTACTCGGCTCGACACTTCCAACTACGGGGGGAACTTTCAAATACGGCGCCTTCCTTTTTTCGCCAAAAGCGGCGTTTTTAGGTCTCTGGGCATATCTCTTCGGGGCTTTTGTGGGCCTTTTCCCTCTGAATGCACTCGCGTTGGCATCGTATATGAAAGGGATCTGGAATGACCTCTCTCTTGTACCCGTGGCCTTAATTGTTTTAACCTTTTTCTATTTGGTCAACCTTTTTGGATTGAAAATGGCCTCCCGTGTGGAGATAGTTGCTGTGGCTCTCTTGTTCATCGCCATAGCCGTTTACACCGTACCGGGCATGGGAAACATTGATAGTAAAAACCTTGAAGCCGTTTTCTCGACAGGACCGGGTACGATCATCTACGCTTCGGCGCTTCTCACATTCACTTTTGCCGGTTCCAACGCCGTGATAGAGCTCGGCGGAGAGGTAGAGAGCGCCAAGAAGAATCTCCCGCTCTCAGTGATCTTCTCTCTTACAGTTGTGCTGATATGCTATCTTATGATGGCCGTAGTCTCATTCGGCGTTGGCGGAGATACGCTGGAAAACGGCACGTTGAACGATGTCGCCTCGAATTATCTGAGCGGTTTTCTTTTCTATGTTTTCGCGTTCGGTGGTCCGATTCTTGCAATCGCCACCACGATAAACGCCACATTCATGTGGGGAACGAGGTCTTTACTTGCGCTCTGCAGGCTGCATGTCTTTCCCTCGAAACTCGGATCGATAAACAGGAGGGGAACACCCTGGGTGTTGCTCACAATTATATGGCTTCTATCTTCGATCATGCTGATTTCGGTCGGCGAATCCGGACTGAATCTCTTTGCATCCTTCGCTTCGATAGGCGGGATCGCGGTCATTGTTCCTGCGATGTTTGCCGTCTTCAGATTGAAGAGAGACCCCAGGCTCAAAGAAAAGGCACCGGTTATAGTGAACAGGAAATGGTTCGGCATCTTACCGGTTCTCGGCACGGTATTTTCGATGATGATAATGCTCATCCTACTTTATCAGGTCGGAGTAGATTTCAGCATCTCTTTCTTCTTGCTCTTCATTTTCTGGGAAGTCCTTGGAATGATATACTTCCTCTTCAGGTTGAAGTACCTCGACCGTGCAAAGAAAAACCCCTTCTCCAGGAATGATCTGTCGGCGTTCGACGATTAACCGGTCATAACCTCCGCCAAAAGCCACGAAAAACATATCCAGAAG
>Ga0116143_10003724_pt1 | contig 15117 bp, 7 predicted proteins | sample AD_UKC034_MetaG_FD_89745 | JGI IMG/M metagenome (GOLD analysis project Ga0116143, IMG submission 89745) | Active sludge microbial communities of municipal wastewater-treating anaerobic digesters from USA - AD_UKC034_MetaG | ecosystem: Engineered > Bioreactor > Anaerobic > Digestate | place: USA...
CTCCGGGGCCAGGTCGCAGTCGCCGAAGCCCGGGTCGCAGGCGGCGACCGCGCAGGCCCCGGCGGCGCAGGCCGGGGTGGCGTGGGGCAGCGCGCAGGCGGCCCCGCAGGCGCCGCAGTGCATGAGATCGGCGTGGAGGTCGGTCTCGCAGCCGTTGGCCGGGACCTGGTCGCAGTCGCCGTACCCCGCGTGGCAGGCCAGGTGGTCGCAGGCGCCCTGGACGCAGGCAGGCGCGGCGTGCGCGGGCGCGCACGGCTGGTCGCAGCCGCCGCAGTGCAGGAGATCCTGCGCGGTGTCCACCTCGCAGCCGGTGTGGACGAGGCCGTCGCAGTCGCCCCAGGGCGGCTCGCAGTCCGACAGCACGCACGAGCCGTCCACGCAGTCCGCCACGGCGTGCGGCAGGTCGCAGTCGGCGGCCGAGGTGCAGCTCGGCTCGCCCACCAGCTCCAGGCGCAGGGACCAGCCCTGGAGCACGCCCAGGTCGCTCGGGCCCTCGTCGCGGATGGTGAGCGTCCAGTCGCCGCCCGAGAGCTCGCCGACCACCTGGGGCAGCGCGAAGTCGGCGTGCAGGTCGTGGGCGGCGCCGCCGGCGTGGTCGTGGAGCACGATCTGGGTGCCCGCGGGCGAGGCGAGGCCGATCCACAGATCGCCGATCCAGGTGTGCTGGATGTCCACGTGTGCGACCGCCCCGAGGACGGCCCGGTCCTCCGCGACGTGGATCACGCTGACGATGCCGGTCGGGTCGTAGTCCGGGATGTCGATGGGCGTGTCCTCCGAGGGGAAGGTGCTGACCTCGTTCCATCGGTCGCGGACGGTCAAGCTGACGGCGGCGGGCGCGCTCTGGAGCTCGCCGTCCGAGGCCACCACCTCGAAGGCGAGCAGGGTGTCGGCGGGCACGCCGGGGGCGAAGAAGCGCGGGGTGGCCGAGGCCTCGTCTCTGAGCGACACCGCCGGCCCGGCGGTCTGCGTCCAGGTGAAGAACAGCAGGTTGCCGTCCGGGTCGCTCGAGCCCGTGGCGTCCAGCGTCACGACAAAGCCCTCGTCCACGGTCGCGGGCGCGAGGGCCAGGGCGGTGGGCGCGTGGTTCGTCCCCGCGGTGAGCGGGACGTCCAGGTGGACCGGGCCCTGCTGGAGCCGGACCTCGAAGGACGCGGGCAGGTAGCCGGGGGCGGTGAACACCACCAGGTGCTCGCTGTCCGGGGCCAGGACGCGGCCGAAGCGGCCCTGGGCGTCGGTCTGGAGCGGGAGCTGGCCCGAGCTGAAGGGGTGGTTGGCGAACAGCCAGCTGGCCTGGACCGGGGCCAGGCTCTGGGCGTCGAACACCCGGCCCTGGAGCGAGGGCCCGTCCAGGCTGCGGTCCAGGAGGTGGCCCCAGCCCAAACGCTGGCGCGCCACGGTGACGTCCCTCCAGGTGGCGTGGTCGGGCTGGAAGCCCTCCTGGTTGAGCTCGAACACGAAGCCCATGCTGCCGACCGCGCCGTAGGCGTGATCGTCCGCCCCGCCCGGCGCCTCGTACAGCACCTCGGGCGGGGTGCCCGTGGCCCACTGGCCGGTCTGGCCGCTGTCGGTCGGCACGACCTGGTTGAGCTCCTCACCGATGGCGCGGAGCAGCGCGTCCTCCTCGGTGGCCCCGCAGCCGGTCGGCCACAGGATCATCTCACCGTAGGAGTGGTAGTTGATGTAGTACAGCGGCCGGAGCTCGGCCAGCAGCGACTGCAGGGCCTGGGTCTCGACCTCGGAGGCGGCCGTGGCGCCGTGGTAGGTGTCGTCCCCGCACCAGTCGGACGAGCCGTCACAGGCCCGCCAGGACCAGGCGAAGTTGCGGTTGAGGTCCACGCCCACGTCCGCGCCGCAGGCGTGGCTGCGGTTCTTGCGCCACCAGGAGTCGCTGGCGTGCATGTAGGCCGCGCCGTCCGGGTTGAGCACCGGCACGATCCATATCTCCAGCCCGTCCACCCAGCGGGTGATCCGGTCGTCGACCGTGTAGAGGCTGGTGAGCTGGTCGATGGCGTCCAGCATCACCTCCACGGGCATCACCTCGCGGGCGTGGATGCCGCCGTCCATCAGGAAGGTCGGCTCGTCTTCGTCCAGCTCCACGTGGTCGGAGATCTTCAGGGCCCACAGCGCGTGGCCCTCGGGCAGGGCGTCGCTGAGCAGCACCCGCCGGGCGATGTCGGGGTGGGCGGCCTCGACCTGGGCCAGGTAGGCCGCCACCTCGGCCGGATCGTGGTAGTCGCCGAGCGCCCTGGAATCCGGGGGGGACGCGCGTTCCACCGTGACGCGGGTGAGGCGAGAGGCGTGGGCCGCCCGGAAGGCCTCGAGCTCGTCGGCCCGGGCGATCACCTCGACGAAGCCTCGCCTGACGCTCGAGCCGGTCACGTCGAGCCCCTGGGCCTCGGCCAGCGCCCGCAGCTTGAGCGGGTTCTCGCCGTGCAGGCGCACCAGGCTGCGCGGGGCGTCGAGCGCGGCGCGCTCCGCCGCGTGGCCCGTCTTCTCCGGGGGCGGCTCGGCGCAGGCGCCGAGCAGGAGGACGAGGCTGGAGAGCGCGGGGCACGAGATCGTCCAGGTGCGTGTCATGCGGATCACCTCCGGAGGCTGGCTCCGGGCCGATACTACACCTGCCCCCGGAGCAATCCCAGGGTGGCGGGCCCGCGCCCGGCCCTGGCTTGACCCGAGGCCCCCGCGTGGCATAGTGGCGTGGGTGCTCGGGGGAAGGGCACCGGGAGGTCCCGTGGTCCGCGCGGTCGGCGCCCTGGCCAGGAGCGGCGGCAAGGCCCACGTCGCGCTGAACATCACCAACCGCTGCAACCAGCGGTGCGTCTTCTGCTTCGAGGGCGACCGCCGCGGCTGGAAGGAGCCGGGCCTGGGGCAGGTCAAGCGGCTGCTCCGGGATGCGGCGAGGACCAGCGGCCACGTGGTCTTCATGGGGGCGGAGGCGTTGCTGCGCCCGGACATCCTGGAGGTGCTCCGCTTCGGGCGCTCCCTGGACCTCGAGCTGACCGCCTTCACCAACGGCCAGGTCCTGGCGCGCGAGGGGTTCGTGGAGCAGCTCGCCGAGGCCGGGCTTCGCAACCTCGACGTGTCCTTCCACTACGCCGATCCGGAGAGCTTCGCGCGGGGGACGCGCACCTCCGCGCGGAACTTCGACCGGCTGCTGCGCGGGCTCGCGCACGTCCGGAACCACAACCGGCAGCGGCCGGACCGGGCCCTCCACGTCGCGGTGGAGACCGAGCTCTTCAGCCTGAACCGCGGTCGCCTCTCCGGCATCCGCAGGCTCCTCGAGCGGGCGCTGGGAGCCAGCTTCACGAGCCATCGACTCGGGACGCTGAGCCCCGCGCCGGACGAGGTGTGCGAGGAGCCGCTGCTCGAACCGCTCGCCGTGAGGCGGCGGGAGCTGGTGCGCTTCCTGGAGACCCAGCCGCCCGAAAGGCGGACGGCCCTGTGCAAGATGCCCCTGTGCCTGGCCCCCGGCTGGGAGCACCTGTCCATGGACCTGCACCACAAGCTCGACCGCCTGCGGGTGCGGTGCAATTTCCGTGACCGCGAGGTCCTGGCGGCGATGCATGACTTTGCGGCCGACTTCGCGGCGAACCCCTACCGCTGGGTGTGTTCCGACTGCAACTTGCTCCCGATCTGTCGGACCGAGAGGACCCGCTGGGGCAGCCGCAGCTTCGGCCCGACCCGTGAGCAGAAGCCGATCCCGGAGACGGTCCGGAGTCTCGAGGAGGTGCTCGCCCGGGCTTCGGGTGGCCAGGCGCGGCCCGTCGAGCAGATCGAGACCGCGCGCCGGCTGTGGCGTGGTATTCCGGCGCCCGAGAAGCACTTCGCCCGCTGGCTCGGCTCCCTGCGGATGGGGGGGCTGAGGGTGAAGGAGGTGGCCTGCGGCGAGCATCCGGCCTTCGACGTGTGGGTGTTGGCGTCGGGGCGGCGACTGCGGCTGCGGCTTTCTCCCCTGGAGACGCCCGCGAACCCCTCCCGGTCCTACCTGCTCCACTACCTGAGCGCCAGCGTCGTCGAGCCCCTGGCGCCACCCGAGTCGCTGGTGAAGACAGCGCTGGCGCGCCTGGCCGCGGCGGCCTGGCCTCCCCTGGAGTCGTGGGTCGGCTACGCGGCGCTCGACAGCACCCTGGCGGCGGCCGGCCTGGCCGTGTGGCGGCGGTGGGGCCGCCGGGTCTGGCCAGGCGAGGAGGCGGCGCCGGGGTGGACCTCCCGCCGCCTGCAGCCCGCCGGCGGCTCGTTCCGCCTCACCGTCGAGCACCGCAGCGGGCGGCTCGCCGACGCCCTGCTGCGATCGCAGCCGCGGGGGGGACGGGGGCCACTCGGCTGATGGTCGCGCCGGGTGAGGCTCGCACCGGCCGCGGCGTCACTGCTGCCGCACGAGCTCGAGGCGTTCGTTGCGGGCGCGGCCAGCCGGGGTGCGGTTGTCGGCCACGGGCTTCTCGGAGCCCCAGCCGACCGCCTTCAGGCGCTTCGCGTCGACGCCCGCCCTGGTGAGGGCCTGCAGCACGGTCCTGGCGCGGGCCTCGCTGAGGGCCTTGAGCGTCTTCGGGTTGCCGCGGTTGTCGGTGTGCCCCTCGATGCTCAGCCGGAGACCCTCGTCGGCCTTCAGCATGGCGGCGATCTGGGCCACCACCTCCTGGGAGCGGACCTGCAGGCCGGCCTTCCCGGGCACGAACCGGACGGGCACCGCGGTGAACCCGTCGGCGTCCAGCGCGGTGCGGATCTCCTCGGCGGTGATCTCGGGCTTCACCAGCACCCGCTCGACGACGAGCAGGCGGTAGCCCTCCTCGCCCGGCACGACCGCGGCCCAGATCTCCTTGCCGGCGCGCAGCAGCTTCATGCTTGCGTAGAGGTCGTCCCTGGCGGTCTCCCCGTGGTGCAGCACCTGGCCGCCGATCAGGCGGAACTCCTGGAGCTGCGCCTGCAGGATGGTGTGCGGGCTCATCCGCCGCGCGCCGTCCCTTGGCAGGTACTCGGTCAGCGTGCGCTGGCCCTCGACCGCCTCGGTGCGTTTGCGCGCCACGTGGAAGCGCTCCACGCCCTGGCCGCGCTCCTGCTCGGCGATGTAGAAGCCCTCGAGCCGCCCGAACATCGGGTGGTCCTTGGCGCCGGCCGCGTCCTGCTGGGCGAGGGCCGGTCCGGCCGCCAGGAGCGCGGCCATGGCGAGCGAACACGACAGGGCCCAGGTCGGGGTACGCATGGGGGGCCTCCCGGAGCCGACGCTCTGAAATTCGCTCAGATCGCGTGGGCTGTCAATTCGGCGCTGCGGCCGGCTGGGCGGGCGCGGGCAGCATGGCCTCCAGGTAGCGCTGGCACAGCCCGCGCCCGTCGCTGCCGGTCGTGAGCTCCGCCTCGAGCGCCCGCAGGAAGGCGGGCGTGCTCTGGTCCTGGGGCTGCTCCAACGCCGAGCGCGCGAGGATGGCGCCCACCTCGGCCGCGGTCGGGGGCCGCCCGGTCACCACCCCGAGCGCCGCGCCCACGGCCTGCAGCTGGAGCGTGAGCTCCGCGCGCCAGCCGTAGGCGCCGGTGAACAGCGGCAGGCGGCGCGCGAGCCGCTCGCGGGCCGGGCCGGGCTCGCCCGCCAGCCAGCCAAGGTGCAGCAGGTTGGCCTCCTCGCCGATCTCCTGCGCCAGCGGGACCTGGCCCCCGCTCGCGTCCAGCGCCTCCGCCAGCAGGCGCGCGCCCAGCGGGTGGCGCCCGGCGCCGACGGCCAGGGAGGACAGGGCACGGTAGGCCTGTCCCCGGGTCAGCCCGTCCACCGGCGGGGCGATGCCGTTGAGCGCGGCCAGCACTGGCTCCATGGCCGGCTCGAGGCCGCCGGCCGCCAGCGCCCCGGCGCCGAGCACGGCCAGCGAGACCGCCTCGGCACCGTAGCCCGCCCGGATCAGCTCCTCGGCCTGGGCCTGGAGCGCCGCCGGGCTGGGCCAGCCCCGCGCGAAGGTCGCGGCCAGCACCCAGGCGGCGGAGCGCCGGGTGCGCCTGCGCGGCGCGCGGGGCAGAGGCCACGGCGGCCTGCATGCCCCCGGGATCCCCGCGGTTCATGGCGGAGAGCGCCCCCAGGATGGCCGGGCTGGCCTCCAGCGCCAACCCGCCAGCCCCGGCCGCGAGCCGCTCGAGCGAGGCCAGCAGCTCGGCGCCGGGCGGCGTCAGGCGCGGGTTCCCGCCGGCCCACAGCGCCACCACGGGCTCGAGGGGCGCGAGGGCCGCCACCCCGCGCAGGTGCACGGGCGGCGCGCCGTCGGGCAGCACCGCCTGCGCGGACAGCTCGCCGAGCGCGGCCCGGGCCGCGGCCTCGAGCTCCTCGCCCACGTCGGTGTGCCCGCGCAGCATGGCCATCACACCCACCCAGAAGAGGAGCTCCGGCGTGCTCCCCTCGCGGCTGGCCTCGAGGCCGCCGGCCTCGAAGGCCCCCAGGCTGGAGATCTGGCCGTGCTGCAGGCGCGCCAGGCTGGCGCGGGCCTCCCGCAGCGCCGTGTCCGCGCGCGCGTCCTCGCCTGCGCCGAGCGCCAGGGCCGCCTCCAGGAGCTGGCCCTGCAGCACCCGGTCCCAGCGCCGGTGGCCCACGTCGGAGCCCTCGAAGGTGAGCAGCTCCCGATCGGCCGGCGAACTCTGGAAGCCCAGGCCGAGCTGGAATGCCCCACCCTGCCTCGTCGGCAACAGCATGTTGACCATCTCGGCGGTGATGTCCACCTGGAACACGGTGCGGTCCTGGCGGTACTTGTAGAGCAGCCTGAGCTTGCCCTCGCCGCCCGCGCCCCGGCCGAGCGCGTCGCGGTGGCGCGCCAGGGCGGCGCTGGCCTCCTCGGGCCTGCCCAGGCGCCACAGCAGCACGGCCTCCGGCAGGTGCAGGGCCTCGACCGGGTGGGTCTTGCCGCACGTGCGGGCCTGCTCTCCGGCCGCCAGGGCCGCGCGCAGGGCGGTGAGGGCCCCGGCCTGGTCGCCGGCCCGATCGTGGAGCGCGGCCGCGATCAGCGAGAACAGGTAGGGGTGGCCTTCCAGCTCGGTCCCGGCGATGGCCCGCTGCGCCCGCGCGAGCCAGGCCACCGCGTCCCCGGTGCGCCCCGCGCCGTGGTGGGTGAGCGCCGCGGCCAGCCCCAGCATGATGCGCAGGTCCGCGCGATCGGCCCGCCCGAGGGCCTCGTCCACCTCGCCCAGCCGCCGCTGCGCCATGGCCACGGCCTGCGGCTCGCCGGCCGCGAGCTCGGCGAAGCCGGCCTCGCGCGCCACCCACAGGGCCTCCATGAGCAGCTCGGGCAGACCGCCCTCCTGGGCCAGTCGCTCGACCCGGCCGGCGGCCGGGTGGGAGGGGGCCAGCTCGGCGAGCAGGCGCTCGAGCTCGGGGCGCACCTCGGCGCCGGCGGCCAGGACGGCCCTCCAGGTCTCTTCCTCTGCGCTCGCGAGCGCGCGCTCGGCGAGCTGGTGGCCGAGCGGCAGCAGGCGCAGGTAGTCCGCGCCCGGATCCCCGGGCGCGTACCAGGTGAGCCCCAGCCGCACCGCCTGGTCGAGCTCGGCCCGCGCCTCCGCCATGGCCGGCGGGCGCCCCGGACCCTCGTCCAGCAGGCCGACCACGTCCCACAGCAGCGCGTGGCCGACGAGCAGCCCGAGGTCCCAGGCGTCCCCCTGGGCCGGCGGCCGGGGGCGCGCCTCGGCCACCTGGGCGCGGAGCGCGGCCAGGTCCGGGCCGGCCGCCAGCAGGTGGGCTGCCAGGGCGTGCAGCGCCCCGGCCAGGCGGGTGGCGTCCCCCTCGAGGCGGGCCACGCCGAGCGCCTGCATCAGCAGGGGCACGTCGACCGCCAGGCGCGCCGCCTGCCGGGCGAGGCTCGCCTGGCTGGCCTCCGCGCGGCCCAGGAGCTGCTCGGCCAGGGCCCGGCCGTAGCCGGCCAGCAGCCTGAAGCCCGGCGCCAGGCGCACGAGCTGGGTCGCTCCCTGCGGGGGCGGGGAGGGGAGCGCCTCCAGCGCCGCCTCGGCCTTGACCACGCGCGCGAGTCCCTGCTCGGGCTGGCCCTGGAGGAAGGGCCCGGCCGCGGTGAGGGCGTAGAGCACCCCCGCAAGGGCCTGCTCGTCCGGGCTCGCGCCGAGCGTGGGCAGGATGGCCTCCAGGGAGGACTGCAGCTCCAGCGCCTGGGCCAGGAACAGGTTCCCCTGACCACTCATGAGCGACTGGAACAGGTTGCCGCCCAGGCTGACCAGGGTGCCCAGCACGGCCACCCGGCCGCGTTCGTCCTGGCTGGCGCGTTCGAGCAGCCGCTGGGTCAGCGCCTGGATGGGCCGGCGATCCGGGCAGGCGGAGGTCACGCCGAACAGGCCGGTCAGCAGATCGGTGCTGCGGTCGAGCGCGCCCGGCCCCGTGTCCTGGAGCATGCGGCGCTCGGTCTCTGCCAGGAGCTCCGCGCACAGGGGCTGGGCGAGCTCGGCGCCGCCGCCCTGGACCGCCTGGTAGGCCAGCGCGCCGAGCAGCGCGGTCAGCCCGGAGGACCGGAGCCACTGCCGGCCGGGCCCGTCCAGCGCCTCGCGGTAGGCGCGCACCGCCTCGGGCCGGAGCTGGCCCTGGGCGTCGACGGGCGGCTCGAGCCCCAGCCAGGGCGCCAGATCCTCTCGGCCGAGGCGCACGAAGTCGGCCCGGGCGCGCGCCAGATCCGCGACCCGCGCCTGCTCCCCGGCCTCGTCGCAAATGCCCTGTTGGGGGCGGAAGCTGGCCTCGAGCTCGGAGAGCAGGGCCTGGATGAGCTCGGCCCGCGCGCCCGTCAGGGGCGCGGCCCGCGCGCGCAGCTCGTCCAGCGCCCGCGCCCGCCCGCGCCGGGTGACCCACCCGTCCGGCAGCCCGTCCAGGCTCCAGCCCGCGCCCCGCGCGCCTTCCAGCTCGACCAGGAGCGCGAGGAAGGTCTGCAGCCCGCGCGCCTCGGCGGGCAGCGCGCGGGTCAGGCAGCTCGCGCGCAGGGCCTCGAGCGCCTCCTCCACCTCCCCGCCGCCCAGCCGGCTCGCCTTCCACGCCAGGTAGCCGAGCGGCCCCTGGGTGTCGCAGCCGGCCTGCGCCGCTGGCGTGGCCTGCAGGGCCTCGAGCGCGAGCCGCCGGGCGGCGCCGAAGTCCGCGCGGGTGAAGGCGTGGGCGGCCTCGGCGACCCGCCCGGCCAGGGCGCCCTCCGGGAGCGCCACGGGGCCTGCCAGCAAGGCCTCGAGCAGGCGCGGACCCGGGGTGTCCGGACCCGAGGAGGTGGCGCGGCCCGGGGCGGCGGCGCAGCCCGCGGTGCACAGCGCGGCCAGGGAGAGGAAGAGTCCCGTCCGCAAACGCATGTCCCGGCTCCTTTCGGCGTGGCCTGCCGGCAGGATGGCACAGGTCGGAGCCTGCTGCCAGGACCGGGAGCGCCTCGCCTGCGGAGGCTCAGCTGCCGCAGGTGGGCGGCGCGGGAGGGGCCGACGGCTGCGAGGTCAGGGGTTCGTCCGGGAGACCGGTCCGGCAGGCCACGGGCGGTTCGACCGACGTCGGGGGCAGGGTGGGGGGGGCCCCGGGTAGCGCGGTCACCCCCGGGCAGGGCTCGCCGCGGAGCGCGGACAGCGCCTGGCGCAGCGTGTCCTCGGTCTGCTCGCCCACCAGCCTCGCCACCTCGTGCCCGTCGGCCGCCTCGAAGACGAAGGTCGGCACGCCCACCAGGCGGCGGGCGGCGATCTCGTGGCGGTGCTCGGGGCGCGACACGTCGGCGACGCGCACCCGGACCTTGTTGCCGTCGCACTGCTCCACCAGGCCCCGGATGGTCGGCTTCATGCGATCGCACACCGGACAGCCCTGGGACACGAACGCCGTCAGCATGGGCTCCGCCCCGGACGGCAGGCTCTGGCCCTCCGGGGGATCCAGGGCGGCCTGCGCCGGCGCGGGCGTCCCTACGGGGGAGGGCGGCGCGGGCAGCGCGTCCAGGATCATGGAGCCCGCCACCAGCAGGAGCAGCGCGCCGAGCGCCACCTCGATCTTGCGCAGGTGCCCGCCCAGCCGCTGGAGGAGCCGCGAACCCGCCTCGGCGAACAGCGCCACCCCCAGCAGCGGGAGCGCGAAGCCCAGGCCGTAGACGGCCAGGTACATCCCTCCCTCCCAGGGGCTCGCCGTGGACGAGGCCGTGTAGGTCAGCACCGCCCCCAGAACGGGCCCCACGCAGGGCGACCAGCCGGCGGCGAACACCAGGCCCATGCCGAGCGCGTTCAGCCAGCCCACCCGCGCGGCCAGTCGCTGGCTCCCCGGGCGCAAGGTGCGGTCGAGCCAGGGGATCTGGATGACCCCCAGGAACTTGAGGGCGAACAGCCCGATCAGGAAGGACCCCAGGGCCTGCACCAGCGCCTTGTGCGTGGACAGGAAGGCGCCCAGGCTCGAGGCGCCCAGGCCGAGCGCGGTGAACACCAGCAGGAAGCCCAGCGCGAACCAGGCCGCGCGGGCGAGCAGCTGGCCCCGGGCCACGCCCTGCCCGAGCTGCCTGAAGTCTCCACCCACCAGGGCCGAAAGGTAGATGGGTACGAGCGGAAGCACGCACGGGGTGAGGAAGGTGAGCGCGCCCGCGCCGAGGATGCCCAGGAGATCAAGGTGCATCGGCCGCCTCCAGCGCCCGCGCCAGGCTGGCTGCCACGGGGTGTCGTGTGGGGTCCACCTTGCCGAGGAGCGCACGGCCCGCCGCGAGATCGCCGCGCAGCAGGGCGCGCAGTCCCGCCAGCGCGTCGGGCTCTGCCGTGTCTGCCGGCGGCACGAAACCCTGGCAGCCGCCCGCGAGCAGCTTCAGCGCGCCAGGGCCCCGGCGCTCGAGCACCTCGAGCACCAGGCCTGCGGCCTCCTCCAGCCGCTCGAGCGCGAGCTGGGCCAGGATGAGCCGGCAGCGTAGCTCGGGCTGCTCCGGTCGCTCCTCGAGGTCGGCCTCGTAGAGCCCCAGGGCCTTGGCTGCCTGACCGTTGAGAAGGTACCGGTTCGCGAGCATGACCCTCATCGTCCGCCTCCACAGGGGGGGCTTTACAACTCGCATGCCACACACGGGATGGATTGTTTCTAAAAGAGAATCAGACTGTTGCGGCGTGTCGCGTGACGGCTTCATGTGTTGCCTTGATCAGTTGCCGCGAAACATGCAACATTCTGTGCAACATTCGGGAGGCGCGCTGCCCATGGCCGAGAAGCTCGATATCCCCGCACAGCTGGCGGCCGAGCCCGACCTCCTGCGCCAGTTCCTGGACGCGATCGGGGACGCGCTGTACGTCGTGGATCGCGACCAGAACATCGTCTTCTGGAACCGGCAGGCCGAGCGGCTCACCGGCTTCGCCGCCGCCGAGGTGCTCGGGCGGCACTGCCTGGCCGGCATCCGCTGCGAGAACTGCCTGGCCTCCTGCGGGCTGTTCGAGCGAGGCACCGTGGAGGGGGTGCGGGTCCGGCTGCGGACCAAGGCGGGCGCGGAGCGCCTGGTGACCAAGAACGCGTTCGCCCTGCGGAACGCGCGCGGGGAGATCGTCGGCGGGGTGGAGTGGCTGCGGGACGACAGCGAGCTGGTCGCGCAGGTGGACCGCTGCCGGGCGCAGGGGGAGACCATCGCCGAGCGGGAGCGGCTCCAGGCCGCGGTGCTGGGCAGCATCCGCGAGGGCGTGGTGACCATCGACCGCGACTGGCGGGTGACCTCGTTCTCGCGCCGGGCCGAGGTGCTGACCGGGCTCCCGGCGGCGGAGGCCCTGGGCCGCTTCTGCCACGAGGTGATCGGCTCGCGTCTGTGCAAGGAGGACTGCCCGGCCCAGCACTGCCTGGAGACCGGGGCCGCGGAGGCCGCGCGCACCACCGAGCTCACGGGCCAGGACGGCCGGCCGCTCGCCGTCGCCGAGGTGGCCGTGCCGCTCAAGGACGCGGATGGCCAGGCGCTCGGCTCGGTGCTCCTGCTGGAGGACCGGCGCGATGCCGGCCTGGCCCAGGAGGCCCGCCGCGGCGCCTCCTTCGCCGGCATGATCGGCCGCAGCGAGGGCATGCGCCGGGTGTTCCGGCTGGTGGAGCAGGTGGCCGGCACGGACGTCACGGTGCTCGTCCACGGCGAGAGCGGCACGGGCAAGGAGATGGTGGCCCGCGCGTTGCACCGCCTGTCGGGCCGGCGGTCCGGGCCGTTCGAGGCCATCAACTGCGCGGCGCTGCCGGAGACGCTGCTCGAGTCGGAGCTCTTCGGCCACGTCAAGGGCGCCTTCACCGGGGCGCTCCGGGACCGGGCCGGGCGCATCGAGGCGGCCGAGGGCGGGACGCTGTTCCTCGACGAGGTGGGCGAGCTCAGCCCGGCCACCCAGGCGAAGCTCCTGCGCTTCCTGCAGGAGCGCGAGTACCAGCGGGTGGGGGAGAGCGCGACCCGCAAGGCCGACGTGCGCGTGGTGGCGGCCACCAACCGCGTCCTGGCCCGGGCGGTCGCCGAGGGCCGCTTCCGCGAGGATCTCTACTACCGCCTGCGCGTCATCCCCATCGGCTTGCCGCCGCTCAGGGAACGGCGGGACGACGTGCCGCTGCTCGCGGCCGAGCTGCTGGAGGCCATCGCCGCCGCCCGCGGCCGGCCAGGTCTCACGCTCACCCCGGCCAGCGTGGCCCGGCTGGCCCAGCACCCCTGGCCCGGCAACGTGCGGGAGCTCGCCAACGCGCTCGAGTTCGCGGTGGCGCTCGCCCCCGGAAGGCGCATCCGGCCCGAGGATCTTCCGCCCGAGCTGAGCGGCGGGCGGGCGCGCTACTCGGCCGCGGAGCGGGGGCCGGAGGACGAGGCGGCGCGGCTGCGGGAGGCCCTCGCGCGCCACGGGGGAAACCGCTCGGCCGCGGCCCGGGCCCTGGGCATGGACCGGGTGACCCTCTACAGGAAGCTGAAGCGCCTCGGCCTGGGCTGAGCGCGCTCAGGCCCGGCCGCGCGCCTCGAAGGCGGCCAGGTCCTCGGGGGTGTTGAGGTTGGCGAGCGCCTCGAGGCCGAGCGCCGCGAGCGGCAGGTAGCTCACATTGCGGGCGGCGTACAGCGGGCGGATGCGGCGCTCGCCGGCCGCGAGCAGCCGCTCGATGTCCGGCAGCAGCCGGCGCCGGTAGACCGCGAGCAGGGGCTCGAGCCGTCCATCCGCCCCTCGCGGGACGACCGCCTCGTGCGTCAGGGCCTCGGCGAGCAGCCGCTGGACCAGCGGGGCCGGGATGTCGGGCAGGTCGCAGGCCGCCACCAGGTTGCGATCGCTCCGCGAGGCGGCCAGGCATGAGGCGAGCCCCATCAGCGGCCCCTGGCCGGGCGCGCGGTCGGCCACCACCCGGACCCCGTCGAGCGCCACCTCCTGGCCGGGGGCCGCGCCCACCAGCACCTCGCCGACGTGCGGCCTGAGGGCCCCGGCCACCCGCGCGAGGAGCCGCACGCCACCGACCGCGAGGGCGGCCTTGTCCGTGCCCATGCGCCGGCTCTGTCCGCCGGCCAGCAGGATGGCGGTGGCCGGCTCCCGGAGCACCCAGCGGCCCGCCTGGACCTCGAGCGCCCGGAGGTCGAGGTCGAACCCGGTCCCGTCGAAGCGCACGTGCCTATCGGCGTAGCCCGCGACCGCCGCCGCGCCGGGCCGGGGACCGCCGGCGCCCGATCTCTCGAGCATGAGGAACAGATCCGGGTCGGCCGCGGAGCGCAGCGTGTTCGACTCTGCCAACACGAGCGCCCCAGGCCCGAGGGACGCCTGGAGGGCCTCCAGGCCGATCCCCAGCGCGCCGCGGCGCACCCGCAACCACAGCACCCGGCGGGCCCCGGCCGCCCGGAGCCGGGTGGTGTCCTTGCCTGGCGGGCCGCCCTGCTCCTCGGTCAGCAGGAACGGGCCGTCCAGGGAGCCGCACACCCCGCAGCCCACCCCTCCGCGGGGGCACTCGCCCGGTCGATCTCCGTGGACCGGCGTCACCTTGACCCCGACGAGATCGTGCCTGCCCGCGAACCGCTCGAGGATGCGGCTGGCCAGCGTGGTCTTGCCCGCGTCGCGGCTGGCGGAGCCGATGAGGAGCACCCCGGGGGTGGGCGTGCGGCGCTCTGGGAGGGGAGGGTTCAACGGGCGGCCCCGCGCGGCGGGTCAGGCGGCCGCGGGCGCGACCGCCTTGCGCTGCGGGCGGCGGTACAGGAGCGTGATCACCAGGCCTGCGCCGAGCAGGCCGGCCGCGGTGTACAGGGCGGTCTGCCGGGTGAGCTGGGCGAACACCAGCGGGCCGACCACCCCGGCCACGCCCCAGGCGGTCAGCATCGTGCCGTACACCCGGCCGATGCAGGCCGGCCCGAAGCTGTCCGCGGCGAAGGCCGGCATGGTGGCGAAGCCGCCGCCGTAGCAGGCCAGCAGGTAGCAGGCGATGACGGTGAACAGCACGCTGTGGGCCACCTCGGGCAGGAACACGTACAGGCCCGCCTGGGTCAGGAACATGGTGGCGAACACGGCCTTGCGGCCGATGCCGTCCGACAGCCAGGCCCAGAACAATCGGCCCAGGCCGTTGAAGATGGAGGCGATCGCCAGGATGGTGCCGCCTGCCACGGCCAGCGCGGCCGGGTCCGGCTCGCCCGGCCGGAGCACGTCCTGGGCCATGGGGGAGAGCTGGGAGAGCAGCCCCAGGCCGGCCGAGACGTTCAGGAAAAGGATGGCCCACAGCATGTACCACTGCGGGGTGCGCAGCGCCTGGCCCAGGTTGAGGGAGTCGGCCGCCGAGGCGCTCTTGGCCGAGGGGGTGAAGCCCGCGGGCAGCCAGCCCTGCGGGGGGTTCTTGTAGAGCAGGGCCGCGGCCGGGACCAGCACCAGGAAGATGGCCCCCCAGATGAAGAAGGTCGTGGAGACGCCCGAGGAGGTCACCGCCCCGCCGTCGCCGACCGCCTTGAAGCTGTTGATCATGATGGGCGCGAGCTGGCCCATGAAGAAGGCGCCCGCGCCGAAGCCCATGACCGCGAGGCCCGTGACCAGCCCGCGCTTGTCAGGGAACCAGCGGATGAGGGTGGCGATGGGGGTCACGTAGCCGAAGCCGTTGCCCAGGCCGCCGATCAGGCCGAAGCCCAGGTACATGAGCCAGATGTTCCCGAGATGGTCGGCCAGGCCGGCCAGCAGGGTGCCGACGCCGAACAGCACGCCGCCCAGGATGGCCACGAAGCGCGGGCCCTTCTTGTC